>Ga0224559_1002096_pt1 | contig 10470 bp, 9 predicted proteins | sample 714S33034metaG_FD_180676 | JGI IMG/M metagenome (GOLD analysis project Ga0224559, IMG submission 180676) | Peat soil microbial communities from Stordalen Mire, Sweden - 717 S3 30-34 | ecosystem: Environmental > Terrestrial > Soil > Wetlands > Peat | place: Sweden: Norrbotten County, Stordalen... | reverse complement strand
CTGCTTGGAGATTGACCCGATGGAGTAGCGCATCTCCGGAGTAGCGGCAACCGCGGGTTCGCTTCCCGAGGCCAGCCGCGCCTTACCGTAGGCGTGCGTGTAAACCAGCTTGCCGCCTTTCACTACAGCCACCGAGGCCGAAGGCACGCCGGTCTGCTCCAGCACCTGCGTCGCAATGCGGTCTACTCTGCTTTGGATGGCCGGATCGAGCGCATGAATCGTCTGCGCCTGAGCTGCAACCGCCCCAACCGCCAGAGCCACCAGCCCCACGCAAACAAAAATCTTTTCAATATATTTCATCGCCACAAATCTCCTTCGCACGCATCGCGCGCCCCTAAACCCAACATCGATTAAGGTATCAGGCCAGACGCCTGCGCGGCAGTACGCTAAAACCAAACTCCTGCCTGCAGCCTCTGAGTCTGGATTTCACGCCGGAGATGAGCGGCCCCCGGCGCACTGACCACCGGCCTGCAAACGTATACTATCTTCGTTCCCGGCGTGGCGCTCTGTGCAAGCAGAAGCCAGCGCCGCTTACCAATATTCTCTTTGGCAATGGAGTCTCATGGATCGCCGCGATTTTCTCAGAATCAGTGGAACCGCCCTCGCCGGTGCAACGGTTGCTTCGAGTTTGCCCGCTGCTGGCCTTGCTGCCGAATCCGCCTCCGGGCAAACGGGCCGCATGGTGCTGCCCATCAATCACAATTGGCGTTTTAGCCCCACAGCCGCGCCCGCGGCCCGCGCTCGCGAATTTGACGACTCCAGCTTTGCCCGCGTCACCGTGCCCCACACCAATCTGCGCGTGCCGTGGCACAGCTTCGACGAGAAGTCCTACGAGTTCGTCTCTGTCTATCGCCGACGCTTCAAGCTGCCTGCTACGGTGCGCGGCCAGCGCGTCTTTGTCGATTTTGAGGGAGTGATGACCGCCTCCACCGTCTGGCTGAACGGCGTCCGCCTGGGCGAATACAAGGGAGGCTACACGCCCTTCTCCTTTGAACTGACGCCGCATGTGGATTACGACCGCGACAACGTTCTGGCCGTGGAAGTCGATTCTTCCGAGCGCCCCGATATTCCGCCCTTCGGCAACGAGGTCGATTACCTCACCTTCGGCGGCATTTATCGCGAAGTCTCCCTGCGCATCGTCTCACAAACCTACATTGACAACATTTTTGCGCAGCCCAAGGAAGTTCTCACCGATCATCCTTCGCTGGATGTGCAATGCTTCGTGGCAAGCGCCAGCAAAACCATAGAAAATGGGATGCGCTTGGAAGCGGCGCTCTACGATGGCGACAGGTTGCTCTGCAAAACAGCCGTGGAGTTGCCGGTTGGCGGAAACGAAGGAAACTCGCCACGCACGCTCCACCTGGACAATCTCGGCGCCATCCAACTCTGGAATTTGCGCTCCCCCAAGCTCTACCGCGTTGAGGTGCGTCTGCTTCGCAGTGCCCATCTGCTAGACCACGACACGCGCCGCATCGGCTTCCGCGAAGCCAAGTTCACGCCGCAGGGCTTCTCGCTCAACGGCTCCATCGTCAAGCTGCGCGGCCTCGACCGCCATCAAACCTTTCCTTGGGTGGGCCAGGCCATGCCCGCCCGCGTACAGCGCCAGGATGCTCTTATCCTGCGTAAAAACCTCAAATGCAATATCGTCCGCACCTCCCATTACCCGCAGTCGCGCCACTTCCTCGACGCCTGCGACGAGATCGGACTCCTCGTCCTGGAAGAGATTCCCGGCTGGCAGCACATTGGCGATCAGGCCTGGCAAGACATCGCCGTGGACAACGTCAGCCGCATGATCCGCCGCGACTGGAACCACCCCTCCATCATTCTCTGGGGCGTGCGCATCAACGAGTCGCGTGATAATCACGACCTCTACTCCCGCACCAACGCCCTCGCTCACCAGCTCGACCCCACGCGCCAAACCGGCGGCATCCGCAACAGATATGACTCCGAGTTGCTCGAAGACGTCTTCACCATGAACGACTTCGACTGGCCTCTCAAGGCGCCCAATCATCCTCTCTATCTCAATACCGAATTCGTTGGCCACACCTATCCCACCAAGACTATCGACAACATCGAGCGCCTGCGCGAACACACCATTCGCCACGCGCGCACGCATGACCAGTTGGCTTCCAATCCGCAATATGCCGGCGGCATCGGCTGGTGCGCCTTCGACTATAACACCCACGCTAACTTCGGATCCGGCGACCGCATCTGCTACCACGGCGTCACAGACATCTTCCGCGAGCCCAAGCCCGCCGCCGGTTTTTATCGCTCGCAATGCGACCCCGAGGAGGAGGTCGTTCTCGTGCCTGCTTTCCATTGGGCGCGCGGCGATGAAAGCGTGGGCTTCACCAATGCCCTTGTCAGCTCCAATTGCGATCACCTCAAGTTCTACATCGCCGACAAACTGGTGGCCGAGGTTGATCCCGACAGCAAGCAGTTTCCACATCTCAAATACGCGCCCTTCACGGCGGATCTGAGCCACAGCTTCGACACTTGGGGCGATCTGCGCATCGACGGATACATTCAGGGCAAGCAGGTCATCTCGCGCAGCTTCTCCGGCAAAGGCGTCGATCAAAAATTCGCGCTGCTGCCCGATGACACCACGCTGATTGCCGATGGGGCCGATACGACCCGCGTTGTCCTGCGCGTCACCGACGAATTCGATGCCATCCGCCCCTTTGCCGCCGACGCTATCCGCTTTGAACTCACCGGCCCCGCCGAACTCATTGGCGACAATCCCTTTGCGCTGATTGGAGGTACAGGCGCCATCTGGATCCGCGCCGGCGAGCAGCCCGGCAAGGTGCGCCTCACCGCCCACCACCCCAACCTCGGCGTCCAGCACATCGAGTTCGAGATCAAGCCCGCCCCACCCGAGACCGCCTGACGGCCATCCTGACAACGCTTTCTCGCTGACGCACCGGCCAACACCCGGTGCGTCGGCGTTTTGAAGAGGCAAAGCTCTCGTCTTACGTCGTATGACGGAGGGAGGCGGGAGTTCCAGTGCCCACTTTTTGTCTTACATCCTTTTATTTTCTGCAACTTAGAGCAATGCTCTTGCAAAATCGCTTAAAATCAGAGTAAACTAGTTTGTAAACTAGTTGGTTTGCTCCAGAGATTGGTTGGAGGGGACAATGGCTAAGGTTGGGATTTTCGAGGCAAAGACGCGGCTCTCCGAATTTGTTCGGCAAGTTGAAGCGGGAGAGCGGTTTACGATTACAGTCAATGGCCAGGCCAAGGCCCAGTTGGTTCCCATCCCGGCTCCAACCCCTGCCCATTCTCCCGAAGAGGTCGAAGCGGCCTATCAGCGACTCCGTAACCCGCGCATCAAGGGTATTTCCCACGAGGAAATACGGGCAGCAATTGAGGAAGGCAGACCTTGAGCATCGTACTGGATGCGTCGATGGCGCTTGCCTGGCTCATTGTTCGCGCAGATCGCACTGAAGCTGCCCTCGCGCAACGAGCCTTCAATGAAGTGAGCGCAAGCGGAGCGCGAGTTCCGGCTTTGTGGTATTCGGAAGTGGCAAATACGTTGCTTGTCTTTGAACGCGCCAAGCGCCTTACGGAGCAAGCCTCCTCAAGCTATCTTTCCGATCTCGCGCTGATCGCGATTACGTTGGATGACCTTCCGCCAGCGTTACGGCAATCACGTGTCCTCGATCTTGGGCGCATGCACAAGCTCACCGCCTACGACGCCACCTACCTGGAACTGGCTATGCGCCGCGCCGCTACTCTGGCCACCTTCGACCGCAAACTTGCCGACGCCGCAAGAGCCGCCGGCGTGCGCGTCTTCGGCGATCCAGGGTAAACAAAACGCCGCGAGTGCGGGGCACACAGGCAGGCACCCAGCGATTCAGGAGCAGGTTTTTCACTGGACGGAACGGCGTTTGTCAGTATTGATCTTCTTCTACTTCTCAGGCGGCAACTCCATTACAGTAGGTATATCGCATTCTGAGGAATGGCAATGAATCGAATCGAGACACAATCCACTTCGAAAATGGCCGCAACTACTTCAGACATCGTCCTAAGGGTAGGACCGCAAGCGAGACTCCTCTTTCGCCCGGAGATCGTAGACAATACTGGCAGACCGGAAGCAGCTGTACGAGGCCGGTTCCTTTACCAGAAAAAAAAACGTAGCGATCAATGGATCGAGTTCGACCGATTGCCCCTCACCTCAATCAAGGTCGATGAAGGTTACCAGCTCGAAATCCATTCGAGCGAACTGCACACACTGCTCATCAATCTACGTCAGATATATCAACTCGCGAACGCTTACGGTGTTCCTCAGGGCAAGAAAAGGTTTTTTGAGGTAAGCGGAGCATTGGCAGACCTCTTGGCACTTGCTGGATCAGAGCTTCAGGAGTTCTTTACCACGAATAGTGATGATGCGATCAGACTCTTCAGACTGCTGTTGAACTGGATCTATAAGCGGCCCAACATAGAAGTATTCGAAGGAGTGTCGGAGCTGCTGGAACTGAACACGGTTGTGGGTTTGGCAAACCTGAAGGCCTTCCTCAAGGAATGGAAGGCAAACAGTGACGTGAGCAAGGAAGAATTCTGGCAAACGCTCTTCGCAAAGAATGCGTTTGTGCTCTCGCAGCTTTTTGCCTACCCGGTGATCCTCATCAACGACAAAGCCTACCTTGGAGGAAAGGGCCTGACGAATACAGGTGGTCACATTGTTGATTTTTTGTGCAAACTAGAATCCACCGGTGCTGCCGCTATGGTCGAGATAAAGACACCCAAGACCCCGCTTCTCGGCTCGGTGTATCGCGGCGTTTACCCCATCTCCAGTGACTTAGCAGGGGCCATATCGCAAGCCCTTAAATATCGGAGTTCTCTCATGGAAAACATCCAGAATCTTCAGCGAGAACAGCCCATCCTTATAGCTTCCGAGCCGTATTGCGTAGTCGTTGCAGGCGACTGCGCCGAACTCAATTCGTCAGAAAAAAAGGCCTCTTTTGAGAGGTTTCGCGAACGATTAAATGGTGTTCGGATATTGACCTTTGATGAGGTCTATAAGCGTATTGAAGGATTGCTCGCGATCTTTACAGACTCCTCCGGGATCAGTCCTCAGAAGTCAGCCAGCGTTCATTGATGTGCATTCTCGAGCGTCAACTGGTATCAATAGCCCATTGCACAAACTGTTTGAAGCTCAATTTTGGCGGAAAGCGACTCCCTCAGGGGTTAAAACCCTTTGTTCTTAAGGCCCTCATCGGCACGACTGAAGTCGTGCTTTTTCAAAACATCGACAAATTCAGTGTTTTCTCAGTGCATCCCCGGCGGCAGCGGCGGATGCTTAGCGGGTTTCTTGAACAGCCAGGCCGCCGCCGCGCAAATAAACGCCAACACCGCCGTCCAGCGGAAGACATCCACATAAGCCAGCAGCGCAGATTGCTGTTGCATCAGCCCGTAGACCAAACCAAATGAGCCTGGGCGCCCCGCAGCGGGACCGAGCCGGTGGCCCAGATAGCCGGCAATCGCCGCCGATTTCTGCTGTAAGACAAAGTTAGACGAACCCAGATTTGCGCCAATCTCCGTCTGGTGCATCGCCGCGCGGCGAATCAGCGCCGTCGTGGCCATCGAAATCCCAATCGACCCGCCGATGTTGCGCAGCATATTCCCCAAGCCTGTCGCGTTGCCCATCTCATTATTGGGAATCGTGGCCATCATCATCGTAGACAAAGGGACAAAGACAAAGCTCAACGCAAAACCGGTCAGCGTAATGGGAATCAGCAGCGTGTACGGGCCAATGTCGAGGTTGATTGTGCCGAAGATCAGCGCGCAGACGCCAAAGCCCAGAAAGCCAGCGCAAAGCAGCTTGCGATTATCGATGCGCGAGCCGAGAATGCCGATGATCGGCGAGCCGACAAACGACCCCACGCCGCGCGGAAAAACCACCAGGCCCGCGGTAAAGGCCGTGTAGCCCAGAATCTCCTGGTAATAAAGCGGCAAAATGGCAATAGTGATGTAAATGCACATTCCCAGCATCGCCACCAAAATGCATCCCGTCCTGAAGTTGCGGTCCTTCAGCACATGCAGATCGACCAGCCCGTTGGGATGCGTCCACGAATGCCAGATCCATAGCACCAGTGAAGTGGCCAGCGCCGCCACCGCCCAGCGTACCCAGGCGGCGCCAAACCAGTCGTCCTCCTGCCCCTTGTCGAGCACAATTTGCAAGCAGCCGGTCCACACCATCAGAAGGCCAAAGCCGATGTTGTCGAAGGGACCCACCTTGGCGTTCTTGATGTACGGCGGATCATGAACAAAGCGCGAGATCATGAAGACCGCCAGAATGCCGACAGGAATGTTGATGTAAAACGCGTAGCGCCAACTGAACGTATCGGTCAGCCAGCCGCCCAGCGTCGGTCCCAGCACCGGAGCCAGCACAATCCCCAATCCGTATGCGGCCATCGACATCGAGCGCTGCTGGACGGGAAAACTCTCCAGCAGAATCGATTGCGACAGCGGTTGCAGCGCTCCTCCTCCTGCCCCCTGCAACACGCGCGCCAGCAGTATCACTCCCAGCGAGGGCGCCGCGCCGCAGAAAAACGAGGCAATGGTGAAGATGATGACGCAAGTGAGTTGAAAGCGCTTGCGGCCAAAGCGCCGCGCAAACCAGTTCGAGGCCGGCAATATCACCGCGTTCGCCACCAGGTAGCTGGTCAGTACCCAGGTTGCCTCGGAGTTCGACGCTGACAGACTCCCGGCAATATATGGCAACGCGACAGAGGCGATGGCTGTGTCCAGCACCTCCATAAAGGTCGGCAGCATTACCGAGAAAGTAACCAGCCACGGGTTCACGCCCTGGGTCAACGGGTAGCGGGCTTGGGCGGCGGCGGTCGTCATGGGTGGGACGTTCTGAGATTAAATGATGCGCGCGCTGGCCGCCAGTGAGCCCCCTCAATCAGGCTGTAAGACACTCTGTAATACACGCAAGACGGGAAACTGGGCGTAAGACATTCTGTAGGACGAAATCCTCAAACGCCCAAGCAAAGACTGAACAATTGCATCCCAATCACCGGTGGCTGATCGCAGCCCAAAAGCATGCCGCCTACTGAATCGACCTTAGATAGGCAATCACCTGCCAGCGTTGCGCCGCCGGAAGGCTTGACCAGGAGGGCATTCCATGGCGCAGATCGCCCTGGCGCAGAAACCACTCCAGGTCGCCGTCACTGGCATTGCGGATATTTTGGCTGTGCAGCGTGGGATGCTTGTGTCCGTCGCCTTCTGCATTGGCCTTGTGGCACTGCTGGCAATGGTCGCGATAGACAAGCGCCCCGGCCGCTATCGCATCCGATTGCCTGGCCAGCGGATTGGCCAAAGCATGGTCTCTCGCCGGCACTCGCTCCCAATGGGAGCCGGAAGCCGCGCCCATGGCAGCCGCCACACACACAGCAATCATCAGAACTGCCAGTAAGGATCGGATCATTCGGCCCCTCCACTTGCGGAGTGAAACCAGCGGCCAACCTGATCGAATTCATATGCCAAGCCGATGCGGTAAACCCTGGAGAGGCTTGTGCCAGTTAATCCAAAACCCGGAGAAAAACTCATCCGCACGCCCTTGGGCAATTGCCAGCCGATGAGCGGAGCCAGGTAATGCGATGTGTCGCGCATGGTCAAAGCCATAGTGTCTCCCAAACCGCCGTATCCCTCCACGCCCGCAATCAACTTCTCTGCGCAAAAAGTACATTCCCGGCGGCCGCCCGCACTGCGCAACGGGTGAGCCACGCCCACCGCGTAGCCGAACTCCCACGGTGAGTGTCCGAGATTTTTCTCGGAAATAAAATTTTCGCTGATGTTCCAGTCCCTTACATTGGAAGAGAGAATCAGTTTCAGCTCCGCCTCATGCTGATGCTCGCGCCTCAGCTCGCCGTTGGGCGCCGCCAGATCATCCTGGCCGTCGTGGCCTACCACCTCCAGAATTGTCTTATCAGCGCCGGAGGTATTCTCGTACTCCACATAAAACACAGGATTGAACAGGTGCTCCCCCATCAGGGGACGCACGCGATTTTCCAGCCGCCAGCCAGAGAACACAGTCGAGTCCCGGGCCGTGGCCTGGCCATCCAGGTACAGTTCACTGGTCCACCAGGCACGCGTACCGTACTCCAGTTCCATCGCCGTGGCGCCATAGCGATTGCCACCCTCGGGCCGGCCAAGCGCCGTCTTGGTTTCGATCTCCAGATTGCCGGGCTCCTCCAGGTCTTGCGAATAGGTGACAAAGTAGGGCTTTTCCTGCGCCCTGCCAACTGCGGAAATCAAGACCGAATGCAGCACAGCCTGCCAACAGCTGAATATGAAAATTCTCGTAAGCAATTTTGAAATCAAGATGCGATCCTATTGGGAAATACGACTAAATCAGTCGCATTTAAGTAAGACTAATTCAGTCCTATATTATTTGCAACAGAACCGACCAAAGCGCTTGGCTTTCCCTAAGGCTCCAGGAAGCTTTCCTGCTCACTTTTACTGCACCATGATTCCGCTTCAGAGTTCCGCTACTTCTCCTCGGCCTTGTCTTTCTGTTGCTCCGCGCGGATGGCTCTGATAATGGAGGTCATCAGATCATCCAATGTCCGGCCAGGCGCAAGCGTGCAGCCGCTGAACGTGTCGGTATCTACCTCTTGTTTGGCACACTTCAACAGCACACCCTTCACGTCAGAGACCGAAAAATTCAAAACGGTATTGGGAGGAGCAACTTTAGCCGCAGCAGGGTCAAGCTTGCCTGCCGGAGGAACTTTGATCGGCAATGTTGAACCTGTGGACGCCGTCATCTCTGTAGCGGAGAAGGCAAAGCAGACTGTGAGGAGCAGAAGTGTTGCAGCTTTATTCATAATTACCTTTCCCGATGAGCGGCTAGAGAGTGAGCAAAATAGTACACAACAGTGACACAAAAAATGACAATATGCAATTGAAAAAGAAAGAGATAACACTTCAGTAATGGTGCCGGACAGGCCTAAGATAAGGTTCAGGACAGGCCTAATATAAGTCTTATGAAATATACATCATATAAACTTGACAACATCTCACTCAATCTGCCACTCTGGAAGAGTCAAAGATTCTGCATAAAGGCGGGTAAACTACCATGGCAAAGATTATTGGCATTGATCTCGGAACCACCAACTCGTGCGTCGCTGTCCTTGAGGGCGGCGAACCCAAAGTTATTGCAAATGAAGAGGGTGCGCGCACCACGCCCTCTGTTGTCGCCTTCACCAAGAGCGGCGAGCGCCTCGTTGGCCAGGTGGCCAAGCGCCAGGCTATCACCAACCCGGAGAACACCATCTTCTCCATCAAGCGCTTCATGGGTCGCCGCTACAACGAAGTCGATGACGAGATGAAGATGGTCCCCTTCAAGGTCGTCCAGCAAGGCGATCACGTTGGCGTGCTGGCCCAGGGCAAGGAGTACACCCCGCCGGAAATCTCGGCCATGATCCTGCAAAAGCTCAAAAAGTCTGCCGAAGCCTACCTAGGCGAGACCGTCACAGAGGCCGTCATCACGGTTCCGGCTTACTTTAACGACGCCCAGCGCCAAGCCACCAAGGACGCGGGTAAAATCGCCGGCCTGGAAGTGAAGCGCATCGTTAACGAACCCACCGCGGCCGCTCTCGCCTATGGGCTCGACAAAAAGAAGGATGAGACCATCGCCGTTTATGACTTCGGCGGCGGCACCTTTGATATCTCCATTCTCGAAGTCGGCGAAGGCGTAATTGAAGTGAAGTCCACCAACGGCGACACGCACCTGGGCGGCGACAACCTCGACCAGCGCATCGTCGAATGGCTGATTGCCGAGTTCAAGCAGGAGCAGGGATTGGACCTGGCCTCTAAAGGCAACGAGATGGCCCTGCAACGTCTCCGTGACGCCGCGGAAAAGGCAAAGATCGAGCTCTCGACAACCATCGAGACCGAGATCAACCTGCCCTTCGTCACCGCCGACGCCAGCGGTCCCAAGCACCTGGTCCGCAAGCTGACGCGCGCCAAGCTCGAACAGTTGGTCGGAGACCTGCTTGACCGCTCGCTTGAGCCTTGCAAGAAAGCCATCGCCGACGCCGGCATTAGCTTCGACAAAATCGACGAGGTGGTGCTCGTTGGCGGCCAGACGCGCATGCCAAAAATTCAAGAGATTGTGAAGAAACTCTTCGGCCGCGAGCCGCATCGCGGAGTCAATCCCGACGAAGTGGTCGCCATCGGCGCTGCGGTGCAGGCTGGCGTGTTGGCCGGCGAGGTCAAGGATCTTCTGCTGCTCGACGTGACACCGCTGACCCTGGCCATTGAAACCCTGGGCGGCGTGGCCACGCAGATGATCCCGCGCAATACCACCATCCCCACCAAGAAGACCGAGACCTTCTCCACGGCTGCCGATTCTCAAACCGAGGTCGAGGTCCACGTGCTGCAAGGCGAGCGGCCCCTGGCGGCGCAGAATCGCACCCTCGGCAAATTCAAGCTGGCCGGCATTCCTCCGGCGCCGCGCGGCGT
>Ga0224559_1002095_pt1 | contig 10471 bp, 8 predicted proteins | sample 714S33034metaG_FD_180676 | JGI IMG/M metagenome (GOLD analysis project Ga0224559, IMG submission 180676) | Peat soil microbial communities from Stordalen Mire, Sweden - 717 S3 30-34 | ecosystem: Environmental > Terrestrial > Soil > Wetlands > Peat | place: Sweden: Norrbotten County, Stordalen... | reverse complement strand
ATGAGGTTGGCGACGTGCTTCACTACCAGCGTGGCAGCAAGACTCTCGGCATCGAGCAGCGCAGCTACGCGCGAGTCGTCTCGACCGATCCAAAATTGAATCTCCTGACAGTCGAGAAACCGGATGGCCAGCAGGTCACCTACGATCCGGCCCGGCTGCACGGTATCTCCGCTTACCGCGAGATCGAACGTGAATTTGCCGTGGGCGACCGCCTGCAATTCACCGCGCCCAATCGCGAACTTGGCGTCGCCAACCGTGACCTTGGAACCGTACATAAAATCGACGGGAACGGCGCAATGACCGTCCGTATGGATGGCAGCAAGGACAGGGCAGTCACCTTCGATCCAGCCGAGATGCGGCACTTCGATCACGGATATGCCGTGACCTCGCACAGCTCGCAGGGACTCACTTCCGAGCGCGTTCTGGTCAACATGGACACCAATATCCACCCCGAACTCATCAATACCCGCTTTGCCTACGTCTCCATTTCACGCGCATCGCAAGACGCGCAAATCTTCACTAACAATCTTGCCCAACTCGGCACCCAACTCAGCACGGATATTTCCAAGACCTCAGCGATCAAGATCGGCCAGAGCGCGCTTTTGGCCACAGAGATTGCCTTAACTTGATTTTGCAGACGGCGTCTGCAAAATCTGAATTGACCGGGCAATCGTTCGCCAATTCTCCAGACAGTGTCTGGAGTTTCTGAATTGGCCAGACGCGTCTGGCCAATTCAGAGTCCATTAAGCATCATCTATTGAGTAGGATAGGGCATCGCTCCGACACTACTCATTGGCCATACTTGACATACTAGTCATGCTTAGCTATTTTGCCTAGAGAAGGGTTTTCTGTTTGCCAATCATTCCTGCCCTCGACAGTAACGTACAGTCATGATTCGCAATGAAGCTGAATACCAACTCGCATTCACTCGTTTGGAGGAAGAACGCGGCCGGCTCGCCGAGCATAGGGACCGGCTCAAGTCCACGGGTCTGTCCGACGACGAGATCAAGCGCGTCATCGATCCCATAGAGTCCTTCCACTTGCAATTGAAAGAAGAAGTGGAGAGCTACGAGCGGCTGAAGCGGGGCGAATTCGACGAGTTGGAGAACCTGCGTGGCCTCGGCCAGATGCTCATTTCGCTGCGCATCGCCCAGGGAATCTCGCAGCGCGATCTGGCCAAGCGGCTTGGTGTTCACGAGTCGCAGGTTTCACGCGACGAGCGCAATGAATACTTCGGCATCACGCTGGAGCGCACGATCCGGATACTGGACGCACTCAATGTGCGGTTGCGCACCAAGGTCGAAATTGAACCCAACAAGCAGGAGATGGCCGTTGCTTGAGTAACGCCGAATAATTCTGTAGTTTAAGGGCGTTTGAACTAAGTCGCTGGCGCGACGGACGCTGCAGCATGGGCTTTTCCTCGGCATTGTTGGCGGTGTAAACCTCAGGTCACAGGAGGTTTACCATGACCCGTCTTCGGCAGTTGATGCTGGATGAACTCCAGCGTCGCAACTATTCTCCAAGCACCGCGCGTTGCTATCTCCACGCGGTTGAAGACTTTGCGAAGTACTTCCATCGTTCGCCTGAGCGCCTGGGCCCAAGCCATATCCGCCAGTACCAGGTGCATCTGTTTCGGGATCGGAAGTTGTCGCCCGGGACCATCCAGATCCGGACTGCGGCTCTGCGCTTTCTCTTCGTCAAGACCCTTCGGCGGCCATACCTGCTCGATGAGATTCCTTTTCCCAAGCGTCCCCGGAAACTGCCAACCGTGCTCAGTCCAGAAGAAGTCGGACGGTTGATTGACTCGGCTCGGAACCTGATGCATCGCACCATGCTGATGACGTTGTACGCAACCGGCCTGCGCCGCGCCGAACTGTGTCGCCTGAAGGTCGCCGACATCGACAGCGAACGTATGGTGATTCATGTTCATCAAGGTAAGGGTAGCCGCGACCGCGACGTTCTGTTGACCCCCAAACTGCTGGAAACGTTGCGAGAGTACTGGCGCTGGATGAAGCCCAAGACCTATCTGTTTCCAGGCACCGTGAAGAACTGGCGAGCCGATGTGCCGATTACGGAGAAGATCGTTTGGGACGCTGTCGCCTATGCAGCTAAACAGGCTGGCCTCACCAAGCATGTATCTCCGCACACGCTCCGACACTATCTACCCTTCCTGACTATGTCTTGTAACGCTGCGGCATCTGCTCTTTTTCTAGTGAAATTGTGACACCGTATAGACATATTCTGGACTCCTTCAACTAGCCCGCACAGTCGGGGGAGGAGTTCACCATGAAGTGCATCATCGAGAACCAAGTGGTTTTATCGCAACCGCCGGAAGGGCCGATCGCAGCACAACTCGGCTCGTTTGCAAAATCGATGAGTGAACAGGGATACAGTCTGGTATCGATTCATCGACAGGTTTTTCTGGCTGCTTGCTTTAGCCGATGGCTTAAGCAAAAAGGGGTCAGGCAGCGCAGCATCTGCTCCGATCATCCTGCACAGTATTTGCGATATCGCGCTCGATATGCGCGACCTTGCCGGGGAGATGCTGCTGCCCTCAGGCATCTTATCGAGTTCCTGCGGAGCGACGGCTTGATCCCATGTGAGAAGAAGGTGACTCGCCGACCTACTCCGGCTGAACGTTGCGCCCAGGCATTCGGGCGGCATTTGTTGGAAAAGCGCGCCTTGGCCCACGCGACGATTATCAACTACGTTCCGTTCATCCTCAGTTTCCTCGAAGGCCGTTTTGGCCTTGGGCGAGTCGTGCTCTCGCGTCTCTGCGCAAGCGACGTTGTGAAGTTCGTACAGCGTCAAGCACCAAGACTGCGCATGAAGCGAGCGAAGCTCATGACTACTGCACTTCGCTCCTTCCTGAACTATGGGCGATACCTTGGGGAAATTTCGCTTGATCTGGCCGCTGCCGTTCCGATAGTTGCCAACTGGTCAATGACCTCGATCCCCCGGGGGATTTCCGCAGAGCACGTTCGTCAACTCCTGGCCAGCATCGATCAACGCACTTCGGTCGGGCGTAGAGATTACGCTATCTTGCTCTTGCTGGCACGCTTGGGTTTGCGGTTAGGTGAAGTGGCATTTCTCGAACTGGATGACATCGACTGGAACGCGGGACAAGTGAGCGTGCGCAGCAAAGGCGGCCGACGCAACACCATGCCCTTGCCCATAGAGGTTGGCGGAGCGATCGCAGCTTACCTGCGGAACGGACGGCCCGCCAGCAGTAGTCGGCGCGTATTCTTGCGAGCCAAAGCGCCGATCCGAGCCTTTCTCGGGACGAGCGGGGTTGGATCCGTCGTTCGGCATTCCCTTGAACGTGCCGGCATTCACGCCACAACCAAAGGGGCGCACCAGTTTCGTCATGGATTGGCCACTGAGATGCTCCGCAAAGGCGCTTCGCTGGGCGAGATTGGAGAGTTGCTGGGGCATCGCCACCCGCAGACTACAAAGATCTACACCAAGGTGGACATAAAAGCATTGCGCACGCTGGCTCTTCCGTGGCCGGGAGGTGTGCGATGAAGTCACTTCGAAAATCTGTTCAGGAGTATCTCAGTCTCCGTCGCAGTTTGGGATTCAAGCTGCTGGAAGCGGGCAAAGGGCTGCTCGATTTTGTCACGTTTATGGAGCGCCACCACGCTTCTTACATCACTAGCGCGTTGGCGCTTGATTGGGCTCAACAACCTACAGGCGTTCTGCCGGCGCATTGGGCTCAACGGCTGAGTTTTGTCCGCCGATTTGCGCGCCATCATAGTGCCACCGATCAACGAACCGAGATTCCGCCCTTTGGCTTGTTACCATTCCGATCGAAACGGGCTCGGCCCTACCTTTACTCGGACGGCGAAATTCGAAGCTTACTGCGCGCTGCGCTGGACATGCCCTGCCGTTATCAGTTCGGCAAGCTGCGACCTTGGACTTACCATTGTCTGTTTGGACTTCTCAGTGTCTCCGGCCTACGTCTCGGTGAAGCGCGCAATCTCGAACTTCAAGACGTGGACCTTAAGATGGCGCTGTTGACGATCCGCGACAGCAAATTCGGCAAGTCTCGCCTCGTGCCTTTGCACGCTTCGACCTGCGAGGTTCTTGCCGATTACATCGCACGGCGCGAACGCCATTGGGAAGGCCGGCCGGTCTCCTCATATTTGTTCGTTTCCAGCCAGGGCAATCGTCTGGACGGAGGAGATATCCATCGAACCTTTTATGCATTGTCCCAACAGATCGGTCTGCGTAGCATCTCCGATAATCACGGTCCACGTCTGCATGACATGAGGCACCGATTCGCAACGAATACTCTGGTCACATGGTATCGGTCTAACCAGGATCCGGAACGTCTCCTGCCGATTCTTTCCGCTTACCTCGGTCATGTCCACGTCGAGGATACGCAGTGGTATCTAAGCAACTCTCCGGAACTGATGCGAGAAGCAATGGGGCGGCTCGAGCATCGATGGGAGGATCGGTCATGATCACTCCAACAAGCTTAGCTCCGCTCTTGCAGCGTTTCTTTACACAGCGCTTGATGCAGCAGCGTCAGGCGAGCCCACATACCATCAGTTCCTATCGCGACACCTTCCGCCAATTCCTGAAGTTTATCCAACAGAGGTTGGGCAAGCCACCGTCACGCCTGACATTCGAAGAAATCGATGCGCCCTTAATCGTGGCTTTCTTGGATGAGTTGGAGAAGCGCCAAGGCATAAGCGCTCGCAGTCGTAATCTGCGCCTCACGGCAATTCACTCCTTCTTTCGATACGCGGCTTTCGAAGTGCCTGCCTATTCTGCGCAGATCCAACGCGTGCTCGCCATCCCCAGCAAACGCTTCACCCGCACCTTGGTCCAGTTCCTCACTCGTCCCGAAGTCGATGCCTTGCTTGCTGCTCCGAATCAACACACATGGTCCGGTCGGCGCGATCATGCATTTCTGCTTGTGGCGGTGCAGACGGGACTGCGCTTATCTGAAATGACAGGCCTCAAATGCAAGGATCTAATCGTCGGATCCGGCGCTCACTTGCGTCTGATCGGCAAGGGCCGCAAAGAACGCTGTACCCCTCTTGCCAAATCGACGATTGCCGTGCTGAAAGCCTGGCTTCGAGAACCGCAACGCGGTGATGACGACGTTCTCTTCCCTAACGCAAGAGGTGGTCGTCTCAGCGTCCACGGCGTCCAGTACTTATTGACCAAGCACCGAATGGCGGCATCCAAAACCTGCCCTTCGTTGAACAACAAGCGGGTCACTGTTCACCGTTTGAGGCACACGATGGCGATGGACCTTCTACAAGCGGGCGTGGATCGTTCTGTTATCGCACTGTGGCTCGGACATGAGTCGGTGGAGACCACCCAGATCTATATCGAAGCCACCCTCGCAATGAAGGAGAGGGCCCTTGAAAAAGCACGACCACCGAGCGGCAGGCCCGGGCGGTATCAACCAGGAGACCAATTGCTTGGGTTCCTCAATGGTTTGTAACGCAGAAAAACGGAGGAAAACTATGTCGGGTGATTGATCGACTCGATTGGCCCGGAGTCTCAAATTAAAAGCTATGGCCAGTACTTCGCAAAATCACTCGACATAGTCAAGAAGGGTAGATAGTGTCGGCTATGTCTCTGGGTACATAGCCGCCACAGTTTCGCAACGCACATGCTGGAAGCCGGCGCTGACCTGCGCACCATCCAGGTTCTTCTCGGACATTCCAAGCTCGAACACACGACGGTTTACCTACACCTTTCGCGGCGCCACCTGCAGGCGATTCCAAGCCCGCTGGAAGCGATCGAAGTGTCCAGGCCCGACGAAGTAAAGCGCTCCAGGAGGCTGATGAAGCGATGAGCCGGCCCACCCTCGAGGTGGCCGACATCGTCCGTGCAGTGGGCAACAGATTCTGGGAAAAGTACAAGTCACACTTTGCATGGGTACATCGCAAGGTGCTCGATGCCATCGTCCGGTGCCGCACCGCGGCACTGGGCGGTCATCTGGATAAGTGTGTCCACTGCGGCCATCAGGCCATCTCATTCAACTCATGCCGCAATCGGCACTGTCCGAAGTGCCAAGGGAACGCGCGCGCAAAATGGCTGGCGGCGCGGTCGGCTGAACTGTTGCCCGTGCCCTATTTCCACGTCGTCTTCACCTTGCCGCACGAGCTGTCTGCTCTTGTTCTCCAGAACAAGCGACTGCTCTACGACCTGCTCTACCGCACCAGCGCCGCGACGATGCTCGAACTGGCTCGCGATCCCAAGCATCTCGGAGCCGATATCGGATTCCTCGGCGTCCTCCATACCTGGGGACAGAACCTTGAACACCATCCCCATATTCACTACATCGTTCCCGCCGGCGGGCTGGCGCTCGACGGATCCAGATGGATCGATTCCTCGCCGCGCTTCTTCTTGCCTGTCTATGCACTGAGCAGAGTCTTCCGCGGCAAGTTCTGCGAGCAACTCCATGAACTATTCCAACAGCACAGTCTGCAGTTCCACGGCACACTCGAACAACTTGCCTCACCTTGCGCATTCACACACTTCCTCCAGCTACTCGGCCACAAGGACTGGGTGGTCTACGCCAAGCCGCCCTTCGGTGGCGCCGAACATGTTCTCAACTACCTGGCCCGCTACACCCATCGCGTGGCCATCTCCAACCATCGTCTCGTGGCGTTTGAAAACGATCGCGTCTCCTTCCGTTGGCGTGATTATGCCCACGGCGGCAAGAAGAAGGTCATGACCGTTTCCGCAGATGAGTTCCTGCGCCGCTTCCTGCTGCACGTCCTGCCCGGAGGCCTGGTTCGCATCCGACATTTCGGCCTCTTCGCCAACCGCAGACGGAGCGCTGCGCTCGACCGCTGCCGCGCTCTGCTCGGCGTGGCAAAACGCGTCGATCCACCTGAGCCACCCAGCCTTCGCTGTCCATCCTGTTCCGGCATCATGCAGGTCGTCGAACGGCTCACACCCAGCCAGTTGTATTTCCGTCCAAGCCTGACTCCACTCGAGCCAAGGAGGTGTGCCCATGACAGTTCCTGAGTCCCTCAACGCTCGCCCGGCTGCTGTCCATCCCTCGCAACTTCGTGCCCCAGCGCGCAACGCAGAGGTGCGCTCGAACTCCGATCACTACCGCAACCACGCTCCTCTGAAGATGCAAAACGGGCGTGCATTTTGCACTGCGATCGGTGTCTGCACCGCACAGACCGTCGCTGCCTCCCCTTGCAAACTCCGAATGAGCCAACTGTCGGCCATTGAAATCCCATAGGCGGATCACCGCGTCCGTCGCAAACGCCAGCGACTTACTTCAAACGACCCTATCGAAACTGCCCCGGCCGGGAAAGTTGAGCCTCATCTCGCCTCAAACGCCGGGGCAGTCCCGATAGGGAGCTAACGTTTCAAGGGATAAATCGACAAGAGTCTTAAGAAGAGCGTTTCAGTATTGTCAGTGGCAAACGAACCGTCTTGAATCTTGATGACCGTTCTCGCGCGCGGTACCCTACACGCTATTAAGCAGCTGTCTCACGCCACTCTGAACTGCTCTCATCTTTTAGTTTGGTCAATCGATTGGCGCAAGCGTGCGACAGATGACTTAGATGTTAAAGGGGAGCGAGCGGCAATCGAGTCCAGTCTTTCGGCGCACGATCTAGATACCCCCCGTTGAACCGCGAGATCGAGCAAGGGGGTAAGGTCCTGCTTTCTAGAAGCGTAACACTCACATACCTTACTCCACCATGGCTTCTCCAAAACATCAAGAACCGCAGCCACCGAGTTGTGAAATGCAAGCCATTCGGCACACATATACTCCTGATAAGTGAGATGCCCGAAAGATAGTTGGCCATGATCATCAACTTCAAGCACTCCACGCTGGATACAATCCTGCAACATCGCCAGCGGCGTTAAATGAAACTTCTTGTCCATGTCTGCGGCCGCTAACATGAGAGCCGCAGCCTCTGTGCTGTGTCTTTTCTCTTTAATGTGCATATCGTGTGCAATATGCATTAAAAAGTGTCGATATCTTTCGCGGAGGTCACGCCGCAGGGAATTGATTCCTTTTGCACGTTCCCATCGACCTAGTAATAGTTCAAATCGCTTTGCATATAGATCCAGCTCCGTAGTTGGCATATCGGCCTTAATTTCATACAACGAACAAAGCAAGGCGGCTATGATCGGAGTCGTCGCACTTTTCTTCATGGAAGGATTCTGGTTAAGCCATGTAAGCAATTCAGATCTAGACGTGGGTGCGGCAGAAAACCACTTTTCAACAAATTCTTGCAGCTGCAATTCACTGAATGGAAGCAGCCTGATTGTGAGTGCCCTTTCCCAATATGAAAGCGACTCTTCATCGCGCGTTTTTGTAAAGCTGTCACGACAACTCAGGATGATCTGTGCTTTCTTGTAGTCGTCTCCTAGGTCGTTAATTGCGTTCAATAGTCCCTTCGCGTGAATTCCTACTTCATCGAGACCATCAAAGCAAAGCCTCATGGGTTTCGCCCGCAATAGGCTCTGTAGGGTCGTGCTATCTGCCGCTTTGAACTCATAACCCTGCTCCTGCATGGCAAGCATGAGGGCCTTAATCAGTCCTTGCTTTGAATATTCCTCGACTCGAATCAAAGGCAAGAATACAGGTAATGTCTCGGAAGAGTCCCTTGAACTCAGTTGAACAATACGTCGCAAAAGCGTTGTCTTACCTGTTCCCGGTGGCCCCGTAACATACAAGTGAGCCGGGATCCTAAGCACTTTTAGAGAGGTAATGGAAGTGAAATGTCGCTCCTCTGTTGTGGAAGATCGAGGTCGCGCTAATTCCGAAAAATAGCGTTGGATGAACCCGTTGTTTTGCAGTTTACGAATGTCCTGTTCCAATGTAATTGCGGCATTCGCGGTTTCTCTGGCACCATCAGCACCGACGAGGTTTTCGGTAATCGCATTTAGTTGCACAAAAGTGCTCTGTAGCTTCGATTGGACAGCCCTCAGCATTGGTCCCATGTCCAAGGCCGTCCTCTCCTTAGAGGAAGGATCTAGCTCTTGACCCGACATCTGTAAGAGATCACTACCGACCCATTTACGATAGACTTGCGAAAACGCCTTTGCCTCGTTCATTGGAGCCGCAAACACGCATGGATCGCGACTCGCGCCTGTTAAAACAACATTCCTGGTTATGCGCTTTCTCCGCTCGTCGTCACTCACAACTCGAATTGCGGCTATCTTTTGTAATAGGCCAGTTCCTTCGCCTAGCGCGACATCAACAAAAAGCGAATCTAATTCTAGTTCGTGATTTACCTCAAACGCTGTCATGGATTCAAGAATCCGTCCTCCATGTTGGGAGACTCGAATGCGATATTGCAGTTCCATACTGAATCTGCTGACTACCTCTGGAATATATTTGTGAATCCATTCGCATAGTTCGCAACCATCCACTATCTGTACGACTTTCAAGGCCGGGTCTTTTAGTCGTTCGAGGAAGTTCTCCATGTCGTTGGGCGAGATCTCAAAAGGCGTAATGAAGAGACAGCGATCCGGCCGTCGCCGTTCATTGGTACGCGGATCAACAACTGACTCGAGGGTCGCCTGCTTTAACTGATCGAGGAGTTTTCCGAAACTAGATGCTGAGCCGGCTTTACTGGTCGCCTTAAACTTCTTCAGCTGGACACTCCACAGGTATTCACGGTTCAAGTCTTGACGGATACCAATGAGATCTTTGCCGCGCTCTCGGGTTCCTGAAGTGTCACGGACGCTGAAGAATCCCATGGCCTTCAGCAAAGGCTCAATAATCTCGGACTGCAATTGTTTCTCGGACAGCTCAGTGAGTTGCTTAATTTCTAGCTGATACTTCGACATCTCTCGGCCCTCCTCAGCGCCTGATCGAAATCGATTTTGTTACTCGTCAACGCTCTCTTGATGAAATGCCGTATGAGACAAGACAAATCATTGTCGGCTGCTGATGTTCAGGTTCTTACCGGCAAGACTCGGACTGCGTCCACGACGACTCCCGTCGCGAGGCAATCATCCTCGTTGTAGTCGAGGATGCGCTGCTTGATTGCATGGTCGCCGGTTTCGATCCAACGGTTATACCACTCGATAGATGCTGCTCCTGAAGGACTCACATCCCGCCACTGAAAATCGAGGTGCTGTGCTATGGTCTTGATCGATTGATCGTATAGCGGCCACTCTGTTGCTTTCTTGACGACATCAAAATAGAGGTCGATCATCACCGGTAGAGCGAAAAGGGCCTCAACTTCCTCCACCGAGCATACTGTATGGTATTTCTCTGCAAGTTTTTTGTACTCAGTTCTTTCGTACTTGGAGTAGTAGTAGATCGTTGAGTCCTGAGTTCGCGCTTTCAGATAATTCCAGGCACCTCGGAATGCCGCTTCCTCGTGTGTTGATTCATTCCCATCGGCGAAATGCGGGATGAATCTCGCTGTCCCTGCCTGGCCGAATTTCCTTTCCACGAATCCATGCAGGTAGACAACGCCGCGCATTGGATCGGCTTCGATGTCAAAGTACACCTCTT
>Ga0224559_1002094_pt1 | contig 10472 bp, 3 predicted proteins | sample 714S33034metaG_FD_180676 | JGI IMG/M metagenome (GOLD analysis project Ga0224559, IMG submission 180676) | Peat soil microbial communities from Stordalen Mire, Sweden - 717 S3 30-34 | ecosystem: Environmental > Terrestrial > Soil > Wetlands > Peat | place: Sweden: Norrbotten County, Stordalen... | reverse complement strand
GTTGCGCAACCTGGTCACGTCCGTCATCCTTGAAGACCGCGTCGAGACTACCTTGACCAAGGCCAAGGCGGTCCGTCCGCTGGTTGAAAAGATGATCACCCTGGGCAAGAACGGCGATCTGCACTCGCGCCGCCAGGCCCTCAGCTTTCTCATGACCGATAAGTCCGTTGCACGGCTCTTCGAGACCGTTGCGCCGCGCTATGGCGACCGTCAGGGTGGCTATCTGCGCATCGTCCGCACCGGCTTCCGCAAGGGCGATGGGGGCGAAAAGGCCTTCATCGAGCTGCTGGGCGCCGAAAAGCAGCTCGAGGTCAAGCGCCAGAAGCGCGAAGACATCAAGGCCAAAAAGCGCGCCGACCTGGAAAAGCAATTGGAAGAAGCCAAGACCGAAGAGGTCAAGGAAGCCAAGGAAGACGCCGCGTAGTTCGGCTGTTCCTGGGCGGTCTTATCCTTCACTCAGAAGGCAAACACGGGCGCATCCCTTCGCGGGATGCGCCCGTGCTTATTCGCGCGCTCCTTCAACAGATCTCTACTCCGCCCGAGCCAGCTTCTTCGGCCTCATCAGCCTCATAAAAAGATAGACCGCCAATTGCAAAGTCAGCGCGCCGCAGCAATCTAGCAGCACATCCCAGGGAGACCCAGTGCGGTTGGACAGAAAGCTCTGGTGCCCCTCATCGCAACTGGCCACCAAAGCCGTTCCCAGCAGCGCGAGAAAGGCGTCGTGGAGGAAGCGTGAGCGGGGCAGCGTCATCCACCAGGCGCGGAACCACAGAAGTCCGATGGTCCCGTAGCCAAAAAAGTGTCCGCTCTTGCGAATCAGGTGATGAATCAGTTCCCAGCGCGCGTTCCCAACAGCGCCGAAGAGATTCTCCCAAAGCCAGCGCAGCGGCCCGCTGGTGTGGTCGGCGCCCAAAAATTCTGTCGATTCCAGCGCAATGACGCCCACGCCGATGGCGACCGGAAACCACGCGCTCATCCAATACCTGAGTCCGTGGCGCGCGGGAAGGTCTTTTCTATTCCAGGCATCAACTGCGTGCACTAATCACTCTTTCCTGAGCCGGACTCCACCACAGCGGGCAAATCAAGCGCCACCAAGGCAAATCGCGGCCTGCCGTTCTTGGGATTCTCAAAGCCCACAATGTGCTGGTGGCGTCTCGACCCGGCCTTCAACTCCAAACTGTCCTTGCCGGTCCCGTAATCGCCCCGGTCGATCTTCACATTGCCGCTCCCTTTGTCATCGGCGCAGCTTAGTCCCTCGGAGGTGGTTGCCGGCTTGCCCACCGGTGAATTGCCTTGGCAGGTAATCACGTCCCCGTAGCGGCCCAGCGCCTTCTTGTAGAAGGCAGTCACCTTCTCCTCGGAATCGCCGGTCTCGTAAGAAACCGTCCGCACGCGCAGCTCCCACTCGCCAAATCCAAGATGCACATCCGCCGACTTGTGGTCGTCCTTGTCCCTCACCACCGTGGCGCCCGGATAAACTGGCAATCCCAGGTCTGCGGCCGTGGTCTGATCGGTATTCACATGCACGCCGCCAAAAGGCGTATCCACCTGGACTTTCTTATCCTGGCCGTTGGCGTCCTTATCCACATGGACCCGGCATCCCGCTATCCCGGCCGCCAGCGCCAGGCTCACCGCCAAAGTTGCCGCTCTTCGCGTCGTATCGAGATTCATGGCAATCGTCCTCTAGCCCCCTTATACGTCCGCATCCATCAAAAGGTTCCTCGAATCGGCGCACCCAATACTTCCTCCGTGTGCCCCATCCTTCCGCGTTTTCTGCGGAAGGGTGGGGCACACGGAAGTCATCTTTCTGCCGCTTCCCGCTCGTCCGCCGAGCCGCCGTCCTCTTTTGTACTCGTTGCGAACAGAATCGCCACAGTAAAGATCGCCACGATAACCGGGACAACGAAAAACGGGGAAGTGATGTGCGTGGTGCAAACTCCTTGCCGTTAGAGTATCAAAAACGAAAAGGCTCCGTCTCCCGAAACCCTTGAAAGCTCACAACTTCACAGGTTGCGAAAAACTGAAAACGGAGGGAGGCGGGGGTTTCAACCCCCGCATATAGTTGATAAAGTCGACGTGGGCTTTAGCCCCGGAGGGAATGTAATTTCAGCAGGCCGCATACCCCGGGTAGCCGAAATCACGCCCTTCTCACTCCTTACTCCTTCGGTCCGCCGTTCGGGAAATCCACGCGAATCGTCAGAATCTCATAAGGATGAATCGGCGCTTTCACCACATCGCCCACCACGGCCAGGGGCGCGCCTTCCGGCGTCTCCATCAAATTGGTCACCGTCGCTCCCGTCGCGCCCGGCGGCACATGGAACTCGGCGGTTGTCGCTTTCCCTGCCCACTCATAAACGCGGAAGATCAGCCCCTTCGTGTCTTCCGCCTTCTTCATGGCAGTCAAGACAACATTCTCTGGCGCAACCGATGCAAACGAGTGCGAGGCCGGCAGCGAACCCGCATGAGCCGTGGTCACCACAGCCGTCAGCGGATAGTTGTACTCGTAGCCGTGGCGCACCGTCAGAGCATCTTTCCACGTTCCCGCGTGCGGATAGAGCGCATAGTGGAAGTGATGGTGGCCCATGTCGGCGTCAGGGTCCGGCCACTTCGGCGAGCGCAGCAGCGTCAGCTGCAGCGTATTGCCTACCGCGTCATAGCCGTACTTGGTCTGGTTCAGCACGCTCAGCCCGTGCTTTCCATCGCCCAAATCGGCCCAGCGAATCGCCTCAACCTCAAACTGCGCCTTCTCCCAACTGTTGTTCCGCGTGGTAGGCCGCTCAATGGTTCCGTAGGGAATCTCGTAGGTAGCAAACGGCCCCGAAGCCGCCAGCGGAAACGCCGCCTTCAGCAGCACATGCGATTCGTGCCAGTCGATCTCGTTGTCGATGTCAACGATGTCGGAGTTAGGTGCGAGGCTGATGGTTTGCACAAACTTCGAGTTCTGCCAGCGGCGGGTGACGCGAACAGCAGGATACTCGGAGTTTTTGCCGAGAAGCTCGACCGAATCGGCGCGTTCGATCACCGCGGGCTTCATATCCAGTGTGCCGGGGTCGATATTCCACGCGTCGTAATCTTTCGGTGTGTCCTTAAAAAACTGAAGCTGATTGCCACATGCACCAGAAGCCAACATTTCGAACTTCGCATATGTATCGAAGAGGCTCGTGATGCAGCCTGTAGACTTGTTGACCGTAACGCTAAGATTGCCCTCATGAATTGAAATTTCGTCAACAGTCTCCTTCGTATTGATGGGGAAAAGCAGTGAAACTGCGCGAGCAACGGCGGGTTCGCTGTGCACATGGATTACTTTATAGCCGAAAGCAGGAACTCGCTCCACCTTGAATGCAAGCTCAGCTACCCCCGGAACTTCACCCCAGTTAATCGATTTTATTGGAAGGGATTGCAGGCCTGCGCCATGAGTATTTTCATCCTCTATGTCAAAGGCACTAGAGCCGGACGGAGACTGGACTCGCACGGTAACCTCGCCCGAGCGCTCCCAACCTAATGGGTTGTAGACGAGAACAGGCGTGCCTTCGCCCTTGGTATCGATCCTCTCTGCCACGCTACTCAGCGCACCCGCATCAATCTCATTTGTCGACCAGCGCACCACGTCATAATCCTTCTGCGCGTCCCTATATATCTGCCCGATCCCCGACCCAGCGGCCAAATCATGGAACTGATTAAACAGTACCTTCTTCCAATCTTCCGTCAGCTCTTTCCCTGGATACTCGCGGCCATCGAGCCATGCCAGCGACGCCCACTTCTCCGCGTTGATGACTTCCTCTTCGCTCTCGCGCATATTGCGCTTGTGGTTGGCCTGCGTGGTCATCACGCCGCGGTGGTACTCAAAATAAAGTTCGCTCTTCCATGTCGGAATGGAAACCTTGCCCTCGACCGCCGGAGGCGCTGTGTAGCCTTTCGCAATCGACCTGTAATCCCACTCGGGGCTCTCCGGCGCAATCTGCTTTTCCAGCGCGGTGAAGTAACTCTGCGCCGTGCCAAACCCGATCTTCGGCGTCACGTGCCCCGCAGCAGTCCAATGGAATCCCTCGTCGAGAATCGCCCTCGTCGGCCCGCCGCCATGGTCGCCGATTCCATAAAGGTCCATGATCCCAGGTAAGCCCGTGGCCTGTTTCTGTGCAATGACATAGTCGCGCGAGAGACGCACAAGGTTCAGATTGTCATTCGCGTAGTCGTGCGGAAAATAACTCAGCACCTTCGACCCATCTGGCGACTCCCACCAGAAAAATTTGAACGGCATCTGATTGGTATCGTTCCAGGCCATCTTCTGCGTCACGAAATAATCAATGCCGCTCTTCTTGTAGATCTGCGGCAACTGCCACGTATAGCCAAACGAATCCGGATTCCAGCCAATGCGCACGTCCACGCCGTAAGCCTGTTTGTACCAGCGCTTGCCCACCAGAATCTGCCGCACCAGCGATTCGCCGTCGGGCATATTCAGGTCCGGCTCAACCCACATTCCGCCCACAATCTCCCATCGGCCCTCCTTGATGCGCTGGGCGATTTCAGCGTTCATATCCGGGTATTTCTGCGCCAGCCACTCGTTATAAGCCGCTGCCGATTGCGTGAATGCGTAATCGGGATACTCGTACATCAATTGCAGCGCGGTCCCGTAAGTCCGCTTCACCACGTCCACCGTCTCGGTCCACGGCCACAGCCACGCGGCGTCGATGTGCGCGTTGCCGGTAAGGTGAAAAGTCACCTGCTGCAAGAGCGGTTTCAGCGCTTCGAGCTTTGTTTGCGCAGCCTTGAGACTCGCGTCAAACTTGGCCTGGTCGTGTGCATCCAGAGCCGCCAGATCCACTGCGCGAATGGCGTCGTTGAGCGTGCCTTGTTTGCCAGCATCATTTGGCGCCAGCGCGGGAACCAGCAACGCCGCGGAAAGAAACTCCTCGCGCAGGTCTTCGGGATTCAGCCGGCCCTCGGCAAAATCGATCTTCAGCGTCGCGCCCCTGAATGTCTTGTCGTCCACGGTATGCAGCAGCTTCACCGCAACCGTCACCGTGTCGCCGGGCTTCGCCTGGTCAATCAGCACCACTGGCTCCAGATCGTCGCCCATGGCCACGCGTCGGCCGTTAAAGTAGAGAATCTGCGGCATCGGCCCGTTGGCGGTCGCGTGAAACTGAAACCAGATGCGCGCGCCCGTCAGGTCGTAGCCGTTCAGCGTCGCGGGAACCTGATACGTCTGGCGAAACCAGACCGCATCCTTCGGCGCCAGCGAACCCGTGGCGATGGGCTGCCAACCGCTCTCGTTCAGATTCAAAGCCTCGCCATGCGCCAAGTCGCCGGAGTGCATCTTCCAAGCCGCATCGGGCAACTCGCGCAGGCTGGAGAGCCGGTCAATTACGGTTTGAGCGCCTGCCGGTAAACTGGTGGCAATCTTCGCGGCATCAACGGCGCTTTGCGCCACGGCCCTCCCAGCGAAAAGCATGGCGGCGGAAACAACAACCAAAGATACAAGACGAACAAAGCGCAGCTTCAAAGTGACATTCATCGCAGGAAAAACCTCATTCTCATAGTAAAGCCCGAAGGCTCCCTCGCAAACGCAAGACTACATTGGGAAAGAGCCTAATCCGGCAAAAATCTCCGCGCCGGATTGTTCCCGGCCTACGCGTCCCCACCCGCAGTCCCTGCGCCGGAGTCGAAGACAGAATTGATGCATCAAATACACAGACAAGCCCGGAGTCAAAAATTGCAGACAGGCCAGATTCGCTTCTGACCAGCCACGCCGTGAAAGGCCGCAGAGTCAGACTTGGAAGGAGAACAAGACGCACATCTCGCCAGATGAGACGCTGTCTCCGCTGATACGTTTTTCGGTAGATAATAGATATAGGCTGCCTTCCCCGGCGGATTGCTTTATCGCCGCGCGGCCTATTGGAGATCAAATCGCACCAGCTCGTTCGCCGAGCAAGCCTCCCAGTTCGCTCCAAAAACGTTAACATGGGGAAAACCGTACCTTCAGAGAGGGATTCATGACTGTTGCTGCTCGCTTTCCCGGTATTCGGGTTACTGCTAACGGAAACCAGCTTGTCTCGTACCATACCGAGACGCGCATCGCCGACGCCGGCGTCTTCTATCCTATTACGCCTTCCACGGAGGGTGGCGAGCTCTTCCAGCAGGCCTATGCCGAGGGCCACTTGAACGTCTTCGGCCAAAACACCATCGCCATTGAGACTGAGGGCGAGCACGCGGCCCAGGGCGGCGCCATTGCCCACTCGGTCTGTGGCAAGCGAGTGGTCAACTTCACCTCCGGCCAGGGCGTTGTGTATGGCGTCGAGCAGTATTACCACGCTCCCGGAAAGGCCAGCACGATGGTGCTTGAAGTGGGAGCGCGCGCTCTCACCAAGCAGGCGCTCAACGTCCATTGCGGTCACGACGACATCTATGGCGCGCTCGACACCGGCTGGATCATGCTCTTCGGCAAAGACGCACAGCAGGCCGCCGACCAGGCCCTCATCCTGCGCCGCGTCACAGAGCTTTCGCTCACCCCCGGCATGAACATCATGGATGGCTTCCTCACCACCCACTTGGAGCGCACCTTCTACAAGCATGAGTCGGAGCTGATCCGCGAGTTCCTCGGCGCGCCCGACGACATTATCGACTGCCCCACCCCGGCCCAGCGCACGCTCTTTGGCCCCACTCGCCGCCGCGTGCCCAAAATGATGGACCTGGCCAATCCGATTCTTCTCGGTCCCGTACAAAACCAGGAACATTACATGCAGGGCGTGGTCGCGCGCCGCAACAACTTCGCCGAGCCGATTCTCGCCTTCCTCGAAGCCGCCTACGCGCAGTTTGCCGAGCTCACCGGGCGCAACTACGGCCTCATCTCAAAGTACAAAACCGACGACGCCGAGACCGTCTTCGTCTCCCTCGGCTCGGCCGCGGAAAACATCGAGGCCGCTGTCGATTATCTACGTGAAACGCGCGGCGCAAGCGTCGGCTCCATCCACGTCAATGTAATTCGCCCCTTCCCTGAAGCCGCCATCGTGGCCGCGCTCCGGGGCAAAAAGAACGTCATCATTCTCGAGCGCACTGACGAAGCTCTCTCCGGCGATAACCCGCTGGGCCGCGACATTCGCACCGCTTTCTCCAAAGCCGTTCAGTCCGTCGAAGGCCTGCCCGCGATCACGCTCGCTGAAGTCCCGAAGATCTACGGAGGCTCTTACGGCCTCGGCTCGCGCGACTTCCGTCCCGAGCAAATTATCGGTGCTTACGAATTTGCCACTGCCGGTCGCGCCCGCAAGGACGGTAAGAAAGCTGCCGACGGCGTTAACTTTTTCGTTCTCGGCATCGACCATCCCTACGCGGTTCTCGGCGATGAAACACCGTCTCTCTTGCCCGAAGGCGCGGTAGCTGTCCGCTTCCACTCCATCGGCGGATGGGGCGCCATCACCACCGGTAAAAATCTCGGCGCCATTCTCGGTGACCTCAACGACCTGATCTATAAACGCGACGGCTTCAAGGACTCGCTGGGCAATCCCAAGGAAGTCATCCACGTCAGCGCCAATCCCAAGTACGGCTCGGAGAAAAAAGGCGCGCCCACCTCCTATTTCATGGTTGCCGCCAAAGACCGTATCCGCGTCAACTGCGACCTGCGCCACGTGACCGTGGTTCTCTGTTGTGACCCCAAAGCTTTCACCCATACGAATCCTCTCGACGGCATGGCTGAAGGCGGCTCGCTCGTGTGGGAGTCCGATCAGCAAGGCGAGCAGGCCTGGGGGCAGTTGCCGCTCTGGGCGCGCAAGCAGATCATCGACAAGAAAATTCGCGTCTTCACACTTCCCGGTTTTGAAATCGCAAAGAAGGCCACTGACCGCGCCGATCTGCAACTGCGCATGCAAGGCAACGCCTTCCTCGGCGCATTCTTCCGCGTCAGCACGCTGCTCAAAGAGTTCGGCATCACCCAGGACCAATACCGCGCCGTTGTTCGCGAGCAATACGTAAAGAAATTCGGCAAGCTGGGCGAGGCCGTCGTCGACTCCAACATGGAAGTCATGATGCAGGGCTACAACCAGGTCACGGAAATCGCAATCGGCGAACTCGCCGCAGCCGACCACTCATCCCTGCGCGGTCCGGCGCTACTGCCCATTCTCGAAACTGTACCCGCCGCCGAAGGCTCCGCGTGCGGCACCGGCTGCCGATCTCATGCGATTCCTGACGGCCAGGTCGCGCGCGCGCCGCTGGCCACTCTCGCCGGCTTCGACGCCGAGTTCCGCTCGCACTTCGGCTATAACCAGCCTTCCACGCCACTCTCGGCCATCGGCCTCATCGCCGCCGCCACCGGCGACACAGCTTCCAAATACGTTGCCCGCCGTGAAACTCCGCACTTCATCGCGGAAAACTGCACGCAGTGCATGGACTGCATCTCGGTCTGCCCTGACACGGCTCTGCCCAACACCGCGCAGGATCTCAGCACGCTGCTTCGCACCGCTGTCAATCACTATGTCGCCAGCGCTCCTGATCGTGCGAAGCTCATCGCCGCGCTTCCCCAGATTGAAAAGCTCGCCCGCGAGTGCATGGTCACCGACACCAAAGCCGGCACGCCGCTGCCCACCATCCTCCGTGAAGTCACCAATTCACTCGACGGATTCTCCGCACAGGCCAAGCAACAGTTCTTCGCCATCCTCGACCAGGTTCCCATGGCTTATCAGAAGGTGACCGCCATCTTCTCCTCGCCTGAGCGCAAAGCTCCCGGCACCGGCGGCATCTTCTCCATCTTTGTCTCCGATTTGTGCAAAGGCTGCGCGGCCTGCGTCACCGCTTGCGGTGACCACATGGCGCTCAAGATGGTTGCGGAAACTGAAGAGGTCAACGCCGAGCACACCACCGGCACTAACTTCCTTGACCTTCTGCCTGACACTTCGCAGAAATTCCTCGGCCTCTACAACGCCGCCAATCCCGCCGACTCCAAGACCGCGACCCTGCGCAATATGCTCATGGTCCGCTCCACTTATGACGCGTTAGTTTCAGGCGATGGCGCCTGCGCCGGCTGCGGTGAAAAGAGCGTCCTGCGCTCCATCGCCGCTGTCACTGAGGCTTACATGCGCCCCGTCTTCCACGCCAAGAGCGACCGCTTCCTGGCCAAGGCCGCCGATCTTGAAAAGCGCGGCGTGGCTCGTCTCGCCGTGCTCAAGGCTCGCAACATGGCGGAATACGATCTGCTTCGTCAGGCCATCGCGCACCTCATCCTCGGCCTCGGCGGCGAAGACGAGAAAGACACACAGGCTCGCATCGCGGATTACGAAAAAATCCACGGTCCCATCAGCGACGCCGCGCTGGTCGAGGCCATCGCAGCCGTCCTGCTCACCGAGGCATTCAACCACAAAAATCTGCAAGCCATCGATGGCCGCCTCGCCAACGGCATGAGCGTCATGGCCATGTCCGCCCACACCGGCTGCAACACCGTCTACGGCTCAACCGCGCCCAACAATCCTCACCCCTACCCGTGGATGAATTCGCTCTTCCAGGACGGCGCCACCGTCGGCTGGCTCATGGGCGAGAGCTTCATTGTCGATCACGCACGCCGCTCCGTCATTCCCGAGCGCCTCGCCGACATCCTCCTCACACGCGATGAAAATGTCATCGACGCCGAACAGTATTACCACCTCACTCACTTCACTGACGCACTCATGACCGATCAGGAAATCGTCGAGCTACCCAAGGTCTGGGCGGTCGGCGGCGACGGCGGCATGGGCGACATCGGCTACCAGAACGTCTCCAAGGTCGTCTTGCAAAACCGGCCCAACGTCAAGGTCCTCATGCTCGATACGCAGGTTTATTCCAACACGGGCGGCCAGAATTCCGACTCATCGCCCATGCTTGGCGGCGGCGATATGAACACCTTCGGCGCAGCCACTCAGGGCAAAAACACTGAGAAGAAGACCGTCGCTGAAACCTTCCTTGCCGGCCACGGTTCGCCCTTCGTCGCGCAGGTTTCCATGGCCAACGCGCCCAAGCTCTACCGCGCCATTCTCGACGGTCTTGAATATCGCGGCACCATGTTCCTCCAGGCCTTCACCACCTGCCAGCCCGAGCACGGCGTCGCCGACGACATGGCGCTCTTCCAGGCCCAGCGCGTCCGCGATTCGCGCGGCGTACCCGAGTTCGTTTTCAATCCACGCCTTGGCGAAACCTATCAGGAAGCCCTCGACATCAAGGGTAATCCGTCGATTGATTTGGATTGGTACGAGACCAAAAACAAGGTCACCGGTGAAACCTCCCACTACACCGTTGCCCACTGGTGCACCACCGAAGCCCGCTTCCGCAACCATCTCAAGAAGATCAAGCCCGAAGCGGCAGCCAAACTCATTCCGCTCGATAACATGCTGGTCCGCATCACCCAACAGGACGTGGTCTACCGCCGCTATCTAACGCCCGGCCACCGCGCCTTCATCCCCGACTTCGGCGTTTATATCACCGTGGAAGATGCCGGCAAGACAACCTTCTACGCTCTC
>Ga0224559_1002092_pt1 | contig 10474 bp, 9 predicted proteins | sample 714S33034metaG_FD_180676 | JGI IMG/M metagenome (GOLD analysis project Ga0224559, IMG submission 180676) | Peat soil microbial communities from Stordalen Mire, Sweden - 717 S3 30-34 | ecosystem: Environmental > Terrestrial > Soil > Wetlands > Peat | place: Sweden: Norrbotten County, Stordalen... | reverse complement strand
AAATTTAAGCACTGGCGTTTTTAAGCCTGCAATACAAACAGCAATAGGTCGTCTAATTCATCAACGGCCTGTTGCTATGTTCTTATTAGAATAAGAATAATGAGAAGGGAGAAATGCAATCATGTCTGTAGCAGAAGTATTGAAGGATATGGAAAAATTGATCGGGAAGGAAATATTTATTTCTGATTGGACACAGGTTACACAGGAGCAGATTAATCAATTTGCCGACAGCACAAAAGATCATCAGTGGATTCATGTGGACGTGGAAAAAGCGGCTAAAGGACCTTTCGGCAAAACTGTTGCGCACGGGTTTCTTACGCTCTCCCATTTGCCCTTTTTCAGCTACCAGGTACCGCTCAAGTTTAAAGGGCCAAAGATGTTGATCAATTATGGTCTCGATAAGGTGCGGTTTATCAATCCCGTTATTTCCGGCGCAAAAATCCGCGACCGTATTGTCATGTCATCGTTGGAACAAAAGCCTGATAACCGAATACTGATGACTCAAACACACACGATAGAGATAGAGGGGCAGGAAAAACCGGCCTGTATTGCGCAGGCACTAACTATGATTTTTTTCTAAACCTGACCACATTATTTTTTATTAAAACATATTCAGATTAATCTTGTATGCAGAAAAGCATACGTTGCATCCTATATTCATTTTAACATCTAGAGTTAAATTCCCCATCGCTTTCGACGAAGATAAAATTATAATATGTCAAGATACTCAGCTGCTTGCGGCGGGGTTGTTTATTTTTGAAATTTTCATGCCTGCAAATAATGAAAAACTGGAAAATGCTCAAAAATTATACAAAAAAAGCAAAAGGGCGCATAAACTGATCAATCTATTTATTAATATAACAATTCTCCAATTGTAAATATGAACAATATATTGATGCATCAATATATTATGAGATCAATATTTAATCAATCTAATCAACAATATCAGATACCATTCCTTTATAATATCATCGATCGATATTTCATCTTTTTTAACATGGCATGCGTCTTGCTTTTTGATGCAATCAATATGCAGCAGCGTATAATAAAAAGTGAAGTTCATATCAAAACAAGGAGGAACAAATAATGAAGAGAACAATGTTGTGTGTGTTAATGGGTCTGTGTCTGCTTTTCTTTTCCACGGCGGTATTTGCTACAGAAAAGTTGGAAAAAATAAAAGCCAGTGAAACTGCAATCGTGTTGATCGAATTCCAGAATGAGATGCTCAAGCCCGGTGGAAAGAATTATGAATGGTTAAAACCCGTGGTGGACAAAAACAATGTTCTTGCCAATGCCGTTGATCTGGTTGCAAAAGCGCGCGCAAAGGGCATCAAAATCATGCATGTACCCATTTGGTTCGCAACTGATGTTTGTGAAGTGGGACCTAAAGCTTATGGTGTCGGTGGATACGTGAAGTCTGTCGGAGCATTCAAGAAAGATACGTGGAACACGAAGATTGTCGATGAATTAACACCGGTTAAGGGTGATGTTATCATCGAAGGCAAACGCGCTCCTGATGCTTTTTTTAGCACAGACCTTGATTTTGTTTTGCGGGCGATGGGTATCAAGAACATAGCTCTCGCGGGTTTTGTCACCAATATCTGCGTCGAGTCCACCATGCGTACAGCTTATGAAAGAGGTTACAATGTTTTTACTATGACTGACGTTACTGCAGCCGGATCACAGGCGGTTCAAGATTTTACTGTAAAGGAAAATTTCCCGACTTTTTCACACCCAATGACTCATAAAGAATTCTTGGGCTTGATTATGAAATAAAGGCAAAAGCAGTTAACTCTTACTGGGCGATATCCCCACCCCGAAGCTTGCTTCATAAAGGGGGCATAGGTGTTATGCTAAGCGTATAACTCTCTCAGTAGATAACAAAAAAGTGACTTTATTGCCACATGCTGTAGCGTATAATAAAATAAAAGTGAAGTTCATATCAAAACAAGGAGGAACAAATAATGAAGAAAACAACGTTGTGTGTATTAATGGGTCTGTGTCTGCTTTTCTTTTCCACGGCGGTATTTGCTGCAGAAAAGTTGGAAAAAATAAAAGCCAGTGAAACTGCAGTCGTGTTAATCGAATTCCAGAATGAGATGCTCAAGCCCGGTGGAAAGAATTATGAATGGTTAAAACCCGTGGTGGACAAAAACAATGTTCTTGCCAATGCCGTTGATCTGGTTGCAAAAGCGCGCGAAAAGGGCATCACAATCATGCATGTACCCATTTGGTACGCAACTGATGTTTGTGAAGTGGGTAAAGCTTATGGTGTCGGTGGATACGTGAAGTCTGTCGGAGCATTCAAGAAAAATACGTGGAACACAAAGATTGTCGATGAATTAACACCGGTTAAGGGTGATGTTATCATCGAAGGCAAGCGCGCTCCTGATGCTTTTGGTAGCACAAACCTTGATTTTGTTTTGCGGGCGATGGGTATCAAGAACATAGCTATCGCGGGTTTTGTCACCAATATCTGCGTCGAGTCCACCATGCGCTCAGCTTATGAAAGAGGTTACAATGTTTTTACTATGACTGACGTTACCGCAGCCGGATCACAGGCGGTTCAAGATTTTACTGTAAAGGAAAATTTCCCGAATTTCTCACACCCGCTGACGCATGATGAATTCCTTCTCCTGGTTCAATAAATGCAAAAGCAGTTAAATCTCACCGGGTGATACCCCCCCCCTTTTTTTGTAAAGGGGGGGGATTTTTAGTAACTCTCAAAAGTTTAATGAAAACTAGCACGGATAAAAGGATAAAACGGAACAATGCAGTATATCGGGAAAGGAGAACCAAAGTAAGATGATCACAGCTACATTATTCCCCGGAAAGTATATACAGGGCTATGACGCCATTCAAGAACTGAAGGAACTGATACCGCGCTATGGAAAGAAAGGCACCATCATCTGCAGTCCTTCGGTATTTGAGAAGGTCATACCCGGTATCCATGCTTCAATAAAAGAAGTAATACCAGTGGTAGTCGAGAAATTTGCCGGGGAATGTTCTGATGAAGAGATTACACGATTGATGACGATAGCAGGCAAGGAGGCTTGCGATGTTGTAATAGGCATTGGTGGAGGGAAAACACTCGATACAGCGAAAGCAGTAGCTCACGAGATGGACATTCCCGTCATTATAGCCCCGACGGTAGCATCGACTGATGCCCCCTGCAGTTCCCTGTCGGTCATCTATCGACCGGATACAGGACATATCAAGCGCGTGCTCATGCTTCGACGGAATCCGGACGTCGTGCTTGTCGATACGAATATTATTGCAAAAGCCCCCGAGAGGTTCCTGATTGCAGGCATGGGGGATGCATTAGCTACGTGGTTTGAGTCAGAATCGTGCAGAATGAAATATGCAAAAAACATGGTGAGAGCCCATAGTTCCATGACTGCCCAGGCGCTGGCTCGTCTTTGTTATGAAACGCTTATGGAATACGGTCTTTCCGCGAAGATGGCTTGCAGACAACATGTCGTCATCCCGGCGCTTGAACATGTTGTTGAAGCCAACACACTATTGAGTGGTATCGGTTTTGAGAGTGCCGGACTTGCGGCTGCCCATGCTATACAGGACGGGCTCAATGCCCTTGATAAAGGTCATGCATATTTCCATGGGGAGAAAGTTGCCTTTGGTGTGTTGGCCTCTCTGTTCATGACAGACAAACCGGCAAGCGTGATAGATGAGGTATATTCATTTTGCGAGTCAGTTGATTTACCCACGACACTGGCTGCGCTCGGTCTGGATGGGGCGTCTGATGAGGACTTGGAGAAGGCAGCATTGATTGCCTGTGCCGCGAAAGAAACCATTCACAATGAGCTGATGCCTGTAACACCCGAGTTAGTTCTTGCTTCGATCAAGATCGCTGACGAAGAGGGTATGGCAAGAAAACAAATATAAGGCAGAGGTACAAATAAAATGGCGTTAAAAACTGCTGAACAATATGAAGAAAGTCTGCGCAAAATGAATTTTAAAGTCTATCTGCTGGGCGAATTGATAAAAAATCCAGTGGATAATCCGATAATCAGGCCATCCATGAATTCCGTAAAAATGACTTACGCACTGGCTCAAGATCCTCAGCATGAAGACCTGATGACAGCAAAATCCCATCTGACCGGGGAAAAAATTAATCGCTTCTGCCACCTGCACCAAAGCACTGAAGATCTGATTAAGAAAGTGAAAATGCAGCGCCTGCTGGGACAAAAAACAGCTTCTTGTTTTCAACGATGCGTCGGAATGGACGCCATCAATGCCGTGGACAGCGTCACATTCGAAATGGATGAAAAACTCGGCACTAAATATCATGAGCGTTTTACCAAGTTTCTAAAAATGATTCAGGAACAAGATTTGACTGTGGACGGTGCCATGACTGATCCTAAAGGCGACCGCAGCCTGCCTCCCGGCAAACAAGCCGATCCCGATCTCTACACTCATGTAGTGGAAAAAAGAAAGGATGGTATTGTCGTGCGGGGCGCCAAAGCACATCAGACAGGAGCCATCAATTCGCACTGGATTTTGGTGATGCCGACGATCGCCATGTCCAAAGAAGATGCCGATTACGCCCTTTCTTTTGTCGCCCCTGCCGACGCGGAAGGCGTATCCTATATTTATGGCCGGCAGTCCTGTGATACGCGGAAACTCGAAGGCTGTGAAATCGATGTGGGCAACCGGCAGTTCGGCGGTCACGAGGCTCTCATGATTTTTGACGATTTATTTGTTCCCTGGGAAAACGTGTTTATGTGCGGCGAATATGAATTCAGCGGCGCCTTGGTGGAAAGATTTGCCGGGTATCACCGCCAGAGCTACGGCGGCTGTAAAGTCGGTGTCGGCGACGTACTCATCGGCGCGGCTGCTCTGGCTGCCGATTACAACGGCGCTTCCAAAGCATCCCACGTTAAAGACAAACTGATCGAAATGATACATCTGAATGAAACTCTTTACGCCTGCGGCATTGCCTGCTCCTCACAGGGACATAAGACGGCTTCCGGCAACTACCTGATTGATTTACTGCTGGCCAATGTCTGCAAACAGAACGTCACCCGATTCCCCTACGAAATTGCCCGTCTGGCCGAAGATATCGCCGGCGGATTAATGGTTACGATGGGCTCGGAAAAAGATTTGCGTCACCCGGAAATCGGCAAATTAGTCGAAAAATATTTTAAAGGAATCGCCTCGGTGCCCACGGAGAATCGCTGCCGTGTTTTGAGATTGGTGGAAAATATTACTTTAGGCACTGCCGCGGTCGGCTATCGCACGGAATCCATGCATGGCGCGGGTTCGCCGCAGGCTCAACGCATTATGATTTCGCGCCAGGGAAATCTGGAACAAAAGAAAAAACTAGCTAAAGAAATCGCCGGAATTAAAGGATAAAAAGCAAACAGTAGTATTATACTTGTTATTCTAAAAAAGTGAGGAGAAAAGGTTATGTATTTGCTGGATAATAAAGACCAGAGATTGTTTGTAGATCAACTGCGGAAAATGGTTGATGATAAAGTTGTGCCCCGGGCCGCGGAGATCGATGAAACAGAGAAATTTCCCTGGGATTTGAAAAAGATATTTGCAGAAATGGGGCTTCTTGGACTGGCCGTTCCAGAAAAATATGGCGGAACCGATCAGGGACATATGTTTACATGTCTTGCCGTGGAAGAAATTGCCCGAGCCTGCGTCAGTTCATCGCTTATTGTACAGGGTCAGGCGTTGGGCTGGGAGCCGATCCTGATTGGCGGCGGCGAGGAACAGAAGGCAAAGTATGGTCCTATGGTAGCCTCTGGAGATGTTATCATCTCTTATGGACTGACTGAACCAAGTGCCGGTTCCGATTCCGGGGCCATGAAGACACGAGCGGTGAAAAAAGGTGATAAATACATAATCAATGGAACAAAATGTTTCATTACCAATGGTCCGGTAGCTGATCTCATCACGGTATTTGCCATGACGGATGCATCGAAGGGCGTCAAAGGAATAAGCGCTTTCATTGTACCTACCAAATCGCCGGGATTTTCAATCGGCAAGTGGGAAAAAAAGATGGGCATAAAGGGATCACCTACAGGAGAACTGGTTTTTGAGGACGTCGAAATACCAGAAGAAAACCTTATCGGCATAGAAGGGAAGGGGTTTGTATATGCTATGCAGACCCTCGATACATCACGGCCTGTTATTGCTGCACAAGCCTGTGGTGTTGCACGTGGCGCCCTAGAACTTGCAATCAAATACGCAAAAGAAAGGATTCAGTTTGGAAAACCCATCGGCCAATTCCAGGGTATAGGTTGGATGCTGTCAGATATGGCCGCAGAACTCGATGCGGCCAGAAGCCTCGTTTATCAGGCAGCAAGGCTGATTGATGCTAATGATCCGAACAAAAGCTATCTTTCCGCGGCGTCCAAGCTTGTTGCCTCCAACACGGCGATGAAAATTACAACTGATGCACTACAGATTGCCGGCGGTTACGGGTATATGAGAGAGTATCCCTTTGAACGTATGATGAGGGATGCGAAAATTACCCAGATCTACGAGGGAACAAACCAGATCATGAAATTAATCATTTCACGTGAACTATTGAAATAAAAAATATGGATACGACTATTTCTTCAAAAACAATGTTGAGAGAGTTGCTTTCCCGTCATTATGAAGAGGCCTTTGCAGCCAAGGCAGCGGGCGAACTTATCGCTTGGTCAACCTCCATTGCCCCCCAAGAGCTTTTGGAAACTATGGACATCAAGGTAGTTTATCCGGAAAACCATGCTGCTGTTATTGGAGCGAGAAAAGATGCCCAGGCGTTTCTCGACAACGCCGAAAGCAACGGCTATTCAACGGATTTATGTTCTTACGCACGGGTCAATATGGGCTATACTAGGCTTAAAGAAAGTGTTGCCGGTAATATTCCCATGCCGGATTTTATATTTTGCTGCAGCAACATTTGCAGCACCGCCATCAAATGGTACGAGAATCTTGCCCGAGATATGCGTATCCCCATGATTCTAATTGATACGCCTTTCAACCATACAGACGAAATCCCGGAGCACAGCGTCAAATATATACGGGGTCAGTTCGAAAATGCCATCCGTCAATTGGAAGGAATTACCGGCAGAAAATTCGATCGCGACCGTTTCCGGGATGTTATGAAAATTTCCACAGAAACGGCCCGGTGGTGGAAAAAAGCAACGGCTTTGGCGGTAGCAAAACCATCGCCTTTCAACGGCTTCGATTTATTCAATTACATGGCGGTTATAGTGTGTATGAGGGGAAAACATGAAGGACTGGACCTCTTCAAGCTCTGGGCGGAAGAACTGCAGGGGAAAATCGACCGCGGTGAAGGCCCCTGGAGAGATCAGAAAGAAAAATACCGCATCATGTGGGACGGCATTGCCTGCTGGCCACATTTGTCTGATACAGCCAAAATATTGAGAAAAAACGGGATCAATATGGTCACCTCGACATATCCCGACTCTTGGACCATCGTATATGACAATGATGATTTGGACGCTATGGCCAGAGCCTACAGTGCCAATTATGCAAACAGGAACCTGAATTATGGGATCAATAAAGTAGTACAGATTGTAAAAGATTTTTCTTTAGACGGCATTATTTATCATTCGAACAGAAGCTGCAAGTTAATGGATTTCAGACAATACGAAGTGCAACGTCAAGTCCAGAAGCAGACCGGTACGGTGTCCGTTATTTTCGACGGGGATCAGACCGATCCGCGGGCATTTTCCCTGGCGCAATATGAAACAAGAATCGAAGCTCTTATGGAAATGATGGAACAAAGAAAAAAAGAAAGGCTTAGTGGACAATGAATCGTATTTTGGAAATCATAGCTGATTTGCAAGAAACAGCAAACCATCCTGCAAAAGCTGTAAAGGCGTCGATGAAGGAAACAGGAAAAAAGGCGGTAGGATGTTTACCTTATTATACGCCTGATGAAATCATCTATGCGGCAGGCCTGCTGCCTGTCGGCCTTTGGGGCGGGCAGACGGAGATCAAAGAGGCGGACAAGTATTTACAAAGCTTCTGTTGTTCCATCATGCGCATCAATGTTGAGCAAGGCATGAAAGGAATGTATGATTTTTTATCTGCCGTTGTTATTCCGACTTATTGTGATACTCTGAAATGTATCTGTGATAACTGGCAGGTTGCCGTTCCCAAAACCTATTTGATCCCCATTGTTTATCCGCAACACAGAAAAATTGCAGCCGGGGTTGCCTATCTAATCGATGAATATAAAAGGGTGCAAAAAGAGTTTGAAACCATCGCTGGAAGAAAAATAACCGAGCAAGACCTGGAAGACAGTATTGCCATTTACGAAGACTATCGGAAAACCATGCGGCAATTTACGGCAATTGTTGGCAAGTATCCTAAAACGTTAAACGCGAAAACGCGCCACTTAATTATCAAGGCAGCCTATTTCATGGACAAAAGCCGCTATAACGCCAAAATGAAAGAACTTATGGAAGAATTGAAGAAGCTTCCAGCAGAAAATTTTGATGGTATAAAAGTAGTCGTTACAGGAATTCTTGTAGAAACGGATGCGTTACTTGATGCTTTTGTCGAAAACAAGATGGTTTTTGTTGCCGACGATCTGGCGCATGAGTCAAGACAGTTCAGAACGTGCGCCCGCAGCGAAGGTACTGCACTCGAAAGGTTGGCCTACCGGATTGCGGATCATGATGGCTGCTCCCTCTTATACGATGAAGAGAAGAAACATGGACAACTGCTAATTGAATTAGTCCGGGATAATCGTGCCGACGGAGTGGTGGTTTGTATGATGAAATTCTGTAATCCTGAAGAATTTGACTATCCGATATACAAGAAGGAACTTGAAGCTGCCGGGATTCCCATGCTGTATTTGGAAATCGAACAAAAAATGGATTCGGCGGAACAAATCAGAAATAGAATTCAAAGTTTTGCGGAAATGATCAAATAGAAATGCACAGGCAAATGCATGATCCGTTGGAAAAGAGGGGAAAAGTGTTTTTTAGAGATATTGGGTCATCTAAATAAGGAAGGTGGATTGTTATGAATATGTTTGATTTGACTGGGAAGAAGGCAATAGTGACCGGCGGTGCCAGCGGGTTAGGGAGAGGTTTGGTCGAAGGATTACACGAAGCGGGTGCTGAGGTCGCGATTATTGACATAACTGACCAGATTGATGCAATAGCAAATGAAATCGGCAGGTCTGGCGCTAAAGTTTTTGGCATAAAAGGAAATTTAGGGGATAGAGAACAATTAAAGCAGGCGTTTCAGGCATCGGTAGCCAAACTGGGCGGCACTTTAGATATTCTTGTGAATTGCGCGGGTATTCAGCGGCGAAATCCCTGTTTAGATTTTACAGCAAAGGATTGGGACGATGTAATTGAACTTAACTTAACGGCAACATTTTTATTAAGCCAACTGGCCGGCAGAATTATGGCGGAAAAGAATAAAGGGAAGATTATTAATATCGCCTCGTTGCTCAGTTTTTTTGGCGGATATACCGTCCCCGCTTATGCGGCGAGCAAAGGCGGTGTGGCGCAGCTAACAAAGGCATTTTCGAATGAATGGGCATCACTTGGAGTAAATGTTAACGCAATTGCTCCTGGGTATATGGATACTCCTCTGAATACCGCAATTATGGCAGATCAAGAAAGAAATAGTAAAATATTGGCCCGAATACCTGCTGGACGATGGGGGACACCGGCGGACATGAAAGGTCTGATTATCTTTCTTGCGTCCGAGGCGTCCAATTATGTGAACGGCGCTATAATTCCGATTGATGGCGGATATCTGGGCTGTTGAATAGATGATGTCGTAATAAATGAATAAGAGAGAATGAGAGGTAGGTGTAATCCATGAAAGTATCAAAGGTTATGACAGCAAAGGAGGCCGTAGTGAAATTCATCGAAGACGGCTCAAATTTAATGGTTGGCGGCTTCTTCCATTCTATATCCCATGTCCTTACCCATGAAATAATCAGACAGAAGAAAAAAGGTCTGACGATCTTCGCAGCGAGTTCTAACGAGCACACAGATCAGTTGATCGGGGCAGGATGTGTGGACCGGATTGAGTCTTCCTACAACGGATTAGAGGTATTTGGGCCAAGTTACTGTTACCGGAGAGCAATAGAGAGTTCGATACCCCATAAAGTCGAGATTGAAGACTATACTAATTTTACAATGATGGCCCGCTTTATGGCAGGTTCTCTGGGAATTCCTTATGTTCCTGTCAATTCCATGAAGGGCTCCGATTTGCTTAGGCATACTGCCTGGAAGGGTGAAAATAAGGCTAAACTCATGAAGGATCCTTTTGGCTCCGGTTTTGACCATGTATTAGTGCCGGCCCTGCAGCCGGAAGTTGGCTATTTTCATGTTCAACGCGCTGACAAGGAGGGAAATTGCCAGATGTGGGGTATTTTGGGGGACGCACCTTGGAGTGTAAGGTCATGCAAAAAAGTCATCGTTTCCTGCGAAGAAATAGTTTCCCGCGAGATCATCGG
>Ga0224559_1002089_pt1 | contig 10483 bp, 6 predicted proteins | sample 714S33034metaG_FD_180676 | JGI IMG/M metagenome (GOLD analysis project Ga0224559, IMG submission 180676) | Peat soil microbial communities from Stordalen Mire, Sweden - 717 S3 30-34 | ecosystem: Environmental > Terrestrial > Soil > Wetlands > Peat | place: Sweden: Norrbotten County, Stordalen... | reverse complement strand
GGCGCATCCACCACCGGAAGCAGAATGCGGAATTCCGCGCCGCGCCCCACTTCGCTCCATACCGAGATCGATCCGCCGCACTGCTTCACGATCCCGTATACCGTCGAAAGCCCCAGTCCCGTGCCTTTCCCCTGTGGCTTGGTGGTGAAAAACGGCTCGAAGATGTGCGTCTTGACTTCGTCGGATATCCCAGTCCCGGTATCTCTCACCGTCAGCGCCAGATACTCACCCGGAGCCAGATCGGGATGCGACGCCGCGAAACGCTCGTCGACGCTCTGGTGGGCCGTCTCGATCTCGAGCTTGCCCCCGTTCGGCATCGCGTCCCTGGCGTTGAGCACCAGGTTCATGATCGCTTGCTCGATCTGTACGGCGTCGGCGCGAATGGTGCCCGCCGCCGGATCCAGGACGAGCGCCACGTTCACGTCCGCGCCGATCAGCCGCCCCAGCATCTTCTGCACGTTCACCACCAGCTCGTTCAGTACCACGATCTCGGTCCGGCTCGGTTGCCGGCGGCTGAACGCCAGTAGCTGCTCCGTCAGGCTGGTAGCCCGCACCGCCGCTTTCAGCACTTCTTCCATTCCGCCACGCAATTTGTCGTATGGCGCCAAGCCGGCCAGCGTGATGTGGCTGAACCCGGTGATCACCGTGAGTAAGTTATTGAAGTCGTGCGCCACGCCGCCCGCCAACCTGCCGACGCCCTCCAGTTTTTGCGACTGGCGAAACTGCTCTTCCAGTTGTTTCCGTTCCGTGATGTCCATCGTGACTTCCACGAAGCGCATGGGCCTGAATGCCGCGTCGAAGAAGACTCTGCCGCGCGCCGCCAGCCAGCGCTCCACCTTGTCGGCCAGCCCAATGGTTCGATAGTCCGTGGCGTAGGCGCCCCCGCTCACCGGGTCAAACGCTTTCTGAATCAGATCGTCCACGCGCTTCCGGTCATCGGGGTGCACGCCGCGAAGAAACGTCTCGTAGGTGACCTCCGCATCGGGCGGCAGTCCGAAATGACGCTTGCCGCCTTCCGACCAGATCAACTTTCCGGACTGCGGGTAGAAGTCGAACATCCCCAGTTGCGTCACGCTGACGGCCAGAGCCAGCCACTCGTCCCGGTCGCGCAACTGCTCTTCCGCCCGCCGGCGCTCGCCGCGCGATTGGCAATCGCGAATCTCCCGCTGGACCGCCGGAACCAGCCGCGCGATCCGGTCCTTCAAGACGTAATCGTGCGCCCCGGCCCGCATCATCTCCACCGCGCGATCCTCGCCGATCATGCCGGACACCACGATAAAAGGGATGTCCCGTCCGGATTCGTGCAGGATCTCCAGCGCCGCGCCCGCATCGAATTGCGGCAACTGAAAGTCCGCGATGACTACATCCCAGTCCTCGCGAGCCAGGGCACGCCGCATCGGTTCGGCCTCCTCCACGCGTTCAGCGTGGACGCTGTACCCCGACTTCTCCAGCAGGCGAACCGTCAGCGCGGCGTCGGATTCGGAATCCTCCACCTGCAGTACCCGAAGTGTTTCACTCATCCACGGTACGATCCTTGGGCGTTTGGCCCGCCAACTCTATTTCACGGGAGGATTCGGTTCGTTGAGAATCAGCCAGTACAATCCGAGATTTGCGATGGCGGCTTGAAACTCCTTGAAATCCACTGGCTTTCGCACGTAGCTGTTCACCCCGAGGTCGTATCCCGCGCCCACGTCCTCCTCCTCTTTCGACGACGTCAGGATCACCACCGGCACCCGCCGCAGCCGCGCGTCCGCCCGGACCGCGCGCAACACCTCCAGACCGGATACCTTGGGCAGCCTGAGATCCAGCAGGATCACCGATGGAGTTTCAGAAATAGCGCGCCCGACGTAGGCGCCTTCTCCGCGCAGATAATCCAGCGCTTCCTGGCCGTCTTCCGCAATCACCAGCTCATTGGAAATGTGGCCCCTGGCTAGCGCTCTCTTGGTGAGATCCACGTCGCTTGGATTGTCTTCCACCAGCAGAATCGGTTTATTCGATTTCATCAGGCAGCTCCCAGTGTGAAGCAGAAGGTGGCACCGCGGTTCACCCGCGCATCGGCCCACACCCGGCCACCGTGCCGGCGGACGATCCGTTGAACGGTCGCCAGACCGATACCCGTTCCCGGGAATTCGGTGACCTTGTGCAAGCGCTGAAACGCGCCAAACAAATTGCCGGCGTAGGCCATGTCGAACCCCGCCCCGTTATCGCGAACGTAAAATGCCATCTCACCTTCCTTATCCACCCTTCCGAACTCGATCAGCGCCGGGTTCTGCGCGCCGGTGAATTTCACCGCGTTGCTCAACAGGTTGGTCAGCGCGATCTCCAGCAGCCGGGCATCGCCGAAAGCCACCAGCCCCGGCTCAATCGCGAACTCAATGGACCGTTCCGGCTGGGCGTCGCGCAACCTGTCGGCAATCCGATTCGCCAGGGCCGTGATGTCCACTTGATCCAACTTCATTTCCCCCCGGCTCACGCGCGAGAGCTGCAACAGGTCGTCGATCAGGTTGCCCATCCGCTGCGTCTCGGTGCGCACCCGGTTCAGGTACTGCCGCCCGTTATCGTCCAGCAAGCCGGAATAGTCCTCCAGCAGCGCCAGGCTCCACCCGTCGATGCCGCGCAGGGGCGCCCGCAAATCGTGCGATACCGAATACGCGAATGCCTCCAACTCCCGGTTGGAGGCTTCCAGCTCGAGCGTGCGCTGCCGTACCCGCTGCTCCAACTCGGCGTTCAGCCGGCTAACTTCCAGTTCCGCCAGCTTGCGCTCGGTGACGTCGATGTTAGCCCCGATCAGGCGCAACGGCTTTCCCGCGCCATCCTTAAAGACCCAGGCCCTTCCAAAAAGCCAACGCGCCGTGCCGTCCGGCCAGATCACCCGCCATTCCGCTTCGAAGCTGCCGGTTTCCATGACCTCGTGTACGTGCCGAACCCCGTGATCCCGATCTTCGGGACAGATCAGGTCCTGCCACGTCCGGTGGCCCGCCGCAAATCCGCCCGGCGGCAGACCGTACATGGCCTCCAATTCCGGCGTCAATTGGCTCTCGCCGGTTTGCAGGTTCCATACGAAGGTGCCGATCCGGGCCACCTCCTGCGCCAGCCGCAGCCTCTCCTGGTTCTCGGCCAGGTTGGCATTCACCCGAAGTAACTCCAGTTCCGCCAGCTTGCGTTCGGTGACGTCGGTGTTCGCGCCCATCAGGCGCAATGGCTTGCCGGTGTCGTCCTTAGAGACCCAGGCCCTTCCATAGAGCCAACGCGTGGTGCCGTCCGGCCAGATCACCCGCCACTCGGCCGCAAAGCTGCCCTTTTCCATGGCCTCTTGCACGTACCGCACTCCCTGATCCCGGTCTTCGGGACAGATCAGGTCCTGCCACGTCCGGTGGCCCGCCGCAAATCCGCCCGGCGCCAAGCCATACATGGCCTCCAGTTCCGGCGTCAATTGGTTCACCCCGGTTTGCAGGTTCCACTCGAAGGTGCCGATCCGGGCCACCTCTTGAGCCAGCCGCAGCCTCTCCTGGTTCTCGGCCAGGGCGACTTTGATCCGAAGTACCTCCAGCTCCGCCAGCTTGCGCTCGGTGACGTCGGTGTTTGCCCCCATCAGGCGCAGCGGCTTTCCGGTGGCGTCCTTGGAAACCCAGGCCCTTCCAAAGAGCCAACGCGCGGTGCCGTCCGGCCAGACGACGCGCCACTCCGCCGCAAAGCTGCCTTTTTCCATGGCCTCTTGCACATACAGCACTCCCTGATCCCGGTCTTCGGGACAGATCAGGTCCTGCCACGTCCGGTGGCCCGCCGCAAAACCGCCCGGCGCCAGGCCATACATGGCCTCCAGTTCCGGCGTCAATTGGCTCTCGCCGGTCTGCAGGTTCCACACGAAGGTGCCGATCCGGGCCACCTCCTGCGCCAGCCGCAGCCTCTCCTGGTTCTCGGCCAGGGCTTCTTCCGTCTGGCGTTGCCCGGTGATGTCCGTATTCGTGCCGAACCAACGGACCACCCTGCCGGTGCCGTCGCGCACCGGCATCACGCGCGTCAGGAAAGGATGAAACTTGCCGTCCGCGGCCCGCAGAGAAAAGACCATCTCGAAAGGCTCTCCGGCCGCGATGGCTTTCTTCCAGCCCGCTAAGACGTCCGGCAGCGCAGCGGGATCGTGCACCGATTGCCAACCCCAACCCTCCATCTCCTCGGGCGTCTTGCCGGTGAAATCGTACCAGCGCTGGTTATACCAGAAGATCCCTCCATCCGCGTTTGCCGTCCAGCACAACTGCGGAATCGCATCGGCAAGGGTGCGGAAGCGTTCCTCACTGTTCTTCAGCGCCACCGCGACCCGCTCGTGCTTGCCGATGACACGCTCCGTGATCACCCCGGCGACGGCAATCAGAATCACCAGCAGCGCGCCGCCGATTCGCAAGATCCACTTCAACTGGGTGTCTTGCGATTCCACCGCCGCCTGCGTGCGGATAATCAGTAATCGCTGCTCCTCTTGCTCCATATCGTGCGACAGACGGCGTATTTCGTCCATGGCGAGTTTGCCTTCACCCATGAAGACTAATGCCAGAGCGGCGTCCCGTCCCTTCGTCCGGTAGAGCGCGATGCCACCGCTCAATCCCGCGAGCTTACTATCCACCAGCCGGTCCAGCTTGTCGATCCGCGCCTGCTGTACGCCGTCGTCGAGCGTGAGGTCGCGCAGATTCCGGCTCGCCTGCCGATAGCTTGAGAGCGCCGCCTGGTATGGCTGAAGGTAGCGCTCCTCACCGGTCAGCAGATAGCCGCGCTCGCCGGTTTCGGCGCCTTCGATGATGGAGAGCAGTGCCCCTGACGCGTTGATCACTCGCAGCGTATGCGTCACTAGTTGTTCGGCATCGCGGGCGCGATTGAAACTCCGCTCGGGCAGCAACCCCAAGATCACGATCAACAGAAGCGCACTACCCAAAAGCACCATTCGCCGGATGAACGGTGTGTCTAGCATGGTGGGGCAGGCTTCAGCCTGCAGATCCGAGCACAGCTCGGACTCCTCTCGCGACCTACGGGCAGAGCATCCATGATCTTAAACCGGACAAAGTCCTATTCAGGTGTAGGCTGTGCAGGTGAATGGCCGTAGTACCGGAATACACCACCCGCCGCTTGACTAGTTTAATGGTTAACTAGTACACTCACAACCGCTGGCCAACCCGGCCAAGGAGGGCACAATGACCGCTCCAACCCCACTCGCCACCGTCACCCCGGAACCTTCGCTATGCCTTGCGCATGAGATGCGGCGCGCGCCCGAATTCACCGCCATCGCGCTCCTCTCGCTCGGGCTCGGAATCGGCGCCAATACCGCCATTTTCAGCCTCATCCACGCCCTGATGCCGCGCCCGTTGCCCGTATGCGATCCCCAGTTGTTGGTGGAACTCCTCAACAAGTACCCGGGCGAGCCCCACGTCAACAGCTTCTGCTGGCAGAGCTACCTGCACTTCCGCGACAACAACACGTCCTGACCGCCCTCATCGGCGCTTCTCCCGCCCGCCTCAACGTGCGCGCCGAGGGCCTCGATCCGGAAATCGTGGAATACGTGGTGAGTAACTTCTTCCCGGTCCTTGGGGCACTCCGGCGGTCGGGCCGCTGATCGGTCCCGAAGACGACCTCGCCGCCGCACCCGCTGCCGCCATGGCGCTCGGCATGGCCGCCGCCGGCCTCGCCCTCGGCGTCCCTTCGCCGCCAGCTTGATCCCCGACCTGCCCCTGAATGTGTTTGGGCTATCCGCTCGACTCAGGTAGCCGCTCTGGCAGCGGCCTTGTGGGACAGAAGATCGCTTTTTGTCGTCTGTCAACGCCGGGCGCTTCCTGTGCCCGACAGACCACAAAAAGCGATGGTCTGTCCCACCCTGGACTGCGGCCGCCCACCTGAGTCAAGCGGATAGCCCATTAGCGTCTTTCCATCGCCTCCTCCGCGGCGACGATGTTGGCCATCGCCCTGCTGGCGGCCTGGCTGCCGGCTCGCCGCGCCGCTCGCGTCGACCCCGTCAACTCATTGCGTTAGGAGTAGTCCACGCCCGCCACTCCCCGCCTTTCCACACCTACTAGGCCGTAAGGCGTAGTACTTTTGCCAGTTGAAATACGCGCCCTCGTGGGGCATAATGAACTTTAAAGTCCGAAATAGGAGTCTGGCATCCGAAATGGCCACCTACCACACAGCGGATGATGAGTTGGAAGCCTTTAGCCTGGGACGGTTGTCCCCCGCGGCATCGGCGTCACTAGAAGAGCACCTGTTGGGTTGCACCAGTTGCCTGGACCGCCTTGCGGGCTGGGACGAGTACACCGGCGCCGTGCGCGTCGCATGCCGCACCTTGCACTCGTCGCCACGCGCGCGGACCGCCGGCGAATGCCAGTAGGACCGGCGTCCGCCTGTCCAAGCCTACACCGGGTGCTTAACCGTTTTGGGGGCGCTGGGAAGAAATGCGCCGCAAACCCGGGACTGACACCAAGTTTCCGGCGCAGTTTGCCGGAAACTGGCTGTCTGTCCCAGGGTTTGCCCCGCGGGATATGCTGGCGCGTTCGTCGTGCCCCCAAAACGGTTAATTAAGCACACGCCTGCACCCGCCCTTCCCGCTCCCCCGCCATTGGACTATAATCAAGCCAACGGCGTGCTCCGCGCCGTCAAACCTTCCGCCTACCCACACACCATGACTGACCTTCTGCACTCCGTTCACGAGGGGCGCCTGTTGCGGCTCACCCTCAATCGGCCCAGCAAGCGCAACGCCCTGGACACCGCCCTTTGCCGCGCCCTTCTCGACGCGCTGGAAGATGCGGCTCGCGACCCCGGCGTGGGCGCCATCTTGCTCACCGCCAACGGCAGGGCGTTCTGCGCCGGCATGGACCTGGCCGAGATCGCAGAGGGCTCCCATGCCGGGGAGATCGATGCCCTGCACGAGCAGCTCTTCACCATCGGGGCGCGCCTCGGCAAGCCCCTCATTGCCGGCGTCGATGGCCCGGCCCTCGGGGGCGGCACCGGACTGGTGGCCAACTGCCACGTCGTGGTGGCCGGTCCGGAGGCCAGCTTCGGCCTCACCGAAATCCGCCTCGGGCTCTGGCCCTTCCTGGTTTACCGGGCGGTCGCTAGTGCCCTGGGAGACCGGCGCACGCTCGAGCTTTCCCTTACCGGCCGGATCTGTCTTGCCGCCGAAGCGCGCGAATTTGGCCTGGTCCACGAAGTGTGCGACGGCGCGCCGGATCGGGCCCTCGAAATCGCCCGCGACGTGGCCGGATTCAGTCCCACGGCCATCCAAAAGGGCATGGCCTTCGTGCAGCGTGTCAAAGGGCTCGGTTGGCAGGAGGCCGGCGCCATCGCCCGCGACGTGCGGAATCAAGTATTTGCAGGCGACGATTTCCGCGAAGGCATTCGCGCCTTCCATGAGAAGCGCCCTCCCCGCTGGCCCTCCCTCGGAGGCGAACATGACTAAACTCCGTACCATTGTCCTTCAGTTTCTTCGCCTAGCCAGCAGGGCGAAAGACGGTGGCCCAGTGCGCCAGCACTGGGAGAACGACGGTCCCACCTCAGCCCCGGAACGGGGCGGAAGAACCGACCAGCCCTTCTTTCGCCCCGTTCCGGGGCTGGCCAACGCCGCCGCCTGCTACCCACGGCTGTGCGCCGTGGGCTACTATCTGTCGCCCTTCGGGCTCTCCACGCTGGACAGGCTTCCTGGCCGGTCACTTGCCACTCAATTTCTGCGGATATGCGATACTGCATATTGTGGTGTCGTCACATGAAACACTCAGGGCTGTGGTGGGAGTGCTTTACTTTTCCCCCAATCGCGTTTAGTATAGTTACAACTCTCCCCCGAGCCAAGCGAGGTTAAAGCTTTGCTGAAACTGAAACGCGTCGAACTACAGGGATTCAAGAGCTTTTGCGATCGCACCGAACTGCGCTTCAACGGCGACGGCATCGCCGCCATCGTCGGCCCTAACGGCTGCGGCAAGAGCAACATCAGCGACGCCATCTGTTGGGTCCTCGGGGAACAGTCCGCCAAGAGCCTTCGCGGCACCCGCATGGAAGACGTCATCTTCGCCGGCACCCGCGACCGCAAACCCCTAGGCATGGCCTACGTCACCATGACCCTGGTGGATCCCGAACTCTATCGCGAAAACACCGCGCACAAGCTGCAACCCGTGGAAGGCGGCCACCCTCCCAAGAACGCGGAAATCACCATCACCCGCCGCCTCTACCGCTCCGGCGAGAGTGAATACCTCATCGATGGCCGCATCGCCCGCCTCCGCGACATCCAGGATTTGTTCATGGGCACCGGACTCGGTCCCGAAAGCTACGCCATCATCGAGCAGGGGCGCATCGGCCAGATCCTCAGCTCCAAGCCCCAGGACCGCCGCGGCGTCATCGAAGAAGCCGCCGGAATTACCAAGTTCAAGACCCGGAAGCGCCTCGCCGAAGCCAAACTGGAAGGCGCCAAGCAGAACCTGGCGCGCGTCTACGACATCCTGGAGGAAGTCACCCGGCAGGTGAATTCGCTCAAACGCCAGGCGTCCAAGGCCAAGCGCTATGGCGAGCTCAAAATCGAGCTCGATACCCGTCTGCGCGTTGTGCTCGGCGGCAAGTACCGCCTCCTGGAGCGCGACGCCGCCAAGACGGCCATCGATCTCAACCTTGCCGCTGGCGAGCTGAAGTCCCTCGGCGACCAGGTGGCGGAGCGTGAACTGGCGCACGAGAGCCGGCAATTGGCCTGCTACGAAGTGGAATGCCAGCTCACCGAAGCCCGCAGCCAACTGGCCCAGTGCCAGGTGGAGGCCGAGCGCTGTCGCGGGCGCCTCGCCTCGCAGGTTCAGGAAAGCGGATCCATCGAGCAGCGCATCGCGCAGAACGAGAAGGATACCCAGGATCTGGGATTGCGCCTCGATGCCCTCGAAGAGGAAATCGGCGGCCACCGGAAAAATGTCGAGGCTCTGGAAGCGCAAATCGCCACCGCGCGCCTGCGCATGACCGAGATCAACCAGCAGCGCGAGGCGTTGCAGCTCAAGATCCGCGAGCGCGAGCGCGCCATCGAAGGCGGCCGGCAGGTGATCCTCCGCCTCCTCGGCGAGGCATCCACTCTCAAAAACCAGTTGGCGCAGATCGAAGAGTACCTCGCCGGCATCGACCGTGAGACCGCCCGCGCCACCCGCGAAGAAACCGTCGCCGCCGCCGAAATCGCTCGCCTCGATCTCGCCCGCAAGCAGCTTTCCGAGACCGTCGCCCAGCGCCAGATGGAGCTGGAATCCGTCACCGGCGAGCGCCGCCGCACCGAGCAGGACCTCGCCGACCGCCGCCGCCTCGCCGCTGAACTGCGCCGCGAACTCGACGGCGTCAAGACCGAGGTCAGCCACATTCGCGGGCGCAAGGAATCGCTCGAACAGGTGCTCGCCCATCGCACCTACACCACCGAGAGCGTCAAGCGCCTCTTCGCCTCGCTCGAAAAGGGCAAGGCGGACGACTTGCGGCCCCTCGGCGTCCTCGCCGACTACGTGGAAGTGGACCCGCAGTTCGAAAAGCCGGCGGAAGAGTTCCTCCACGAAGAGCTGGAGTACGTGGTCGTCCAGAACTGGTCGCAGGCCGAGCGCGGCCTCGATTTCATCCGCGCCGAACTGGAGGGACGCGCCACCTTCCTGGTCCACCCGGAGCCCAATGGCCACGCCCGCAGCCGCCTGCCCGAGCCCGCCATCGGACCCGAGACCGGCATCAGCGCCCGCCTCAGCGATTCCCTCCGCCTCACCAACGGATTCAAGGACCGCGCCATCGACCTCATGCCGCGCGTCTCCCTGTGTTTCCTGGCCGAGGACCGCGTCGCCGCCCAGCGCCTGGCCGTCAGCTATCCGCACCTCTACTTCCTGCTCACCGATGGCGCCTGCTATCACGGCTTGACCGTCACCGGCGGCAAGAAGAGCGGCGCCGGTCCACTCGCCATGAAGCGCGAAGCCCGCGAACTGGCGGTGACCCTGAAGGCGCGGCAATCCGCCCTCGATGAAATGCTGGCCCGGCTCGACGGCCTCACCCAGGAGATCGTCGGCTTCGAAGCCGAGCTGGAGCGCCTGCGCGCCTTGCAGCAGTCGCGCGAAAAGGACCGCGTCGCGCTCGATCATGAAATGCGCAAGCTGGGCGACGATCTGGCGCGCACCAATTCGCGCGTCAGCGTGGCCCGCCTGGAGTTGGAGCGCCTGCGCCGCGACGCCGAAAAATCGGCCGATCAGCGCGAGCGCAACGCCAGCGCCGTCGCGGAGAAGGAACGCCTCCGCGCGGAGAGCGAACAGGCGCTCGAAAACGAGCGCGCCGAATTGGAGAAGCTCGAAGGCCAGGCCGCCACCATCGTCGAGGAGCACGCCGTGGTCCGCGCCGAGCTGGCCGGCCTCGAAGAACGCTACCGCGGCGAGCGCTCCGCCATGGGCCGCCTGGAGCAGCAGTTCCACGAGACTACCAACCGCCGCAACGCCATCGCCCCCGAAATCTCCCGCCTCGGCGAACAGCGGGCACG
>Ga0224559_1002088_pt1 | contig 10490 bp, 7 predicted proteins | sample 714S33034metaG_FD_180676 | JGI IMG/M metagenome (GOLD analysis project Ga0224559, IMG submission 180676) | Peat soil microbial communities from Stordalen Mire, Sweden - 717 S3 30-34 | ecosystem: Environmental > Terrestrial > Soil > Wetlands > Peat | place: Sweden: Norrbotten County, Stordalen... | reverse complement strand
TCGAGGCGCGCATCTACGCGGGCCAGCTCGCGCAGGAGGACCTGATCCAGTTTGCGAGGCTGAACCAGCCGGACCATGCGGACCGACTCAACCCGTTTCGGTCAGCGTACCTGTGGGGAAAACACCATTGCCTAGTCGCGCGACACCTGGAGGAGGTCATTTGCGGGACGACCCGGAGATTGGAGTTGGAACTGCCTCCCCGTCACGCCAAGAGTGAGCTCGCAATCAGGCAGTTCGCCGCCTGGATGGCCGGACGGTGCCCGGAGCGGTCGGGGATCGTGCTAACGCACACGGATGAGTTGGCCCAAAACCACGGTCGAGACGTGCGTGACTACATGCAGGGTGCCGGGTACAAGACCACTTTCGGCCACAAGCCCGAGTCAGCACTGCGGACGGATAGCCGGGCCAATGACCGATTGCAGACGGTGGCTGGTGGGACGATTACGTTCTCTGGTTCGTCAGGCCTTGGCGCTGGTGTTGGCGGTGAGTGGCTCCTGGTGGATGACTTGTTCAAGAACTCGGAGGAAGCGGCGAGCGAGACATCCCGGAACGCCAAGTGGCGGGCGTACAATGTGGACTGCAAAAGCCGGTTGAACTCCCAAGATTGCCCGATCGTGATGATTGGGAGTCGGAGGAACGAGGACGACGTCCAAGGGAGGATTTTCGACCCCACAAACCCCCACTACGACGCCCAGGAGGCTGCCAGATGGGTTAGAATCCGTTTGCCTGCTCTGAGTGAGGGGGAAGACGTTGACCCGCTGAAAAGGCCCATAGACGCCCCTTTGTGGCCGGAGAGGTTCGACCAGGCATTCTTTTTCGAGAAACGCAACAGCGCCTCGGACATCATCCGGGACGACTTCCAAACCCAATACCAATGTAGGCCGCGCCCTGAAGAGGGGACGTGGTTCAAGAAAGCGTGGTTGAAAACGTATCGGACGGCCGAATTGCCGAAGCACCTGCGGATTTATGTCGCGAGCGACCACGCCTACCGAATGAAGGACAAAAACGATGCGACATGCCTGTTGGTGGTGGGGATGGATGCGACGGGAGCGGTTTACGTCCTCCCGGACACGTTCTGGCGCAAGTGCGAGACGGACGTTATGGTTGATGCCATGTTCACGATTGCCCGCCGGCACAAGGTGGCCATGTGGTGGGCGGCCCGGGACGCGATTTCCGGGAGCCTTGAACCATTCATCCGCCGCCGCATGAAGGACGAACGGTGCTATTTCCCCTTGGATGACTCCATAGCTGAATCCCGCGACCTTGTGGCCCGGTCCTCGTCCATCCGCGGCATGATGGCGCGTGGCGAGGTCTACTGGCCGTATGAGTGGCCCCAGTGGAGTCAAGCCGAACAGCAACTGCTGAGCTTCCCGGCAGCGCATGATGACCTGGTGGCGGCCCTGGCGATGCTGGGGATGGGCCTGGAACGCATGGTGAAGGCTGAGGGACCAAAGCAGAAGGACTTGCCGGTGAAAGGCAGCTATGAGTGGCATTGTTTCGGGCAAGAGAACAAGGACGCAAAATCAGGAATCTGGGCATGAATTTATGATACCAATACAAAAAACCGCTTCCGTGGCGCCACAAGGTTTTCTCGCGCGCATCGGGACGGCTGTGCAAGCGCTGAAGACAGGCAGACCGCTGGTGGATAATCCATTGTCACATGACCCTGAAGACCGGTCGCGGGGTGAATTGGTGACGGAATTGCAAAAGTGGTGTCTGGCTGAACGGGAATTCTGGAAACCGGTTTTCGATCGGATGCGGGAGGAACAGCGGTTTGCGGCGGGAAAACAATGGGTCGGCGGATACATGCCCAGGACCGGCATGAAGGAAGCGTATGTTGGGGATGTGATTCAGCAAATGATTAACCGGCAGACGGCTAGTCTGTACGCAAAAAACCCGGAACCTGAGGCGGAAATTGTGGAACGGATGAATTTCGAATTGTGGGATGGCAATCAAGACACGATTGACGCCGCACAAGCAGTGATGCAACAAGCTGCGCCAATCATGGCTCAAGCCCAGCAAATAAATGCGCAGCGGCAGCAGATGATGGCGCAAGGGACTGATCCAACCACGGTGCCTCCTGAACCTCCGGCCCCGCCGCAGGCAGTGACGATGGCGGGGGATGTGTTGAGGGATTACCATACAGGGATGGCGGAGAAGGCGATTTTGCGAAAGGTGGCGGATACGGCCACGCTGTTAATCAAAAACCAATGGAACAATCAGAATCCGCCGCTGTTGGTCAGTGGGAAGAAGGCCGTTACCCGCGTGTTGGTTTCCCGGGTGGCGTACATGAAAGTGCTTTACCGTCGAGAAATGGAAAGTGTCTTTACACAATCTGCGAGCGACATGGAATTCTCAGACCGGATCGCGACGTTGCAGGGACAATTGCGAACATGCGAACAGGATGCAACGGAAGCGGATGATGCGCGGAATGAGGAGGCCAGGCTGATGAAGATCAGTCTGGAAAAGCAAATTGAGGAATTACAGGCCGAACAGCCGCCGCCGGTGATCGGGGACGAGGGAATAATCATTGATTGGCTGGGGAGCACGGCAGTCCTGGTGGACCGTGGCTGCACTGACCTGCACGAGTTTGTCGGTGCTCGGCGGATTGCCCACGAAATGTTTATGAGCGTGCAGGATTGTGAGGCGAAATACAAAATTGATCTGCGCGATTCCGGGGCCAAGTTCTACGACAATGCCGAAGGTTCATACACACGCAGCGAATCCGAAATGCACGAATCCACAGAAAAGGAGGTGCAGGCAAAGAATTATAAGGTGTGTGTGTGGGAAATCCAGGACAAGCGGACAGGATTAGTGTACACGGTGGTCGACGGTGTGAAGGACTTCATCAAGGAACCTGCGACGAACAGCCCAGAGCTTTCGAGGTTCTGGAACATCATACCAATCGTGTTTAATTGCCAGGAAGTGGAGGAGAATCTTCCCGAACAGGATGTGACGATTTTTCCCAGGTCCCAAGTGAGGCTTGCGATGCCGATGCAGCAGGACATGAACACAGCCGGAGAGGGATTAAGGGAACACCGAGTCGCGAACAGACCAACCATGGTGGCGGTGAAAGCTGCTTTTGCGTCGGTGGGTGGGCAGAATGATTGCGAAAAACTCAGGGCGCCACGGGCAGCGTTTGATCTCATATTGCTGGAGAACCTAATGGAAAAGCAAAAGATCAGCGATCTCATTCAACTTTTACCGGTGGCACCGATTGACGAAAAAATGTACGATGTCAGCGCCAGCAGCCAGGCGATGATGCTGGCGACGGGTGAGCAACCGAGTGATATCGGGGCGCAGCGACCGGACGAAAAAGCCACCGGCCAAAACATTGCTGCCCAAGCCAGGGCCACCTCCATCGGTTCGTGCATTGACGATTTGGACATGGTTTATTCGATGCTGGCTCAAATGTGTGGGGAAATGCTTCTGAAGGAGATGAGCGGGGACCAGGTGAAGGAATTGGTGGGACGTGGAGCCACCTGGCCAGATGTGGCGCGCGAAGATTTTGCGAGGGACATTTTTTTCGCAATCAAAGCCGGATCGACCGGCCGGCCGAATGAACAGGCTGATCTGAACAATTTCAAGGTGATCGCTCCACAGTTGGGGCAATTGATGACTCAAGCCGGGAAATCCCTTGAACCACTCATAAAAGAGGGCGTTCGGAGGCTTGGAGACAAACTGAATGTGGATGATTTCCTCAAACCAGCCCAGGTGGTTCCACCACCGAAACCAGAACCTGAACCGTCCAAACCGCCTACCATTTCCATCACGATGCCTTTCCAGGCGCTGCCGCCAGAAATCCAAACCCAGGTTGAACAGGCGGCAGGATTCAAGCCTGCCAGTCCGGCCAGCCACCTGATAAACAAAGTCGGTCATGCTGAATCCATCAAAGCACACACACAGAATTTGGAAACGGCCAACCAGGTTCAACCGCAAACAATGCAAAATAATAGTTGACGATTAACAAAAACTGAATTATGACTGAAGCAGATGAAGCCGCTCCGCTGGAATCGGCCCCAGCACTGGACACGGGAACAGTTGAAATCCCGCAGGCCGCCAACGCGACACCGGCCACCGCAGGTGCAGAAGATGATTCACCCCCATCGGCAGACGAAAAAGCCGTTGCATGGTTTGATGGTGCCGTGGAGAAAACCCAAGGCACGAATCCAAATGCAACGCCGGAAGAGGAACCGGAAAAGCCTGTGGTGTCCGAACAGGAAATGCCCGAGACATCCGAGCCTACGGAACCGAAAACCGATGATCTTTCTCAAACTGAATCTAGTGTTTCCAAGCCTTTCATTGAACGGCCTGAATGGAAAAACCTCACAAAGCTGATTGACCCAATCAACCCGGAGGCCGGGAAAGAGTTGCGCAGAACGCTGAGAGGAATGATGGAACGGGAAAATGGACTGGCCAATGAATTGAAAACCGCCCGACCGGCGGTTCAAACCGTTGAACAGTTGCGTCAAGTGACCGGTGGTACAGAGATTGCAATAAAAAACACCATTGCGTTTTTCCGGCAGTTCAATGACAACCCAAGGGATGCGGTGCCTTTCCTGGAAAAAATCCTGGCCGATGCCAGACATCGGGCGGGCCTTGTAGTGACCAGTCCAGACCTTAAAAACCAGTTGGACCAGGTTACAAAGGAAATGGAGGAAGGGCTCATTACACCCGAGAAGGCGGTACAAAGGCAACATGAGTTGGTTGAGTTGGAAACACACCGTGCAGCGGTTCGCCGGATAGCGCAGCAGACCGAGGCCAATAACCATCAATTGTTGGTGCGACAGACGACGGAGCGGGAGCAAGCGGAGTTGACGGAGATTGATCAGGCTGAAACCACCTGGACCTCCGGACAATCGAAAGCTGATCCTGACTTTGCCATACTCAAACCGACTTTCGACAAGTTTGCGCAACTGGAAGCCATTGAATTCAGAGCGAAAAACGGCAGGTTGCCGAATCGCACGGAAGCATTGAAGATTCTTGAGAAAGCTTATGGTGATGCGAAGGTGCAAGCTTTGAAGTTGCAACCGCGCAGGAAGGCGATAACGCCTGTTAGAGACGAAGGCATTTCCAGACACAACCGGCCACATCCGGTGACAGAGCAAGAGAAGTTCGAGGCCAGATTTGAAAAGGCCTTGAATCGAACTTGATCTGGAACCAGATGCGGCCACAACCGAAAGTAAAAAATTATGCCTATTTCAGTGGCCATTGCAGGGGATGTCGCCGCATCCACCATCGAAGACTTCATCAATCCCGGAAACCCCAAGGAAATCCTTCAACATGTTCAGGATAAACCGCTGTTGGTCCATTTGTACAAGTCGAAGAAGGAATTCGCCGCAGCCGGACCGAATGCGAGCGCGGGAGGCCAACCACCGGCCAATGTCCGTGAACCTGTCCAGGGTGCCCTCATGCGCGACAAACCCGGTAATTATCTGGGTATTACCGGCAGCAACACGTTGCAATTCAACATCTCCGATGGTGCGATTCAGACGACCTGCCCGGTGCGCTGGATGCACAGCGGTTTTGAGATCACACATGAGGAACTCGCCTTCCAAGGCGTCGTCATCGAGAACAACCGGGCCAGTCAACCCACCAAGGAAGACAAGGTGGCCCTGTACAATGCCCTTGAATTGAAAAAGGCCGATTACGGCGAATCCATTGAATATGGGCGCAATCAGACGCTTTGGTTGGATGGCACACAGGACCCCCTGGCCATTGCGGGTATCAAGTCCATCCTGAGTGATGACCCCACGAGCGGGACGTGCCTTGGCATCAGCCGGGCGAATGTGTGGTGGAGGCACATTGCGCGCACCGGTGTTGGTGGTGCGCTGCCAAAATTGGGTTACAGCAAAGCCGACCAGACCATGACCGAAACTGTCATCCATGATTATCGCCAATTGTGCCGGTACGGCGGCAACCCGGATGTCTGGTTGGCTGGAAGCGATGCGCTGGACGCCTTGGAGCGGGAGGCGCGCGCCAAAGGATGGGACACGACCGATGGTTGGTCCGATACGACCACGGATATCGCATTCAAGGGGTTGACGTTCAAGAAAATGCAAATCGCCTACGACCCGACCCTGGACCTGATTGGTGAATCCAAACGCATTTACGCCTGGGACAGCCGGAAACTCAAACTTCGCCCACAACGCCAGCAATGGGGCAAGGTGCAGCACCAGAACCAGCCGTATGATGCGTTCGTCATGCTGCTCTCCACCACCGACCGCGGTGTTCTGACGTGCAACCAAATGGACTGCAACTATGTCGCTGTTCTGGGTTGAATGATTCCTGGTTCGAAAAATTGAAACTTTTACCGTTCAAAATTATGAAAAACATGTTCAAAATTCGCATCTTCATCAACAAGGTTGCCATTATGGCCGGAGTTTTGGCGATTGCCACCATTCCAGTCTTGGCGCAAAGTCCCGCTTATGTGTCCGCGATCAACGGCTCGTTTGTGGTTATCCCGTTTGCGGCCAGTGGAACATCAACCAATTACACCACTTCGACGGCCACCAACATCGAATACACGAAATATTGGGTCCAAACGAACACGACCACCTATCCATACCAGTCCTATTATTCCCCAGTCTGGGCGTTCGGCAATCCGTTTACCGACATCCAACTTTGGGCGAACCGGGATGGTACGGTGCCAATCGTGGCCTTTAACATCACGGCCATGGGGCCGGCAATCACCAATGGTTTGAGCACCAACATCCTGACGGTCACGTTGTCAACGCTCAATTACCAGAAGGGAAACGGTGGGGACGCGTCTGGCGTAGACCGATTGCCCAATCTGGTCAATGAACCATCAGTGCTCACTAGTGGGGCATTGAACACGTTTTCGTTCATTTTGACGAACACCTATGCGACCACCAACGCTGTTATTGCGTATGGTACGAATGCGGCTGTCGGCTATGATCTGATCAGCATGAGCACGAATCTTCCGACAAGCTTTCTTCAAGGAGCGTTAGCGTTGCGTATGACGATTACGTCAGGACCGCAGGGGTTGAATACGGGATTGCCGCAGACAAATTACAGTGGGTCCTGGATCAGCACGAACAACGCGTGGAGCCAAACGAACATCTTCACCGGTTGGCAAATCATCAATGCTGGCCTGACTGGATTCAAACCGGTCGGCGGTCAATAAAAACCAAAACAACTAAAGGAAAATTATGTCATTCCAACTTGCGAAGTTCTCTTTAACGCTTCATCCGGCGAGCATTCAATTCATGCGTGATGTTACGCCACCGGAACTTATGATCCTGCAACAATTGCATTTCAAGGAGTCGAGCGGTTCACCCATTGGTGCGGATTTGCAGTTGCAGTCGAATACTGCCGTCACAGTGGATGTGGATGAGAAACCGTTCGAACCTGAATATTTTCATTCGGGGACTGGAAAAATAGTGCCGGCGAAACCGGTGATTCCTGCCGTTACTCATACCCGGACAAATCGGGAGGAAATCGCAAGGCTGAGCAAAAAATACAAATGCCCTGTTCCGCACAATCCTGGAAGCAAAAATGTGTTTATCGAACTTTTCGGTTCGTCACCGGCGGTTAATTTGCCCCAGACATTCGATGAGGTTTTGCCGAGCATGAACCTCATTGATGAGGCGACGGGAAAAGGATTGATCCTGCCAGCGGATGTCATTGTGGCGGCCGATCCCATGGTCGACGACCTGACCAAACTGCTGCGCCATGAGTTGGTCACGAAGGCTGCGGCCTTGAAGTTGACGGTGCGCCAAACGGACTCCAAGGAGATGCTCATTGGCAAGATCGTCGCGGCTGAAAAGGCAAAGAGTGAACCGGCGACGGTTTAACGGCCATGGCCATCGGCACCACACTTGGGACACTCCGGCAAATGCTGAATGTTGAGGTCGGGGAGGAGATGGACGAAACAATCTCTCCGGCCCGCATCCAGATCAACAACCAATTATTGAACAACCAACAAGCATTCCTTGTTGGTCAACATGCGTACCTTCGCGGTAAAACCAGGGTGTCATTGGCACTTTCTCCGCTCCAACAGTTTATTCCCGTATCGAGTCTGGTTAATGGGACTCCGCTAAACCAATTGATTGATCTGGACCGGCCGGAGACAACGGAGTTTATCAACTTCTCAAATTTCAGGTACCGGCTTACGTTTGGGATTGGGCAGATGGAATACAATATCTACAATTCGTCGTACGGGATTGCGGGGGTTCCGTGCATGAAGTGGGATATGGTGAATGTGCAACAGGCAATTCCGGCTCCAGGGCCGGTGTATCCTGGAACTCCCCCAGCTACATTGCAGTACACAGGTCTTGTGGCGGGGGGTTCGTATCAATGGATTCCAGGAGTCAATGAGGTTCAACTGACATATAATGGGTTGGATTATACCGCCCAGGACGTGATCACGGCGGTTTATGGGGCCACCACGGCGACCATTACAGGTCAAGGCACTGGCGCGGCCTTTACGGGCCAACTGAATACGATTGGACCGCAAATCGAAGTCTGGCCCATACCATCCGTGCCGCAGACATTGGAACTGGCTGGAACCCTCCCCGTCAATCTGATGGAAAATGACAGTGACGTTTGCGTCATTGATGACCTGGTTTTGGTTCTGTTCACAGCAGCGGAAATCTTGCAACGCTCGGGGCAGGCGGATTATGCTGCGAAAGCTGGCAAAGCGAAAGCGCATTTGGACTCGATCAAAGGGAGTTTTCCCATGAAGTCGGAGCGATTCAATATTTCAGGTGGTAATGTGTACATCCCCGGGTTTGATGGCGGCAAAGGCCGTCCAGTTATCGCGGTAAGCGGAAGTCTTTCACAACGTTGAAAATTTATGAAAACAGCAACCTTTTTAAATCAGACCTCGGTGCAGGCAGCCGCCCATGAAGTTTCGGTCATTCGCGTGCGCGGAAATTACAATGGGACCGCCAACAATCAATGGCTGATGTTGTTTGACTCAAATGGTCAGCCGGCGCCACCAAACGGAACCGCGCCAATGATTGCCGCCATTCCGGTTTATGTGGGGGCAGCGTTCTTCGCTGAATTCGAACTTGGCAGTCTTGAATTCACCAATGGTGTTTACGCCGCGTTGAGTTCGACCCAGGAAAGTTTAACCCTTTCCAACCAAACAATGGATATAACAGTGGAGATTCAACACACCGAAGAACCACAGGGAACGTCCTTTGCGGGCGACACGACGACCGGGGTTGATTCACTGGTGGTTTACGCCTCATCGGCGACAACCAATCTTTTCGCGATTCGTGCCGAAAATAACGCGAGCGGGATCGGTTACTTGCAACTGTTCACCGCACCGACACCAAGCACCGGGCAATTGCCACACATGCAATGGACATTCAGTGCAGGGCAGACGCGACAATTCCAGTTCGGAAAACAGGGCATCCATCCGGTTGATGGTGCGGTGGCATCGGAGGCCATGGGTGTTTATCTGTACGGCAGCAGCACATCCAACTCATTCACTGCAACAACAGGAAGTCACTGGAACATCCAAGCCGAATTTGGTGCGACTTCGAAAGGTTAAACACATGAAAAGATTCATCATCCTCTTTTTGACAACGCTTTGCGGTCTGGTTCGTGCGCAACAACCAATTCCACCGCCAGCAACCCAGCAGCAAGTAAACTCTGGCACTGCTACCTTCCCTTATGTGAGTCCGGCGACCCTGTTTGGTTGGACTGGAAACAACAATCAACCAGGAGCTTTCACCAACGGCCAGCCGGTTATTTCTGCGGGCTCATTCATCGGTGACGGCTCCGGCCTGACGAATCTGACTATTCCACCAAGCTCTTCATATGTTTCCAGCGTGAACGGAACAGCAACGAATTTGAATGTGCTTAGTGGGACGTTCGGTGGTACGATAAAGTTCACTGCGACAAACAACAACATCCTGGTAAATAATAATCTTACGCCGGTACCACAGACGGCCTTCGGTAATTTCAGCTTTTTATACAACTCGAACACCAACAGTTACTTTGCCTATTCCAGCGTGACCAACTGTCTGGTTGCATGGTGGCCATTCAATGGAAATATGTACGATGTATGGGGAGGGAATAATTGTTTCGGCGGAATCTATACATACACAGCAAATGGCGAATCAATGCAGGCATTAGTTGCTACAGGAAACCCGGCCACGCCACCGCCTAATCCAGCGTTCAATTTAACCATAATTACGAATTGGACCTTTTCCTGTTGGGTTTGCCTTACCAATTCCAGTTCGAGTGTATCGTTTGTATCCGACCCTGATTTCACAAGTTGGAACTTCTATTATTATCCTGGGGTTGGTTTTACTTTGCGCGGTCGGTCGCCCGGCTGTTGGACTTGTGGATCGGACAATTTGTTATTCCCAGCGGCACTTCCACTAAATCAATGGGTGCATGTTGCGGTTGTCTGCAACCTTTATAATGCTACTGTTTACACGAACGGTGTTGCGCTTTCTCCCCAGCTTACTGGCGAACCATGGACTGTAAATAGTCAGAATCAGCTTAACATA
>Ga0224559_1002087_pt1 | contig 10495 bp, 7 predicted proteins | sample 714S33034metaG_FD_180676 | JGI IMG/M metagenome (GOLD analysis project Ga0224559, IMG submission 180676) | Peat soil microbial communities from Stordalen Mire, Sweden - 717 S3 30-34 | ecosystem: Environmental > Terrestrial > Soil > Wetlands > Peat | place: Sweden: Norrbotten County, Stordalen... | reverse complement strand
TATATCGTTACCGTCGTTCTGGTCGGGAAATCCCTGATAGTTGCGCAGGACGCAGGGGCGCACTCCCTGCGCGGCCAGCGCCTGCAGAACTAATGCGAGAAACCGGCCAAACGCAAGCGGCGGGGGCGCAAAGGGGGAGGCAGCCGCAAAATCTTGTATGTCCTTGTGCATAACTCACTTTCCAGGTGGTGCGACGGGCCGAGTGCCGTACCCCGGTAACTTCCTGTCAGGAGCGGCGAAGCCGCAGCTTCGCCGCGATCTGCCGGATGGTATAGCCTGGCTGCAAAATGGCCGCCGCGATGACAGTTGGCGCGAGCCGATAATACGTCTGCTGGGCATACTGAAAGGCGCCAGCCTTATAGAGCACCTTGGCCGTATCTTTGCGCCACGCATTGGCCCTCACATACCAAGGCAGCGACTTATAAAATTGCCGGTACTCATCCCAGGATAATTCAGGCCGGCCGCTGCGCCTGCGCACCACGCACTCCTTGAGCCAGTGCAACTGCTGGCGCACGAACAGAGCCTTGGCTATCGAAGCCGAACTGCCATGGATGCGATATTTCAGCAGGTACTCCGGCTGAACAAGAATTTTGCAGCCCGCCTCCAGAAGCCGGTTCCACAGGTCGATGTCCTCATTAACACGCAGCTCCGGACGATAGCCGCCGATGGCCAGCACGGCGTTTTTGCGCAGGATGGCCGCCGGATGGCTGAATCCGACCATCTCATTGGCCGAGTACAGCTTCTGCACGGCCTCATGAGTGATAAGGGGCGAGTCTCCCTTGGCGATGATTCTTCCCACGCTGTCGATGTGCTTGACCCAACTGCTAGCCACGGTTAGCTCGGGGTGCGCGGCCACGAATGCCAATTGGCGTTCGATACGGTTGGGCATCATGACGTCGTCGGCGTGCATGATGACGACCCATTCGCTGGCCGACAGGGCCAATCCCCGGTTGAGCGTGGCCGCAACCCCGATATTGGCGTGCGCTATCAGGCGAACGCGCGCGTCCCGCTGGGCGTAGTCTTGGGCTATCTGCCGGGTGCGGTCCCGCGACCCATCGTCGAGAATAATGAGCTCGAAATCCTTCCAGGTCTGCGCCAGCACGCTTTCGATGGCTTCTGCGAGGAATCGCTCGGCGTTGCAGGCCGGCATGACAATTGAAATTTGCATCGACGCAACCCCTGCCTGGCAATCCGTGTCTTGCGGCGGCATTTCTCCGCAAGGCCTCCGACCGTATGATTTCGTACATCGAGTTCGTACTATCCCAGGTTTCAAAATCGGCATCTCCACCCCACGAACCAAGACCCGTCCGTGGAGACCCCGGACCTGGGCACTCATAAGTGGTACAACAACAAGCAGTCAGAGACCGGGTAACTTGCACAACCAGCTTTTGGCTAGTCCAGTCCGCTTTTCGCTAGTTCAGTCCGCGCGGCATGAAGGCGGTTTTCGTCATCGGCTGCCAGGCGGGGGAGGAAGGGCGTAAATGCTCCACATCCTGTCCATATAGAAGGCCTCGCCCACCTTGCCGTAATTTGGGCTCAAGCTTTGCAGGTAAGCGGTGTCGTCGGGCTTGAGCACCACAGTTGGAATCTCGCCCCTTTGCAACATGCCTTCCACGCAATTGTTGCGGCAACTGGCCCGTGTGGCCTCGTGATAGTTGCGATCGATGATCAGGGCAGGATAGTGGCCATCGGTTGAAAACCAGGGGAGTGACAAGACCATGTCCGTGGTGAAAATCGGTTTTTTCATCGTAGCCAAGCGCTCTTGCAGCGCCACGGCATCCGCGTACTCGGCCGCGGTGGCAATTCCCACCGTTCCGTACGGGCGGGGGTGTACTCCGGCCGGCCGCAAAACGATCTGCACCGCCGGGAGCAGCCAGGCATACAGAAGCAAGGCATTGACGCAACCTCCTGGCGCCGTAAAAACAGCTAACTGCAGCAGCGTGGAGCCGGCGACGAAGGCCTCAAAAAGATAATTGTCACCGCCGCCAACTTTTGTCATGCCCGCCAGGCCGCCGAGCAAGGCAACGGCAAAAACCGTGGCGAGCAGGCGAACGGCGTCATCAGCCCGGCGCGCGCCCGCCCCCAGCAGCAGCACGATAGGAGCTAGCATCCAGTATGCGTTGGCAACCACAAACCTTGTCCCGATAGACAGGGGGCGCATGAAACTGAATTCCTTGACTACCCGCGGAGCGACAAGAATGCTGTAACGGAACTCCGGCGTTCCGAGCAGAAGCGTTGCCGCAACCAGCACGGCAAATATCGCGGCCAGCACGGACAGATCGCGCCAGCGCTTGTGAAAGAGAAGATACAAGCAAACGCCGGCCAGCGCCAGGACCATGGACTGCTTGAACGACCAGGCGAGATAGAACAGTACGCCCGCATAGGCGAAGCCAAACCTCGGCTGCCGCACAACCGCCCAAAGCGCCATCATGACCAGAGCGATGGCGGCCATGTCGGGCCGTATGGCGAAGGTCCAGCCGCGGATGAGCGAGGTGCAGACCCAGAGGCCCACCGCAAAGCAGAGCGAGAGAATGCTGCAGGCCCCGCGCAGGCCGAGGTGGCTCCGCACCAGTTTCCACTGCGCCCAGGCGCCCGCCAGCGCGAAGACCGGAGTGCATAGGCCTCCCACCCTCATGATGCCGGCGCCCCCGACGCCCAGCAACTTTAGAAAAAAAGCGTAGGAGTAGTAGAAAAGATAGTTGTAGAGCGCGAGAGAAAACGGGTAGGCCAGCGGCCACTCGTAGACGGGAAAGCGGTGGATTGCCTTCCAGACGGGGTAGATCACCAGCGCATCGCCGCCGGTGCCAACAAAGAGTCCGCCATAACGCCAAACACTGACAGCGCGGAGAAGAAAAACCGCGAGATTCAGAATAACGAAGACCAGTACCGCGGCGACCCGGAAATCCGAGATGCCCTGGCCGGCGTTCTTTGATGAAAGCTTCATGACTTTTCCTTACTCCGCCACGGCGGGAGATTGAAGCACAGGGGACGATTGCCGCGCGACACGCCTCGACCTGAGCAGCAAGGCGGCGCCGACAATGCCCTGAAACAAAACCTGCGACCCCAGCAATCCCAGCATCGAACCACTTAATCCCAGCCACTTGGCCGCCGGCGCCGCAAAAGATAGAGCGAAGGCCGTCATGGCCAGATAAGACCAGAAGATGGGCACGGTAAACTCCAAGGCCTGCAAGCCGGCGCGCAACGGGCCGCCCACAAAAATGATCACGTATAACAGCGCATAGAGCCGCAGGATGTAGCCGTAATGCGCCATCCCGGGCCCGTAAACCAGTCGCAGCCAGAGGCCCGGAGCCGATGCCATGACGATGGCGAACAGCAGGGTCAGCCCGCCCCACTTCAACAGAACTGACCGCGTGTAGGCGAGCATCATGGGCACTCCGCCCTGGCGAAGCCGGCGCGCCGTCTCAACGGGGATGACGTTATCCAGCCCTTGAAACCAGACGTGAGTGGCGCCCATCAGGTTCTGTGAGGCCTTCAGCACGCCCGCGGCGGCGGCGCCGTAATAGACCGGGGCGGCGATCACGAACAAATTGCTCGAGGTCCACTGCAGCAGCGCCGCGGCGCCCAGCCAGCGGGAGAACTTCCAGTGGCGGCGGAAGACGGCCTTGATCGCATCCCATTTGAACTTCACGGGCTCCATCCAGAACCATACCGGCACCAGGCCCAGGATCGAGGTTCCCGCCATCACCCACAGCGCGGTGGCGCTGGTCAGGCTACCCGCGCGATGAAGCAGAAACAAAAGAGGAAGCTGGGGCAGGTAGCTGAGCGCGTCATCGGCCAGCGCGCGGCGGCCCTGGCGGGTGGCGAAGAAGTAGCGTCGCCCAAAATCCTGCATCTGATAGGCAAAAGCCGAGACCGCCAGAGGCAGGGCAAGCTGCCGCAGCTCCGCGCGGGGAAAGAATCCGCCGAAAACCTTCAGGGCCGCGAAGACCAGTATGAAGCAGAAGAAAACCAGGACAAACTCCTGGAAGAGGACCGCGCCGAAGTAGCATGGCCGGTCTTTTTCCTCCTGCTTGGGGCCGACGCTCATCATCGGAGCGACAATCAGCGCGGTCTGGATGCTGTTGACAAACAAGACCGACATCCAGGCGAGCGCGAAGACGCCAAACTCCGTGAGGCCCATGAAGCGGGCGAGCATCACATTGGTCAGGAAGTTGGTTCCGCTGACTACCGCCTGATCGCCGAGCGCCCAGCTTTCGCGTCCTGAAAGCTGCCGGAGCAGGCCATTGCGAATTCGCGCTCGGAGTGTGCTTCTCGCTCTCATCCCGCCCCTATAGCATTTTCGGAATCGCTGTAGGCCGAAACCTCACACTCAAGTGGCTTTCCTTTTCCGGAGTCCCCGGCGACAGGCCTTCGTCGCTGGGGTGGAAGTAAAAGCCACCTTTCGTGCAGCCGTATTCAGCATTGGAGTGAAAATGCTCTAGTCTCCCACTGGCGTTGCCGACCCGCAGGGCATGAAGCCGTAGCGCCGGCCTCCCGGCCGGCTGTAGCGTGGGCGTCCTCGCCCACGCTTGTTTCTTCTCAGTGAACGGCATAAATGGTTGCGGAGGCGGTGGTCCCGATTAGCCCCTCCGCCGAAGAAAATGTCGCCTTGAGCTTGCTCATGGGCACATAAACGATGTCCTGCGCCTGAAGCGCGAGCGGCGTTTGGGTTCCCTTGGCGATGTCATCATAAGAAAGGGGAAAATCCAGCACGGTTCCGTCCGGATTGCGGCGAATCACGCGCAGGCCGCTGGTGCGGGCCTGCATGACCGTTCCCCCGCTGAGCGCCAGGGCTTCGGCGACGTTCATCTTTCCGTCTTCCTGCATCAGATAACCGCCCGGCCTGTTGACCGCGCCCAGGACATAGACGATGCCCGCGCGCGGCACGATGACCGAGTCGCCGAGGCGCACCACTGTGGCAGCGGCCTGAGGATTGCCGCCACTGCGAGCGTAAGGGACCTCCTCCTCCGGTACGGCATCATCGGCGCCGTGGCGGATTTTGATGCGCGCGCCGGCCAAAGGCGTCACGCCGCCGGTTTCGGCCAGGATTTCACTGAGGTTGGTAGGGGCGATCAAAGCCACTCGCCCCGGACTGGCCACTTCGCCCGTCACGGTCACGTACTGGCCGGAGTATTGCAGCACGTCCACGCTGACCTGTGGCTGGACCAGAATTTGGCCGTCCTTGAGAGCATCTTCCAGGCGCTTGGCCGCCTCCTGCAAGCTCAGCCCGCGCAGATGCACTTTGCCGCACAGGGGCAGCGTCAGGTCACCGACAGGATCAACGCGGTAGGAATTGGTGAGCTCGGGAGCGTCATAGACATTGACGCTCAACAAATCTCCGGGCGCGACACGCAGCTCCGAAAAGTCCCTGGGAACGATGGCTGGCCCCTGATTTTGACTCGGAACTCCGGTCTTGCCGGTGGAGGAGGTCAGGCCGGGCGCCAATGCCGAAATGGCCGAGCCCGCCGCCGCCTGTGCATTTGCCGCCGTCAGCATCATCGCCGGCTGCAGGGCAACACCAAGCAGAAGCAGGAAACCCCGGTTGAAAGCGACCCTACTTTTCGCCATAATAGCTCTCCACGTTGTAGCCATACACGCTCCGGTATTCGCTGGTGGACATATCCACCGCTTCAATCACGATGCCGAGAATATGAATGCGGTTGCGGGCAAGGGTCTGGACAAAGCGGCGCAGCGCCTTTCGCGAAGTCCGGCCCGCGCGCAGCACGCCGATGGTTCCATCGCAGTGCGTCCCGATCATAATCGCGTCGGCAACTGGCAAGACGGGGGGGGTGTCCACCAGCACCAGGTCAAACTGCAGCCGCGCGGCCTCAATGACCCCTCCGATCTCGCCCGATCCCAGCAGCTCCGAGGCCAGGGGGGATGGACGGCCGGCTGACAACAGGGTCAGATTCGGCTCCACGGGATGGGGCGTCAGGGTCTGGTCGATGGATTTCAGGCCAGCCAGAATATCGGCCAGTCCATCTTCCCGCGCCGCGCGGAAAAGAGCGTGCTGGCGGGGACGGCGAAGATCGGCGTCGATGAGCAGCACCCGCAGGCCGGTGGCGGCAAAAGCCAGCCCCAAATTATAGGCCGTGTAGGACTTGCCCTCTCCTGGCAAGGCGCTGGTGATGGAGAGAACCCGCAGTTTGCGCCCTACTCCGGACAGGGTCAGACCCGACCGCAGGCTGCGGAAGGACTCCGCCGTGGCGCTGGCCGGAGCTACCAGGAAAGGACTCGATTCGCCGGCCAGGGCGCCTTCGCGCAGCTTGGCTTCGACGCGGTGAAATGGAATCATTCCCAGCACCGGCAGGTTCGTCAGCGTCTCCACCTGGAAGCTGTCGGCGAGCGTATCGTCCTGGCTTTCCAGCAGGTAGGCCAGGCCGAGGCCAAAAATCAGACCACCAAAAAGGCCAATCTCAACAAACAGGATGGGTTGCGGCATCCAGGGCTTGCCCGGAGGACGCGCCGGATCGGCGACTGTTACATTCGTCGCGCTGTTGCCCGCGTCGATGTTCGCTTCCTGCAGCTTGGCATATAAAAGGTCGTACAACTCCCGGCTGGAGCGCGCCTGCCCCATCAGAACGCCCAACTGCACGATGTCGTCGTTCATCTTGCCGGTTACCAGCTTTTGCGCTTCCAAGGCGGCGCGCAGCGACTGCTCGTTCTGCTGGGCCAGGACAAGATCGTTCTTGGCGCGCTGCCTGATCTGCCCGATCTCGTTTTTAATCTGCCCGTGAAGCGAATTCAATTGATTGGCGAGGTCGGCCAGATGAGGATTTTTGGCGCCGTATTTTGTTTGCGCGCTGGCATAGGCCACCCGCGCCGCCGACTCCTGCTGCCGCAGCGAGTTGAGCATCTCCAGACCATTGCCACGGGAGAGGACGGAGGAGTTGGAAAGTCCGGGAAGAGAACTGGAGCTGAGCGAGGAAACCAGATCGGGATTTTCCGTGGCCGTCAGGCGGTAGATTGCCTCATCCGCCATGCGCACGGCCTCGGCCTGGGTCACCTCGTCGTTCAGCGTCGCCAGGCGGTCCAGTTCGGGGATGCGCGCAGAGCTGCCGCCGCCACCGCCGCTACCGCCAGTTCCTGGCGCGGAGCTTCCCCCGCCTCCTCCCAGAGAGGAGAGGCCCAGCATCTCGGAGGAGAGATTATGGGTGCGCTCGAACTCCGCTACGGCCTGCTGGGACTTGGTAACCTGATCGGAGAGGTCGCCCAACTGGGCGGAGAGCCACTGCGACACATCTTTTGAGGAATTGAAATTTGAACTGAGCAGGTAGGCCTTATACTCGGCAACAACCTGGTTGGCAGTCTGCGCGGCCTGAACCGGATCCCTGCTGGTGTATGTGATGGCAATCAGACGCGAATTGCCAACCTCTTTTACCTTCAAATGCCCTTCGAAGTTGCCGATCAGAGCTTCCCGCTTGCTGGGGGGCATAGAATCCGTGTTGACCAGCGACCCCGGCTCCTTGTTCGTCAACTCCGGCTTCGGCAGATGGAGCACTCCCATCTTGTCCATCACCGCCAGCGCGATCGAGTCATTTTTGATGACCGCGGTTTCCGTCTCGATCTTGACCTTCAGATCATCCGGCTCTCCTGAGGCCATAGAGGCCATGCTGGAGAGCAAGCCGGCGCTGCCGCTGCCGCTCTCATTGAGCTCGATGGTGGCTGTGGCCCTGTATTCCGGGCGCATGACAAAACAAATGAAGATTGCCGCCAATACGCATAAGACGATGCAACTGAGGACAATGCCCTTCCGCTTCCATGGAACCAGTGCGAGTTCGCGGAGAGAGATTTGGTCCTCTGGATCGAAGAAGCGGCTGCTATCGGCGGACCAGCCCTTGGGGTGGTCGGCTTGGGTTTCGTTCTGTTCAGTCAAGTAGTTCCTCTTCTCCGGGTTTCGACAAGCGCTCCACGGAGTTGGTCGATTTACTCCGCTGCGCGGAATAGGCCCATGCAACACAGCCGTAGAGAATCTCGCATCACTCTACAAAAAACCGGCAGCCGGGCGGCTTATTCCTCGCCGGAATTCACGGCGGCAAGTTCTGCTCCGCGGGGCGGAAGCAAAAACCGCCTTTCGCGTTGCAGCTCATGCGAAATTAGAAAAAAACGCGTCCCAACGACTTCCGTTCAGGCAAGCCGCTTCCTGATTGGCGTCCCGGTTCCGCTGTCTGGGCTTCGTGTATGTCATCGCTGATATTGCTATGGAACTATGTGCGCCATTAACTCTTTTAGCGCTATAGCCCTGAATTTTGGATACTGCTCCGCCATCCTCACTTGGGTGGGGTGGTTTTCCACAGATCATTCGTACAGGGGAAATAATGGCCGTGCCCACTCTGTATAGCTCACAGAATGGAAGAACCGTATTATTCGAGTCACGCGCCGGATCCTATTTCGTCAAAAGGTCCAAATCGCTTATGTGTAGACTAACAACCGCTGGTAGATCAGTCAATCCGCGAACCAGGCGATCAGAACGGCCCTCCAATGCATCTGCCAACTCCGTGCAAGGTGGCTTTTACTTCCGCCCCAGCGACGCGCGACCTGTCGCCGGGTACCGTTAAGGAAAAAGCCACTTAGCTGTCGTGGTTTCGGTGGGGAGCAATGAAAGAACCGCTATAACGCCGCCGCGCCAGGCCAATCCCTGCAAAAAACTGCCGCTCCAGGCCCCCTTCGCGCATCTGAAGAGCCATGAAGCAGGAAAAAGCGACCTTCGGAGCTGGCTGTTTTTGGGGAGTCGAGGCGGCCTTTGCGGGCCTTCCCGGCGTGACGGCGACGGCCGCCGGCTACGAGGGCGGATCGCTCGATCAGCCCAGCTACCAGCAGGTCTGCACCGATCAGACCGGCCACGCCGAGGTGGTCGAGGTGGATTTCGACTCCGATCAGATCAGTTTCGAGCAGCTTCTCGACGCCTTTTTCGCCCTCCACGACCCCACCACCCGCAACCGCCAGGGACCGGACCGGGGCACGCAGTACCGTTCGGTCATCTTCTACCACTCGCCCGAGCAGCAGGCGCAGGCCCGCGCCAAAATCGAGCAGTTGACCGCCGAAGGCCGCTTCCAACCCCGGCGCATCGTCACCCAGGTCGAGCCCGCGCAGAGCTTCTGGCGCGCAGAGCCTTACCACCAGCGCTACCTGGAAAAGCACGGCCGCGCAAGCTGCCATTTTTAGGGATCAGGGATCAGGAAGTAAGCAGCCTCAGGCAAAGCCAGAGGCTTTATGGCTGGTGGCCCCTCAAAGGGCCCCGTGTAGAAGCGTTCCATGCCGGCTGCGACCCGGCACCCGCGCCGTAGGCGCAACGGTTGTTAGCCCCGCGCTTCAGCGTGGGGAATAGGGATTTCGCAAGTACGTTACGGAGTCCCGTAGGGAAGGAGCATGGACATCATTTTTGCAGGAACCAACAGCCCCTGAGGGATTTCCGGTCTCCCCAGACACTTGTTCAGAGATTCCCTGGGGAAATCACGGAAGCCGATTCTACTGCTCGCCTTCCGCCGAAATCTCCGGGGAATCCGCAGGGGCCGGAACCGCCGCCGCTCCCGGCTCGTCGATCCATAACCAGGCAATCCACCACAACTGCGCCGCCAGGTACACTATCTGATTCGCGTTCACCAGATTGCTCAGCAGGTGGAGAATCTGCTCATATTCGGCCCGGCTGCCGGGGTGCGCCGCTTTGGCGATCGACTGCACCGCTGCCTGCGTCGCCAGCAGAGCGATGGCCGCCGTCAAGAGTCCGATCACGATCATCTGCGTGTGGCTGCGCCAGCCGGCCTTGAAGCGCCGGCCAAAGATCACCACCAGCAGCCCCAGCCCCACCGTCAGCAGGGCAACCAGCATATCGCCCCTCTGCGCCGCCAGTTGCATCAGGCGCAGCTTGCCCAGCAAGGAGTCCAGGGCCATATTCTTCCACACCGGCCACGGTCCCCAAACCGCGAGCACCCCGCAGGCCACCACCAGCAGCCCCGCGGCATTCACCATCCACAGCGATCGCGACGCTCCGGCAAAGGCCCGGCGCGCCATCTCCACCACCACCAGAAGGCCCAGGACCACCGCCAGATCGCCCAGGGTGAGCAGAATCTCCTGGAAGGGGAGCATCGCCATCCGCCCCGCCAGCAGCATCTCGGCCATCAGGCGCAAGGCAAACAGCACCGCCGCGGCGGTAAACCACGGATAGCGGCGCACGCGGTCGCGGCCCAGCAAAACCACCAGCAGAACCAGTTGTGCGGATAAGGTCAGCGTCCAAAGAACCTGACGCGTGGAAAAACCCCAATTTAAATGCATTTGAACCCTGTCCGGGCCGCGCGTGGAATCACTCCACGGCCCTATTCCAGTCTGTCACACTCCCCTGTCTCGCCGGTAGTGTGACAGATGTGCGGACCGGGCGGTAAGGAGATGGATCGATAAGGGGTTAAAGCAACTTCCGAAGCCCGTGGAGCCGTCAGGCTTGTATCAGGCGGCTTTCACTTTCACCCCACAGACGAAGAGCTGTCCGCAGGAGCCCTGA
>Ga0224559_1002086_pt1 | contig 10502 bp, 8 predicted proteins | sample 714S33034metaG_FD_180676 | JGI IMG/M metagenome (GOLD analysis project Ga0224559, IMG submission 180676) | Peat soil microbial communities from Stordalen Mire, Sweden - 717 S3 30-34 | ecosystem: Environmental > Terrestrial > Soil > Wetlands > Peat | place: Sweden: Norrbotten County, Stordalen... | reverse complement strand
CGGGGCTTCCTCGATAGCCAGCGTGTCCAGCAGCTTGGGAATGGCGACGATCTCGTTGGCCTTGTCGGCCACCTTGACCTGCCCCAGGGCCAGACGCTGGCGGGCGGCGAAGGCCGAGACCATGTGGATGGGAGCCTTGGCCCCCTTCGATCGGCGCACCGTCTTGCCGTCAATGGCGACGACGCCCTCTGGAACCCCGATCAGGGCCGCCACCCAAGCCACGAAGCAGCGCTGGAACTGCTCGGCGTCCAGGGTGGCGAGGATGTCGCCAGGATGGTCGTGAGACGTCGTGCCCTCGGCGAACGGCCGAAACCGGCGCAAAACGTCGAGCTTTTTCCCGCCGAAGCGGGCGATGTCGGCGATGGTCTCCGCCCCGGCCAGCACCGCCAGAAGGCACAAGAGCAGAACCTCGGGAAGCGGATACATCACCTTCCTACGCTGCCTGACGTCCAGCAGATCTTTGAAATAGCTCAGAAAGACAACCGTCTCGGCGAAAGGCCCGCCGTCACGCGCCACCTCGTCCATCAATATCGCCCTCTCGCGAACCTGTGGACCTCGACAGATTCAGCTCTTCAGACGTTTGTCACCTGCTGCTTAACCCGATTACTCTGCCGGCTGCCAGGAGCATGGTTGCGAAGCGCGCTCGTTGCCGTTAAGAAGCAAACCAGTTCGGACAGGCGCGTTCGCCGCCGGGCGGCGCCGCAATAGCTCAGTTGGTAGAGCACCTCATTCGTAATGAGGGGGTCGGGGGTTCGAATCCCTCTTGCGGCACCAAATCACTGTCCGGAAGCGTCCATTTCCGTCTAACTGCCGTTGAAATCATTAGAGTTTTTGCTTCTACCTTGTCCTAGGCCGTCCGTTTCGGTCCGTTGACATCCGCCCGATTTGTTGGCCTTATTGTTGGCCTTGAGGGACTGGCAACAGGTCAAGGCCAACAAATGCCTCTTACGGACACGGCGATTCGCGCCGCAAAGGCGCAGGCGGGGCGCACGCTTAAGCTCTCCGATGGAGGCGGCCTTCAATTATGGGTCGCGCCGACCGGCTCGAAGCTTTGGAAACTCGCCTATCGATTCGCCGGCAAGCAATTAAAGCTGAGTCTTGGCCTTTATCCGGCGGTGGGCCTCAAGGACGCGCGGGCGCAGCGCGACGCCGCCAAGCGCCTGTTGGCCTCAGGCGTCGATCCAGGCCAACAAAAGAAGGCCGCCGCGCTGGTCAAGGCCAACGCCGAGGCCAACACATTCGACGCCATCGCCGCTGAGCTTCTGGACAAGAAAAGGCGTGAGGCGAAGGCCGAACGGACCTTGGGCAAGCTGGAATGGCTCCTGAGCCTCGCTAGCCCAGCGATCGGCAGCCGTCCGATTTCCGATATCACCGCGCCGGAAGTCTTGGGCGTCCTACGTGCTGTTGAGGCGCGCGGCCGGCACGAAACGGCGAAGCGCCTCCGCGCGACCGTCGGTCAGGTTTTCCGATACGCCGTCGCGACCGGCCGCGCCGAGGCCGATCCGACCGGGGCCCTCAAAGGAGCCCTGATCACACCGACGGTCCAGCATCGCGCCGCCCTTATCGAGCCCAAGGCGTTTGGCGGGGTCCTTCGCGCCATTGCGGCCTATGAGGGTGCGCCGGAAACACGGGCGGCGCTCGAACTGGCCGCCCTCACCTTTGTCCGCCCCGGCGAGCTTCGTGCGGCGGAATGGGCCGAATTCGATCTTGATGCGGCCGTCTGGTCGATACCGGGCGAAAAAATGAAGATGAAGCGTCCGCACCGCGTTCCGCTTGCCCCGCGCGCCATTGCCATCTTGCGAGAACTCCAAATGATAACCGGCCATGGGAAATTCCTTTTCCCCTTCGTTCGCTCGGCGACACGCTGCATGAGCGAAAACACGATCAACGCCGCGCTTCGGCGCATGGGCTTCGCCAAAGACGAAATGACCGGCCACGGCTTTCGCGCCGTCGCAAGCACGTTGTTGAACGAAAGCGGAAAATGGAACGCCGATGCGATCGAGGCGCAATTGGCGCACGTCGATAACGACGCCGTTCGCCGCGCCTATCACCGTGCGGAATATTGGAGCGAGCGGGTAGGGATGATGAGCTTCTGGGCCGATTATCTTGACGAGCTTTGCGATCGCACAGATGCGCATTGAAGAGACGCAACTGCTGGCCCTCATCAAAGCACGCCTCTCTCAAGCAGTGCCCAGATGTCCTCCGCCCGCCAAACGGTCACGCGCGAGCCAAGCTTCATCGGCTTGGGGAAGCGCCCGTCTTTGACGCCCGCCCACCATGTCGAGCGGCCGACCGGAATCGGCCCCGCTGGAGCCAGAATGGAAGTGAGGCGAACGAAGCCCGTTCGGGGGAAAAGCTGAAATTCTGTCTCAGGTCGTGCGCGGACCTTCTTGCTCGAGCGAGCCATGCCCAATCTTCCAAAGTTAGAGACTAAGGTGCGCCTGTTGTGGCGGGGTCGGAACATTCCGAGAGGATCTCTCGAAGCGGACCGGGCTGCGATCATTTGTTTGCTTGTGGCGCCGCGCGACGAATATCCAGACCCGCGCTGGCGACAGTCACCGGGATGATTTAGACAGGTCCGGCGGCGATCTCTGCTTTGCGGAAGGCGCAGGCGCCGCCTCGATTTGATCCCGAATCGCGGGCGGGCGGAGCGCCTTGCCGTCTTCCACCTGCAGCTCGCGCGCTCTTCCCAGGATGTCGTCCAACACCACATCAGGCGCGCCCTGGTCCGGCTCGATCCAGAGCGGCACCTTGCAGGCGCGGCGGCCGTGTTGGATGGCGGCAAGATCGGGGCGCTCACGGCATAGCCGCAAGGCGTAATCGATGTTGTTCCAGGTCATCAGGCCAACCCAATGGCTGGCGCCACTTACGCCGTGCCGGAACGCGGCCATGAGGCGGCCTTCCGTTTCATGGATCGACGCCTCGGCGCTTGCGCGCCCCCAGCGATAGCCGACGGCGAGGCTCGCCGCGCCGCTGGCAACGAGAATGAGAGCGGCGATGAGGCTGATCTTGCAGACCTCGGCGCGGACGCGGCCGGCCGTGAGTTTGTCGAAGTCTTTGGCGATGGCGTACCGGAAATCATGCAGAATCCGGACTTTGGCCGCCTCCATCTGCGTTTGCATGCGGGTTGTCGCCGCTTCGTCGGCGGCTCTGACCGCCTGCAATCGCTGCAGCGCTTGATTGCCGTATTCGACAGAGATGCCGCGCAGCTCGGCGATGCAGGCGCCCAGCCATTCGAGAACGAGAATGAAGGCGCTCAACACCGGGCCGAGGGGTCCGTCCACGTCGACGCCAGTTGTTCGAGCGGCCCGGCGCATCTCGTCGATGAGCGCTGCGAGCCTGGTCTGCAGGGAACTCACCCCGGCGGATTTCTCCGACGGCGGCAGGGAGGAGACCGGTTCATTCAATTTTCGCATGAAACGCCTCCCTCGGTTCAAGCCAGCCAAGACGCGACAGGCGCGAAATTGTGCTCCATGGCGCGAAGCCACATGGTGATGAGCTGACGATTCCAGGGTCCGAGCGGCGGCTGATCCTCAGTCGCGGCGCCGGCCTCGGCTGCAGTGAAGGGGAGGCGACGAGCGTTGATTTCGTGTGCAACGTCGAGGCGAGGCATCCAAACGAGCTTGGCTCCGCGATTCAGCGCCGCTTTGAAGATCGGATGTTCGAACACCGGTTGGAAAGCGGCTTTGATCGAAAGGTTCTGGGGCGCGAGCGATTCGTTGAGCACGAGGATGGTGGCCTCCGGAGCAACCAATCCGTCGGTCTCTAGGTCGCGCAGATAGGCGAGATCGTCGCGCTCCGGGCCAATGAGATGGATGGCGACGACGTCGACGCCATTGGTTTGGAGGAATGGCACGAGGCCGATGTGGCGAGCGAGCTGTTTGAGCAGCAGGTCGCCGCCGCCGAGATCGATCAGGAGGTTGAAACGCTGAGCGATCTGCTGTTCGCTAAGCGCCTTGAACCATTCGCGCATGTCGTTTTCGTCGGCGCTAGGCGGCGTCAGAACACCGTTCAAATAGCCGCCAAGCGATGGATTTGTGCGATCGGCGTCCGCGACGACGATCTCGCGCCCCTGCATTTGCGCGCGATCGATCAGCCAGCGGGCAAGGAAGGTCTTGCCGCGGGAGCCGCGTCCGACCGGCAAGAATAGTTTCGGGGTTGACGCCTCGGGATTCAAATCGGCGGCAGGGGACGAGCGTTTGGCGTTTTTGTCGGATTTCAGGGTCATGATCAGGCTTCCAGGATTGAAAACCTGATCAAGGAAACACCGCCCTGCGCGAACGCCGCGCGGCTTTTGAGAGCGCACAAATCACATTGTCGTGAACACGTTCATGTTTTTCGATTCGGCGGCGCCGTCCTTAAACCTTCCGGGGAATCGGGACCTTGCCGCCGTCGATTTCGTCGAGGACACGGCGAATCTGAGCATCGGCGTCGTCGACGCCCCCGGCCGGTTTTGTCGGCGGCGTGCTTAGGGGAGCCGCCGTGGTCGATTGAGACTGCGATCGTGTGGCCGCTGTGTCCAGGCGGGGCGTCGCCGGGCGGGCATCGAGCGTAATTCGTGGCCGGGGCGTGTTATCAGTGAGCCGATCCGGGGCGGCGCGCACGCCCGGTGCGATTTCGTCCGGTGAGATAGCCGGCGCGCGCTTGGCGTGTTCATGCGCCTTAACTTTGGCAATGTCCTTTCGAACCTGCAGCCAGGTTTTTCTGGCGGTCTCGGGAACCGGCGGTTTGCCGGTTCGGTCGGTAAGCCCCAGGGCAGCGAAGGCTTGCACGAAAGCCGGCCAATCCGCTCCCTCGCGCCAAGCCTGGAGAAATTGGTCATGGTTGGAGCGCAGCCAGCGATAGAGGGGGGACCGCGCAGTTCTGCCGCGAGCGGCTCCGAGCGCCGCGCGGAACGCCTCGATTTCGTCGGCGGATTTTTTGGCTCGCGCCATCAGCTTTTTCCCGCGCCCGGCAAGGCTCTGAATTAATGAGGATCTCCGAAATTCTAGAGGCTCGATTGCGGCGCTATAACGGCAGCTTGAGCGATATAATACCGGTATGTGTACAACCTATTCCGAGAGAAAAGCGGGAAGGAAATGCAGTTTTTATTTTTGCTACAGACCAAGGCACCTTTGGTGCCACGTTTCCGCTGCAAACGCGGCTCACGTTTACGGCAGAGCGGAAACGGGAAAGACAGTGCCCAAGGAAACCTCCGAAATCGCCAGCGAGCTCGCGTCCCTCCGCGAAGCGATCGACCGGCTCGAACAGGGCCTCGGGCTGATGCTGGAGACCTAGGGGACTCATAGCGAAATGCTGCGCGAGATTCTGCACGTCGCGGCGGCGCCAACAGAAGCGGAGCGGCCGCTAACCGACATGATCGCGCAACTGATCGCGACAATGAATGGACAGAACGCCGAACTCGCGGCGATCGGCGAGATCATGCGGCGCCTGCCGGCCGATGTCGGATCGGCCGTCGCCGGGGCGGTTCGGGACGGGCTGAAGGGGATTTAGGCCGGTGCTAACCTATCGCACGGGAGCGGCCGGGGCGCCGTCAGCGGCGATCGCCATGGCGGCGCATCTTCTCGAGCAAACCCTCCCGAAAGCCCAGGCTGAACTTGCGGCCTATTATCAACGCGGCCTGACGCCGGAGTCATGGGAGATCGCGACCGCCGAGCCGCGGCGCGACATGGACCCGGCGCTCGCCAAACGGCTCGGCCTTGATCCGAAACGGTCGCCCTCGCTGGACGAGATCGCCGCCGTGCTCAGCGGCAATCGGGCGGATGGGAGCCGCATTCCCGGCAAGCAGATCCAGCGTGCGAGGCAGAGTCTCGCCGATGAACTCGGTCTCGATCCTTTACGCGCGCCAACGTCGGAGCAGGTTGGTCATATTCTTGGCGGTCGACGCGCCAACGGCGAGGCCCTGCCCGAGAGCAGGGGGCAGATCTTGCGCCAGCGTTTTTTGGAAATCTTTGGCGTCCGCACCGACAAGCCGCTGAAAGAGACTGAGAGGGCGAATATCGCCGCCGGCCGGCGCGCCGATGGCGAGGAGCTGCGGCCGGGTCAGCTCGCAGACGCGCTCTCGGCGACGCGGGCGCGGATCGGCTACATTGATCTCTGCTGGTCCGCCGATAAATCGGTTTCGCTCGCCTGGGCCTTCGCGCCGACGCAGGCCGAGCGGGCGATCATCATGCAGGCGCATAAGGGCGCGGTCCGGGCGGCGCTCTCCTATGTCGAGGCGGAGATCGGCCGGGCGCGCAAAGGCAAGGCCGGGCGCGGCGGTTACGACCCCGGCCAGATCGGCTGGATCAGTTTCGATCATTACGCCAGCCGGCCGACGGTGGAGGCGGCGCGGGTCGATCCGAAAACCGGCGAGGCCTATACGGAGCTCGTCACGCTGAAGGTCGCCGGCGACCCGCAGCTGCATACCCATGTCGCCATTCCGAATGTGGTGCTGACGGCTTCGGGCCGGGTCGGTGGGCTCGACCTGCAGCGCCTGGAGGGCCGGGTGCATGAGTTCGGCGCCTATTATCAGGCGGAGCTCGCGACCCGGCTGCGCCGGCAGGGGGTCGAAATGGTTCTCGATCCGGAGACCGGCGCGGCGCGGGTCGCGGCCATCCCCAAGCCGGTGCTGGAGGCTTTCTCCAAGCGGACGATGAACGGGGCGGACGCCGCGCGCGCCTATGCCAAAGACCTGGGCCTCGATTGGGGCAGTCTCGATCCGGCGCGTAAAATCGGCCTCGCCAAGCGCGGCGTCCAGGGCGATCCGCGTCAGGTCAAGCAGGACGACATGAGCGACTGGACGGCCTGGCGCAGCCAGGCGCAGGCGCTCGGCTGGAGGCATGAGAGCGTGCTGAACCGCGCGCCGCCGCGGGAGCCGCAGGAGCACGCGGCGCGGATCGCTGTCGCCTATGAGGCGGGGCTCGGCATGCTGGACAGATCCTTGCGCCGCCGCGCTGTCGTCAATGGCGCGGCGGCGCGGATCGCTGCGGCGCGGGGGCTTATCGCCTCGGGAGTGGGGAGCCCGGCTGACATCGACGCCGTCATGGACGCCTTCGCGACGAAAGGCGTGCTGCAGGAAGGCGTTGAGGTTGGGCTCGTCTGGGGCAAGAGGCGCGACGCGCATGGCCGCGAGATCTTCGAGGCGACGACCACCCTGCATATTGCCCGCGAAACCGAACTGGTTGAATTGGCGCGCACTGCTGCGGCCGATCGCAGCGGCGCGCTGAGCCTTGCCGAGATCGACGCGGCCGTCGCACGTGGAGATAAGGATTTCGGCGCGACGGAGCATGGACGAACGCAGCGGGCTCTGATGGACGCGCTCGGGACAGGCGGCCGGCTTGCGATCGCGATCGGCGTCGCGGGCTCCGGCAAGTCGACGCTGCTCGCGCCGCTCGTCGACGCCTGGCGAAGCGAAGGCCGCCGGGTTTATGGCGCGGCGCTCGCCTGGCGGCAGGCAGATGATCTCGCCGGGTCCGGCATTGCGGACGCGGACCGGATGGCGCTCGCCCGCTTCCTTAAATCCGCCGAGACCGGGCGCATCGCGCTCGACCGCGACAGCGTGGTCGTCATCGACGAACTCGGCCTTTTAGGCGCCCGACAATTTCTGGATCTGTTGCGCTTACAGAAAGAGCGCGGCTTCCAGCTGGTCGCGGTCGGCGATCCAAAACAATGCCAGTCGATCGAGGCCGGCCCCCTGATCGACCTGTTGCGCCGCGCGCTCGGGCCGGAAGCCGTGCCGGAGATCCTAACCTCGATCCGGCAGGAGACCGAGCGCGAGCGCGAGACTACGCTGATGTTTCGTGACGGACGCGCGGCGGAGGCGCTGGCGCTCAAGCGCGCCGATCATACGGCGGTTCTGGTTCCGGGCGGCTACCGCGCGGCGGTCGAGCATGCGGCGGCGCTCTGGCAGGAGCGCCGGTTGGCCCATGCGCATGACCCGGACTATGTGCTGACGATGAGCGCGCCGACCAACGCCGATGCGCGGGCGATCGGCGCCGAAATCCGCAAGCTCAGGCGCGCCGCCGGCGAGATTTCGGCCGATCAGGTCGTGCTCGACGCCTGCGACCAGAATGGCGCAAGCTATGACCTGCCGCTTGCCGTCGGGGACCGGGTGCGGTTGTTCGATCGGGTCAACGCCTCGTTTGAGGGAAAGTCATGTGGCAATATCGGCAACAATGGCTCGGTGCTCGAGGTGTTGGCGATCGACGCCGCTGGCCTCACGTTGCGCAGCGCGCAGGGCCGCGCCGGCAAGATTGCTTGGGACTCGCTGCGGGATCGAACCAGCGGAAAGATTCGGCTGAGCTATGGCGATGTGTTGACAGTGCAGGCGGCGCAAGGCGTCACCAGCACTGAGCATATTCTCGCCATGCCCGGCGGCAGCCGCACGGTCGACGCCTTCACCGCCTATACGGGCGGCAGCCGCCACCGACAGGCCAGCTATCTTGTTGCGTCGGATGGGGCCGAGCGCAAGGAAGTCACCGGGCGCCGTCCGCTCGGCGATGCGCGTCCAATGCGCGAGGCCGACGTCTGGGCGAATGTTGCGCGCAATCTGGCGCGGCAGGTCGAAGCGCCGAGCGCGCTTGGCTTTCTCGAAAGGGCGCGGCTCGTCCATCAGGGCGCCGCTGACGCCCTGCAGCAGGGGCTCCAGCCTTTAGAGCAGCGCGAGGCCGACGGACAGGCGCGGGCGACTCTAGGCCGGACTTTTGGGCGACGGCGTGTCGCCGCGCAGGCCGCGCGGCTTGTCGAGCCACTGCGCGAGGTGGCGCGGAGCCAGGCGGAACGTTTGGCCGGGCTGGCTCGAGCCGCATCGACGACCTTACGCGCGGTCGTGGAGATAGCGCCCGAGATCCGATCGAGCATAAGGCAGGCCGCGGTGCGGCTCGCCGCCGATCCCGAGCGAATCCGCCAGCGCAAGATCGAAGACCAGCGGCGACAAGAGCTCGAGGCGATCCGCGCCCGCTTGTTGCAAGTGCGCATGGCGCAATGGCGGCTCGAGGCGAATCGAGACTGGCATTGGCGCGAGGAGCGCGAGGAGCGCGGCAGGGAGGCCGAAGCGCGAATGAGGACGGAGATCGCCGCGCTGCCGGAGGCGGAGCTCCGAAAAGTCGAGGCGCAATGGAAAAAGGAGGAAGCCATGCGCGCCGCCGAACCGGACCTCCAGCCCGGCCCCAGGCCAAGTTCGCCGAGTCCTGGGATGTAGGGCGGTGGGAACTCCGCCGAGGGTCGCACCTTGCACGTCGAGGATTGAGGGCGGATGGTACAACAGCGCGAAAAAGCATTTGTTGGGTCTACCCCAAGTAACGAATATTTCGCGACATCAATGCTCCCGAACCTATATTTGATCGAGCCAAAGTTTAAGACCTAGTTCAGCGGCATTGTGAATATCGAGACGCTGATAGAGCTTTTTGCTCAAGTCCGCGACAGATGAAATTTGTATGCCAAATTCATCTGCGATCACCTGCTTTGTCTTGCCTAAGCCGAGTTGAATTCCAACTTTCACTTGCGCCGGAGTGGCCCCGTTTTGCCGCAGCACGCGTGCGGCGTGAGCAACGAAGTGCTCGCGCAATTCGATCGTCACCGAGATGAGACAGGATTGCGGATCCCTGGCGACATCTCCGGAGTGAGCGCCCGCCGGCGCGAGCCATTGCGCTTCGAGCGCAAGAACGCCATAGGGAGTCGCAACGCGCATGCGTGGCGGCGTGTCGGATGTGCCATTCGCGGCGCCTACAATCTGCCGGACAAGTTGCAGGACCGGCGGCGGCATTTTGGCGCGGATCGGCATATCGCGTGTGTAATTGCCGGTCTCTCCCGCGAGAATTTTAAACAGTGGTTCGATGCTCGTTGTCTGAAAAATCGGCTTTTCATTAGCCGTCAAGATCACCTGACCGCTCAGCAGGCTCGTTCCTGCAGCACTACTTGAAGTGACATCGTCATTGCGCCCGGGACCAGAATTCGGCCGCCGAAACGCATGCGCGAGCCACGGGCGCAGCCGATTGAGGACCTGAACGTCATCCTTGGTGAAGGGCCGGGCGCTGCGCGGACGTGTCAGGTGAACCCAGCCAATTACCCGGCCTCCGTCGCTAACCAGCGAATCCAGAAACCAGCAGGCATCGAGCGGCGCCTCGATTTCCCGAAAATGGGGGCTCTCCAGATAGCCTCCGCCTTGTCGATCCAACGCCCAGCCGCTTCCGCCCTTGCGCAAGACCTGCCCAAAGAAGAAAGACACGAGACTTGATGGATCCTTCATAAATATCGGCACACGCTCCCGATAGAGCGCGTCGGCCGCGGGATTCTCGCCGTAGCTGGCCTCTATTGCCCCATTGGGCTCAAAAAGACCGTCACGCGTCCAGCCATGCGGTATGATTTCATGCAGCAAAGGCGCCACGGCGATCATCGCACTTTCAGGCGGAAGCCCGAGGCAACACAGCGTTTTCAGATGGTCGACCGCCCCCATCGCTAGCCCCCCCCGGAGCTGTACTATTTTAATACTAGCAAGATTCCTGCCCCCTGAACAGGGGGCG
>Ga0224559_1002084_pt1 | contig 10512 bp, 8 predicted proteins | sample 714S33034metaG_FD_180676 | JGI IMG/M metagenome (GOLD analysis project Ga0224559, IMG submission 180676) | Peat soil microbial communities from Stordalen Mire, Sweden - 717 S3 30-34 | ecosystem: Environmental > Terrestrial > Soil > Wetlands > Peat | place: Sweden: Norrbotten County, Stordalen... | reverse complement strand
GATCCGGAAACCGGCTACAGGGTTCAGGTCGATGGGCATCAGTTGGTAGTTGGTGGAACCAGCGCGGTGGCGCCTTTGTGGGCCGGGCTGATTGCCTTGCTCAACCAGAAGCTCCAATCCCGCGCCGGGTTTATCAATCCGATGCTTTATGACGCGGACCAATCGACTTGCTTCCGGGACATTACTTCAGACAATAACGGCGCCTATTCGGCACAGTCCGGCTGGGATGCGACGACCGGGTTGGGATCTCCGGTGGGAATCTCGCTGATCCAGGCAATTCAGGGGGCTGAGTCACAAGCTCAAACCAGTCAGGAAATGCGATCCTCGTCCCGTTCCTCGCGGTAGAGGGTTTTCACTGTTCCAGTCAGGCCGGCTTCGTGGGTTCCCACCTTTGCACCAGACGGGAGGCGCAAGGGTGGGGCGCGGAGCGACTTCGCGCTCTCAGTGAAAATGCTCCAAGCGTAGGCCTTCGCCAACAAAAAGAAACCATGTGACACTTGGGGTGGATGCTTCGCAATGGGCATTCACCCCACTGCTCGCTGCAATGCAGAAAATTACCCTCTACCAGCGCACAATCGAAGGATGAACAATGACCAGCCGCGCTGTGCTTTTCTCGTCCCTATTCCCTAGTCCCTAATCCCTGACGCCCCCTCCCCCCTATTTCCTGTGTAACTGTGAAACTGTGGACACTTCTCCTGTTCGGTGCCTCTTTAGGCTCAAATATGGGAATCGGAGAAATGCGATCAAGTTTCATATTGCCTTCCCTTGCAACTTCCCGCTTTCGCGCTGTTTGACTGAAAATGTCCTGCTCTGATAAGGTTCGCTCAATTCTAAATTCATACGCACCTGGTTTTGAGAGGAGAAAGACTGTGACACCTCAATGTCCGTTTTGTGGCCGCGAGGCCGCGCCGTTCTTCCAGAAAAAGGGATTGTCCACTGGCGGATGGGTATTCTTTGCGGTCTTGCTGCTTTGTTGCTTTCCGCTTTGCTGGCTTCCATTTGTAATCGATGGATGTAAACAAGACATATGGACGTGTCCTTCATGTGGCATCAGGAGAGCTTGATAAACCGTATCACTCGCTCTGTCGCCTTGGGCGCATTTATCTTCTATCTGGCCTGGAATGCCGCGTGGATCGCCGGGAAGAGAATTCCTCCCTCGATTCTGCGGGAAATTGCCGGCATTCCATGCCCTACGACGGGCGGGTACAGGAGCTTCATTGCGTTCTGCCGGGGAGAGTTTGGTCAATCATTTTTGTATAACCCTCTCATGCTGGTCTATATATTGCTTTTCTGTTATTCGATGGCGGTTCTACTTCGCCAGTGGATCAAACGGAAACGGCCTGTACTAAGCCCATTTGTCGCGTGGATCTGGTGCGTTTCGCTGATGATGGGATGGGTGGCGAAGTTTGTTCTCGGAAGGCAATACTGGTAACTTCGGTGGCCGGCCATCAGTATCTCATCTGTCGCGCAAAATGTTCTATCGATTCGTTCTGGCGCGCAGTACGCCCAGTCGCGCTTGCGTGAGTATGCAGTTCGAAGTGCGATCGCACCGGTAATGAATACTGACAGGATAATCCTGCCATTTGGGGTCGGCGCCATGCCCGCCTGTCTTGTCGAAGTAGAAAGTCTTTCCTCCTCGAGTTTCGATAACTCCTCTGGCCGCGTCAAATTCCACGATTGAATCGTCTCCCTCCAAGGAAAAAGGGATGAGCCTTAATGCGGACTTAGGAGCTCTCGCTTTGCGGGCGGCAAGTTCCGCCGCGGCAAGCCGCGCTTCATTTGCCTGAACCTTATCCTGGAGTTTCTGCAATTCATCTTGCACCCCAATGACTGGGAAATTGGACGTAAAACTCCAGGCAAAAGTGTCTCCATAGGCTTTCTTCGTGCAGGGAATCTCGCCTTCGGCGCGCATGGACACAATCTGCCCATCCTTCCCGATCTGATTCTGGAAAATATCCCTGTCCAGTTCCCGCTCAGGCTCCTCAGCTTCATATCGCGCGCGATCGATCGCTTGCGCCGCCTCATCATTGGAGGTGCTGCCCGCATCCGTCTTCGCGGCTTCAGAATCCGCAGCGGATGCGGAAGGAGTCGCCACATTCGCGCCAGTGTATTTCAGTATGACCTCTTTGCTGCATAAAACAGCGCCACGAGAATCCTGCAAGTGGATTTCGATGGATAACGGAACCGGCGAACTGGCAGCAGCCAATGCGAATCCCTCTTGCCGGCTCTTGTCGCTGGGCTCTATCGTCAAACGGTACAGCGGCCTCTTTTCCCATTTGGTAGACAGATGCCCCTTCAATCCGGTCGCGCTCGAAGTGTACGCTCCCAAATCGTACTGCCCACTGCTGCCCATGACCCAATATGCGATTACCAGTCCAAGCAGAACTCCAATGCCCGCTACCGCTGCGACATAAACCGTGATTGGTCTCCTGGTGAGTTTCGGAACCGGCTCCGCCTGCGGCTCGGGATCCGGCGGCTCGGAAATAGGCGGCTCGGAATTCGGTGGCTCGGTGACAGGTGGATCAAGAGCGGGAGGTTCGGGAGCAGGAGGCTCGATAATAGGAGGCTTGGGAACGGGAGGCTTGACGGCAGCCTTCTTCTTTTTCGTGTTCTTTTTCGCGCCGCCAGGAAGTTGCGACTCCGCATCCGTCAATATCCCCCTTAGACTCTCCGGCTCCGGCTCCGGCTCCGGCTCCGGCACAATGACTTTGTAGCCGCTGTAATGAAACTCTACTTCGTCTGCATCTTCGCCGCTGGGTTCCGGACTCTCCGGGGCCGCGGGCTTGTCGGCGGGACTCTCCGCGCTCGAATTATCAAGCTTGTAGTCAGGCCGCGGCGGCTCCGCGGTTGGCTTCGTGCGATTCGGATATCTTGAATTAGAGTCCATTACCAGGAGCACCCTTTCCCCGTCTGTTAGCGATCCTTGTGTTTGCAGAATTTAATTGGACCACATCTCGCCCCTCCGTGAAAGTCATAAATCACGCAACGCATATCCTCGATTACTACGCGGTAAACTGAGCGGTAAGCGCGAGCCTTGTTACGCTCTTGCCGCACCGCGATAGAATGAGCAATGACGAAATCACCTCGGCGCGGACGATTTTTAAGCGCACGGCGCAACGCAAGCGCCAAGGGCGATTCCATTTCAAGCCAGGGCCTCTTTGCCCCCGCCTTCGCCAAGGTGAGCATATGACCATACAGAAAGAAGATCTCGGAGCAGGAGTGCTTGCGACCGAATACGCTGTGCGCGGCCCCATCGTTGCGCGAGCGCAGGAACTGGAAAAGCAAGGCAGAGAAATCATCTATTGCAATATCGGCAACCCGCAGTCGTTTGGGCAAAAGCCCCTCACCTGGCTGCGTCAGCTTCTTGCCCTCTGCGAGTATCCCGCTTTGATGGATCTCCCTTACGACATCTTTCCCGTCGATGCCGTCGAAACTGCTCGGACCATCCTCAACGAAAGCCGGCACGGAATGGGCGCGTACAGCGAGAGCGCAGGCCTTCGCTTCATCCGCGAGGCGGTGGCCGAGTTTATCCGTGAGCGCGACAGCATCGGCGCCGATCCAGATGCAATCTTCCTCACGGACGGCACCAGTAAAGGCGTGCAGACGATTCTCAAGCTTCTGCTGGCCTCGCCCGCTGACGGCATCATGATTCCCATCCCCCAGTACCCGCTCTATAGCTCCACCATCACGCTCTACGAGGGGCGCATCGTTCCCTACTATCTCGACGAGTCCGATCACTGGAAGCTCAATCGCTCCATGCTCGATGACTCCCTCTGTGCGGCTCACGCCCAGGGAACCCGCGTAAAGGCCATCTGCATCATCAATCCCGGCAATCCCACCGGGGCCGTGCTCGACGAAGAGAACATCGCCATGGTGCTCGATTTTGCGCGCGAGCATGGGCTGGCCGTGCTGGCTGACGAAGTCTATCAAGAGAACATCTGCCTGCCCGGCACGAGGCTCGTCTCTTTCGCGCGCGTCCTCGAAACCAGGGGAATCCGCGATGTATCGCTCTTCAGTTTCCACTCCTGCTCCAAAGGTTTTCTGGGCGAGTGCGGTGTGCGCGGCGGCTACTTCGAATGCCGCAATGTGCCCCCGGACGTGGCCGCGCAGATTCTCAAGGTGCTGTCGGTATGCGTTTGTGCGAACCTTCCTGGACAGGTGGCCACTTATGCCATGGTCCACCCTCCCCGATCAGGAGATCCCTCTTACGAACTCTACAATCGCGAGAAGACGGCCATCCTCGATGAAATGAGATTGCGAGCTGCCCTTCTGGCCGAGGGATTGAATAAGATCGATGGCGTCTCGTGCGATGCGATTGCGGGCGCGATGTACGCCTACCCAAGGATCGCGCTGCCCGCGGGCGTAACCGACGACGAGTACTGCATGGCCCTGCTCGAAGAGACCGGCATCTGCGTAGTGCCGGGATCAGGCTTCGGCCAGGTGGAGGGCACGGCCCACTTCCGCACCACCATCCTGCCGCCGACAGAGAAGCTCCGCAAGGTGGTGGAAAAGCTCAGCGCGTTTCACGAGTCCTATGTGCTTGTGAAGCACTGATTCAGACCAGAATGGTGGAACCACCGCAGCGCTGCCATCCTAAGCGGCCACCGGCGGCAGGTCTTCGTCACTTGGTTGGGGAGCGAAGTGCAAGGATCTGCGGTTGTTGTCGGGCGGCATGGTTTACATATGCGGAGTGAAGAATGATGCTCCAGGTCTCGCTTCTGAGATGGAATTCCAACCGGTAAGTTAGCGTCCTGAGCCGGGCATGCTCTCCTGGTTCCTTCCCTCCATCACGTCCCTCAACGCAAAGCTGGTCTCCAGCCGTGTTACTCCCGGCAGCCGGGAAAACTCGTGCTGATGCAGGCGGCTGTAATCGTCGATGTCGGCTACGCGAACCACCAGCGTATAGTCGTAGTGGCCGTCCATCAGGTGGCAACTGGCGATGTTTTTTGATTGGCGCACTGCGGCCTCAAAGGCGCTCAGCACGGCCGCCGACTGGCGCTCCAGAGTAACGCGAATGAAGACCGTCATGCGCTTGCCCAGCAACCGGTCGTCGATTTCAGCGCGGTAGCCGCGGATGGCTCCCGATGCCTCCAGCGCCTGGATGCGCCGCGAAGCCGCTGAGGCCGAAAGACCCACAGCCTCGCCGACTTCATAATTTGTCGCGCGGCCATGGCGCTCCAGATAGCGCAGAATCGCGGCATCGAGTTCGTCAATCCTGTTGCCGGCTTTGGTCGCCGCCATCTCCGGGCCGGTCTCCATCGCTTCTGCGCCTGATTCTTGCGTCGCATGGCCATTTAGATCACGTTTCGTTCGCATAGCACCCTTTTATCACAATCTTTGCACACATTGGAAGCAGCTTCCGCCGTAGGATTCTTGTCAGTTGGAGACGGATGCAGATTCGCACCGGGTTAAGCGCATTTTCGAAAATAAACTCTGGAGTCGCCAGTTCTTGATAGCCAGTGCTTTCCGGTCTGCATCCAACCCCACCGGAATGAAACCAGACAGGAGAAACAACAATGATTATCGGTGTACCCAAAGAGATCAAGGACAATGAAGCCCGCGTGGGCGTGACTCCGGCTGGCGTGAAGGCGCTCACCGAGGCCGGCCACACCGTATTGGTCGAGACCCTGGCCGGCGCGCAATCCGGCTTCCTCGACGAAGAGTACAAGAAGGCCGGCGCGACGATTGAAGGCGCGGCGGGCGATGTTTGGAAAAAAGCTGACACTGTGGTCAAGGTCAAGGAACCCATCGAGAAGGAGTATGCATTCTTCCGCGAGGGGCTGGTGCTGTTCACCTATCTGCACCTGGCTCCGGTGCGGGACCTGACCGACAAGCTGCTCGATGCGAAGGTCATCGGCATCGCCTATGAAACCGTTCGCGACCGCCAGAACACGCTGCCGCTGCTGACGCCGATGAGCGAAGTGGCGGGCCGCATGAGCGTGCAAGTAGGCGCCACATATCTTGAAAAGGAACGCGGCGGGCGCGGCATTCTGCTGGGCGGCGTGCCGGGGGTTCCCCCGGCCCACGTCACCATCATCGGCGGCGGAGTGGTGGGCACTAACGCGGCCAAGGTCGCATTGGGCTTTGGGGCCAAGGTCACGATCGTGGATGTGAACCTGAACCGTCTGCGCGATTTGGACGACATCTTCGGCGGGCGTCTCTACACGCTGGCCTCGAACAGCTACAACGTGGCCGAGGCCACCCGCGAAGCGGATCTGGTCATCGGCGGCGTGCTGATTCCCGGTTCGAACGCGCCCAAGATCGTTACCCGCGGCATGGTGGCCCAGATGAAGAAAGGTGCGGTCATTGTGGACGTGGCCATCGACCAGGGCGGCTGCGTGGAGACGGCTAAGCCTACCTCGCACTCCAACCCGAGTTATGTGGTCGACGGCGTGGTGCATTACTGCGTAACCAATATGCCGGGAGCGGTGCCGCATACCTCCACGCTGGCTCTGACCAACTCCACCTTCCCGTATCTCCTGCGCATCGCCAACCTGGGCACGCGCGAAGCGCTGCGCCAGGATGTTGGCTTGGCGGAGGGGTTGAACACGTGGCTGGGCAAGCTCACATATCGCGGCGTGGCCGAGAGCCAGGAACGGCCATGGACGCCGGCGGCCAACGTGATTGCGTAAGAGCGGTTGTCAGCTCGTTGTGTAGATAACGGCCGGAAGAGAGTCCCATCCCTTCGCCAGGAACAAGGCGAGAGGATGGGACATTCGGTTTTTAATGGGAAAGACGCGGAGATTGTTGCTCTCTGACTCCTGCTCCCTACCCTCCTCCGGCTCTATAATCGCCCCATGCTGTTCAGCGGCGATCCTCGGCGGCGTACGGTTGCTCTGCTTGCGGGCGGAGTGCTGCTGATCTTCGTGCTGCTGGGCGCGTTACAGGCCTTCAACACCTCCGGCGTGAGCTTTCTCAATCCCGAAACCGCCGGGGAAACGCTGATCTTTACCGGCCTCACGGTGCTGGTCTTCCTGTTGTTGCTGCTCCTGCTGGTGCTGCTGCTGAGGAACCTCCTCAAGGTCTACGCAGGCCAGGGCAGCAGCGGGCTGGGCGCGCGGCTGCGTTCGCGCATGGTTCTTGGCGCGGTGCTCATTGCCCTCGCGCCGGCCGTCTTCATGTTTCTCTTCAGCTATGGGCTGATGAATCGATCGCTTGATCGCTGGTTTTCGCCCAACATCTCGGAACTGCGCGACGATTCCACGCGTGTCGTTCTGGAACTAGCGCAATATGTGGCGGCCAATGCACGCGTCGAGGCGGAGTCGATTGCAGCCTCGGGTGCGCCCGACCGCGAGCTTCCAGCGCTGCAGAATGAGTTGGCCTCGCGCCGCATTACGCTGGCCGGAGGATTTGCGGCGGCTTATGACAAGGATCAGCGGCTCCTTGCCAGCTTTCAGGCTCCGGCGGAGTCGAATCCGGCCAGCCTGATTTTCTGGCCGGAAGAAACAGGGCAGGGGAAGGCGATTTCGCTTCATGGGCCGCTCACCATCAGCTTGCTTTCCGCCGCGCAGCGCACGGATGGACCTGTGATGCGGGTGGCTGGCCTGGAGTACGCACTGGGCATGGCAGCAACCACGTCTGGCAAATTCGTGGTGGTGGCGCTGCCCATGCCGCAGGGGCTCAGCCAGCCTGCCATGCGCATCCGTTCCGGTTCGGCCGCTTATGGAAAGCTCTTTCACAAGCGCAACCAGATTCGCACCATACTCGTCCTGATCTTGCTGGTAATTACCGCGCTTGCGTTCTTCCTCAGCGTATGGGTGGCGCGTTTTCTCTCTAACCAAATCACCCGTCCGGTGGAGGCTTTGGCCGTAGCGATGGCCGAGATCGCTACCGGCAAATACGACCATCGGGTGGCGCTGGCGGCTACCGGCGAAATGGGTGAGCTGGTGCGAGCCTTCAATCGCATGGCTGCCGACCTGGACGCCAGCCGCCAACTGGCAGAGACTTCTTCCGCGCAACTGACCGCCGCTAACCTGGCGATCGAAGAGCGCCGCCGTGAACTGGAGACCATCATCGAGACCATTCCGTCGGGGGTCGTCACGCTCGACGGCAAGGGTGCGGTCCTGCAATCCAATCGCGCCTTTGCCGCGCTGATGGGCCGGCGCGTCGACTTCGGCCTCGGCGGGGAGAAGATCGAGTCGCTGTTTCCTGCCGACTGCGCCGAAGATCTGGCAGGCGTCATTCGCCGCGGCCACCGCATGGGCGCGGCCTTTACTGAGGTTGAGGTGCCTGTTGGCGGCCGCACGCTCCATCTGGCCATCACCAGCGCGCGGTTTGAACTCACCCAAAGCCGCCCGGGAACCGTGCTGGTGGTCGAGGACACCACCGAGCTTTTGCGGGCGCAGCGGCAGTTGGCGTGGAAAGAGGTGGCGCAGCGAGTGGCTCATGAGATCAAGAATCCGCTGACACCCATCGCTCTCTCCGCCGAACGCATCAGCAAACACCTTGACCGCGCCCAGCCGGACTCGCCCGCCATTATCCGCAAATGCAGCGAGGTGATTCTGGGCTGCGTGGGCACGCTGCGCACGCTGGTGGCCCAATTCTCCGCGCTGGCCGAGTTTCCCGCGCCGCAGCCGCGCGCCTGCGACATGAATCAAGTGACAGAAGAGGCTCTGGCGCTGTTTGCCGACCGGCTCTATGGCATCACCGTGCAGAGCAACCTGGAGCCGGGCCTGCCGCCCGTGCTGGCCGATCCGGAAGCCATTCGCCGCGCCCTGGCCAACCTCATCGACAACGCCGCCGAGGCTATGCAGGGCAGCCTACTGCGTGTGCTCGGGTTGCACACCTCTCTCAGCGAGGACGGCGCATCGGTCGAAGTCGAGGTCTCCGACACCGGCCACGGCCTCACCGATGAAATCCGCGAGCGCCTGTTTCTGCCGTTTTATTCCACCAAGCAGCGCGGCACCGGCCTCGGCCTTTCCATCGCGGCCAAGATTGTGCAGGAGCATGGCGGCTCTTTGCGCGCCGAGGCCAACAGCCCCAAGGGCGCGCGTTTTTTGCTGCGCCTGCCTCTCATGGAACCGCCGGAGCCTGTCGCGCTAACCGCTGACGCAACAGGCGACGCCGCGCCCATCCAATCTGCCTCTTTGGCCAATCCTGAGAAGGGATCGCCCCAATGAATCACATTCTGGTAGTAGACGACGAAGCAGAGATTCGCTCATCGCTTGAAGAGATTTTGCGCGAGGAGGGTTATGGCGTGGCCAGCGCTGCTACGGCTGCCGAGGCGCTGGTACTTCTCGAAGACTCGCCCTATGACGTAGTGCTGCTCGACATTTGGCTGCCTGACCGCGACGGCCTCGACGTGCTCGCCGACATCCACCGCCAGGGAGCGGCGATGCGCCCTGAAGTGGTCATCATCAGCGGCCATGGCACCATCGAGACCGCCGTCAAGGCCACCAAGCTGGGCGCGTACGACTTTCTGGAAAAGCCGCTCTCGCTCGATCGCACCCTGCTGGTGCTCAAGAACGCAGTCGAGGCGCGCCGCATGAGGGCGGAAAACCTCGAATTCAAGCGCCAGTTCAGTGCGAGCTCGGTGCTTACCGGCGAAAGCGTGCCAATGAAGGCCTTGCGTCAGCAGATTCGCCTGATGGCGCCCACCAACGGCCGCGTGCTCATCTACGGCGAGTCGGGCACTGGTAAGGAACTCATCGCCCACTCCATTCACGCCGAGAGCTTGCGCCGCGATCAGATTTTTGTCGAGCTCAACTGCGCCGCCATTCCCGAGGCGCACATTGAGGCCGAGCTTTTCGGTTACCGGCACGGCGCGCAGCCAGGCGGGTTGCCCGAGCAGCGCGGCACTCTCGAACGCGCCGACGGAGGAACGCTCTTTCTTGACGAAGTCGGCGACATGAGCCTCAAGACGCAATCCAAGATGCTCTCTGCGCTCGACGACCAGCAGTTCACCCCGGTCGGCGGCACGCAGCCCATCCGCATTGACGTGCGTCTGATCGCCTCCACCAACAAAGACCTTGAAGAGGAGATTGCCAAGGGCAACTTCCGCGAAGACCTTTTCTACCGGCTCAACGTCGTCCCGTTTTTTGTGCCGCCGCTGCGCGAGCGCAAGCAGGACATACCGCCGCTGACGCGCGAGTTTCTGGCCGAATTCGGCCGCCAGTACGGACGCCCGCGCATGGAAATCACCGAGGATGCCCTTGAGACGCTGAGCCAGTACCACTGGCCTGGCAACGTGCGCGAGCTCAAGAATGTGATCGAGCGAGTGCTGATTCTCAATCCCCGGACTCTGCGCATCGAGCGCAAGCACCTGCCGCCGCTAACCCACAAGGCCGGCACGCGCTCGACGGAGGAGTTTTCAACGCTGCAACAGGCTCGCGACGCCTACGAACGCGAGTTCATCCTTAAAAAGATCGATGAAGCCCGCAACAACATGAGCCGTGCCGCCGAGCTGCTCGGCCTGGAGCGCAGCCACCTCTATCGCAAGATGAAAACGCTCGGCATCAGCGTGCGCGAGTGAGGAACAGACAAGGGGATTCACTGGTTACCAACTGATGGCTT
>Ga0224559_1002083_pt1 | contig 10512 bp, 8 predicted proteins | sample 714S33034metaG_FD_180676 | JGI IMG/M metagenome (GOLD analysis project Ga0224559, IMG submission 180676) | Peat soil microbial communities from Stordalen Mire, Sweden - 717 S3 30-34 | ecosystem: Environmental > Terrestrial > Soil > Wetlands > Peat | place: Sweden: Norrbotten County, Stordalen... | reverse complement strand
TTCGGTCCTGGATCCGCAGGGCCAGACCATTCAGAACGCCCTGCGCAAGATCGGATTCGCGGATGTAACCTCCGTGCGCCAGGGAAAGTACTTCCAGCTTTCGCTCGCCGATGGGCTGAACGCGGCTGCCGCCAGCGTTCAGATCGAGCGCATCGCCCGTGAGGTGCTGACCAACCCGGTGATCGAAGAGTTCACGTACCGCATCGAGGAATAAGGCTCAGCCGCTACGAGGCTCCCAGGTCCCAGAATCGGGACCTGGGGCACCCGGCCGTTCCAGCCGCGCTCGCCGCGCCTGATTCCGGCGTCACTTGGCGCGGAAGATCACTTGGCGCTGCAGATCGCCGCCGTCGTCGCTTAGAATCAATGCATGTGCGGAATTGTCGGTTATGTCGGTCCTAAAAAAGTAGTTCCTGTCATTATTGAGGGGCTGCGGCGGCTGGAATACCGTGGCTACGACTCGGCGGGCATCGCCGTGGGCAGTCCTTCCTGCTCTACTCTCGAGGTGCGCCGCGCTCCGGGCAAGCTTAAAAACCTGGAAGAGGTTCTGCGCGAGCACCCGCTCGATGGCACCTACGGCATTGGCCACACCCGCTGGGCCACGCATGGCCGGCCCACTGAGGAGAATGCCCACCCGCATCGGGATTGCACGGGCCGCATCGTCGTGGTGCATAACGGCATCGTCGAAAATTATCTCGAGCTGAAGCGCGAACTGATCACGCAGGGTCACAAATTTGTCACCGAGACCGACACCGAGGTCATCGCCCACCTGATCGAACAGGTGCAGAAAGAGGCCGAGGCTGCCGGCCAGCCAATTCTGCTGGAAGTGGCCGTTCGCCGCGCTGTCAAGCGGCTCACTGGAGCCTTTGCGCTGGGAGTTCTGTCGGCTCTGGAACCGGACAAGATCGTCGTCGCCCGCTTTGGCCCGCCGGTGATCATCGGCGTGGGCGAGGGCGAGTATTTTGTCGCCTCCGATGTGCCCGGCATTCTGAACCACACGCGCAACATTTATTTTCTGGCCGACGGCGACATGGCCATCCTCACCTTAGCGGGTGTCGAGCTGACAGATTTTGACGGCAAGCCCATCGAGCGCAACCTCACCCACATCCAGTGGGACCCCATCCAGGCCGAAAAGGGCGGCTACAAGCACTTCATGCTCAAGGAGATCTGGGAGCAGCCCAGGGCTATTCGCGACACCACAATGGGCCGCGTTTCGCTGGACTCAGGACAGATTTTTCTGGGCGAGATGAAGATTGCCGACGAGGAGTTGGCCGCCGCCACCAGCATCAACATCGCCGCCTGCGGCACCAGTTGGCACGCTGCGCTGACGGGAAAGTACATGATCGAACGGCTGGCCCGCCTGCCCGTCGACGTGGACTATGCCAGCGAATACCGCTATCGCAACCCGATTCCCGATGCCAGTGCGCTTGGCCTGCTCATCACCCAGTCCGGCGAAACCGCCGACACGCTGGCCGCGCAGAGGGAAATGAAGTCTCTGGGCTCCAAGACCATCGCCATCTGCAACGTGGTGGACGCCATGGTGGCCCGCGAGGCGCACGGCTCCATTTACACCCACGCCGGTCCGGAGATCGGCGTGGCCTCGACCAAGGCCTTCACCGCGCAACTCACGGCGCTGTTTTTGCTGGCGCTCAAGCTCGGGCAACTGCGCGGCCATCTCGACCTGGCCCAGTCGATCGCCCTGATTGAGGAGCTGAGCCGCATTCCGGCCAAAATTGAAGAAGTGCTGCGCTCCCGCACCGCCCAGTGCGAGCAACTGGCCAAGGATTTCTCCACCGCCCGCGACTTTCTTTATCTCGGCCGCGGCATTCACTTCCCCATTGCTCTGGAAGGCGCTCTGAAGCTGAAGGAAATCTCCTACATCCACGCCGAGGGCTACCCGGCCGGAGAGATGAAGCACGGGCCCAATGCGCTGATCGATGAGACGCTGCCGGTGGTGGTGCTGGCTACACGGGACGAATCCGACCCCGCCTCCAAGTTGCGCTACGAGAAGACGCTCTCGAACATTCAGGAGGTCACCGCGCGCTCGGGCCGCGTGATCGCCGTGGCCACCGAGGGCGACAAGACCATCGGCGACCTGGTCGAGCAGGTCATTCACGTCCCGCCGGCCACTGAACTGCTCTCGCCGCTGATCGAGATCGTGCCCTTGCAGTTGCTGGCTTACTACATCGCCGTGCGGCGCGGCTGCGACGTTGACCAGCCCCGGAACCTGGCCAAATCGGTGACCGTCGAGTAGGGTTTCTACTTTTCGTTTTCGAGAAGTTGCGGTTTTACGGAGATGCGGAATCGCGGGGGTACGGAATAACGGAGCAGTGGATTTGTGGAGCGCTGAAAACCGCTTTTCCTGATCCGTGGCGGCGCGAGGAAGGCCAGAGCGTTTTCACTGACGGTGTGAGGTGAGGGTGCCCCACCCTCGCCGCGTTCTTGTTTGTGCGGCTAGGGTGGGACGCAAGCCCCTCTGCAGCGCCAGGAGAAATGCTCTATTCGCCTTCTTCCGGAGGCTTTTCGGTGATCTGGCTTTCTGTAAGCCGTTCAAGCTGGTGGCGCCAGTCGAGCGACTCGACAAAGCTCTTCGACTCGCGCCAACCGGGCTCGACGATGACGTGCAACTCCAGATAAACCCTCGTTCCGAGCAGGGATTCGATCTGGATGCGGGCATGCGTGCCGATTTCCTTCAGCTTGGAGCCGCCCTTGCCGATCAAAATCGCCTTCTGGCCGTTGCGTTCGCAATAAATCGCCGCCGCGATGCGCGTCAGCGGCAAGCGGGCCGGCGGCTGGCCCTTTTTACGGGCCGGGGCCGGCGGCTCGGCCTCTTCGAAGCGCTCGATCACGACGGCCGAGGCGTAGGGAACCTCTTCGCCGGTCTCGACCAGAATGCTCTCACGAATCAGCTCGGCGACCATGAACCTCTGCGGCTGGTCGGTGTACTGGTCCTTGGGGTAAAAGCGCTCGCCCACAGGCAGCACCTCGACAATCTTGCGAACGAGCAGCTCCATGCCGTCACGCTTGCGGGCGCTGATGGGGATGACCTGGGCAAAGCCGAACTGCCGGGTGAGCGTGTCGATCAGGGGCAGGAGCTGGTCCTTGGCCACCAGGTCGATTTTGGTGAGTACCAGGAAGACCGGGCAGTCGAGCTTGCGAATCAGGCCGAAGAGGAACTCGTCCTCGCTGGCCCAGTTGGTGCGCTCGTGCCGGGGGGCGTGGGCGGGTGGAACTGAAGCTGAGGCTTTGGAATCAGGGGTTTCCCCGGTTGCGGAGTCGAAGCTCTTCGACTGGCTCAGGGCAGTCTCCGGGGTAGCCGCAGTCTCCGTCCCAGCCGTCGCTTCCTCACTCCCAGGTCCCAAAATCGGGACCTGGGGCACCCGTAATTCAGTGGCGGGTTCAGCGACGGGTGCCCCAGGTCTCGCTTCTGAGACCTGGGAATCCACTGCAGCTTCCAGTTGCACGCGGCGCGTGGCGTCCATCAGCACCAGGACCAGGTCGCGGGTTTCCAGGGCCTCGTAAACCTCTTGCAGCATTCGCCGGTCGAGGTGCGATCCGGGCTTGTGTACGCCGGGCGTATCGACGAAAACGATCTGCGCCGCCGGGTGCACGCCCTTCAGCGCCGGAACCTCGACCACCCCGGCGATGCGGTTGCGGGTGGTCTGTGGCTTGGCCGAGACGATGGCCACCTTTTCGCCGGTGAGGGCGTTCAGCAGAGTACTTTTACCGGCGTTGGGCCGGCCGAGAATAGCGACAAATCCAGATTTCAAAGTTTTTCATACTCCCAAGCCTCTATTATCGCGGATTTACAGAAATTGCATTGGCTCTTATTTCTCAGGATTGAAATCGAGCGAAGGGTACGGGCTAAAGCCCGTACCCTTCAAAGCCTTGGCGAGAACTCCTCATCTGGAGGAGTTCTCTGCGGCAGGCGGGGTGGATTCGCCCACCGGCGGGAAGACGCGCAGCCGCTCGACGCGGCGATCGGTCGAGGCGACAATCTCCAGGCGCAAGCCGGCGGGCTCGAGCAGGATCACTTCGCCGGGCAGTGGAATGCGGCCCTCGATCTCGCTGACCAGACCGCCCAGCGTGGTGGCTTCATAGGGCTCGCCCAGTTCTACCGGCGCTCCCACCAGATCTTCCAACTGATCGACAGGGAAGCTGGCCGGAACCAGCCATGCGCCGCCGGGTTCACGCTGAGGGTCTTCGATGAGCGTCTCCACCTCGTGCTCGTCGCGAATGTTGCCGACGATCTGTTCAAGCAAATCCTCGATGGTGACCAGTCCGGAGACGCCGCCGTACTCGTCGATGACAATGCGCATGTGCTGCTTTTCGCGCTGCATCTCGCGCAGCAGCTCGTAGCCCCGCTTGGTCTCGGGCACGAAGACGGCCGGGTGCTGGATGCTGGCGACGGTGCGGGTGCGGGCCTCCTCGTCGCGGATTTGCAGCAGGTCGTGGACAAAGGCAATGCCGGTGACGTTGTCGATGGAGCCGGAATAAACCGGCACGCGGGAGAAGTTATGCTCGCGCAGCTGGTTGAGAAACTCTTCGAGGGTGATGGTCTCAGGCACAGCAAAGACTTCAGGCCGCGGGGTCATCACCTCGCGCACCAGCTTGTCGCCGAACTCGACGGCCGAGCGGACCAGGTCGCGGTCGCTCTCTTCGAGGATTCCCTCCTCTTCGCCAGCCTCGAGCAGCGCCTCGACATCGGCTTCCATCTCCTCCTCGGGGCTGGCCGGCTGCTCGGCCAGCGAGGCCACGGAAAAGAAGAAGCGGACAAAAACCGTGATGGGCGTCATCAGCCAGAGCAGCAGGCAAATGGGCCAGAGAAGATGCGCCGCCCAGCGGCCATCGGTGCGGTTAAAGAGCAGGGAGGGCAGAATCCGGTTGCAGAAAACCACCACCAGCACCACGGCGAGAATCGCCTGGGCGATCTCGCCGGAGGTGGGCCAGACCAACACGGGGGAGCGATCGAAGAGCACTGCGCCGAATTCGAGTGCGATCAGCCCCAGGGCAAGCTGCTGCAAAACGGCGGCGCAGAGCTCGGCGTGTTCGCGGCTCAGACCTAGCCGGGGCTCGACTTGTTCCTGCCATGCATCCAGGTTTTCCTGCTCCTCGCGCGACAGAATCTTGCCGAACTCACTGTGGACGAGGCAGATGTAGGAGGCCAGCGTCTCGACCAGCGCCAGAAAGACAATCAGCAGAATAAAGAGCGGGGTCATAATCGCGAACCCCGGCTGCGAGTCGAGGTTCGCGGTTTCCCAGGTCCTAGAATTGGGACCTGGGAAACCCGAGCACCAACGGCGGGGCTAGCCTTTTTAGAGGTTTTGAAAGGGCGCGACTTCAGTCGTGCCGACAGATTCGCCACACGATTTTTGGGCTTTAGCCCCCGAGAGACTGTCTTTCCGACAATTTGCATTCCCTCAGCGGCTAAAGCTAGGCTCATTTTGGGGTTCTTTACGGCACGGCTTAAGCCGCGCCCTTTCAAAGCCGGGGCCACTGAAACCTTTGATGGAGCTTTTGTGGCTGGTTTGCGGACAGACTGCTTGGGCGCTCTCGCGCGCTCGATCAGCCCTTGCGGCAGGCCCAGCCGTTCGCGCAAGCGAACTTCGCGGCGCGCCATTTGGCCCTCATCGGCTTCGTGGTCGCAGCCGGATAGATGAAGTAATCCATGCAGAATCAGTACCTTGATCTCAGTCGAGAGGGAGTTCCCCTGCTCGGCAGCCTGGCAGAGCGCGGTGGGCACAGAAACGGCCAAGTCGCCGGCCATCTCCTCAGCGCCAATTCCTTCGGCGGGAAAGGAAAGTACGTCGGTGGCCTGGTTCTTGCCGCGAAACTGGCGGTTGAGCTTGCGAATGGCGGCATCGGTGGTCAGCAGCACCGTGACCTCGCCCTTGAGCCGAACGGCGGCCTGTGCCAGCGCAAGAAATTTAGCCAATGTGCGGGCGCAGGGGATGCGCTGATTGCGGGGGAGATCCACTGGACCGGAGGCATCAGCCCGCTTCGCCGAAGTTGTCTTCGGCGCGGGGTGGGGCTCCAAATCTGGGTCGAGAAGGATCATCGTGCGCGAAACGAGTTTGAAGCACGCTCCACTTCTCAGTCAATCATACGCGAGCAGCGGAGAGGAATCGCTCTATTCGGAAGAGACGCGGCCGCGAGAAGGACAAGCTGTATTAAAATTCCCTTCAAAAGGAGAGATCAATGCGCCAGATTCTCTTATTCACATTTCTCTTATCTTCCCTGGCGGTCAGCGGCCAGAATACAGCCGGCAACTTCGACGGCGTGTGGAAGACCACCGTGACCTGCGATGCGAAGGGCGGGACGCTGGGCTACACGCTTCATTTCCCCTCTACGGTGACCGGCAACATCCTGCACGGCGAGCGCGGCATCAAAGGTCAGCCTGCCTACCTGGCCATCGACGGAAAGATCGCCGCCGACGGCAGAGCCAAGCTGACGGCCAACGGGAACACCGCCAGCGCCCAGTACACGCATGGGCCGATCAAGACAGAGGGCGAAGAGTATAGCTACGAGGTCAAATCGCAGTTTACCGCCACGGAAGGCAAGGGGGAGCGGAGCACGGGGCTGGGAATCGTTGGCCGGCCCTGCCATTACGTCTTTGAGAAACAAACGGCTGACAGCAGCACTCCTCCGCAGTAGCTCTGGCGAGAGCAGAAGCTGAAGTGTTCGCTGTAATCTGCCGTCCGAAGGAAGACTCCTCTACTGTGGTTTGGCCGGACGTAGCGGCTGCGCCTGGGACCGCTCTTCGCGCGTCGGAAGGCCGACTTCGATGGCCTCGCCAAGGGCCAGCGGCAGCTCCCGCTGCTGCGATTTGACCGACTCGTAGGCCCGCACGATGCGCTGCACCAAAGCGTGGCGAACCACGTCCGAGTCTTCGAAGTGGCAGAAGTGAATGCCCTCGACGCCGTCGAGAATGTTGATGGCGTCCAGCAGACCGGACTTGCGCGGGTTGGGCAGGTCGATTTGGGTAATATCGCCGGTGATGACCGCCTTCGAGTTGTTGCCCATGCGGGTGAGGAACATCTTCATCTGCTCGATGGTGGTGTTCTGCGCCTCGTCCAGGATGATGAAGGCGTCGTTGAGGGTACGGCCGCGCATGAAGGCCAGCGGCGCGACCTCGATGATGTTCTTTTCCAGCATCTTATCGACCTTTTCCGGTTCGAGCAGGTCGTAAAGGGCGTCGTAGAGCGGGCGCAGGTAGGGGTCCACCTTGTCTTGTAGCGTGCCGGGCAGAAAGCCCAGCCGCTCGCCGGCCTCGACCGCCGGGCGCACCAGCACAATGCGGCTGACCTTCTTGGCGTTGATGGCGGCCACGGCCATGGCGACGGCGAGATAAGTTTTGCCGGTGCCGGCCGGGCCGACGCCGAAGACCATGTCGTTCTGCTCGATGGCCTCGACGTACCGCCGCTGGTTGATGGAGCGCGGCTGGACGGTTCTCTTCACTCCAGTCGAGCGCTGCTTGCCCGAGTCGGCCAGCGAACGCAGCGTGGTCGCGGAGTCGGTCACCACCAGGCGCAGCATTCCGTTCAACTCGCCGTTATGGGGGTTGATGCCCAGCCGGCGCAGCGCCTCAAAATCCTGAAAAACCTGCCGAACGCGGGCCACACCGGCTTCAGGCCCTTCCACATGCACGGCGTCGGAGCGAAGATCGATGCGCACGCCGAGCGAGTCTTCCATCAGCATTAGATTTTCATCGTGAGTCCCAAAGAGGGGCTCCAGGTTGGGCGTGATATCCAGTGAGGTCTTCAAAGTTTTCAATAGCCTCCACAAGGGCATGCGGTTGCGGTGAAGCGTTGGTGGACTGGGCTGAGAGTTGGCGGGCGCGAAACGGCGAAGAAGAATGGGCCGGCAGCCGGCGCGGCAGAGGCAAGCGTGATGCTCTCGACGGGCTGCAAGCAAATCATTGAATGTAAAGGAGAATGCGAACCAGCGAAGAAGAGCGAGGTTGAACCGATAGAGGATGGCAAGGCTGAGTAAGCAGTGGATTGCGAGGCGCAAATCCCGTCCGAGCCTGAACTACGGGCTGAGGAACGAAATCGCGGGTTGGCGTGGGCAACCAAATCCGTTATCTGCGATTGAGGTTAGCGCCGCCGGATCGGGTAGTCAATGCGGGAATCGAGAATTTTAGGCAAAAATGCAGTGGAATGTAAGATATTTTGATGAAAACGGGTTCTGAAAATTCTTTCTAACTGAATTTTGAAATGTTTTGTGCCCCCAATGCGGCGGATTTTCTTTGAGACGCTGGTTTTTCCAGGGCAAGCCCAACGGAAAACACAGAACTGGCGGTCGGCGGCCGCAGCTTTTCCTAATTCGTTCTGCTTGCACTCCGTACAGCTTGCAATTCCCCTGCCGTTTCGTTATGATTTAAAAATCTGTCCGGGGGAAACCCTGGGCCGTCACAATCACCACGGTTTCTGAGCCCGTTCAAGGGAGCTGGCAGCGGCACGCAAAGCGCGTTGGCCGTGTGCCCGGCACTCGCGGGCGCTCTGCAAAGCGGGGCTGGCAGGAGCGGTGGGAGACGAGGGAAGAATGACTAAAAAGGTCAGCAAGAATATGGTGAAGGCGCACGCGGCTGTGACCAAGCCGACGTATGCGCTCGCCGAAGCGGTGGACCTGCTCCGGCAGGTAAAGTACGCCAAATTCGACGAGACAGTCGATTTGACGATGAGACTCGGTGTGGACACGCGTCACGCCGACCAGATGGTGCGCGGGACCGTGGTTCTGCCGCACGGGCTGGGCAAGACCAAGACAGTGGCTGTGATCGCCTCCGGCGACCGCCAGAAGGAAGCGACCGAAGCGGGCGCTGACTTTGTGGGCGGCGAAGAGATGGTGGAAAAGATTCAGAAAGAAGGCTGGACCGCTTTCGATGCGCTGATCGCCACACCGGACATGATGAAGGTGGTGGGTCGCCTGGGCAAGATTCTGGGCCCCAAGGGCCTGATGCCCAACCCCAAGACCGGAACGGTCACCATGGACGTAGCCGCGGCGGTCAAAGAGATCAAGGCCGGCAAGGTGGAGTTTCGCGCCGACAAGACCAGCCTGGTGCACGTGCCAGTGGGCAAGCTGAGCTTTGACCCGCAGAAGTTGATCGACAACGCGACCACGGTGATCGGCGCGGTGGTGCGCAACAAGCCTTCGGCGGCTAAGGGCAAGTACATCAAGAGCGTAACGCTCAGCTCGACGATGGGCCCTGGAGTGCCGCTGGATTCGGCGGTTGCCGACGCGGTTGGCAAGCACTAAATCAGGAGTCAGGGATCAGGGGTCAGTTGATCTAGTGATCCGGTCGGCATTGTGCCTGATTTAAAAGGATTTGAACTGAACGCCCGTAAGGGGCTTGAAGAGGGGAATGGGAAGCGGAGTTCGAGGATCGAGAGTTTTGTTGATCCCTGACCGCTGATCCCTGGCCCCTGTCGTAGCGGAGCGAAGACGATGGCGATTTCAAAGGCGAAAAAGACGGAGAAGGTCCAGTTGCTGGCTAGCGAACTGGAGACCTCGACGACGGCGATTATCGGGACTTTTAGCAAGCTGACCGTGGCCAAGGACTTTCAACTGCGCAAAGTGATCCGCGAGGCGGGTGGCAAGTACCGCGTGGTGAAGAACAAGCTGGCGGCTGTCTCCGGCCAGGGCACGCAGGTCGAAGCCGCGCTGCAGGGCCTGAAGGGCGTGAACTCAGTGGCCTTTACCGCCGGTGATCCGGTGGCGCTGGCCAAGGTTTTCGCCAAGTGGGCGGGCGAGAACGCGGAGTTTCAGTTCAAGCTGGGCATTGTAGAAGGCAAATTGCTAACGGTGGAAGAGATCAAGGCTCTGGCGACGATGCCGGGCAAGGAAGAGCTCTTCTCGAAGCTGCTGTTCCTCATCAACGCGCCGGCGCAAAGGCTGGCGACCGTGCTCAATGCCACGGGCCGCGATTTTGCGGTGGTTTTGGGTCAGGGCGTGGAAAAGGAAAAGTTCGCCGCGGAAGCCGCGGCTTAGGGTATTTTCACCGTTTCGCGCCATGAGGGGTTCTGCAATCCCACCTTAGCCGCAAGGAAAAAGACGCGGCAAGGGTGGGGCACCCCAGCAGCGTGATTTGGTTGCGAGTTTTGGCTGTAAGGCAGGCGGGAAGTGCGCGGGTCTGGGCGCATCGGAAACTTCCAGTTTGGGCTTGCGGCCGTAAAGAAAAACAATTCAAACGGTTCTGATTGGAGAAGAAAATGGCGGATATTGCGCAGTTGGAAGAGCAAATTGTGGCCCTGAGCCTGCTTGAAGCGGCGGCCCTGGTGAAGAAGTTGGAAGAGCGTCTGGGCGTTTCGGCGGCAGCGGCGGCTCCGGTTGCGGTGGCGGCAGGCGGCGGCGCGGCGGCTCCCGTAGCTGAGGAGCAGACCGAGTTCCAGGTGATTCTGAAGGACTTTGGCGCCAACAAGATCAGCACCATCAAGGCTGTGCGCGAAGTTACCTCGCTCGGTCTGAAGGAAGCCAAGGACCTGGTAGATGGCGCTCCCAAGGCGATCAAGGAGAACG
>Ga0224559_1002082_pt1 | contig 10512 bp, 6 predicted proteins | sample 714S33034metaG_FD_180676 | JGI IMG/M metagenome (GOLD analysis project Ga0224559, IMG submission 180676) | Peat soil microbial communities from Stordalen Mire, Sweden - 717 S3 30-34 | ecosystem: Environmental > Terrestrial > Soil > Wetlands > Peat | place: Sweden: Norrbotten County, Stordalen... | reverse complement strand
CGGGACCGGTCGAGGATGCGGTTATGGCGCTGCCGGAGGTCTCGCGGCGCAGCCCGCTGGCTTCGTGGAAGGCGCTGGTGCGGGCGATTGCCAGCTACCATCGGCGCGAGGATGAAGAATGCCGGAAGTGGCTGCAGACGATTGACGACGATTCCCTTCCCGCGCGGTTGGGTCCCGTGCTGCTTGCGATGCGCAGAGGCAAGCCTAATGCGTCTGGATCAAGCTCCAAGCTGACTCCAGCCGCGGAAAGGCTCATCGCTATTGCCGGGGACCACGGCGCGGCTCTGCGTCCTGCACTGGCGGCGATGGAAAAAGCCTTCGAGACCAAGAAACAAGGGACGATTCTGGCTGCGGCGCGGAATGTGGCCGCCGCCAGCGATCGCTGCGACCCGAAGCTGCGCGAGCGCCTGCGCCAGCACATTCTGGCGCGCGGCGAGATGCGGTGGGGCATAACGTCGTCGCTGGAGACGGCTTTAGGCGGACGCATTCCGAGGGATGCAACCTGGTTCCGGCTATTGGCGCGCGCCTTTGAAGAGGATCACACAGCGGAGAGCGACGCGGAAGCGGCGCTGGTCTGGGAGGATTTTCGCGCCGCGGCGATCAAGGAAAACTGGTTTGCGGCGGGCGGCCTGGAAGATGGCGTTCTGGCGCTGCACGTGGCGCGCAAGGTGGAGAAGCTGCCCGAGGACGTGGTCGAGGAGATGCACGACCGCGAGGTGAATTACCGGCGGGTAAGCAAAGGAGCCAAGACGGAAGCTCTGCCCTCGCCTGGGACGCTGTACGAGCGCGCCTGCAAGGCTGATCCACATCCCGAAGCCTTCCAGATGTGGCTCAACTGGGCGCGCAAACAGAAGCAAACCCAGGACGCGGACCATGTGGCTGAGAGCTGGCGTCGACAGCGGCCTGCGGATGTGCAGCCGCTGCTGTACCTGATGGAATCGGCGGAGAAGCGCAACGCATTCAAGAAGTCGCTGGGGTATCTGGAGGAGGCGGAGAAGCTGGACCGGCTGAATCCCGAGGTGCGGCGGGCCAAGATGCGGCTGCTGCTCTCCACGGTGATTCGGCATTTGAGCCAGCGAAAGGCGCGCTTGGCACTGGGCGAAATCGAGCAGATTGAGGCCTTGCCGGAGGTGCGACCGGGAGAGATTGCCACACTGGCAGCGGCGTTGCGTTGGTACGTGGCGGGGATCGACGGCGACAAAGCCGAAGTCAGCAAGCGCGAAGCGGAATTGAACGGTTTGTTGGGCCAAGCGGCTACTTCTCTGCTGCTGTTGGCCCTGATGACGGAAGCCAAGATGAAAGTGCCGAAGCCGCCGCAGCTGATGAAGTTCACGCGGGCGGAGGCGTTGGAGGCGCTAGCTGGCGCGGTGAAAGCCTGCGTTCTGGGCGAGGGCGTCGGTCTGCGCATTCAACTTCCACTGGGCTGGAACAAAACGCTGATGGCCGCGCTGCATCTACCCAATTGCCCCGTGGATGCCGCACAACTGCTGACGCTGGGCGAAGCGGCGCTGATGAGCCTTCAGCCCGAACTGGCCTTCACCGTCTCGTCCGTGGGGCTGGCTGGCGGCAGGGCGAACGCGCGGTTTCTCTTTCTGCGCGCGCGCTCGCTGCCTTGGTTCGCACAGTCTCGGCGGAGCGGTTGCTTCACGGCGGCGCTGGAGTTGGCGCGGCAGGAACGCAACACGGAGCTTGCCGGAAAAATTCTGGACGCGCTGAACTCAGCGCCGGCTAACCGGAATCAAAGAATCGCTTTTGGAATCTTTAACGACCGGGAGATTGCTAGCCGCGCCGTTTCGCCGGAGTTGCTCAGCCGGGTTCTCGAAGAAGAAAAAGAGTTGGAGCAGTTTCCCATCCACGCAGGGTATCGCGAGCCGAAGTACGCCGATGAGCTGGCTCCAAATCTCTGCGACTGCCCGAAGTGCAAGGCGAAACGCGGCGAACCGGTGGGAGGCATGGATTTTATTGACGACGACGAGGATGATGACGATTTCGACGACGATGAAGATTTCGACGAGAACCGCGATGATTTCGATGGACCGCCACCTTCTTTCAAGCAGGCAGCAAAGAATTTGCTAGAGGGCCTTTTGCGGAATCTGCCTCCTGATATCGCCCAAAAGGTTAAAGAAGCTATTGCCGCCGGTGAAGATCCTTTCCCCGCCATTCAAAGAATTCTGAAGAGCGAGAGCGCCAATAAAGATTTTTCCGCGCCGCCGAAGATTGAGAAGAAAGCGAAGACAGCCAAGCTGCCGCCGCCGGATCAAGGCAGTTTGTTTTAGGGTGAAACCATGAACCAGTACGAGCTTTCAAACTCCGATCCGTATCGCGTGCTGGGCCTTGGTCTGGAGGCGGGCGACGAGCAGATTCGAGCCGCTTATCTGGCCAAGCTCAAGCAGTTTCCGCCCGATCGCGCTCCGGTCGAGTTCGAGCAGGTGCGCGACGCTTACGAGTTGCTGCGCGACCGACGCAGTCGTGCGCAACACACGCTGTTTTCCGTGGATCCGTACGCGCCGCTGGAATCGTTGCTCGACCGCACGGAAAACCAAAGAAGATTTGCCGGTCCCGGCCCCTGGCTGGCCGTGCTGAAGGAAAAATAGATGGAAGGCTCCGATAAAATTTCTCCCGAAGAACGCGAGCGGCTTCTGCGCGGCTTTGAGCAGTGGCTCGATCGCGCGCTGGCCGATGAGCCGCCGCCTGCGGGACTGACCGCCGAACTGCTCGCCGCGCTCAAAAACGGCGATCCGCTTCCGCCTCTGGAGAGCGGACAAACCGACAGCCAAGGCTGCGATCTTTACTCCTTGTGGGCGGCCATGACCGCGCTGACGCAGGAGGTTCGGCTGCAAGGGCGCAGCTTCAAGCAATTGCATGAAACAATTCTCCAGAGCACTCAACCTCCTCAGGCAGAAGACCGGCAGCCGCGCAAGCAGGAGATCGACGTTCTTCTTGATTTGCGCGACCGCATTGAGCGGGGCGGCGCGACGGCGCGCAATGCGGCCCAAGAGCTGACTCCGGCCCGTCTGCCTCTCCTGGCGCGCTGGCTGGGCGTGGGCCGCGCTTATGCGCGCCAGACGCAGGAGATTCTCACCGCGCTGGCGCAGGGCTACAGCCTTACGCTGGACACGCTGGACGAGGCGCTGTTGGCCTGCCGCGTCAGCCGCGTCGCCGCCGACGGCCAGCTCTTCGACCCGCGCCGCATGACCGCGATTGATGTCGAAGAAACCGCCGCCGTGCCGGAAGGAACCGTGCTCGCGGTCTATCGCAACGGCTACGAATGGAACAATGAAATCTACCGCACCGCCCAAGTCAAGGTGGCGCGCAACCCGGAGAAGAGAGATTCATGAGTGATTCAAACAACGATTCAGGCGAACTGATTGTAGGCATTGATCTGGGAACGACGAACTCCGAGATTGCGGCCTTTGTCGATGGAAAAGTAACGGTTCTCGGCGCGGGCGCAAAGAATATGCTGCCTTCGGTGGTGGGTCTTTCTCCATCCGGCGAGTTGCTGGTGGGCGAAGCGGCGCGCAATCAACTGCTGCTCTATCCGGAGCGCACCGTGCGCAGCATCAAGCGCAAGATGGGCAGCAATGAAACCGTCAAGCTGGGTGATCGCTCCTTTACGCCAGCCGAAATTTCGTCGCTGATTCTGCGCGAACTCGCCTCCTCGGCCAGCCGCGAGCTTGGCCGCCCAGTGGTGAAGGCTGTCATCACCGTTCCCGCTTATTTTTCCGACTCCCAGCGTCAGGCCACGCGCGAGGCAGCCACTCTGGCCAGCCTGGAGGCGGTGCGCATTCTGAATGAACCGACCGCCGCGAGCCTCGCTTATGGCGAAGGCAGCCGCCACACCGCGATGGTCTACGACTTGGGCGGCGGAACCTTTGATGTTTCCATCGTCGCGCTCGAGGGCGATGTCACCGAGGTGCTCGCCAGCCACGGCAACAATCACCTGGGCGGCGACGACTTCAACGACCTGCTGGCCGAGCATCTCCTCAGTGAATTTCAGTCCGCCCACGGCGTCGATCTGCGCAGCGGAAATCCCGTGGCGCGCGCCCGCATCTGGTGGGCCGCCGAAGAGGCCAAGCGCCGCTTGAGCTTCGATCCTGAGGTCACCGTCCGCGAAGAGGCGCTGGCCACCGTCGAGGGCAAGCCGCTGCATCTGGAGGTCGAAATCACCCGCGAGCAGTACGAAGAGCTGATCCTTCCCCTGGTCGAGCAGACGCTGGAGCACATGTCCAAGACGCTGGCCGATGCCGGCAAAGGCCCCGCTGATTTGGACGCAATTCTGCTGGTTGGCGGCTCCACGCGCACGCCGCTGGTGGCGCGCCTGATCGAGCAGCGCACCGGCCTCACCCCGCGCGAAGAAATTCATCCCGACCTGTGCGTCGCCCTCGGTGCCGGCGTAATGGCCTCGCGCCTCGCCGGTCATCAGATCGACCGCGTACTGGTGGACGTGACGCCCTACTCCTTTGGTGTTTCGTTTCTGGGCGAGCGCGGCGGCGTCTCCTATCCTCATTGCTATAAGCCCATCATTCGCCGCAACAGCCCTCTGCCCGTCACCCGCACCGAGCGCTTCTATACCGCCCACCCCTATCAGGAAGAGGTCGATATCCAAGTCTATGAGGGCGAAGACGAGGATGCGCTGCGCAATATTCTGATCGGTGACTATACGGTCAAGGGCCTGACTCCCATGCGCGATTTCAACGAGGTGCTCTGCCGCATGAGCCTTGATCTGGACGGCATTCTGAACGTCACTTCGATTGAGAAGAAGTCGGGGCTTTCCAAGCACATCACCATCGCGCGGGCTCTGGAAGCCAAGAGCGAAGCCGAGATCACCGCCGCCCGCAAGCGCCTCGAAGACCTCTTTGCCACGCGGCAGGACGAGGGTGAATTGGACGAGGAAGACAGCGATGAGGAATTGCTCGATTCTGGCGACACGGACGAGGACGATGCGGAAGTAATCGAGGGCGAGCCTTCCTTCCAAGAGACCTATACGCCGTCGGAAGGCTCCGCGGTCAAGCGCGAGTGGAGCGCGGCGGAGGACGAAGGCCATGGAATCATCGAACGCTCCCGCCGCCTGCTCGATCAGGTTCACGCCGAGGACCGCGAAGAGGTCATCGACCTGAATCAGGCTATCGAGGCAGCCATCAAAGCGCGCGACGCTGACAAGCTGCAGAAGGCCATTCACGAACTGCGCGAGTTGCTCTTCTTTGTCGAGGGCAAAGCATGAGCGGCGATCCGCGTCCACTCACCTGCCCCGTCTGTCAGGCGCGCTTTCGCGGCTCGGCTCTCTGTTCGCGCTGCGGCGCAGACCTCACTGCGCTGATGCTTCTCGCCGCTCACGCGCACGCCTTGCGCCACTCCGCGCGGCATTTGCTGCGCCAAGGCGATTGCCCGGCAGCTTTATCCGCCATTCGCTTGGCGCAGCAATTGCACGCGACCGCAGAAGGCAATCTGCTCTACCAAGTCTGTAGCGCTGGAGTGTAACGCCGGTCTCCAGACCGGCTGTCGCGTGGACCTCCCGGTCCACGCCGCACTCTATATAAATAGGAAAAAAATGCTCTAATCTTTCGCTTCATCCCGCATTTCCCAGCACCGATTCGTAATAGCGCACATAATGCGGCACCACCAGCGACGCGCAGAAGCGCTGCTGCGCCGTCCTGCGCCCGGCCAGCCGCATCTCCTCCAGACGGTCGCGGTTCTTGAGCAGGCTCACCGCTCCGGTGACCATCTCATCCACCGCGCCCACGGGATAGAGTAGCCCGGTCACGCCGTCGTCGATCAGCTCCGGCACGCCGCCCACCCGCGTGGCAATCGCCGGAACCTTGCAGGCCATCGCCTCCAGCGCCGCCAGTCCAAATGACTCCAGTTCGCTCGGCATCACCATCAGATCGGCCAGCGGCAGCAGCTCGTTTACCCGCTCCTGCTTGCCCAGAAAGTGAACGCGGCACTGGATTCCCAGGTCGTGCGCCAGCCACTCAGCCGCCGAGCGATCCGGCCCGTCGCCCACCAGAATCAATTGCGCCGGAAGCTCCCGCTGCACCTGGGCAAAGACCTTCACCACGTCCAGCACGCGCTTGACAGGGCGGAAGTTCGAAAGATGCATCAGAATCGCCTCGCCCGGCGCGGCCAGTTTCTTGCGCGCCTCGGCCCGCGCAGCCTCGTCCTTCACCGGCTGATACTCGTTGCAATTGACGAAATTCGGGATCACCTCGATGGGCCGCTCTCCGCCAAAGTGTTTGAAGGTCTCCTCGCGCAAGTAATTGGAAATGCTGGTCACCCCGTCGCTCTCCGCGATGGCGTAGCGGGTGATCGGCAGATAGCCGCGATCCAGGCCCACCAGCGTAATGTCCGTACCATGCAACGTGGTCACAAAAGGCAGCGGGATGCCGCGCGTGGCCAGCATTTGCCGCGCCAGCAGGGCGCTCACCGAATGCGGAATCGCGTAATGCACGTGCAGCAGGTCCAGCGAATACAGCTCGGCGATCTCGGCCATCCGCGAGGCCAGCGCCAGATCATAGGGCGGGAACTCGAAGAGCGGATAGCTGGAGACCGGAACCTCGTGATACTGAATGCCGCTGTCGCGCCCGCTCAGCCGGAAGGGCTGTGAATAGGAGATAAAGTGAATCTCATGGCCCAGCGCGGCCAACTCGATGCCCAGTTCCGTAGCCACCACGCCCGAACCGCCGTAGGTGGGATAACAGGTAATGCCGATGCGCATAGTTTTCTCGCTTGCGTCCGTTTTTCCTTGGACGCTCATGGTTGTGGGGAAGACGCAGAAGATGGAGGACTCAGCGCCGTGGCCAAGCCGAGATCCGCGAAAGAGATTCGTTCGATTGCTGTGTACTGTTTGCACCCGTGCAGGGCTTGCCGCTCTATCTCCCGCGAGGCCAGCAGCCGTGTGTGTGCGCGGGCCAGATCGGCGTCGTTGTAGCCGGGATGCGTAACCAGCTCCCATGTACCCGCAGGAAGATTGCCGAGCAGCGAGCCGAGCGTGGCGGCGTTGAGGCTTCCGGTGGCCAGCACGCCGAGAGAGCCATCGGTGGTGGTAAAACCCTCTTCCGCCACAATGCGCCGGAAGGCTGGCTCAAACAGCCGCAGCAGGCTCACCTGCGCACGGCGAATCAAACTAGCGCCCCGCGTGGCGCGACGGCTCCAAGCCGGTTCAAAGGGATTGCGCACCGCGTAAATCCCAGCGGCCTTGGCGGCGCGCAACACCGGCCTGAGCACGTCGGCAAAGATATGCGCATGCTTATGCGTGTCGATGTGGGTCAGCTTCACGCCCCTAGATTGCAGCAGAGCGATCTGCGCAGCGGTCTCGGCCTCGATCTCGTGCGCGACGATCGATTGAGTTGGCCAGTAGCGTGCCCATGGGTCGCGGTAAAGTCGATAAATGAAGCTCAACAACGAAGAAGACCGAAAGCGCCCACTGATGGGATCAGCCAGATGCGGAATATCCTGGCGCGGCGACAAAACCGGCTCGCCGTCCACCAGCACCACATGGCAACCCACGCCCAAAGTCGGCGTCGCGCAAGCCAATTCGATGGCCTCTTCCGTGGCCGCGGCGCGCGCCATCAGCGTGGCGCTGGTCAGCGCGCCAGCCCGGTGCAGCTCGATCACGGCGCGATTGACCCCGGCAGTCAGCCCGAAGTCGTCGGCATTGAGAATAAGACGGCCCACCCGCTGAGTGTATCAACCTCGGCTGAAACTGCTCCCGCAAGCTGTCCCAGGTCTCAAAATCGAGACCTGGGACACCCGGTGTAGCCGCGGTCAAGGCTGGTTTAATCCGCAGGCAGGAAGTTGGTGACCGCGGCCTTGGAACCGTCGGAATAGGTGATGGTTCCGGTGCCGGAGCGGTCGATGGTGAAGGTGGCCAGCGTCTTGCTTGGACTGATTTGCGTGATGCTGCCGGTAAAGGTGTGGCTGCTGGTTTCCGCAATCTGGAATTGCTGGTTGTGCGCTTTGTCGGTGGCCGTCCAGCCGGTAGGCGTGGGAATGAAGACCGCCAGATCGCCGGCGTACCCCTGGAATGTGGCCGAGCCGTAGGCTGTTCCTCCGGTGATGGCCAGGGTGGAGACGGTCGGGGCGGTCATCTTCAGTCCGCCCAGAGGCCCGATGACCACCGAGGAGCCGGTGCTGGAGTAACGCAGCAACTGGCCCTCTCCGGGGATGGTGTTTTGCAGGGTCCAGGTGACGCCGTCCGTCGAAATGAGGGTGGTATTGGCCTGGCCGATGGCCAGGAATTCGGTTCCGGTCCAGACCACGGCGCTCAGCGCTGAGGTGGTATTCGAGGTGCGCTTGGTCCAGGTGTTGGCGTCCGGCGAAGTGATGATCGCTCCTTCCTCCCCCACGGCCACATATAGCTTCTTCGTCGACGACCAGGCCACGCCTTTCATGTTGATTTCGGTGGGCACCGAAGAGTAAGAAGGAGGGCCTTTCCAGTTCTTTCCATCGGTCGAGAAAAGGACCGTGGAATAGTTGCCGTAGTTTACCGTCCCCACGGCAACAAACTGCGTCCCCGACCAGATTACGGCGTACACGGTGGTGGGCGCGTTGAGAGTGGAGATCGAGGCGCTGGCGGTCCATGTAACGCCGTCGGGTGAAGAGAACAGCGCGGCACGGCCCTCATTGGCTCCCGTCCCGAAAGCTCCCGCGGCAACAAAGAGCTTTCCCGACCAGGCCACGGCGAGGAGCGGAGGCAAATTGCTGCTGGCGCCGCGAACGGTCCACGTGCTTCCGGTAGGCGAAGTGAGAATGACGCCCGCCGTTTCCGTTCCGGTATATCCCACCGCGACAAACTGCGTGCCGGACCAGACCACCGACATAAGGTTGGCCTTGGTTCCCGAACTCTGCACTGTCCAACTGACCCCGGCATTGGCGGAGGTCAAAATGGTTCCGTTGGCGCCGACGGCGACCAGCACCGTGGACGAGGAAGCCACGGCCCGCAACGCGTTGCTGCTTCCGGAAGTGCGCGCGGTCCAGGTCGTCCCAGTGGGCGAGGTGAAGATGCCGCCGCTGGCGCTGACGGCCACAAACTGCGTGCCGGTCCAGGTGACTCCTGGCGAGAGAACCGGAGTGAAAGAGAGAGGCAGAATGAAGCCCAGCGAGAGGTTGAGTTTGGGGAAGTCCTGCACCATGCCGCCCGAGCAGTTCGATGGCGTATTGCCGCCGAGGAATCCGGTGAGGCTGACCGAGCAGCTCAGTCCCAGTTGCGCCACCGGAGCGCTGCCCACGGGCGCGAAAGTACCCAGACCGTATGTCGAGGCCATGGTGCTGCCAGTGAGGGAGATGTCCATCGCCTCGGTGATTTTCAGAGTACCCAGCGGCGCGCCGCTGGGACTGAAGACCGATGTGGTCTCCTTGGTGGCGCCGGTAAGTGACCAAGTAGTCAAGTCAATCGACTCCGTCCAGTCGTAGAGCTCGGCCTTCTCCCAGGGCTTGGTGCAGTTGTTGTCATAGTAGATGGTCGCGTAGCCGGGAGAGTCCAGGGAGGTTGGTGCCTGAGGAATGATGCCGCCCAGATGCCCACTTGAGGTGAGGGACAAGAGGGTGGCGCTGGCGTCCGCGCAGCGGCCATCGCCGCCTAAGAGCAGGACGTATTCGGCCAGTGAGAGTTGGCTGATAAAGGTCTGCGTGGCCAGGCCGATGCCCAGGCCCTGCTGCGCCAGCGCCCGCTCGGCGATCAGCGTGGGATCGTCGAAGGTGTAGACTCCGGTAGCAACCGTGCTGCCAAGATCGCCTGTGGCGGCGGCGATGGCCTTGATCGTAGTGGCCTTGGAGACGGGGATCGCGGTGCCGGTGTACAGCGTGGATTTCGCCGTTGGCGTCGAGCTGTCCAGGGTGTAGTAGATCTTGGCTCCGGCGGTCGCGTCGGAGAGGGTGACCGATTGCGCCGTCGTATAGCCGCGCGGCGCGGGCGTGAAGCCTGGCTCGGCGACCTGGATCACAATCTTGTAGGCCGCGGTGCCAACCGTATTCGACAGGAAGCCGGAAGCGACGGCGATGGCCTTGATGGTAGTGGTTGCGGAGACAGGAATCGGTTTCGAGTAGGCAGCGGAAGCGGCTGTCGGGGTTGTGCCGTTGGTGGTGTAGTGGATGGTGGCGCCGGCAACATTGGTGCTCAGCGTCACCGTCTGTGCCACGACATAAGTACCCGGCAAGGGCGAGAAGGTAGGCGCGGGCGCGGCCGTGGCGATGGTGTAGGTGGCCTGCGCTACCGGGCTGAGCGAGTCGCCGGAGGCCAAGGCCACCGCGTTGATGGTGGTGGTGGCGGAAACGGTCAGCGCGGACTTGTACTTGGTGGAGGCCGTTGTCGGGGTTGTGCTGCCGGTGGTGTAGTAGATGCTTGCGCCACTGGCCGCGTCCTTCAAAGTGACGGTCTGCGCGGCGGGATAGACGCCCGGGACCGGCGAGAAGGAGGGCGTCGGCGTCAGCGGACTCACATCGGTTCCCTGGATGGTGGCAATCTTGCGGACGGCATTGTTGGCCTGGTCCGCCACATAGAGATTGCCCAGCCGGTCG
>Ga0224559_1002081_pt1 | contig 10514 bp, 12 predicted proteins | sample 714S33034metaG_FD_180676 | JGI IMG/M metagenome (GOLD analysis project Ga0224559, IMG submission 180676) | Peat soil microbial communities from Stordalen Mire, Sweden - 717 S3 30-34 | ecosystem: Environmental > Terrestrial > Soil > Wetlands > Peat | place: Sweden: Norrbotten County, Stordalen... | reverse complement strand
ATCTTAGGATATTCTTAGGATTAGTTATAGTAGTTTAAATTTAATATATTAAATTTATAATCTATGATGATAACCTTATAAAATAGCATTATATAATTGAAATAATTTAAATTTTACCTTATAAATCATTTAATAATTCAGTAATTTATTATAATGGAATTTAGAATATAATAATAACTGTTATTTTCCAATTATGGATTTAATAACTCAAAATCATGTATTAAAGTATAAACTAATTAATGTATATTAAATTCGTTTATTACAATTATATTGGAGTATTAAAATGTCTGAGAGATTTGAAAGTGTTGAACATTTTTCTTTAGTCATTTCTGAAATTTCTTCAAAAATTCCTGAAGAAGGAATTACATTAGAAGAGTTTCTAGATATAATTGGAGAACGTGGACTCTTTATGTCCTGCATGATTTTAACAGCTCCTTTTTTACTTCCCGTTTCAATTCCTGGTAGTAGTATACCATTTGGAACAGCCATATTCCTGTTAAGTATAAGAATAGGATTTAACAGTCCTATTTTGATACCTAAACATTTCATGAGAATACATATATCAAAGCATGACCTTAATTTGATTTTAAATGAAATATTAAATATATTAACTCCACTAGAAAAGATTATAAAACCAAGACTAAACATCTTAGTTGAGAGTAACAGAATAAAACATTTTGACGGTGCTATGATATCTTTTGGTGCTATTTTACTAGTAACACCTATAATAGCACCATTAGGAGATTTTTTACCTTCATATGGAATTCTTTTTATCTCTTTAGGCTACCTTGAACATGATGGATACTTGGTACTGGCAGGATATGTTACCGTTGTTGCTACAGCTATATATTACATATTGATATTTGCAATAGGAATCAAAATAATATTAATAATCATATCCTATTTTGGATTACATCCCTAAAACAGTTTTTATCCAGATATAAAATATCTAATTCATATTTAATAAAATGAATATGTTTAAACCAATTTCAATCATTTTAAAGTTCATATATTCAGTTTTATCGTTTTTATTTATTTCTTTTCTTGTGAATAAATAATCAATTAAATCGTTTTAATAATGGGCTTTTTACCATCGTGAATTAAGATAATAAATTTAATATATTTAATTGGATAGATAAAACTTATAATATAATTAAAAACTTTTTAGTAGGTGTTTGACTTTGTTAGATGCAGATACAATCAAAGAATTTTTTAAAGGAGATAGACTAGCCAAATATTTAGGAATAGAACTTGTAGATGTGTCAAAGGGAAAAGCTGTCGCAAAAATGGTTGTAAATGAAGAACATCTCAATGGTATCGGTACAGTTCATGGCGGTGCCATATTTACCTTGGCTGATTTCGCATTTGCTGTTGCAGCCAACTCACACGGAAGAGTCACAGTTGCAATTAACGTAAGCATATCATTTACAAAGGCAGTATCCACTGGTACTTTAACAGCGGTTGCAAGGGAAGTTTCATTAAATCCTAAGATCGCTAGTTACACAGTAAATATATGCAACGATGAAGGGGAACTCATAGCAATATTTCAGGGATTAGCCTACAGAAAATGGGATAAAATAATTATATAATCCTATTTGAAGGTTTATTAATATTATCAACTCAAATATCTGTCCAATAATTGTTATTTATTAATTGGAAAAATATTAATTCTCATGAGATTATAATATATATTAAGAAATTTTATTGAATTATTATAAATTTAAAATTAAATTTTTCATGCTTTAACATTTAGGAAGGAGGATGAGATGTTGGATACCGAGGATATAATAGAATTATTAAACGAAGATTTTGTTAGAGAACTTGAAACTTCCATGATCTATGTTTATAACTCGTTTATTATGAAAGAATGTGACCCTAGTAGAGTTACCGAAGCAATATCTGTGGATGAGATGAGACATATGTGGTGGTTAGCAGATCTTATAACAAAACGGGGTGGAAAGCCAACAATGGAACATAAAGAACTGGATTTTGAGGATGATGACCTTAAAAGTATGCTAAAACGTCAAATAAAATTAGAAAGTGAGGGAATAGACAGATACAATCATCAAATTAATATAATAGACAATGATGATGAAGTTGTTGGTGTTTTAAAACACATACTAGACGAAGAGAAGAGACATCGAAAGGAATTTAAGATGAAATTGGAAGGTTTGGATTGAAAGCTATCAAATTATATTCTTTCTTATCTTTCCAGATAAATTTGAACATGTATTATTTATCATATAACATGAATGTAAATTAATTAAATTCATACTATTTATTTATCAGGTAAATTAGTTTTAATGACCTCAATAATATTACTTCTAATTTTATCCGGTAGTGCCCTAAATGGTCTAGGTTTCATGGTTCCAAAGTAAGGGTCTTCAAATGTCAAACCATCAAATTTTACTTCATGATTGTATCTTGGAATGAAGTGCCAGTGGACGTGAGGATCTGGTGGTTTTTCAAGGTAAGATGCATTCATTAGTGATCCCCAATTGTACATTGTCACACCAAAGCTTTGTTTTACTGAAAATTCAAGTTGACCAACAAGTTTGCCAAATTCTGTCCATTCTTCACTTGTGAGACTGGATAAATCTTCTGCAGGCCTGTTCAGTGCAACCACACAAGTTCCAATGTTGCTTTGTTGAGGTGCAAGGAAAACTATCCAATGTTTAGTATTAAAAATGTAATCTCCAAAATTATACTTCTCAAGTTTTTTGCAGTAGTCACATCCCAAACCATACCCCTCCTATAATGTCAAATAAATTTAAAGATTAATATCCTTTTACATAGGAATATATTAATAATCATCTCTATTAAATATTGGATTGAATATTTGCATCCACTTATTAATTATCAAAATTAGAGAGAAAATACAATGGATTCAAAAAGAGAAAAATTAGATGAGCTAGAAGAACAACTTGTACTTTTATACAGGTTTGTAGCACAAAATAATTCGTTTAAAAAATTTTACTATGAAGGTGTTGATGTCAAACCATCTTTTAAAGATGAAACTGGGATCTTAACAGAACTTATCTCTAACGATGATTCTGAGGAAATTCTTAAAACATGTATTATGGAAATTGAAGGATCAAAAGAAGAATATAACGATGAAACTAAAGAAAAGCTAAAGTTTCATGAAGTACTTGATTCATATGATATTGAAGTTCTTTACCATAAATATGGTATGAGTGGTGTGGAAGATGTTGATAAACTGGATATCAACAAAATAATCAGCTCACTTTAGAATAATTCAGATTCAGTGTTAAATATAATATAATGATTATTATTTTTTTTAAAGAACATAAAGTGTGATGAGAGTGAATTTTATTAATATACTATATTCATAAAAAAGATTTATTATTGATCAATAATTATTAATACTATTAAAAAAGTTGTTATGGCAATTTTTTTATTAAAACCTTATACTTAAGCATTCTTTAATAGTATAATGTTATGGTTCAAGTTAATTTGATTATATTTTTTCATTATATTCTTAAAATCCTTTTTGGAGTTACTATCATATTTATTTTCTCATCATGGGATTCTAATGGGACTCTTTCAATAATCTGGATCTTATGTACCGTGGTCACGATAGGGGTTTCTGATCCAATAGATTTATTATTTTTTAGATATGCTATTTCCATGTCACCGTAGCCACCACCTTTCCCTAATCTTCCACCATGCATATCAACTGCAACAGAACCCTCAACCACCATATCAATATATGGGATTGAACTTATTTTACGACCTTGTTTGAATGCCCCTTCAATGGTTGAAGCTTCCTCTTCATTACCCGTTGTAGAGGATGATTCCAGCAATATATATCCGTTTAAAAGTTTTGGTGATGCCATGATCAAATTCTTACAATCATAAAATGCGTTTTTTCTAACGGACTGTTGAGCTGTATCCAGACTTACAAATATAGTAGTGCTATCTTTCCATTCTAATGAGTTTCTTAATAGATCGGAAGCATTAATTGAGCCATGGAAGTTGGGTATTCTACCATGACTAGGAGATATTGATATGTTATTCTTTTCCATTTTATCCCATATCATCTTTCTTATAGATTGCTTTGTATTGTACAATTAACATCCCCCTTTTTTAAATATAATATTTAGATATAATTATAAGTTTGAATAAATAGAATAATATCAATTTACAATTAATAATCATTAACAAAGATTAAATTCTCATCCTAGGGTTATTTAAGGATTTAAAGTCTTATTTAGATAGTAATACCATAACAAAGTTTATAAGCTTGTAGAACAATTATTAATTAACATATTTATTTTTAAATGTTAATAATCAATAATAGAATATAAGCATTTATATACTATATAATAAGTTAATATTAGTTTAATGAGAATTATAGGTACAACTATAAAAAAATAGATTATCATAAAGATTACAACGGTTGTGATATATAATGGCAGGAATAGTAGGATATGGAGTTCATGTACCTTCATATAGGATAAAAGTAGAGGAAATAGCAAAAGTTTGGGGCGATGACGCCAAGGCAATATCAAGAGGACTGGTTATGCATGAAAAATCTGTACCAGGTCCAGATGAAGACACAGCAACAATTTCAGTTGAAGCTGCAAGAAATGCTCTTAAACGAGCTATGATTAATCCTCAGAACATAGGTGCAGTATACGTGGGTTCAGAATCACACCCATATGCAGTCAAACCAACAGCAACAATAGTTGCAGAGGCTGTAGAAGCAGCCCCAGAAATGACAGCAGCTGACCTTGAATTTGCTTGTAAAGCAGGAACAGCAGCCATGCAGATATGCATGGGATTAGTTGACTCAGGAATAATTGAATATGGGCTTGCTATAGGATCCGATACAGCACAGGGAGCTCCTGGAGATGCTTTGGAATACACTGCATCAGCAGGTGGGGCAGCATATGTTATTGGAAAACAAGATACCATAGCAGATTTCGAGGGAACCTACAGTTTTACAAGTGATACACCGGACTTTTACAGAAGGGAAGGTCAACCCTACCCTAAACATGGTGGAAGATTTACTGGTGAACCAGCATTTTTCAAACATGTGCTTTCAGGTGCAAAGGGAATCTTTGATAAAATGGGTACAGAAGCATCCGACTATGATCATGTAGTTTTCCATCAGCCCAACGGTAAATTTTATATAAGGGTGGCTAAAAAGCTCGGATTTACTGAAGAACAGTACAAGACAGGATTATTAACTCCTATGATAGGTAATACCTATTCTGGTGCAACTCCTCTCGGACTTGCTGCAGTATTGGACATTGCGAAACCAGGTGACAGAATAATGGCAGTTTCATATGGTTCAGGTGCTGGAAGCGATGCATTTAGTATAACTGTAAACGACAGGATAGGAGACGTACAAGAGAATGCTCCAAAGGTTACCGATATGATCATTAAGAAGAGCTATGTTGATTATGCAGTTTATGCGAAATACAAAGGGAAACTTAGAATGGCTTGGATGCCATAATTTGAACCTTAAATAAATTATTTGAATAAATATAATACAATTAATTAGAATTAATAATTAAAGGTTCAAAATGTTTTGATAAACATTTTTTTGAATCATTACGAGATTTTATGGAGGAATTCATTTGAGAGATGTTGCAATTATAGGAGTCTCACAGACCAAATTCGGAGAGCTCTGGGACGTATCCTTCAGGGATATGATCACAGAAGCTGGAATGAAGGCAATTAGTGATGCAAATATCGAGGGTGACGAACTTGATGCTATGTATGTAGGAAATATGTCCGCGGGTCTTTTCGTTGAACAAGAACATATTGCATCTTTAATAGCTGACCATGCAGGTTTAACACCTATACCATGTGCAAGGATCGAAGCCGCTTGTGCATCAGGAGGATTGGCTTTAAGAAATGGTGTAATGGCAGTAGCATCAGGCTACCATGACGTTGTTATATCTGCTGGTGTTGAAAAAATGACAGATGTTGTTGACCCAACACCAGCAATAGCAACTGCTTCAGACCAGGAATGGGAAGCACAACAGGGAGTTACATTCCCAGCACTCTACGCTATGATGGCAAGGAGACATATGTATGAATACGGCACTACAAGGGAACAGCTTGCTATGATGTCAGTTATAAATCACAAACATGGTGCAAAAAATCCATTAGCACAATATCCAAGGGAAATCACAGTTGATCAAGTACTAAACTCAGGAATAGTAGCAGATCCACTAAGATTATTAGATTGCTCACCAGTTTCAGATGGTGCAGCTGCAATAATTTTATGTCCTGCTGAAGATGCTAAGAAGTATACAGACACACCAATATATGTCAAAGCATCTGCTCAAGCATCTGGTACAATAGCACTACACGACAGGCATGATATAACTACCATAGATTCTACAGTTCATGCTGCTAAAAAAGCATATGAAATGGCTGGCATGACACCTAAAGATATAGGTGGGGTAGAGGTACACGACTGTTTTAGTATAAATGGTATATTAGCAATTGAAGATCTTGGATTTGTTAAGAAGGGACAAGGTGGTCCAGCTATTGAAGAAGGTTTAACCGAACTCGATGGCAGAATACCAGTAAACCCATCTGGAGGTCTTAAAGCAAGAGGTCATCCATTAGGTGCAACAGGAATTGCTCAGGCAGCTGAAATAGTATGGCAACTCCGTGGAGATGCAGGTAAAAGACAGATCGAAGGTATAGAAGTTGGTATGACTCACAATATTGGTGGTACTGGCGGAACAGCAGCAGTTCATATACTGTCACGTTGATCAAACTCTAAAAACTTGAATATATATAGATATTAACTTATAGGTCATTAAAGACCTACATTTCTATTTTTTTTAATTATTTTAATAAAAATTATCTTTTTTATAATATAATAAAATAAAAATAATGACCCTTAGTCATTAAAGTAATCATAAGTCAATATATTAACTAGGTCAAGTTTAATTAATTATCAATTCAACTTATTTTTATGGGTGAGTAGGATGCCAAAGGTAATACCAGAATATAAAAAATTAGCTAGAAAAAGAATAATCGATGCAGCCTACAAGATATTTTATAAAAAGGGTTATCATAGTTCTACAATGAATGATGTGGCCAAAGAAGTTGGTGTAAGTAAGGGGTCACTTTATTCTTATTTTAAAAGTAAAGAAGAACTTCTTCAAACTACCAATCAATTTTCAACTGACTCTTTTAATGATTACTTTTACTCTGAAAATTCTTTAGAACCTCTCGAAGAGATTTATAATGATATGTTAAAATCTATTGGTGCACTTCATCTAGATTTTGAAATTACCGCTTTATCCTACCAGAACAATAAAATACAAATGGTTAACAGGGGTGGTTATAAAAAAAACAGGATATATTAAACTTTTTTGTTGAAAATCAACAAAAAAAGGAAATATTCGAGATGATGTACCTGCAGGAGATATTGCCCAACTACTAATCGGGGTATACACCGATATTGCGATGCAGTTGATTATTGGATTAGATAAAACTCAAGTTCATGAATCATGGAAAAATTCATTATCAATTATACTAAAAGAAAATCATAAAGATCAACAAAAAACATTGAATAAATATTTTTAAATTGAACTAAACAATGGTTAGACCTTCTCTTTTCCATTTTATTATCCCACTTGAAAGATTGTGTATATCAGTAAATCCCAATTTTACCATAATTTTAACGGTATTAGAACTTCTACGACCTGATCTACAGTAAACCAAATATGTTTTGTTTTTATCTCGTTTTTCAAGTTCTGATTTAAAAATCTTTGAATTGTAATCTATATTTTCCGCTCTGTTTATATGTGCCCTCAGAATATTCACCGGGAGTTCTAACTTTAATATAACAAATACTAAATTTGATAAATTATTATTTATTAGCTCATTAGCCTCATACATTATATCATTTTTCTATTTTTCCAAGACCAAACAAATAAATACCATTTTATAATCATATTTATTAAGTTAATCAGTTCTGATATCAAACAAGGATACATCTTTAATTTTTGTTTCTAATACATTTTACATTCATTAAATATATCTGGCAATGATTAAATATTTCATATAATAATAGAATTAGTTTATGGCAATAATTATATTTTCAATTACAGGAGAGGTATCATGGAAATAGATAGAATAAATTATTGGATTTCAAAAGTTTGTTACAAAGATAACCATATTCACAGCGTCAAAATATATAGGGATAGCGATTTGGCATATGGGCTAGAGGAAACATGGACTGAAAAAATGGTTGTGGATAAAATAAACAATGGTTACAACATTAGCACCATGATGAATAAGGATGGTAGATGGGTAGCAGGAGCCAGAGTAAAAGTGGTGAACATAGGAGTAATCAGTTATATCCGAACAGATAGAGATCTATCAGCTGAAGATAATCTTGAAAATCTTCCAAAATTCTGTTAGGGTCTTAGAATAAATTTGTAGATAAAAAATCTATTTTTAGCATAAAAGTTAAGATATTTACAAAAAAATATTATTTGAATGAGTTTTTTTAGATAGATTTGTTTAAGAATTTTAAACTGGATCTGCCAGTGAGTTGTTAATCTTTGGTATCTATGAATGTTTAGAGTTGGAAATTTGATAAAGCCATGGATACTACAATAAATACTCAAAAATTTATCCAAATAAACCCATATTATTATACAACAAAAGATTGATTTATCATGAGCTCCAAAAACAAAAAAAGCTCTAATTTTTAGTAACTTTCACAACAGGTAAGATTTCGGTTAGATTTCAACACGCTATATAATATCGGTGGGCTTTACAATTTGTTTAATAGGAAATATTTACCTGATAAATATTTTCATTTCATATCTGAGTTTTTTATAGATAATGTCTGGTATAGCAACGATTGGGTTGGTTTTGGGGACCATTGCCATTCATGGTTCTAATCTTGCATTTTCAGAGATTAGTCATGATAAACAAACAGATGCTTCTGCAATTAGAAGTATAGTAGTAATCTCAACACTTCTGTAGGTACATCCATAGTTGGACTTATATTATTAATGGGAAATATTAATGCTTTAAGCGTTGAAAAATTAACAAATGGCCTTTTAAATTTGTTCTATTTGACAGTTATAATATTCTTTTTAGGTATTATAATGTCATAATTCATCAAATTAAAGACAAAATCAAGTTAAATAAAAATTAAAAAAAATTTAATTATGATACATCCCTTATAATTCAAGAAAAAGATTTAAAATATAAAAAAAGTAGGTAATGAAAAATTAAACAGGAATTTCCTGTTAATTTTACATCATAGGTGGCATACCGCCAGGCATACCGCCCATACCTTCCATTCCGCCCTCAGGTGCGCTGGTTCTTGTTGATGCTATCACATCATCGATACGTAGTATCATCTCAGCAGCCTCTGCAGCGGACTGTATGGCTTGTTTTTTAACCCTTTTAGGTTCTATAACGCCTGCTTCTTTCATGTCAGTTACATCACCTGTGAACACATTTAATCCCATGTATGGGGATTTTTCATGTGCAGATCTGAGATCTACTAATGCGTCGATGCTGTCGAGTCCTGCATTTTCTGCTAGTGTTTTAGGCACTACTTCTAATGCTGCCGCAAATGCACCTATTGCCAATTGTTCCCTTCCACTGATAGTGTCTGCGTATTCTTTAAGCCCTTTAGCTATGGCTATTTCTGGTGCTCCACCGCCAGCTACAACTTGACCGTCTTCGACTGTTGCTGCAACTACTCCAATTGCATCGTCAACTGCTCTTTCAACTTCCTCAGCAACATGTTTTGTACTTCCTCTGAGTATGATTGAAACAGCTTTAGGGTCTATACAGTCTTCTATGAATAGAAGGACTTCGTCAAAGATTTTTTTCTCGTAAACCTGTCCAGCAATTCCAAGGTCTTCTGTGTTGAGATCGTCTAGGTTGGTTGCAACCCTTGCACCTGTTGCTTTTTCTAACCTTTCGATGTCAGATTTCCTGACTCTTTTAACTGCAAGTATACCTGCTCTTGTTAAATAATGCTGAGCAAGGTCATCTATACCTTTCTGACAGAATAAAACATTTGCTCCGCTTGCTATAACTTTGTCAACCATATCCCTGATCATTTTTTCTTCTTGTTCAATGAACGCGTTCATTTGGGATGGGTCTGTGAGGTTTATTTTGGCATCGGTTTCTAAACTTTTAACTTCTATTGGGAATTTTAGGAGTGCGATTCTTGCATTTTCAACTATTTTAGGCATCGATGGATCGAGCCTTCCTTTGTCTATTACAACACCGTTGACTATCTGTGATTCTTCAACTGTTGCTCCCTGTATCCTGTTGATGTTTATGTGGTCTTTTTCAACAATACCGTCTTCTTCAACCATCTGAACAGCCTTTACAATAAGTTCTGCTAGTGGTCTTCGAGCTTTTTCAGTACCTTTTCCAGTCATTGCTGTCATTGCAATACTCTGGAGTGTTTTACGGTCTGATGCTTTAATTGATATTTCATCAAGAATTTCTTGTGCTTTGATTGCTGCTTTCCTGTA
>Ga0224559_1002080_pt1 | contig 10516 bp, 7 predicted proteins | sample 714S33034metaG_FD_180676 | JGI IMG/M metagenome (GOLD analysis project Ga0224559, IMG submission 180676) | Peat soil microbial communities from Stordalen Mire, Sweden - 717 S3 30-34 | ecosystem: Environmental > Terrestrial > Soil > Wetlands > Peat | place: Sweden: Norrbotten County, Stordalen... | reverse complement strand
ATGACCAAAACCATTGGTCCGGAGGGCGGGCAGATTGTGCTTCAGGAAGCCACCTTGGACATTCCGACGCTTAGTTTGAAGGATCCTGAGACCATTACCCTGCGCCGCTTTTGGACTATCGATCACACGGGCGCCGACAGTCCCGTGTTCGAAATCCAGATTCCGACCCCCAATATCTTCAATCTCGATCCCCAGATTGGGATCGTGACTTCGGACGCGGCGGCGGCCAATCCTGCGGCCACGATCGGTTTTCTGTATCCCGGCATCAGTAACGAGCAGTGGGTACCGGATACCTCCAAGCCATTCCTAGCTTGTTCTCCGCCGACGGTCTGCGGGCCCGTGCAGAGCGATGGATTCGAGAATCCGAGCGGTGCTGTGCCTCCCACGACGAAACTCGACTTCGCCATTGTCACCGGGTGCGCTTCCAACGCGGACTGCGAGATCAATCAGACCTGCAGCTCGTTGGCCTGCCAGCAGTGCGTCGAAGTCACTTCCTGCAAGACCTCTGCACCATGATCGTGCCGCATGTCGATTGCCGTCTTTCGCAAGCCCTGCTACCTGTCTGTCACGAATGCTTGGGCACTGGTAGGACTCTCTTGAAGCCGGTCTTCCCTTCGCCACTTCGAGATCCGCCTGCAGCTCGTTGTCGCGATGCTTGACCCGTGCGCGTCTGTTAGAAACTCTCTATGTTCGGGGGGGGCGGATTTGGCCTTCACTCGCCATTGTTCTTACCAGAACGAAGGAGTCTTGGATGTACTTGCGCATGTTGACAATGACCATCTGGAGCACCTCAAATACAAGAAGCCTCTTGCGAGCAGAGGAAGAAGTGCCAGGTCGCACCTGGATCAACGGTCTTGAGGACCGCAGGGACTTGTCGCCCCTCGCCACACTCGTCCGATCAATTCTGCTTTTCGCCTGCCTGCCCTTGGGTCTCTTGGGATGCGCCAAGTCGCCGCCACCCCCATCAGATGCGAGTTCTGTGCCAGAGGCTGGCCCAAGCGACACGGCTTCCCCCGTTTCTGGAACCGTCGCCATCTCGGCGGCGACGCCAACGCTTCGGCCCACCACCGCCCTCGGCGCCAGCTACTGGCAATGGGCCCCGACCTATGGAAACCTGGTTGCAGGAACGGAGGCTCAGGTTCTTGCCCTCGCGCCGGTTGTGATGCGTGTCGGAGGTTCCAACAACGACACGAACACACCGGATGTCTTCGACGACACTCAGATGGACCTTGCTACAACCTATGCGCAGGCCATCGGTGCACAGATGATTCTGCAGGTGCCGGTGCTCGCGACCAACAATACCGACGCCGGCTTGGCCGCGGGCCCCGCGATGGCGGCGGCCATGGTGCAGTATGTGAATGTAACCAAAGCGTACGGGGTCAAGTACTTCTCCATCGGCAACGAGCCCGACCTTTATGCGACCGGGACGGGTTCAGCGGGCATCCCCGACTACACGTCCGAGAACTATTGCGCAACAGCCACCGATTACGTCGCAGCGATGAAGGCGGTCGACGGAACGATCGAGATAGTCGGACCGGATCTGTCGTGGAAATACCAAACCGGCGACAACGACTGGCTGACTCCGATCCTGACGGCTTGTGGCTCGCTCTTCGACATCGTGTCGATCCACCGTTACCCCATCGACCCAACCCAGACCACCGTCGCGAACGCGGCCGCCGATGCGCCCGCCCTGCGAGCCGCTATCGGACACGTTCAAACCATCCTGCAAGCAACCGGCAATGGGAACAAGCCCCTCGCGATCACAGAGTGCAACATCACCTGGGACGGCACGCCGTCCAAGAGCATCCTGCCGGCGTCTCCCGGCACGGTTCCCGCTGGGCTGTGGGCCGCGGACGCGTTCGGCGTCGGCCTCGAGACAGGGCTGTGGGCGACGGTGTTCTGGAGTACGCGGGAGGGCTGGACCCTGGGCCTTTTCGTGAACCAAGCGGGCCCGCCGCAACCGCAACCTGAGTATTGGGCTCTCGATCTGTACGCGGAGCACTTCGGTCCTACGCTGCTCTCGGTATCGTCTACGCCGACAGGCGTTCGCGCCTACGCCAGTCGCAACCAGACCGACGACGCAACCCAGATCATCGTGGTCAACTGGAACCAAGCCCCGGCCGCTCTCACCTTCACTGTCGACGGCCTAGCGACCGATCCGACGCCTCCGACCTTCGCACTCCCTGCACTTTCAGTCGGTGCGATTGCGATCCCGGATACCGGGACGGCGTCAGCTTTAGTCTACGGGGAAACCCAACACCAGGCCGCTTTGCCGCCACAACCGCTGCCCAGTCAGTAGTTCCTATGGTTTCGTCGTCACCTCAAAGGCAATAGCGCAGGCAATTGCGCGATCTGGAGTCTCTTGGCGCCCTGGCTCTACGACCAGACGCCACTGCTGCCCCAGCTGCTCTCGGGACGCTACGCGCGACCACCTCTCCGGCCGACTTGCGGCCTCGGTGCCGCCTGATCGTGGCGCCCGCTGGAGATACCGCCCTGGCCCGAACCGACACCCACGGACACCTCGCCCGCCACGCAGCCGCGCACCAACCCGCCACCCAAGCCATCCCGCACCGGGGGAGTTCTTCGGCCTTGTCCTTCTGAACTCGGTAGCTCTGTACCTCGGGCCGTCTCGAAATCTTTGCGAGTTGGTGCTACTGCAGGCACCGCCCGGCTTCGGTCGGATCTCGACGATGGTAGCCGGAACCGCGCCAACGGCGACCTGCTGTCGCTTCAGGAACGGCATCCTGGGAGACCACCGTCGGGATTCAGTGAGCCGAACCTCGCAGGGTGTAAGCTGTGGGCTCCAAGTGCCCGCAGCCCTGCCCCCTCCCACGCCCACCCCTCGCGGGAGGGAGTTTGCCCTCCTGATGGGCGGGATCTCCCTCGTGCTACTGGCGCTCGCCATCCGACAGTGCATCGGCTTGGCGAACGACGATGCATTCATCACCTACCGCTACGCCAGGAATCTGGCCTCGAGGCTCGGCTTCGTGTTCAACTCCGGAGAGCAAGTCCTGGGCACCACCACGCCGCTTTACAATCTGTTGCTCACGCCGGTGGGACTGGCGGATGGATGGTTGCCCTTTGCTAGCAACACGCTCGGTTGCATCGGCGTTGCCTTGCAAGCTTGGGCCATCGGGAGGATTCTCGGTCGACTTGGGAGCGGCCGTTTCATCGGCGCGGCGGCGTCACTGTTCGTGCTCGGCGGGGGAATCGGTTCGTATTGGCATGTAGGGCTCGAGACCAACCTCTTGGCCGCGCTCGTGCTTTGGAGCATCGAGAGATTCCTCGCAGAGCGCTTCGGTGTGGCGGGCGTCCTGGCCGGGCTGGCTGCACTTTGCCGGTCCGATGCCACGCTGCTGTCAGCATTGCTCTTGTTTGAAATGGTCGTCCATCAGAAGAAAGGCTGGCGCGACCTGCTCACCGCGGGGCGAGGCGAACAAGGGCATCGCCATTGCGCGCCGCCACTTCGATGCCGCACTCTCGCTCCTGACCACGACCCACGCCACCGACGCACGACCTGAATCCCCGCGACTGCTGCGCGCTGGCTGACCGTTCCTGACCATGGCGCTACGCCGCGCCATTCGTTGATGGCGCTCCGAGACCAACGGCCTTGTCATCGCGTCATGATGTCCATGGCGCACAGCCGTTGGCGCGACGTGGCGTCGTAACATCACCGTTACTAGGTTACGACGAATGACCAGATGGGCGCTCAAGCACGCGCCGACATCTTCGCGCGAGATCGTCGAGGTGGTGATGGGTCGAATGCAGCATATTCGAGTTCCCCACATGGTCACAAACGAGAGTCATCCTGTACGCAACGGTTTGGCGTTCACCTGCGGGCGCGCACGCCCTACCTTGCCCGCATCGCACGCATGGGAAACTCCTGCACGGAGGCTCGCGGCTGCATTGTGCCCGCTGCGAGACGGTCGACGACCCTGCCGGTGCCGCCGCACTTTTCGAGCGCATCGTCATCCGCGGCGACGCCGAGGGGCTGGTCGTCCACGCCAGCGATGGCCGAACCTTCAAGGTCAAACCTAAGATATCAATCGACGCAGCGGTGATCGGCTACGTCGGCACCGAGCATTGCGTCTCCGAGCTGCTGCTCGCCCTCATCACGCCTTCCGGCCGCTACCAGAGCATCGGTCGCGTGCGCACCGGTTGGAGCCGCCGCGAAAGCCAGGAGTTGGCCGCGCTCCTCGCGACCCGCGCCTGCGCCTCGCGTCTAGCCACGGATCTTCGCATTTCTTGGTATTTATTTCCGCGCCCTCTTGGAAACCTGGCGCAGACGTTCATGTCTTACGTATGATCTTCCAATTGGCGCCGCTCGAAAGCGAGGAAGCAGGCGTCTGAGGCTGCCATCGACTAAGGAGAAGACATGCGAAGTGCCCAAACAAGTCGAAAGACCAGCCCACAACACCAAGGTTTTGTATTCACCGCTCTCGCCAGCCTTGTCTTCGTGGTCTGCAATGGCAGCTCCGGGAAACCGTCGAATGGCGGGGCCGGCGGATCGACTAGCGGTGGTAGCGGTTCCGGTGGATCAGGCAATAGCTCGGGAGGAGCGAGCGGCGGAGCGAGCCAGTCCGGTGGGCAGACCGGGAGCGGTGGACGTGGAGGCCAAGGCGGAACTGCCACGCAGGGCGGTGGCGGTGGATTGTCCGGCGGCCAGGGAGGGCTTTCTCCCCGAGGCGGTGGTGGGGTGGCGGGCGGTGGGGGTGCTGGAGGCACCGCGGGTCAAGGTGGCACTGGCGGGCAGACGAGCAGCACCCAAACCGGGAGCGGCGGACAACCGGCTAGCGGCGGCACAACGGGTGCTGGTGGCGGCGCCACTGGACCGCGTGTGATTCAGAACTTCAATCAGTTCTGGAAGTTCAAACGAGCCGATGTCACGGGTGCGGAGGCGACCGCATTCGATGACTCTTCGTGGGGCAACGTAGGTCTCCCACATTCGTTTAATCTGCCCTCCTTCCTCTCGACGAGTTTCTACGTGGGATACGGCTGGTATAGGAAACACTTTACCGTTCCGGCGTCCTGGTCGGGCAAGAGCGTGTTTCTCGAGTTCCAGGCCGCGTTCGACCAAGCGCAGATCTACGTCAACGGCAAGCAGGTCGGCCAACACATCGGCGGCTACAACGGATTCTCGATCGACATCACCTCGGCTATCACGGCCAGTGACAACGTCGTGGCGGTTCGCTTGAACAACAACTGGAATGCACAAATTCCGCCCATCACGGGCGACCACATCTTCCACGGCGGCCTGTATCGAGACGTGAATGTCGTCGTCACTGACCCGCTGCACGTCACCTGGTACGGCACCTGGGTCACGACGCCCACTCTGGCGACGAATTCGGGCTCGTCCAGTACCGTGGAGATCAAGACGGAAGTGCAGAACAGCCGCTCGGCCGCGGTCAACGCCACGCTGAAGACCGACATCGTGGACAGTAGCGGTAAGGTGGTCACCACCATTTCGTCGCCACAGCAGATCGCCGCGGGCGCGACGGTGACCTTCGACCAGACGACGCCCGCCGTCAGCAGCCCCTCGCTGTGGCACCCCGACCATCCCACGATGTACCAGGCGGTTTCCTACCTTTCCGACGGCACGGGGACGGTAGACAGCTTCACGACGCCGTTCGGGTTCCGCTGGTTTACATGGTCGGGGTCGCAAGGCTTCTCCCTGAACGGCTCGCACTATTGGATCCAGGGCGCGAACGTGCATCAGGACCACGCGGGCTGGGGCATCGGCGTGGCCGACTCGGCTCTCTACCGCGACGTCAAGCTGGTCAAGGACGCGGGACTGAACTTCATTCGTGGTTCGCACTATCCCAAAGCGCCGGCCTTTGCGGATGCCTGCGACCAGCTCGGAGTCCTGCTCTGGTCGGAGAACTGCTTCTGGGGCGGCCTCGGCGGCGGTCCGGGGGCCTGGAACCACAACGGCGGCTACCCGGATACCTCCGCCGACTACGACGCGTTCGATACCAACGTTCTCGCGAGCTTGACGGACATGATCCGCATCCATCGCAACCACCCGAGCATCATCGCGTGGAGCATGGGCAACGAGGACTTCTTCAGCGGCGGACCGGCGGACAGGGTAGTCGCGCTGCTCAAGAAGGAGGTCGCCTTGACCCACCAGCTCGATCCCGCACCGACGGGAAGGCCCGCCGCCATCGGCGGTGCGCAGTCGGCCATCGGCGGCACGCAACCCGACACGCTTGGCGACCTGGCCGGCTTCAACGGCGACGGCACGGGCTACGACAACCCTGGCATGCCCAATCTGGTGTCGGAATACGGCAGCAACGTGAACGTGGCTCGGCCAGGCACCTATGATCCCGGCTGGGGGAACTTGACGGTAACAAACGGCATGCCTGCCCAACCGGCGTGGCGCAGCGGAGCGTCCAAGTGGTGCATGTTCGACTACTCGAGCAAGATGGGCGCCACGTACATGAACACGGGTATCGTCGACAACTTCCGCATTCCGAAGCGAGCGTACTACTGGTACCGAAACACCTATGCGAAGGTGGCGCCGCCGACGTGGCCGACCTCGGGCACCGCCGCCGGGCTGAAGCTCACCGCGAGCACGACGACGCTCTCGGCGGTGGATGGCACCCAGGACGCGTGGCTCTTGGTCACCGTCGTGGACGCGAGCGGAGCGCCGATCAGCAACAACGTTACGGTGACGCTCACGGTGACGTCGGGGCCGGGCGAGTTCCCGACTGGGCCGAGCATCACGTTTACCCCAGGGACCGCCAAGCCGGCGAGCGATATCGCCATTCTCGACGGTCAAGCCGCCACCGAGTTTCGGACGTACTATTCGGGCACCAGTGTCATCACGGCCAGCTCGCCGGGCCTGACCTCCGCCACAGTGACCATCACGTCGCAGGGCAGCCCCGCGTTCGTGGAAGGGCAGACCCCACCCGCGGACACGCGACCGTATACGGGCCAGTAGTGCCGCGCCAGCTCCCGTCCGGTGCCAAAAATCCGTCGGACCCATTTAGGCCGCTTCTCGGTAGTAGAAGTTCAGCAGTCCACCGAGTCTCTCACGTCGAACGACTGCGCCAGTACCAGCTGCGGCCTCGGGATTGCCAGCTGTCAGGGCATTCTCCAGCCCTTGATGGTTCCGCTCGGCGTGGTAGTGCTTCATGTATTCCAAAATCGCTCGTCGCAAGATGTGGCCCGGCATGCGCAACCTCGAAGGCATCGTCGAGTCACCCGTACTTCGCCCCGACGGCTCGATCCTCGACCAGCCCGGATATGATAATGCAACCGGCCTTCTGTATCAGCCAAATGCCACGTATCCATCGATCGGCGACAACCCGACCAAGGAAGACGCGATAGCAGCGGCCATCAAACTCATCGACGTCGTGTGCGATTTCCCCTTCAAGTCCGAAGCGCATCGCTCGGCATGGCTCGCGGCCTTGCTGACACCGCTGGCGCGGTACGCGTATGCCGGCCCCTCACCCCTCTTCCTCATGGACGCCAACGTCCGCAGCAGCGGCAAGACGCTGCTCGCTGATATCGTTGGGGAGATTGTTGGAGGCCACGGGATGGCCCGTACCCCCCAGGCCGTTGATGAAAGCGAGGAGATCAAACGCCAAGACGGGCGTAGGAATTCCGCTGACTTGCACCGGGACAGGGCAGAGTCGGGCAAGCGGTCTGCCCGCCAAGGCGGCTTACACTGTCGCCATGAAGGCCGTGGACCCGACCATCCAAATCTTGGGTCCCGAGCTCTCCTGGAAATATCAGTCCGGCGCAAACGATTGGCTGACGACGATTCTTCAGACGTGCGGATCCAGCATCGACATCGTTACCGGGCACCGCTATCCCATTGACCCGACGAAGACGACTGTGGCGGAAGCCGCTGCGGACGCGACGAACCTGAACGACACGATTGCGCGCCTGCGCTCGATCATGCAGCAGGCAGGCGTCGGCGATAAACCGCTCGCTATCACCGAGGCGAACATCACCTGGGACGACGATCCGGCGAAGAGCACGATGCCGGCGTCGCCTGGGACTGTGCCGGCTGGTATGTGGGCTGCCGACACGTTCGGCATGGGAATGCAGAACGGGCTTTGGACGATGCTTTATTGGAGCACCCGTGAAGGCTGGACGCTGGGGCTTTTCCCCTCGTCGGGCATGACTCCTCGGCCATCGTACTGGGCCTTGGATCTTTACGCGAACCACTTTGGACCGACGCTACTTTCCGTGACGTCCACGCCAGACGGCGTTCGGGCCTACGCCAGTCGCAACCTGGCGGACGATGCCACGCAGCTGGTTGTCGTAAACTGGAACCAGGCCTCGGCGATTCTCACGTTCCAGATTGATGGTTTGACGACCGCACCCGCCGACGCAACCTTTGCGCTGCCCGCGGTTTCGCTCGCCGCCGTCGAAATTCCCGACGTGGGCGCGGCATCGGCCGTCAGCTACAGCGAACCCCAGCGCCAAGCCGGACAAGCGCCACAGCCGCTCGCGAGCCCGTAACGATGCGGTTGGACGGCCTCCGGCGGAGTAGCCGCATCGCTACTTTCCGTGCCCCGTCCGGTACCAAAACTAAGGTAGTGCGCTTGCCAGCGCGGAGCCCAAATCTGAACGCCTACGTGGAGCGATTGTTCTTTCCTCCATAAAGATGTGGATAGTCGGAACAGTGCGCCACTCTGCGTTCAATGTCTGATAAGACGCGTTACGGCAACTGGGTGAAAAGCAGCCCTTTACCCAGAAAACAAGCCCACTTTTTTGGGGTTGCCGGAAATTTCGTTGGCTTTCCATCGGGTCACAGCAAATGGTGCGGTTTCAAAGCCGTGTCGGCGATGCTGAATGCCCGTTTGGGTCCACATTTGCCTACAACAGACCAGAACTCGACCGCCTCATGCATGACACCCCCTCGCCAAGTTGTGCCCGGTCGTGACTACATAATCACCCGGCATCGTTGCTGGTCACGTCGGCACAAATGGGTGCCGTGCCTGCGTCGCCCTTCGCATCGGCGCCAAGCCCATCGGCGGTGCCTCAAAATCATATGTCCGTCTGGCATGAAATCGAATCCAGGATTCGATTTAGATTCGATTTCGCTCAGCGCCGAGATCGACGAGCGAACGAGCCACGTGCGTGCGTTCATTGCCGACATGGGTAGTGCGGCCGGGGGGACGATGCCCATCGAAAAGGTCAACGGATGAGCTCATCTGCCCAAGCCCTGAGCAGCACCACGGTCATCACCGGCAAGCTCCACTCGTCCGCAAGGGCCACGCGAAGAGGTTCGCTGCGACGCCACCAGTGGCGACAGAAACAGTTCGCCGGCCAGCGCGGGTGGCCAAGCACTCGCCCAGGAGCGCTGGATTATCGCTCGGCAGGCGCGAGTTCTGCCCGTGAGGCATTTCCACGTCGTCTTCACGCTTCCCAGCGAGCTTCGCTACGTCGGCCAGTGGGCACCCAAACCCATTTTCACAATCTTGTTCCGGCTATTCGAAGTTCGCGTTTTTTGGGAAAAGGTGGCGCGATAGGCTGCTAGGCCGGACCGGAAGCACGAGGAGCCAGGTCCGGGTGCTATACAACTGAAAATACATGCTTAGCGGTCACGATCCATAGCCACGAAGCTGAATCCCGCCACACAGCAACGAGCGTTGTCGGGTATTCGTGTGAGGGTCGTGGGTTGGACTCACTTAAAATTCCAAAGTCCAGAATCTCCCATGGTCTTCGTGCGGCCCAACCCCAACATGGCGCAGGTAGGATGGGGCTCGGGACGAGCCTACTACTTCGAAAACGCCAAGGAGTTCCTCGATCAGGCCGGCGAGTGGTACCTCGACGAGACGACGAGCACTGTCTACTACAAGCCACGAACCGGCGAGGACATGGCGACGGCGACGGTCATCGCGCCGATGGTAGAGACCATCATGAGCGCGAACGGCACAAGCACCTCCAGCCAAGCCAGCCACCTGTGGTTCCAAGGCCTGACCTTCGCGCATTCGACCTATATGCGGCCAAGCCAGTACGGCTTCCTGGATGGGCGGGCGGGCCAGTACAACCTGACGGCAGAGGCCAACAACAACCAGACCGTGGGTACGATGACAGCTGGCGTGAGTCTCATGAACGCCAATAATATCCACTTTGAAAGAAACCTGTTCACGCAGATGGGTGGGACAGGCCTCGATTTCATCTCGGGCACCCACGACGACACGATCATCGGCAACGCCATCACGGATATCGCTGGCAACGGCATCTCGGTCGGGAAGTTCACCGCCTCCGACACGACGGAGTTTCACATCGCCTACAACCCAAGCGACAAGAACGAGATCTGTACGCGTGAAACGGTCAAAGATAACTACATTAGCAACGTGACCACCGAGATCCTGGGCGGCGTTGGCATCGCCGGGGGCTACCCGGCGTACATTGATATCGAGCACAACGAGGTCTCGTATACGAACTACACCGGGATCTCCGTTGGCTTCGGCTGGACCAGCACGCCGAACGCGATGACCAACAACAAGATCAACTACAACAACATCCACCACGTAAATCAGATCCTGACCGACGG
>Ga0224559_1002079_pt1 | contig 10518 bp, 11 predicted proteins | sample 714S33034metaG_FD_180676 | JGI IMG/M metagenome (GOLD analysis project Ga0224559, IMG submission 180676) | Peat soil microbial communities from Stordalen Mire, Sweden - 717 S3 30-34 | ecosystem: Environmental > Terrestrial > Soil > Wetlands > Peat | place: Sweden: Norrbotten County, Stordalen... | reverse complement strand
GAATCTTTTTAGAACATCTCATATCTATCAACGTCAGGCCATTATAGTTTTTATAGCCGCATTAATTGCCTTTTTAAGTAGTTCAATATACTCTGCAGGACTAAGTCCATTCTACTTCGATCCAACTCCACTCGTCCTAACCATATCTGGAATCCTTATACTTTGGAGTATATTTGATTACAAACTTCTGGATGTAATGCCACCTGCCTACAGAAACCTTTTTGACAGCATGAAAAATAGTGTGATGGTTATTGATCCACTTGAGAGGATAATAGATTTTAATCCTTCTGCAGAAAAACTTTTTAAATTGGACAACTCATCCTTTGGTGCATATGCAAACCAGAAGCTTAACATGTGGGAGGAAATATCTCCCAAGGGGAAAAAGGAAGGTTGGAATAATATAAAAATTGAGGAACCTGTTAAAAAATGGGTTGAAGTTCAATTCACTCCTATTTACCAAAGAGGATTATTTTATGGTTGGATTTACATATTTGAAGATATAAGTAATCGAAAAAAAGCAGAAGATCTCATAATTAAATCAGAGAAAAAATACAGGGAACTGGCTGATTTACTTCCCCAAACTGTTTTTGAAACAGATATTAATGCATATTTAACCTTTATGAATGTTTATGCCTTTGAAATGTTCGGATATTCCCAGGATGATATTGATAATGGTTTGAATATATTAAATCTAATTGTTGAAGAGGACAGACCATTATCCAGGAATAAAATTAAAAATGTGCTTAAAGGTCAGGTTACAGGTGATGAGTACACAGGACAACGCCATGATAAAAGCCTTTTTCCAATTATGCTCTACTCGAATCCTATAATAAATGATGATGTACATGAAGGTTTTAGAGGCATAATAATAGACATATCTGAACTTAAAAATGCTGAGGAAAGAATTTTTGCTTCTTTAAAAGAAAAAGAAGTTTTACTCCAAGAAGTTCATCATCGAGTTAAAAATAATATGCAAATAATTTCAAGTCTTTTATCTCTTCAGGCCAATCACACCGGGAGTGATGAAGCTGCTGAAGTTCTTAAAGAAAGTAGGGGACGTGTTAAATCCATGGCCATGATTCATGAGAAACTTTATCACTGCCATAATCTCAGTCGTCTTAATATGGGTGAATATTTGAACAACTTGGTTAAGGATATTTTAAGCTCCTACTCCCGTGTTTCAAGTCGTATAACATCAAATGTTAATGTGGAAGATATTTATCTGAATATTGATACTGCTTTGCCCATGGGATTGATTGTTAATGAACTGGTTTCAAATTGTATTAAACATGCATTTCCAGATGGAACTGGTAATATAAATATTAGTCTGGTCCATGATAAAGAGGAGTATATTTTAACTGTATCAGACAATGGGATCGGATTATCCGGAGATGTTGATCCACTTGAATCTAATTCTTTAGGACTTAAATTAGTAAACAGTCTTTCAATACAGTTAGAAGGTGAGCTCACAGTTCATAGGGATTTTGGAACAGCATTTATATTGAATTTTAAAGAACTCAATTAGGGATGTTTTATAATTCTATTTTATCTAAATATTTTTTAAAAAATTATTACAACACAAAGTATTTATATAACTTCGTTAATATCGATTAGTAGATATCGGTAACTTGATATTATACGAGATTATTAGTCTTAAAATAACTGATCAAAAGAATTATGGACGTAAATGGTATCTGATTAACGATACATATATCGTTCAAACGATAGGAGGAAATGGTTTATATGTGGGATACTTTGAAAAATATGCATGATAAATTTCATGAAAGTATAGAAGAAATGCAAAAGCTCAGGGGTTTTAGAATCCTAATAATCCATGTTCTTGAAGACGGCCCAAAAAATGGGGTGGAGATCATGGATTCCATCCAAGAACATCATGAAAAATTCCTTCAAATGCATAATAATAAACATTCAAATCATCCATTCAAACATCACTCCCATCGCCCATCCCCCGGATCTGTATATCCCTTACTTAAAAAAATGGTAGATGAAGATTTAATAAGTAAAGTTGATGATGGTCGATATGAATTGACAAAAAAGGGTAAAGATATAACCTATAAATTATTTGGAAATCTGCAACCAAACAGCAAACCAAAAGAACAAGGAGCATTTGCAGTAAAAAATGCTTTAATCGATATTGAGGGTTATGTTTCTTATTTAGAAGATATTAAAAATGAAAAATTGATTTTACATGAAGAATTGATCGATGATATCTGTTCAAGAATGAACATTATACGAGATTCGATTCATGAGGATCAATAATTAAAATTAATGAATTTAAGGGTGAATTACAGGTTAAAATTAGGAGAAACTTATGACTGAATACGCTATAGAATTAAATAACCTCACAAAGAAGTTTGGTGACTTTACAGCTGTAGATGATCTATCATTGCAGGTTAAAGAGGGGGAGATATTTGGTTTTCTTGGTCCAAACGGAGCAGGAAAAAGTACAACCATAAGAATGCTCTGCACCCTAGCAAAACCAACTTCAGGCTCAGCAATGATAGCTGGTTACGATCTTATGAACAACCCATCTGAAGTGCGAGAAAATATTGGTCTTGTGGCCGAGAAAATGATCATGTACGATACTTTAACTGCTGCTGAAAACTTGAGATTCTTCGGTAAACTCTACGCAATACCTAAACAAAAACGAGAACAACGGATAGATGAATTATTAAAACTTGTTGACATGGAAAAATGGAAACATACTGAGATAAGCAAATTTTCAACGGGAATGAAACAACGTATCAATGTGATAAGGGCACTTTTACCCGAACCTAAGATACTCTTCATGGACGAACCAACACTCGGTCTGGATCCACAGACAACAGTTTCTATCAGGGAAATTATTAGGGACATCAATAAAAATGGTGTAACCATCATACTAACAACACATGCAATGACTGAAGCAGAAGCCTTGAGTGATCGAATAGCAATCATTGACCATGGTAAAATTGCAGCTTTAGACACACCTGAAAACTTGAAAAAAACATTAGCCAACAGTGACACAACCATCTTTACAACCAAGATCAAAAATCTAACAACGGATATGATTGAAAAAATCAGGTCAGTCAAAGTTGTAACAGCTCTTGCACAACTGGACGATCAAAATCTCAAAATCAGTGCAAAGGGCGACAATGCTCTTAATCAGATAATTGATGCCATAAGACTCGAAGGCGGAGAAATATTTTCCATTATCAACAGTAACGAATCAACACTGGAAGATGTTTTCTTAAGTGTAACTGGTAAAGAAATACGTGACCAACCAACTGAAAAACCAGCACCACAAAAACATGGACATGGACCCCGTCCACAAGCCAGGGGAAGGGGATAAACATGGATATAATTAAAATATTAAAGGACAGCTATCACATAATGTCCAAGGACCTACTAGCACTTAAACGTAACCGTATGTCGCTAGCAGCACTAGTAATTATGCCTATAGCTTTTTTGGTCATGTTTGGTTTTATTTTCCCGGGTACTAACACACAGACCCACATGCCAGTTGGAATTGTTGATCTTGACCATGGGGCCGGTAGCAGTGCATTTATAACACAGCTGGATGCTATGAATAAGAACGGTACAATGAACTTTGAAAACTTTTCGAGCATGCAAGCCGCCCAAACACAAATAAACAAAGGAAATCTATATGGCGCATTTATAATACCGCCCGGTTTTTCAAATAACCTAACGAATGGACAATCTGCAGATATTATAATCTATGCTGATAACAGTAATCCTCAAATAGCTTCACAGATAGAAACTGTTGCATCAAGCACAATTACAAGATTAAACGGTATGCAAGCAATGAATAATGTCGCCAAAATGGGTGCATCTACAAATACAACCTTAAACGCCCAAGCTATAGTGTTCCCCTACACCACAAGTGTTCAAACTACCATACCTGGACAAACAAATTATTTCGATTTCCTAGCACCAGGACTCATGATCATGATAGTTATGATGACTGTTATGACAGGTATTCCCGAGGCCATCTCTAAGGAAAAGGAAATGGGTACATTTGATGGTATGTTATCCGCACCAATAAGCCAAGTTTCAATTATATTAGGGAAAACTTCTGCATTGTGTGTTAGAGGATTTGCCCAGTGTATTTTGATACTCGTACTGGCCATGGTATTCTTTGGTGTAACAATACAGGGAAGTGTTCTGCTTGCATTCTTCCTACTCTTACTGGGTATTTTCAGCTTTGTAGGGATTGGAATAGTAGCAGTTTCCATGTCAGGAGATCAGGCCTCCAGTACCATGTTAGTGAACCTATTAATGTTCCCAATGATGTTTCTGGGAGGGATTTTTTATCCAATACAACAGATGCCGTGGTTTATGCAAGACATCTCTAAACTGATACCCCTTACCTATGCAGCAGATGCAATGCGAAAAGTAATGCTTTTGAATGCAAATCTTGGGGACGTAATGGTCCAAGTACTCATACTAGTAGGATTTGGAATTGTTACAATGGCCATTGCAATACCATTATTTAGAAGATCAATGACAAGGTAAATCAGCATTTAGAATAAAATAATAGAATATAAGAGAGTTTATATTCAGTATAATGGATTTAATCCATTATACATCAACATATTTAGTTAAAATGGTAATAACAATAGTACTTAAGTTTTAAAATCTAAAATATAGGATGTAATATCATGGAACTTGGTGATAAGATAAGGACAATAATTGAAGAAAATTGTGAGGATTATTTTTTAGGCAAATCAGACCTATTTATATCAGACCAGATTGATACAAAAAAAATGTGCATCACTAATTGGTATTTATCCCAAAGCTATTCCAATAGGAATTATATTATCACACAACCTCAGAATAAAAATTAAATAATGATAACCTGAACTATATTAAATTTAATCATAAAATCAACAATTACCCAAAATTTGATTGATTTATTAAATTGTGGGGGATACAAAGCACTGGCCGTGCCATAAATCTGGAAATATAAACAATGAGATTTTTAGTTTCCTACATTACATGGTCGAGAGTAGCATTAATCTAGATAGGATTGAAAAAAATATGTTTATAACCCTTGAGGTAGGTGTTGGAGTTAATTGGAGTACAGTACTTACTGATACCCCTTTGGATATTATCTGTCCAGATTTATGAATAATTGAAATTTCCAGCACCTATGAACTATTTTTTTTATTTTTAATTACCCAGTGCACTTATTTTTCTAAGATTGATTACCACTTCCACCAATGCATCTGCAATTTTATCAACATCTTCTATTGTATTAAAACGACCCAGTGTAACCCTGATCGATCCATGGGCCCTTTCTGGATCTCCACCTATTCCTAATATAACATGACTTGGTTGAAGTGATCTGCTGAAACAGGCAGAACCCGTGCTAACAGCAAACCCTCTCATGTCAAGATGTAATGTAATAGATTCTCCTTCTACATATTGAAAGCTAATGTTGGCATTTTGAGGTGATCTTAACAGAGGATGGCCATTCAAAATTGTTTGTGGTATTTCAGATAACACACGTTCGATTAGATGGTCACGAATATTCTGGATATTCCTATTTTCTTCGATAGTTACTAATTCAACTGCCTTCGCAAATCCCACTGCACCAGGTATATTTTCGAGACCTCCACGTTTATTGAATTCTTGAAAACCGCCGTCAAGCAATTTAGTTATTGGTGTTCCCTTTCGTATGTAGAGTGCTCCGATACCATTAGGTCCGTGTATTGTATGGGCAGATATGGTTATAAGATCGACTGGTATTTCATTTACATCTAATGGAACCTTGGTAAAGGTGTGTGTGGCATCTGTATGGAAAATTATACCCTTTTCCTTGCATATTTGACCAATAGTTTTAATATCTTGTAAAGTTCCAATTTCTTGATTTGCATGCTGTATAGAAACCAGGATTGTATCGTCTTTTATTGAACTTTTGAGTATTTCTGGATCAATAACTCCATTTTCATCAACATTTAGATATGTAATTTCAAATCCCTGTTTTTCAAGGCTTTTTGCACTGTTTAAAACAGGAAAATCTTCTATAACTGATACTATAATATGTTTACCTTTCTTGTCTTTCAGTGCTGTTGCAACTCCTTTAAGAGCTGTGTTACTGGATTCTGAGTTTCCAGATGTAAATATTAGTTCTTCTTCTTTTGCACCAAGTTTGGTTGCAATTAGTTTTCTACTATTCTCTAATGCTTCTTTTGCTTTTATACCCATTGAATATCCTGTTTCTGATGTGGGTATTGCATAAGTTTCAAAAAAATATGGATTCATGGATTTTAACACCCTTTCATCCATTCTAGTAATTGAAGCATTATCAAGATAAGTATAGTTTCCAGGCATTATTTCCCTCCAAAATGTTCAATCCGAAATATTTAGATTATTATTCGGTTCTATATGAACAGTGTGATCTTAGAATCCCTTGCTTCATTAACATAAGTTCCAACCGCACCATACTCATCAATAATATCTTGATTCAAGTCTTTTTTATCTATTCCCATGATTTCCATAGTCATTTCACATGCTATTACTTTTCCACCCAACTCCCTGAAATCATTCAATAATCTTTCAAGAGATGCAACATTGGCTTTTTTCATCCTTCCCTTTATCATCCATTTACCAAGTCCTAAAAAGTGCATCTTTGACAGTGGCCCTTTCTCAAGCCCACCCGTCTGTAGGCGTTGAAGTCCCCAAAATGTGAAAAATATAGACGCTTCCATTCCCATTGAAAGTGCACCATTTGAAACTATCAGTGCACTATATATTTTGTCCATATCTCCACTGTGCACAATTATAGTTGACTTATCAGGTTTTTTAATGTCATCACCCATTTTCTCATCCTCATTAATATTTTTTTTAAATATTTATTTACGAATCTTGATCTTCCATACTCCATCCTTCTCTTCCACATCTACCAGTTCAGAACCCAATGCTTCAACAGCCATTGGAATTTCCTTTTTAGATGCTTGATGTGTACCAACAACTTCTACAATTTCACCGGGAGATACCTTTCTCAGTGCCTTTCTCAGTTCAACTAAAGGTACAGGGCATGTTTCGCCTGTAACATCTATTTTCAAATCTACCATTGAATTCACCTCGTAAATATTTTAAATAAATTATTGCTTAGTATTATTATTTGTTTTTAAAGCATAAAATTTTTATTTATTTGACATCATATTTTATTTACACCTAACCCTAATTATATCCAGAAATAAAGGTTTTTGATTATATTAAAGTATTTTTAGACCAAATATAATTAAATAGGAGTTTTATAGACATTAATTTTTCTTATTGACTTACAACTCCATTATATAACAATTGTTATATAATTACTTATATATTTTTTCCTAAATAACAAGTAATAATAAAATGTTAATAACCTAACATCAAAAATTCCAAAAAAATATTAGGCAATTTTTAGATAGGAAGTGATGGAGTGATAAAGTGACAAAAATTCTGTTATCATATTATATCGACAATAATTCGCCCTATTATATTGGAACAACCAAACCAAGTATAACACCAAACACCCTGATTGGAAATGGTGATGATTACAACAGTTATACAATCAAAGTTTTTAATCACTGCGGCACCCATGTGGATGCCCCAAGACATTTTATATCCGGAGCTAAGGGAATATCGGAATACAATATTGGGGAACTGTCCTTTGATAATCCACTGATAATCGAATGTAAGAAAACCCCCTGCAAGCTGATAACTGTTGAAGATATAAAAACAACAAATCTTGATGGATTCGATTGCATACTGTTTAGGACAGGGTTGGAAAGATATAGGGAAGAAAATTTGGATATGTATCTAACCCAAAATCCTGGAGTTTCACCCGATACAATTCATTGGATAAGAACAAACCATCAAAATATAAGATGTATAGGAATAGATTGTATCTCAATGGCAAGATACAACGATGCTGAAATTGCAAAAAAAACACATATAACTGCTTTTAAAAATGATGAATCCTATGGAGAACCTCTTTTATTTATCGAAGATATGAAACTTGAAGAAGTAAGTGCAGAACAGAGCATTCGTAGTTTGATCATAGTTCCATGGCAGATAAAAGGAATTGACAGTGCACCATGTACTGTTATAGCAGCTTTGAAATAACCGTGAAAATATCTACTTAAAAATTTAGAATAAAAAGTTCTAAACTAAAAAAATTAAAAAATAATAATGCTCCGGCCGGGATTCGAACCCGAGTCTTCGCCTCGAGAGGGCGAAATGATTGGCCGGACTACACTACCGGAGCAAGTGAATATTAAATGATCTAATTCAATCTATATAAATCTTGCTAAAAATTAGAAAATTATCAAGGTGAATCCAGTGAACAACAGAAATATGTCTAACGCTAAAAACTTTGATGCTAACAGTACTATAAATAAGATTGAAGGTCCCATATTCATTGGAAGGACTTGGGCAGAATATCTAAAAATGTTCGATCTTAAGAGAAAAGATTTGGTTAAAGGAAGAATTTTAGATTGTGCAGCCGGTGCAAGTTCATTCACAGCTGAAATGTCAAAAAATGGATATGATGTAATGGCATTAGATCTTTTATACAATAAGGATCCCGATGTTCTCTGTGATAAATACCGTAAACATATGAAAGTCCTTATCGAGGGTTTGGCATCTGTTGATAGTTTTGTATGGAATTTTTTTTCAGATATTGAAGATCTTAAAGAGAAAAGGAATGATGCATTCAGGGAATTTATTGAGGATTACAAAAAAAATAGTAAAAACCATTATATTAAAGCAGATTTAAATAATCTCCCATTTCCAGACAACAACTTTTCAATGGTTTTATGTTCACATCTATTATTCATATACGACCACAGACTCGATTATAAATTTCATTTAAACACCATTAAAGAAATGATTAGAGTTGCATCAAACGAAGTTAGAATCTACCCCCTTGTTAAAAACAGGGGATTAAAATCTGATTTCGTTCAATGTATCATAAATGATCTTCAAGATGTTGATATAAAGATTATGAAAGTTAATTATGAATTTAGAAAGGGCGGTAATGAAATGATGATAATTAAAATTTAAATTTCTATAATTTTAATTAAATAAAATTGTATCCTCCTTCTTTTCAAATTATATCATTAATATAAATCTATACCAAAATGTGAAAGTCTCCTTATTATTTTGACTACCTTTTTGACTACTTTCAGTTATCCGGAATTTCCGGATAGTTCATAAAGTGAAATTGTTCCAAAAATGCACATGTAGAAATCTGATTATTTTTCATAGTATAATAACGAAATAAAACTATTGTAGTTTTTTGAATATAATAATACTTTAAAAACATTTGAAGTTTAATTAAATAGTAAATGAACAAAAAAATGTCCCAAATGTGGCTTTAAAGGTGCTATGAATACTTATCGCAAATATAAACGTGTTAATTCTGAACTTATTGTGATTATTGAATGTTATTGTCCAAAATGTAAAACTTGGGTAAAAATTGAAGATAGAATTATAGGTAAATAATAGTATTAAAAAAAATAGGCTGATACAATAGGTGCCATGTTTACCCGGATCATTTCATCACGTTAAGGAACAGTAATTACAAACGGGTAGATTATTGCATCTGCCTATTTCGAATACTTTTGTAAAAAAAATAATAATTTAAATTATTAAATTTTTAAGTATTAAAAATTCTATATCTGAAATTTAACTGTATACTATTTTGAAACAATAACCAATTTATTTATTTTCGATTTCAAAAGTGTTATAATGCACTCTGGAGGCATCATATCGATCTACAACAGGTAAATGTTCTGCTGGATAACCTATAACGATTAGAACTAGTGGTTTAATATTTTCAGGTAGTTCGAATAGTGATTTTAACCCGTTTATTCGTTCTTCCGTAGGATAAACACCACTCCATACTGCTCCTAAACCTTTACTTTGGGCGGCCAATAATATATTCTGGGCCGCGATAGAACTATCAATCACCCAATATCTCTGTGAAATATCTTGGTATTTTTCCATATCGCCACAAACTAAGATAGCTAATGGAACATTAGCAGCCAAATTGGCTCCAGAATCTGCGTTAGCTACTTCTCGAATTTTTTCTGGATCATTTATTACAATAAACTTCCATGGTTTATTTCCAGCAGTCGGTCCACTCATACCAGCAGTTAAAAGTTCTTTCAAAATATCATTAGATATTATTTCTTGTTTGTACTTACGAATGCTTCGGCGGGTTTTAATAGCTTCTAAAGTTTCCATATTATTTCACCTCATATGTTAAATAATTTTTAAAGGAATATTTAATACAAATTATTCATTTATTATACTCTCCTTCGGTAGGATATTATAATTTATGATCACAATCCTTAATCAAATTATAATAAATTATAGTTAATTACTAATCTTTTTTTACTTTTGTAGAAATTTTATTATCCATTTTTTGGCATATGTTAATGATTGAGAACTTGTTTTAAAGTGGGTTTCTACTAGTTCTATTATTTGTTCTTGCGTTTCAAT
>Ga0224559_1002078_pt1 | contig 10524 bp, 6 predicted proteins | sample 714S33034metaG_FD_180676 | JGI IMG/M metagenome (GOLD analysis project Ga0224559, IMG submission 180676) | Peat soil microbial communities from Stordalen Mire, Sweden - 717 S3 30-34 | ecosystem: Environmental > Terrestrial > Soil > Wetlands > Peat | place: Sweden: Norrbotten County, Stordalen... | reverse complement strand
TTTACAAGATCTTTGATCCGCTTGAATTCAACATCATAATCCATTTGCTGAGGCAAACTGAATTTTTCTCCTGAGGGACTTACGGAATACTTCGCCGTTTCTTTTTCCATTTTATTAGGTAGTTTTAGCAGTTTATAATTTCCCTGATTATCTGACCCATGCCATATTATACTGCGAACGGGATAAATTTGTACATTATGAATTACCCTGACCTTTAGGTCGGGGGTTGGATAACAAAATCATCTGACCCTTGCGTTTAATTTTTCAGTATAAGCTTTTATTAACCTGTTCATGGTCTTATCGATTTCATCATCTGTGAGTGTTTTTTGATCATCCTGCAGGATAAAATACAATGCATATGATTTTTTTCCTGCTTCGATCTTCTCCCCTTCATATACATCAAATAAACCAACTTTCTTAAGCAGCTTCTTTTCGGTGGCAAAAGCCAGTTTCTCAATTTCAGCGTAGGATACAGACCGGTCGAGTTGCAAAGAAAGATCTCTGCGGACTTCCGGGAATTTTGGCAGTTCAGCAACAGGTTTATCTTTCGCATTCAGCTTACTGAATAATAAGGTCCAGTTGAAATCAGCATAGAAAACATCCTGCCGCAGATCAAACTTTTTCAGTAATGCCGGGGATAGTGAACCCAGGGTAACCAATGCATTGCCATCCATTCTGTAAGATATGCCCTGACTGAAAATTTCAGAAGTGTTTGAATTCATTTCCAGGGAAGATACAGGAATGCAGACACGAAAAAGAATAGCATCAACGAACCCTTTCAGATCATAGATATCAACTCCCCTTCCTATGGCATTCCAGTTTTCTCTCTGCATCCTTCCTGTCAGGAAGATGGAGAGGTGATTTTGTTCAATGTATCTTCCCAGTGGATTCTTATCGTCCTCTTCTTTCTGGTTGAAAAAATAACAATTTCCGAATTCAAACATTTTACAGTCGAAAATCTTCCGGTTCTGATTATACACCAGAGACTCGAGTCCACCATACAGCAAAGTCCGGCGCATTACATCCAGATCCCGGCTCAGGGGATTAAGTATCCTGACATTATTTTCAGCAGGGTAAACAGTGTTGTTTTCATAATATGAGGTCCGGGTCAGTGAATTGTTCATGATCTCATTAAATCCATTTGCAGAAAGGTAATCCGAAATCCCATTTTTGATTTTTTCAGGATCCGGTTTAGGAGAAGTTGATATGGAAGAGTGTAAATCCGGAGAAAATTCAATATTGTTATATCCATAAATCCGGAGTACCTCTTCAATTACATCTGCTTCCCTTGTCACATCCACTTTATAGGAAGGAATTTCCAGGTCTAAACCCTCATTTGATGCTAACAGGATCCGAATGCCAAGGGATGTAAGTATTGTATTAACAATTTCTCTATCGAGAACCTTCCCGATAAGGCGGTCAAGATGCGAGAATGATAAAAATACTTTAGCTGGTTCCCTGGGATCAGGATAAATATCTACGATCCCCGATGCAACTTCTCCACCTGCTATGTCCCGGATCAGTAAAGCAGCCCTTTTAAGGGCATAAACTGTGATGTTTATATCTGCTCCCCGCTCAAACCGGAAAGAAGCATCTGTTTGCAACCCATGGTATCGTGCCGTTTTCCGTATGCTGCGTGGTTCGAAACAGGCGCTCTCCAGAAATATTGACGTGGTACCTGAAGTGACTCCTGAATTCAGTCCTCCAAAAACCCCTGCAATGCACATAGGGTCTTCAGAATCGCAAATCATCAGGTCCTGATCAGTTATTTCCCGCTCCACTCCATCCAGAGTGGTAAATTTTCCGGATGCTGGAAATTTTTTAATAATAACTTTATCTCCTTTAATCTGGTCAGCATCAAAGGCATGCAATGGTTGACCTAATTCCATCAGGATGAAGTTGGTTATGTCAACAATATTATTTATTGGTCGAAGCCCTACTGCATTAAGTCTGTTCTTCAACCAGGAAGGTGATTCTTTTACCTGAATCCCGGTAAAGGTCAATCCCGAGTATCTCGGACATGCTTCAGCATCTTGAATAAATACCTCAATTTTCCTACCCTGTTTTGAATTATCAAAATCCTCTTTATCAGGATATTTCAGGATTGATGACCCCAAACTGGTATTTCCTGGCATACAGTTCAGCACAGCAGCAAGGTCCCTGGCTATACCTATGTGAGATGTTGCATCCGCCCGGTTTGGAGTAAGTCCAATCTCAAATATGGTATCCTCCCCGACTTTGAAATAATCACTTGCAGGTGTACCCGGAATTGCCATAGGATCAAGTATCATGATCCCGGAATGAGAAGTACCTATACCTAGTTCATCTTCTGCACAAATCATTCCTTCAGAGAGTTCCCCCCTGATCTTTGCCCGTTGGATTATGATTTCCTTATCATTAAAATAGAGAGTAGTACCAACAGTTGCTACAGCGACTTTTTGTCCGGTGGCTACATTCGGTGCTCCACAAACAATCTTCAAAGCCACTCCAGAGCCTACATTGACTGTTGTAAGACTCAGATGATCGGAATCAGGGTGTTTAATACAACTTAGCACCTCACCAATCAAAACACCTTTAAGCCCCCCCTTCACTGAAAACCATATCTCCGTACTCTCAACCTCAAGTCCGCATCCGGTAAGGATTTCAGCGACTCTTGCAGGTTCCGGAATCCCTGAAACATATTCCTTTAACCAATTATAGGAGATCTTCATGCTTGTAAATTTTTTGGGAGTGTAAAAGTATTGAGAATTTCCTGATTCTTAACTTATAAGACCCCAATTTTCCGTGTATTTGTTCATGATATTAAGATGTCTTGCAAGTAATACATTGCTTTCTTTTTGCAGGTCAGGGTCATCCTGTATGATATCCATGGCAAGGTTTCGGGCATATTTTAAAATCTTCTCATCACGAATGACATCGGCAATTTTCAGATTCAGTATTCCTGATTGCTGCGTTCCTTCCATATCTCCCGGTCCACGTAAGCGCAGGTCGGCTTCCGCAATAATAAAACCATCATTTGTTTCGACCATTGTCTGCAGTCGTTTTTTTGCCTCGGTTGTCAGTTTGAATCCTGAAACCAAAATACAATAGGATTGATCAGACCCCCTCCCGACTCTTCCCCTGAGTTGGTGAAGTTGCGAAAGTCCAAATCTTTCTGCGTTTTCTATAACCATTACAGAGGCATTCGGAATATCCACCCCAACTTCAATAACGGTAGTTGCAACCAGTATCTGGGTTTCTTTTTTCAGGAAGCGTTCCATTGCCATATCCTTCTCTTTTTGCTTCATTTTACCGTGTACCATGCCAATCTTATACTCCGGTCCGGGGAAAATCCGCTTGATAGAGTCATATCCTTCCATGAGATTCTTAAGATCAAGCGTTTCAGATTCCTCAATCAGTGGAAAAACGATGTATACCTGAGTTCCCTTATTGATTTGTTTGCGGATAAAATCAAATACTGCTTCGTGTTTTGTTTCAAAAATATGTTTAGTAATTACAGGCTTCCTGCCGGGAGGCATCTCGTCAATAATTGAACTTTCAAGATCACCATATATTGTCATCGCGAGTGTCCGTGGGATAGGAGTAGCAGTCATGACCAGGACATGAGGTGCCAACTCATTTTTTTCCCACAACCTTGCCCTCTGTGCGACACCAAACCGGTGCTGCTCATCAATTACTACAAATCCAAGGTTTTTAAACTGGACATTTTCTTCGATGAGTGCATGAGTGCCAATCAGGATCTGTAAGGTACCATCTGTCAACCCGGTTGTGATCTCCTTTCGTTTTGCAGGTTTTGTAGAACCAGTGAGGAGTTCGATATGAACCTTTAACCCGGACAACATTTTTGAAATAGTCTGAAAGTGCTGATTTGCCAGGATCTCTGTCGGAGCCATCAGGCAGGTTTGGAAGTTATTATCCAATGCTATCAGCATAGTCATAAGGGCGACTAATGTTTTCCCGCTGCCAACATCACCTTGTAACAAACGGTTCATTTGTTTTCCGGAACCCAGATCACTTCGGATTTCTTTGATCACACGTTTTTGGGCATTGGTCAATTCAAAGGATAAATAATTATGATAAAAATCATTAAGGTAAGATCCCACAATGGAAAACCTGTGTCCACTCTGCTTTCGTGTTCTCTGGAACTTCTGTTTTAAAAGGCGTAGCTGTAAATAGAAGAGTTCCTCAAATTTCAGCCTGGTTTGGGCCTTTTGAAGCATTTCATGGCTTACGGGAAAATGTACATTGATGAATGCATCCTTCCGGTTTATTAATTTAAGATTTCCAAGGATCTCCGGGTTAAGATTTTCGGGGATATAATATCGCTCATTTTGGATAAGTGTCTTCATCAGCCGTGAAATTCCTCTGCTGTCTAGTCCTTTTGATTTCAGCTTTTCGGTAGAACTATACAAAGGCCTGAAAGTATCGCTAACAGATGATATATGTTCATTAGGTAATTCCAGTTCAGGGTGTGCAATCGTAAGGTGACCATTAAACCAGGAAGGTTTCCCGAATACGATGTATTCGATTTCGGGTTTTACTTTATCTACTACCCATTTAATACCCTGGAACCAGACAAGCTCAATATCACCGGAATCATCAGACAAAGTAGCAACAAATCTTTTGGCGTGCTGACTTCCCATTATTTCAGCACCAGTAATCTTCCCTCTAACCTGCACATATGTGGTATCGACACTGACCTCTTCTATCTTTAATATCTTGCTCCGGTCGATATATCGAAAGGGGAAAAATGAAAGTAATTCTCCGAAGGTGAAAATATGTAATTCTTTTTTAAGCATATCAGCCCTTGCAGGGCCTACACCTTTAAGGTACTCGACTGGTGTTTCAAGAAAAGATTCCATTATCATCCATCCATTGATCCAGAGCAAAATTATTGATTTTAGCGGAAAAACCATTAAAAAACCCTCCTTGAAGGGGAGGGTTTCTTTTATTTAAATCTGAAAAATTCCGTTAATATTCCCAAAGATCCATTTCAAATTCATGCAAAGATGCTTTTGCCCTGTCGGCTTCGAGCAGAGCATCAACACCCGTAGCGTAATCAGAAATCTTACGATCATATACGTTTTCTTCTTTGTAGATAAAACTGTTGAACATTCTCTTCATGAAAACATCGTCGTATGATAATCTGCCTGCATCTCCGTTTTTCAGGTTAAATTGTTCAGCCTGAGCAAAGAGGTTACGGCATTCAGGAAAGTAAATCCAGAACATAGGAATATCGCCTCTGTATTCTCCCTGGTCAGTAAAACTCTCCTTAATTGGGCATATGCCAAGGATACGTACCTCCAACACTGAACGCTGACGGTCGAAAACCCATTGTTCTTTAAGATAAAGCTTGGTAACGACTGAAGGCTGGAAAGTTTCCGTATAGGCAGTATCATATTCAACATCGGTTCCTTCACGAATCAAGGTCTTCTTGATCGTTCTTTCCGATTGCTTCATGATTTCATTATAAGTTATCGGCAGTATGAATTTATCATCTTGAAAAGCAGTGATGGTGCCTTCCTTCAGGTTATCCAGTACGATCTGCATAAAACTTTTCCAAGTTCCCTGTGGAGTTTCAGGATAATAGAAGGGTTGGTTAAATTTTTCCTTCATATTGATTTCCCTCCAGATCCTTCTGGACCAGATGACATCTGCTTCACGCAAGGGTACATATGGGATCGGGGTCATCTGCTTGATAGCGGTTTTATCATAAATTCCGTCCCTGGGGCCCGTATCCAGTACCTGGGAGTATGTGCTGGCCGATATCATTGCAAATGCAACGATGATCATGCTTTTCAATAAAGTGTTCATAAATCCTCCCTTATTAGAATGAGTAAAAATGGATTTATTTGAATTTATAACTTATATTCTTCAATTGTTGTTCGCCTCCGGGCCCGATGGCCATGATGTCTTCAATCCAGAGACGAGTACCTTTCTTGGCTCTTTTGATTTTTGTAAGGATATCATCCGGGAGCCTGTTCCCTGTAATTTTAGTCTCAAAGAGCTCTCCACTGACATTTGAAAGGCAAACAAAAGATGTAACCCTGTAAGTAAGATCAAAATCGAATCCAACCGGTTTTTCAGTTTGAATGAGACCTACAGGAATATCACTCCTTGAGATGCTACTACCATCAGGATTCCTATCAATTAAAGCATTGAAAATAGGAATCTTCTTTAACCGAAAGTTGCTTGAGCCCATCGATTTTGTTTTTCCTGAAAAAACGGCACTGACAGAGACAATGGCTTCTTTAACGCCATTTGGGAGTCCGGATACGATCCATTGATTTCCATCCGGCCTGATTTGGCCTATAGAAATTGATGGTATTATTTTTTCCGGACCACCCGGTACAGAAATATCAACTGGGTTGTCGACACCAATATAAAATACATTCATTTTAGATGGAGAGATAGTAATTCCGGGTTTTGCCACAATGAATTCATCATGAAAATGATACACCATGGTATCGCCGAGTGGTGAAACAATTTTAATGATGCCCGCAAATTTCTTTAATCCTTCTGCACTACCAGGAAGTTTAAGTGTCACAGTTCCATTAGCTCCCTCCAGTGGTGTTGCAGTACGGTAACCTGCATCAGTAAGTGAGTCAACCCCCAGCGTATATCTTACATTCGGTTTGGCTTTTGTGTCATAAGCTGCAACAACGATTTCTGCCTGGTACTCATCCCCCATGAAAACATAACTGCTCTTGGGGATGACCCTGGCATCGATCTTATCATATTTGAAGTCTTTTGCTGTAATTGAAGAAAGAAGGTAGTTAGTAACATCAAACTCAGCATTATATACTTCAGCTTTTATTTTATTCAGTAAGGTTACATCGGCAGCGAGAATGGTATGATAGAAATTGTATATTTCCCAGGGTTGTTTTTTCTTATCCATATCATAGTATGGCCCCTTAGTATCCAGGCCCATTCTGATTTCACTCCGATACTTGGGGTCGACGAGGTCGTACATCTTCTTCCGGTATTCATCAATTCTGTTCCTTAATTTCCGCGCTTCCCCAGCCGAACCATCATGAGATCCTGCGATAAAATAATTCGTTGTACGGTCGAAATTATCAATGGCTTTTACATCCTTAAGGTTAATACCTTTAGCTTCTTTATAGGTATCGATTCGATCGGTTATTTTTATTACCGTGGTTTTTATGCTGTCAATATATGCTGCCAAATTTGTTGAAAGGATATGTGCCTGTTTCGCCTTCTCCCAAAAAGGACCTACCTTGTTCGGATTGAGGTCATATTGAATTTTAAAGTTACTGATCGTTGATTCCAGTTTCTTAGAGAAATTATAATTGGTTGTTTCCATACTTTCATTCACAACAATGAAAGCATCCAGAATTTGTTTTGAGACATTTAAAGCGAGCAACGCCGTGAGTACAAGATACATCATACCGATCATCTTTTGCCTCGGGGTCTCCTTATATCCAGCCATCTAGTCTGTTATTATTTATTATTAGTATTTCTAGGATTTAACAACTTATTGCCCGGATTAACGGTTGCCGATATTCATAGCGGAAAGCATATTTCCATAAACCTTGTTGAGAGCTGCAATGTTTTTGGAGAAAGCTTCAACTTCCTGCTTGAATTCGGATGTTTTCTCAATGGATTCATTCAACTGGGTAGTCAGTCTGTTTAAAGTTTCATTGACCTTGTCCGTGGATTCAAGCTGATCGTTAGAACCCTGCAGGTGAAGTTCATACAAAGCATTTAGTGCTGAAAGGTTGGTGGAGATTCTTTGCAATTGCTTGTTATAATTGGTCTCTTCCTGAGTAGAAGCATGAAGAGCTTCCGATGTTTTCGAAAGCAATTCAGCAGATTCATTGTATCTCTCAACAAATTTGTTGGAGGACATGGTTGCATTGATAATGCTGGCAGAGAACTCTTTGTTCAGGGAAATCTCATCTTTGATCGATTCAGAGGCCTGTGTATAAGCATGTGAAAGGGTAGCTGCATTCTTGGAAACTGACTGTATGTTAGTAAGTTGTTCTTCTGAAGCGATCGAATTCTGATCAAGCGTTTTTGCTGTTTTTTTATAGGATTCATTCAGTACTGAAACAGAATCGGTCGCAGTCTTCATTGTAGTAACAAATTTATCATTTGCAACGACAGAATTACTGACATCTGAAAGCTTGGATGTAGTCTCCGTCAGGCTTCTCAATCCCGCGCCAAGACTTTCAATCAACTCTGGTCCGATTTTGGCATTTTCAAGCATTTTATCCAGTTCCTGGGTTTCGCTGCTTCCTAATCCAGGTTCGTTTGGTCCTTTAGTGTCGAGACCAGCTAATTGCGGGTATACGAGACTCCAGTCAGGATCAACGTGCGGCGGTTCAAAAGCTGAGAAAAAGAAAATCATTGACTCGGTTCCAAGACCGATAATCAGCATGTAATCGGCCCCCGGATAATGATTGATCTTAAAAAGTGCACCAATAATAACAACAGAAGCGCCCCAACCGTAAAGTTTGGCCATAAAATTACGATACTGTCTTGTCCTGACGAATGCATTTAAGCCCATAATGATAAATAGTTTGGTTTAAGTTAATGATTGATTTTAGCAATATCTTTTTCTCATCCTAATTGTAGACATGAGAAGCCCGGGAAGGATTATCATCTTTTTGTCTGCCAAGAAATGGTTGAATAGTCCGGAACCCGATATAACATTTGGCTGTATCCTGGAATTCGAAAGCACGGGTTGAAACCCTGAGAAAATAAGCAACATCCTTCCAGGAACCGCCACGCACGACCTTACGTTTCATAGCTGGCGGATCAGAATCTTTGGCATTATATGTATAATCAGGGTTGAGATCCCAGGTAAAGTTGTAAGAAGAAGGATAGTAGGCTGATCTGGTCCATTCAGCAACATTACCAGCCATATCATACAATCCAAAATCATTGGCGGGATAATGAGCACAGATTACCGTGGTAGCTCCTCCGTCATCGATATAATTTCCACGTAAGGGTTTAAAATTAGCAAGGAAGCATCCTTTATCATTTCGGGTATAAGGTCCACCCCAGGGATAAGGGTTATTGTCATAACCTCCTCTTGCAGCCCATTCCCATTCGGCTTCGGTCGGTAACCGGAATTCGCTGACAGAGGATTCTCCTTTTTTCCCATACATGTAACTGTTTTTTAATTGCGTTCTCCAGATGCAAAAAGCATTAGCCTGTTTCCAGGTGACACCAACAACAGGATAGTTGTCATAGGCAGGATGCCAGAAATATTTTTCAGTTTGTGGATCATTGAATGAATAAACATAATCATGAATCCAGCAAAGGGTATCCGGATAAACATTGATCACTTCCTTCCGGACATAAACAGAACGGTCTTTCAGCCCTTGTGGACGGTTAGCTAACCCTCCTTCCTTGATGTCCCCACCCTGGCTGTAATCTTTGCGGGCTGCAGCTTTTAAATCGACAAAATAATATTCAAAATAAAGCTTCCTGGTATCTATTTCCTTGCGACGGAAAAAACGTTCGCTTTCAGGGAGATACATCTGAGACAGTGCATCACGCACGTCTTGCTGTTCTGAATTCCAGTCCAGTTTGGCAGCCCAATTTAAAAATGGAGGGTCAAAAGTTTCTCCCGTTTTTTTATTTTCCGAAATGAGATAAACATCAGGCTTTACTTCCCCTAACAGCCTGCGGGCAATTGAATCCCTCACCCAGTAAACAAACTGTCTGTATTTGTTATTCGTAATTTCTGTCTGATCCATATAGAACGACTGGATTGTGACAGTTTTCGGGGTATTTAGTTGGGCATAGGGGAGATCTTCGTCCCCGACACCCATGGTAAAGCTACCCATGGGGATATACCGCATTCCATAGGGGTCGGGCTGAAAATATCGCTTTCGGTTTTTTACTCCCGTAAGTTCTCCATTTCCTGAGTTTCCGCAACTACCAAGGAAAATGAGAAGAGCAAAATAAATGAGCAGTTTTTTCATTTTTTGGCCGATTAGATGATGAAAAATAACGCAATTAATTGGCGTTTATTATCTCCCCGTCTCGAATTCGAAATTTTCAACGGCAAAAATAACTTTTTCTATTATAAGAACCTTGTATTTTTATAACTTTTCCTAAATTTCTCAGTCTGAAGCTTAAAACAATAATTTAACATCACTTCCACAGTCCCATCTTCATATCTTGTTTGGTTTGATACCGTAGCATCATACGACAAGCCAATTTTAAAGGCTTTAATGTTGAAGCCCACAAGGAAAGAAACACAATCCTGTAAGCGATATTCAAGGCCTCCCCAGAATTTTTTATTGTATAATAAAATTGCACTAAGACTGAATGAATACGCACCCTGGTCGTCTGTGATAAAGGCAGAAGGTTGAAGCTCATAAGCCGGAAGACCGGGCAGAGCCCAATTATATCCACCTGTCAGGTCATAAGTACGCCTTTCACCATATGGTCCCAATTGCTTCATTTGGGTCTGCAATAAATTAGTACAGGAAAAACCTACATAGTATTTATCCGGGACTTTGTAAAGAACTCCCAATGAACCATCAG
>Ga0224559_1002077_pt1 | contig 10524 bp, 8 predicted proteins | sample 714S33034metaG_FD_180676 | JGI IMG/M metagenome (GOLD analysis project Ga0224559, IMG submission 180676) | Peat soil microbial communities from Stordalen Mire, Sweden - 717 S3 30-34 | ecosystem: Environmental > Terrestrial > Soil > Wetlands > Peat | place: Sweden: Norrbotten County, Stordalen... | reverse complement strand
GAATCTCCTCGATAACCAGGGCGAAGGCGCGCGCGCCGCCGAGCAGGTCGTCGTCGCGGTTGACGCTGGTAACCACTGCATGGAGCAGCCCTAACTTAGCCACCGCCTCCGCGACTCTTCTGGGCTCGTCGAAATCGATGGGCTCGGGGCGGCCCTTGGGCACGGCGCAGAAGCCGCAGCGGCGGGTGCAGAGGTTGCCGAGCATCATGAAAGTTGCGGTTTTGTGGTGCCAGCACTCGCCGATGTTGGGGCAGTGGGCGCTTTCGCAGACGGTGTTGAGGTGGAGCGAGCGGGCCAACTGCTTGAGCGAGTGGTAGTTTTCACCCACCGGGGCGCGCGCCTTGAGCCACTCAGGCTTGGGGGCGGGAGTTGTGCGGGCGGGGGAGATCTGCACCAGTTCTGTCACGCTTTTTATTGTAACGGGAGTAGTGGCCGGGTGATGGATGCGACGCTTCGGTTAGCGCAGCTTCGCTCGTACCTCGGTGCGGACCAGGTAGAGGAAGAAGACCAGGTTGAGCAACCCCTGAACCAGGGCAGGCGGCTGATGCTGATTGGCAAAAAACCACAGATCGTAAACAGCCAGCAGGAAAACCGCGGCGAGGGCCAGCGCCCAGGCCCAGCGCAGCAATTTCAACAATCCGGCAGCGGCGGCGATAAAGCAGGCGGCAAAGACGAGAAACAGCCACGGATAGTAGTGGCCGGCTACTACGCCCAGAATGATCACTCCGGCCATCACTAACAGGTAGAGGCTGATAGTGGCCATGCCGGGCAGAGGGAATTGCTTCCCGGATTTGATCTCTTCGTTTTCAGGCGGGATTGTCATAGCGTGTGCAGGTAGGCGAGCAGATCGCGGAGCTGGTCGTCGTCGATTTGCGTAGCGGGCATCATCAGCCGGCCGTGAAGGATGGTATAGGTGATCCGCTCGTCGGTGGGCGGCGCGCCTGAGGGCATGGATTTGACTTTGGTGAGCGCCTGCAGCCCCGGTCCATTCAGAGGATGGACGGTGGTTGGGTAATGGCATCGGGCGCACTTTTGCTGGTAGATCCGCGCACCGCTCGCCTCTTCCGGTGTCCACTCCGAGGCCGGCTTGGATGGCGGCAGCGAACGGCAGCCGGCCAGGGCCGAAGCCAGCAGGAGCGCGAAAACGATAACGGCCAGCGAATTCGTCAATGAGGAGACTTGAGTACGGGTGCGCATCTGGCTCTTATGATACCGGGCTACTCCGCCGCAGCGATGGCTTCGGCGATGCGGTCGATGGCCTGAAGTTCAGCAGTGCTGCCGGGACGGTGCCCGTTGACGAGGATGGAAAATGCAAGGGTCTTGCCGCTGGCTGTGGTGAGGTAGCCGGAGAGGGCATTCGCCTCATTGTGCGTGCCGGTTTTGGCCCACAAGCGGCCCTTGAGCGGAGAATTCGTGAACCGGTCGGAGAGTGTGCCATCCACGCCGGCAATGGGGAAGGTGTCTCGCCAGGCCGCGCCCCAGGGCTGGCGCGCGGCATACGTCAGCAGTTGGGTGAAGGCGCGTGGGGCCATGCGGTCATCTGTGCTCATGCCCGAGCCGTCGTAGAAGAAGAAATCGCCGTCATCCACTCCCGCGTCGACGAGGAACTGGCGCACCACGCGCGTGCCCTGCTCAAAGCTGCCTTCGGCGCCATGCACTTTGCCCAGCAACCGCAACAGCAACTCGGTGTGCAGGTTTTGGCTGATTTTATTGATGACTGTGATGTCCTGGCTGACCGGCACGGAGATGTGCGTGGCAAGAACTTTGTGGCCTTCAGCCGGTGCGGCCACGGTAGCCAGAGTGGAGCGCGTGAGCTTCAAGGGCTGGGAGCGCTCATCGGCAAAATCGCTGGTTCCAGTGGGGAGTTTGTGACGAGAGAAGGCATTGCCGCGGACCGTGACGCCACGGCTGCGGAGCGCCTCGATGAAGGCTGTAGCTGTGAATTCAGCGGGGTCGTCGACGGCGATGTCCGTAAGAAACCCTTGGGGCGGAATAGTGCCCCAGGCGCGGACCGTCGTGCTGCCGGGGCGGCGAACGAGGCTGGGATGAACAATGGGCTGCGTTGCTGATTGCGCGGTTGGTTGGGCAGGTTCGCCGGGGGCTGCGGGGGTTACTGAGTTGTCCAGAGTGAGGTAGTCCAGCTTCGGGGTCCAGGTGGCTACTGTTGAGTCAGGATTATCGTGGTCGGCGGTCAGGGCAAGATTCAGGGTGTTGTCGTTGAAGGTGAGCGCGGAGACGGGCGCGCCGTATTCCCATTGCAGATCGTCCCAGCCCCAGTCCTCGCCGTAAGGCTGGTCGAGATAAAAGCTGTCGTCGCCGATAATGCTGCCCTCGATGGTAGTGACGCCGGACTGCTGCACCCTATCGGCCAGCATTTCGAGGACGGGCATGGGGCTGGGCAGAGGCACAAGCTCGGCAACGGGCGGGGCGGAGGAAGTTGCAGGGGCTGCGGACGCGGCCGCCGGAGCAGGCGCGGGTTCCGGGGCGCGATAGGGGTAGGTACGGGCGCTCAATGTGGGATCGCCCGCGCCAAGCAGAATCAGGTCGCCGTGCAGAACGCCCTGATTGTCGATTTCGCCGGCGGCCACTACGCGGGTGGTCCAGGTAAGAGTCTCCACGGGCAGCAGGGCGAAGGCAGCGGCGGTGGTTGTGAGCTTGGTGTTCGAGGCTGGGGCAAAGAGGCGGCCCTCGTTCAATCCATAGAGAGGCTTGCCGTCGAGAGTGACCACGCTGATGCCGAAATGGGCATGGCTTAGCACGGGGTCGGCAAGAATGGCGCTGATGCTGTTCGCCAAGGGCCCGGTGGACAGGGCGGCCTGCACCGCGGGATGGCCGGGGAGTTGCGCCGGAGGCTGGGCCACCAGCACGGAGGAGGAAGCTAAGACAAGGACCAACAGGAGCGCCGGAGACCGCCGAAAAAGCATCATGGACGGAGTTTAGCAGGAGGGATAGTGTTCGCGGCGTACCATCGAAAAGGAAATATTGTTTTCAGAGATTGAGATAATCTGCAAAAGAACGCCTGGCGCGACCAGTCGATTCGGACGTTATCGAGGGTGGCAAGGAAGAATGGCTGATTTGAAGCGAACAGTTACGTCCTGGCAACTCCGCTCCCGTGTGCTGGAACTGGGCCGGCGCACGCTGGTGATGGGCGTCGTCAACATAACACCGGATTCGTTCAGCGACGGCGGGCTGTTTCTTGATCCTGACGCAGCCGTGGCACATGCGCTTCAGTTATTGGATGAAGGCGCAGAGATTCTTGACTTGGGCGCGGAGAGTACGCGGCCGGGATCGCGGGCGGGGAGTGCTGGAGTTTCTGCGTTTAGACCAACGGTGAGCGCGGAGGAGGAACATGCGCGGCTGATGCCAGTGCTGGAGGGAATTCTGCAAGCGCGGCCGGATGCGATTGTTTCGGTGGACACCTACAAGGGGGCAACAGCGCGGGCGGCTTTGAAGGCGGGCGCGGAAATTGTAAACGATGTGAGCGGCTTTGCGTGGGACGCGGAGATGGCCTCGGTTTGTGCGCAGGCTGGTTGCGGATTGGTTCTCATGCACACGCGCGGACGGCCAGAGGAGTGGCGCTCGCAGCCGCCACTGGGACCGGATGAACTGCTGGCCACGGTGCGGGCGGGGCTGACGGCGAGTCTTGCAGCGGCTGCTGCGGCGGGGATTTCGCCTGAGTCCATCATCCTCGACCCCGGATACGGATTTGGAAAACGCTTTGAGGAGAATTATTTTCTGCTTGCGCGGCAGGCAGAGTTGCTTTCTCTGGGCAGGCCATTGCTGGCCGGAGTCAGCCGGAAGTCGTTTCTTGGCCGGACGCTGGCGCCGCTGCATGGCGGAAGCGCTGCGCCTCCGGAGGCTCGCGAGAGCGCCAGCGTGGCCGCGATGGTGGCGGCCATTCTGCATGGCGCCTCCATTGTGCGGGTTCATGCGGTGCGGCAGGCTGTGGAGGCGGCACGCATTGCGGATGCGGTGCTAATGGCTGGATAGTTCGCGAAGTTGAAGTTTGTGGATTCCCACCTTAACCGATTCGCAAAAGACGCGAATCGGCGAAGGTGGGGCACCCGGGGGATGCGGTGCTGGCGACGGAATAGAATGTTGATAGTCAGGCAGTTTGCAGATAACTTGATAAAACTACCTGTACAAAACGGTACTTACAAAGTTCAAAGTTAGGCATATATATAATAGTTAGTGCTGATACGAGAGAATAGCGCCAGAAAGAAATAACTGAGATAAGTGCGACCTCGGGGAAAGGAAGCATCCAATAGATATGAAAAAGTTCCTGCTTGGACTCGTCCTCGCCTTCTGCTTCGCGGCTCCGATTGCGTCGCAGGCGCAGGTAGTGGTTGTTGTTGGCCCCCACCATCATCATCATCATTACCACCATCACCACCACCCCCGTCTCGTGCAATAACGGGCGCAAATGCAATCCCAAGAGCGGATGAAGCGCATCTGAATGACCGATGCGCGCCCTAACATGGCTCGCAACTTCATGAAACGATAGGCGTGAGATAAACTATCTCGCGCCTATCCTCATTTTCGTTCAATGTTCAATATCACACGTCTAACTTAGGATGCAGCGCCATCCGGTCCTGGGTGATAACTTCTGAGATATGACAAAGAGAGCTGCCTGGAAGAAAGAGTTGAGAATAGAGTTTGCAGTGGTCTAAAGTGGGCAGAGACTGGGCACAAACATTGTTAATATGATGTGCAGTGAAGGTGAGAAACGGCAGCGACAAAGGCCGGTCCAGCTTCCTTGATGGTTTGTAGAAGGCCGCGCAGTTTATGCCCGCCCAAGAAATTCTGCAAGAAGCCAAAAAACTCCACAAAGTCAGCGACAGCCTTGATGCGCTATCGGTACAAAATGCTCCGATTTCGGATGCGCTTTCGATTCTTTCGGGAAGCGTGCGCAACTCGGCTACATTGTTGGAGGTGCTGGTGGCGCTGAAGTTTGGGCGTGAGCCGGAGTTTGATTCTGCAGTCAACTGACGCCCAGATTATTAAAGAGGGAGAAACCGTGAAAAAGATGAGCCGTAGTGAGATGGATAGAGAGATTCTCTCCAGAGTGAAGAAAGAGATGGATCGGCCGCGTCTGGCGGCGTCGGTGCGCGACAGCCTTGACGTCCAGCCCGCGCTGCACGCCAAAGGGCCTGTTGCCCTTACCGCGAGAGCGTGAAGCGCCAAGCGCTTCACACCCTCCAGTGCAGATAAATATGTAGGTCGAGCTAATTCCTGTTTTGGCCGTGATTATTTTTTAGCCGCGCCTCCATCGACGCCCAAAGCCTTGAGCCGTATTTGCGCCAGGCGATAGCTGGAGTCGGGAATAGCAAGAACTAGCTTGGGCTTTTGCAGCTTGCGGTAGTCGGCAATGGAGATATCCCGTTCGCCATACTGCTCGGCAATGCGGCCGAAGGCGTACCAGTAGTCGTCGTCGGGTTCGTCCAGATTGAGTTCGTCCATGGCGCGCAGCAGCAAGTCGCGCGCCTCCTTAGTCTTTCCAGTTTCAGCGTAGAGGCAAGCCAGAGTGTGCAGAATATGCGAATTGTCCTTGGATAGCTGCGTCGCCTTGATCGCCATTACGATATCGGCATCATCCACCTTGCCGGTGAAGAGCGCGAACCAGGCCGAAGCGTTCAAGAGGCTGGCGTTTTCCTTGCCCTGATCCATCAGCTTTTGCGCCCAGCCGCGAGCCGCTACAAAGTTGCCGCGGGATTGCTCAGTAAACATCTTTCTCCGCAGTGCATCCTCGTCTCCGTCCAACAGCTTCAGCCGCTGGTCAGAGAGGGCGATGGCCTCATCGAATTGCCCCAGCCCGGTAAGAGCCCATGAATTCCACCAAAAGACCCGCGAGGATTCTGGAGACTGCTTGAGCAGCGCCGAGGAGACCTCCAGCGCTTTAGCGAAGTTGTCCTGAAGCGAATATCCAGCGGCCAAGGCCAGTTGAATGTTGGTTCTTTCACGGTCGGTTGACGCATCTTTCAAGGCTTCCTCGAGCAGTGCGACACCCTGAGCCACGGTAGGCTTGGTGCCCACCAGGATGGACGCGGCAGCCATCTTCATCTTGTTCGCATCAGCGGCCTGGCCCTTTGTCCAAAAACGTGGAAAGATCGGTCCGCCCAACGGATCGTCACCGCCATCCAGGTGCATATCCTCGCGCAGCCAATCCAGCAATACCTTGGCGCCTTTGAGATCGCCTGCCTTGATCCGGTCCAGCATCTCCAAGGCGATCGAATTCGGCTTGTCGCCGGTGTCCAGCAGCCTGTACTGGCCATCCTCTTTCACTACAAAGAAAGTGGTGTTGGCGCCGTTTGGAAACTGCACTTTTTCCCGGTAGCCGGTGGCGTCGTTGCCCTCTTCCTTGGGATCAAGGACCTGCAGCAACATATCGAGGGTGACATCGAGCGAAGAACCTTCCCGAGCCAGTTGGCTATTCATCTGCTTTCCCGATTCCAAGCTCTTCTTTTTTTCCTCCGCATCCTCGTTCTTGAGGACCGCCAGCGCATTGCGGCAGGAGATAGCCTCCAGCTTGGCCTCGGTCACCTCCGGGTCCATGGTGATCATAAAAGCACGCTTTACCTGGTCACCCGGCGTGTTGGCGAAGCGCAGATCCTCGTGGTGTTTTGCGCCGCGCAGCATATTGGCCATGCTCATCGTCTGAGCGGCGTTGTCGCCCGCCGCGCCCGCTTCCAGGAAATCTGCGGCCAGTGAGTATTGGCGGATATTCATCAGCATTTCGCCCGCGGTGCGCGCGGTCTCCTTGAATGCCGCGTCGTCGCTGGAGCGCTTGTTGGCCTCCGCCAATCCGGTCTTGCTGCCGTGCAGTACGGCCTCGCTGGCCGCCAGCAGAGCGGCAGGCTGGGGATTGAGGGTTTGCGCAGCCTTTATGGCGCCATCCGGATCGCCGCCGTAAAAGAGAGCATACGCAAGATTGTTCGCAATGCCCATGTCGGTCAATTTATCCTGCCCCAGCTTGCGGTACTCGGCGATGGCCTCTTTCATCTTTGATTGACGCCCGTAGCGACGGCCCACCGGGTCGTACTCCAGCAATATGGCTAGATTGCCTTGTGTTTCGTGGTCGTCTGGTTCAAGCTTGATGGCCGCGCGAAAGGCCTCGGCCGCGCCGTCCAGGTCGCTTCCGGCGCGCAAATTGCGGCCCACGAGGTCGTGTTTCAAAACGTAGGCCAGAACCCTTTCGGCCACCGCGGAGTTGGGATCGAGCTTGACGGCCAGCCGCGCTTCGGCACGCGCCGCCTCGCCCATACCCGCATCGAGAAGCACATTAGCCATCTGGAGATGATGCACCGCCTCATTGGGGTGAAGCGCGATCAGGCTGCGATAGGCGGCCAACGCCTCGCCAACCTTTCCTTGATGCAGTAGCGCCGCACCACGCGACTCGAAGTTGACTAAAATGGCCGGGCCCGCTATCAACTCAGCTGCCTTGTTCCGCAACTCGGTTGCCTCGGCAACTGTGTAACGGCGCTTGACTGTATCGAAGGTAAGGTGTGCGACTACCACGCCGTTATTCTCCGGGGAAAACTTCTCGGTCAACAGGGCTGGGCCCACGGGAATTGTGGCGTCTTTTGGCAGTTCCTTGGGCACAAAACCGTCTGGCGGCACAATCCTGTAATTCCAGTCGACGCTGGACGATTCGTTCAGCCACCAGTCTGCGGTGCGCGGCTTTTTGGGCTTGTCGATGTCGTTCTTTTTTTTCTTATCGTCAGCGTCGTCCCTGTGCCTCAGTTCATCAGGCAGGCGCGCAAACATCGCGTCCAGGCGAATGGCGGCTTGAGCGCCGTCGAGTCCCGTGTAGCCGCGTTTAGCCTTCTCGCAGGTCAACGTGAGTTCAAACTGCCGCGACAGATCAGTTGGATCGGTGCGCTCCACACTACCGAGCGTCTCGGCTACATATTGCGCTTTAACGTAACCCGTGAGGCTGTCCCTGGTATCTTTGTTGGGCTTGTCGGCAAAGGTGGCGCGGTAATTCGACTCGAAAACCCCCTGGGGCCGGCTCTTCTCCGTCACAGCCGCGGGGCCGTTTTCGCTCAAGGCGAGTTCGCGGAATTCGAGCAGTACATTATCTTTCGAGGTGGATTCCGGCGTCTTTACCAGGGAGGATGTTTCCGGTCGCGCAATCAGCGCCAGCCGGCCCTGATCGGCGGCCGGCAACTGCCCCAGCCGCGCATACCGGTCGGTGGCGTCAATCCATAACGCAGGGGCGCCGGGCACATACACAATGGCGTGATCGAAGAGCCCCATGCCCGGAAGATCGGCAGGCACATCCATTCGCGATCCTGCATTGAGCAGAGCCACATAGGCCGGAACGCCGGCCGCGCGCAGCATCGTCACCAGCAGCGTGGCTTTATCTTTGCAGTCGCCATACTTTTTGTTCAGTGTGTCAGCCGGGTCGTGGGGCAAAATTGCCGCTTCGCCGAACTCAATGCCTGTATAACGAACCTCACGGTCCAAATAATCCAGAATCGCGCCTTCTTTTTCCGCAATCCCGGTTTTGCCGGCAATCAGCTTGTCGACGATCCCCTGTACCGCCGCCGGATTGGCTCGGCTATCCACGATTTTTGAATACTCGGCAGCCATGCTCTGCCACGACGCCCCGGTGGAAAACTCGATCTCAGGAAAACGGGCCACATCCGGAGGAAGATTCGCTTCGCGCGGCTCAAAGCCCTCCAGCAGTCCCAACTCGAAGGTGAAAGTAACCCGTCCATTGGCTTCCGTTCGAACCGGTTTCAGATCGGGCAGCAATAGGTTACCGAACCGCAGCGGAAGAGTAGACGGAGCCTCAAAAACCGCGAGGCTATGCTCGATTGGAACTTGTTCCTGTCCAAAGGAAAATCGTCCCACGTGCCCCGGACTAAAGAGCGGCTCGGTTTCGTGCTCAACGTACTCCTCTTCGACTACCACCCCAGGAGCAATTGCCGGAAACGGCACATGCAGCCGCTTACCGTCGCTGTACATCTTGTAATCGCCGCCGCGGGCCGGCGCCTCCGTGATCGTATTCGGATCGAGCATATGCACGGAGAAGTCCGGCCCGATGACTCGGACACGAATCGCTGGCCGTGCCTCATGCCAGGGTTCCCAGCCTATCGAGAGAAAATCCCATCCCTCGGCCCCTTTTTGCGTGAGCACTTTGTAAACGCGGTATCCCACAAACTCGATGCGTCCCGACTCGTCGAAGTTGTAGTTGTCCCCTTCAATGAGAATGGTTACGTTGGCGCCATCCGGCGCGGCCACCGCCGATGCGGCCTCATAAAGGGCTTTTGGCTCGGCGGAAAAGTGAGGCGCCTTCCACGGTTCAACAGCTTGCTGAGCAAGGCAAACAGGAACGGAAAGCACCATGCATATGGCGTAAGACAAAAATGCTATATGGAAACGAAAGGAAAAGGAGGGCACGGAATCACCTGATGTCAAGAGATGCACATCATGGTAGTCGGGGCCGGTTAGTTAAGCAAGTAGTTTCCGGCTTGGAGCATTGGTTTTTCACGGCCCGCGTTCATCGCCGTATCTTCAAGAATATCCAGAGGTGCGCGCTGGTTCTGGGCGAGTGGAAGTCAGCCGCCTGGTCTTTACGCGATAAAAGCATGCAGGGTTTATCATGAGAACTGGTGTGGACTGGTGGGGCCGCGCCTTCGTTTTGCAGTCCCGGTATTGTGCGTGCCTTCTTAAAAGGCAAGCGAGGCTGCAGTATTCCTCACATAATACAGGCTTCAGGAACAGGACGAGATGCGAGCAAAAACGGCGGTAGTGTTAGGAGCCCAGTGGGGCGACGAGGGCAAGGGGAAGATTGTAGACGTGTTGAGCGAGCGGTTTACCGCGGTGGCGCGCTATGCCGGCGGACACAACGCCGGACACACTGTTATCTTTGGCGGGCAGAAGTTCGTGCTGCAACTGATTCCCTGTGGAGTGCTGCGGCCGGGTTGCCGGGGAATCATCGGCAACGGCGTGGTGCTGGACCCGATCGCATTTTTGAAAGAGGTTGCTAAGCTTCGCGGGCTGGGCGTGGCCGTGGATGAGCGTCTCTTTGTTTCGAACCGGGCGCAGGTAATTTTGCCCTACCACCGGATGATCGAACTGGCCGCCGAGAGCGCGCCGGGACGGAACAAGATCGGTACTACAAGCCGTGGCATTGGGCCGGCTTACGAGGACAAGATGGCGCGCAGCGGGTTGCGCGTGGTGGACCTGTTGCGACCGGATCTTTTGAAGACGCACATCGAGGCGGCTTGCGGGGAAAAGAATGCAATTGCTCATGCGCTGTTTGGGACCGACCCGCTGGATCCGGCGCAGATGTATGACGAATATGCAGCTGCCGCGGAACAGGTAAGGCCATTTGTGGCCGACACCGGGCGCTTGCTGAATAAGATTCTGGCTGAGGGCGGCAGCGTGATGTTCGAGGGAGCGCAAGGGACGATGCTGGACATCGACCATGGAACCTACCCGTTTGTAACTTCATCGTCGGCAACGGCGGGCGGCGCGGCCACGGGAACCGGCGTGGGACCGACAGCCATCGGCACC
>Ga0224559_1002076_pt1 | contig 10526 bp, 7 predicted proteins | sample 714S33034metaG_FD_180676 | JGI IMG/M metagenome (GOLD analysis project Ga0224559, IMG submission 180676) | Peat soil microbial communities from Stordalen Mire, Sweden - 717 S3 30-34 | ecosystem: Environmental > Terrestrial > Soil > Wetlands > Peat | place: Sweden: Norrbotten County, Stordalen... | reverse complement strand
CAGCTTTTGCAGACATGAAAGGCATGGATCCTAACATGATGGGCGGGATGAAGACTTCACATGGTCCTGAATGTCTAACATCACTTGCAGTTCCAATACCTGTTTTGGATGAAGAGATTCTCCTGGGATTAAAAATTCTTGACAGTGATGTTCCGTTGCCCGTATCAGACATAAACGGGCGTACTGCTCATACAAAAGTAAACTATGGACATATATGGGAAGGCACCGATAAAGTTATCCGCGTCGACAAAGACAGGTGTCTGAACCATCCGGATTGTCCTGCAATGCGCACCTGTCCTACGGAAGCGATTTCAAACCGTTTCATTATCAACCAGAGATATCTGCATTAACTGTGGTACCTGTACCCTTACAATGTCCTGGAGGGGATTCCGTGCAAGACTGGGATCCATAGAATTGGCTGAAGGATCTGTACCGATTTCGCTAAGACAATTAGATAGAGCCAGGGCAGAAAAGCTCTGTACGATGCTTAAGAATCGTATTCAAAATCATGCGTTCATACCAACTAAAATGATGGAACCTCTGTAATAGAATCAAAATTTGTGAATATACTTTGATATCGCAGCACTAATAATCGGTCAGCAATATAATGTTGTAGAATTTACTGATATATGGTTGGCATTTTTTTGGTCTCCCGTGCAGTTAGTTCAAATTTTGGTAATATCTATATTTGATTAAAATAGTGAATTTCAAGAAGAATCGTTCTTTAAGCGAGTTTATTATATGTCATTTTAAAGTCCAATTTGGTTCAACTTTTTTGAGGTTTTGTGTCCGATTTATTGAATTGGATCATCTCTTATGAACGAGAATAATATCCCAAAATAAATATTAAACGATTTACAGCACGTATGTCAGCTACATGAGCAGGCAGTTTGTAACCACGATAAATGCAGAGAATTTAGCGAGATCTTGTCAGAATTGCTTGTCAGGCTGGAAGATATGGAGTTTTACCAGATGGCTGACAGATTGATGAGTATTCTCATAAATTGCAAGCCGAAAGAAGCTTCTCACTGCGAAAAGGCAAATATTGTCTAATCGATGATCAAAGAGGTAGAAAAAGATTTACAAAAAAAACAGTAAATTTAATAAACAAAAGATACTGAGTCGATAACAGTATATTTACTAAAGTTCAATTCTCCAAACTTTGACCGATTCTACTATATTTGTGAAGTTTTCCTATTTTTCTCCAAATTTTTGGTCGTTCCACTGCAAAAATGAAAAATCAAGATTTTTGCTAATGTGCTTTAAACCTGATTGTTCCAAACGATATAAGAGTACACTAGTTGTGGTTTATTAGTTCACAGTATTTGTAAATAAAGTATGATAAAAATATAGGCAAAATTGAAAACATTATTAAAAGGTCTTTTTCTACAATACTTATCTTTGAATTGTTTTTACTCTTTACGATGAAGAATAAAATGTAATATATTCAAAATCAAGTTAACAGTTTGAATCCATCAATAACAGTAACAAATAAGCAAAATAAATACAAATAACTGAAAAACTCAAAAAGAAGATTCAAATTTTTGAATCATGAAGACTGCAAGTATAGGCTTCGAGTGCATGAAGGTTCAAGGAGAAACCGAAATAATATATAATATATAAAACAAAAATACGTTTTAGTGGTGAATTGATGTTGTCTTTGAGCTCTGAATGTGACATAGAAAAAAGCGAAAGTAAAAAGAAAAGTCCTCTGATTGCCGCGTTATTATCTTGCATAATTCCAGGACTCGGTCAGATCTATGCAGGTGATCTATTTCGAGGTGCAATACTTGCTGGATTGGGGTTTAGCTTCTGTTTGATGGCTCTTATCATTGGATTGTTTACATTTGTTGGTATATGGATATTTGCAGTAGCAGGCGCTTACAACATGGTAAAAAAGCAAAATGATAAAATAGGGTCGTGTCCTTATTATATGAACTAATCTGGCTTTCTTTGGTTCCTGTTCAATACGTTTCAAAGTGAAACTCAAATATTATGTGAAATAGAACTCATAGTTAACTTTTTAAAGAGCTTGTTCCAGATCCGAGATTATATTTTTTACCTCCCCAGTATAGCAACTTGTTGTGGGAATTGACATTTCTCTAAATCATAAGAATTCTTGGTTCTTGAGAATTAAAAATTAAATTCGAAAAATGGTTTTATTCATATCAGAGTTTAAGAACCTTAGGCTTTTAAGCACTGGAAATAATAGATTCGATATCCATTTTTTTATTCCAGCGCAATCATATCGTAATTTGCCCCTATTTCAGGACGTTCCGGGCCAACAGTACAGTTTCCTGCCGATAGACTAGAATTATCGTAGGTTCCAATTTTGCGGGTCGTATCCATAATCTTTGTTCTGTCAAAGGCAATCAAAGGATGGTAGACTGGAATCGGAAGTTGATAAATCTCAGCATACATGTTGGCACAGTTTGAGATGCTACCTGTCCGAGGGAAGAGCCGGTGATAATTCCACTTGTTTTTTCCTTTTTCATAATCTCATAGGCTTCTCTGTACATCATGCATTTACAGAGAAGACATGTATTTTTTCGATTGCATTTTGCGATAAAGGATTGCAGATTAGGATCATGAGGAATCTCATAAATTGTAAACTGATGCCCTTGGGCCCATTTCTGGAGCTGGCGAATGCAATCAAAAGCACGTTCTTTTGCCTCTTCCTGGGCATAAGGAGTATTATTACAATAGACCTGAATGATCATAACTCCACGTTTCAGCATAACCAGGCATCAACCGGAAAATCAAGTCCTTCTGATATTAGAACTACCATGCTGCCCTGTGTGCCAAGTGCAAGCCTCCCAACCCCTTTAAATGTTTTCAGATAAATATACGCTAAGTTTTGCCGCGTTTCGACGAAAATCTCCTTATTTGGAGACGTCAGATTAACTCTAGGTCTGTTTTCTTACTTCTCCATAAAATTCCAGACTGCATCTCCACAGGCTTTAGCAATATATACTGAGGAAAAAGGATGGTTCCCCCTTTTCCTTGCTCTGATTGCAAAAAACTCACCATCAAAAACAAAATTTTGAGCAATAGCTGCACATACTCTAGCTGCATCCTCAAGTCTAGGTTCTGTTGTCAACGCAGCGGAAGTTGAGAAAATCCCAAAAACATCGGCTATCGCTTCGGCAGCATGAGAATCAATAGTCTCAATGAATATCCTGTCCCATTACCGGCGAATTCTAGAAAGGGAATTCTTCTTGAATCCAACATTGCCACAATGTTTTTTATAAGAATTTTTTCACACCAGTTCCTAATTTCAGGACTTTTAAGAGCAAGTTCTCCATAACGTACTAAAACCACATCAGTCGAAACTTCATCCATTAAATGATGTGAGTCAGAAAAATATCTAAAAATATTTTCATCATATTTCTTTTGTATTCTTCTGTTTAAATGTAAGTACAGATTAGGGAATTACTCGATGGAAATCCTTTCCTAAGAGGGTATCAAACCGACTTGGAGGAGTATTTTACTGTGGTGACATCGATGTATACGGAAGTCAAGCATTTGAGTCTATCAAATTGGATCCACACGTAAAAAAAGAAAAGCTAAGAGAAAAATTGTTTAAATTAAAAGTGCAAAGGCTGAAAAGAAAAAAAATTTTGAGATAGAATTTATGCATTTCATTCCAAAACAAATAATGATAACCAGTTATAATTATTAAAAATGCGATAGTATAAAATATTTTACTTCTTGTTTTGGGTTCAATTTCACAAGTCTATCCTTTATATCTATATCTTTAGCGTAAACATACCCAGTTGTTTGCAGCGGGGAATGTTAACACTATCATAATTTTTATTTTTCACCACTGAGAGTGGGGCTACAAGTTCAGATTTCCACGTAAATTATTCTACCATCGTAGATAGGCATCTTTTTATACCGAGAGGTAACCCATTTCATCAATGATCAGCAATTAATTTAATGTTTGATTCCCCATTTTTCTTCTTTTTGTATATTTGAGAATCTTGGCTTGAAGATCATTGTATTCTCGTTGAGACCTCTATCTTGCCACTCACATTCTTTCTTTTCTTTAATATTTTTGGTGTGACACATATTCTCATCTTCATTTATTTGATCAGTTGATTTGAACTTTGCCTTAAATCCTGTTTCCTGACCACAAAATCCTTTTCCCCCATCACTACCATCAGAACTTTTGGCACCACAAGTGTTGCCACCACAAGTTTCGCAACATTTTTTCTTCCCATTGAATACGCTTACAGTAATGTTGTTTGAAGGCACTTGGTAAGTACCTTTAGAATTGGTGAAATTACATGTTGCATTTGCACTATTTGTTACAGAACAAGCACAAAGGTCTCCTGGTATTATTGTGTAGTTTGCTGTCGCTACAACGCTTTGGCCTACGTTAAGACTACTGTCAGTTATATTGAATGTTCCAGTTCTGTTATCTGTAACCGTTATATTTCCTGGTAGAAGATCTACATTTCCTGAGTTAGTTACAATATAGGTGTATGTGATGTTCTGTCCTACACAATCATAAGTTTTTATAGAAGGTATCTTGAAGATAGTCAAGGCTGGGTTTTGATTTGCTGTTACTGTCTGGGTAAACGTGTTTGAATTGATACCATCGTTTGTTGCATATGCTGAATTGGTCACATAACCGTTATCAAGGTCTTTCTGAGTTATAGTATATGTTGCTGAAGTAGTATAAGTAGCGTTAGATGTAAGTCCAGCACCGTTAGTTATGGTAATTTTGTTCAAGATATGGTCATCTGTAATATTAATGGATCCTGATATCATTGAAGGTCCTATGTTAATCACAGTATAGGTGTATTCGATATTCTGGCCTACAGTACTATAAGTTGCTGGAGATGCTTCTTTTAGTAAAAACAGACTATTTGTGCTTGCTGCTGCAACCGAGGTCAAAAAGATCACAACAAAGAAAGGTAGTAGAATCGCGAGTGAGCTATTTTTTTGGTATAATGTTAATTTCCCCATTTATTTACCCCCTTATTTTTTGGCAAGAACTGTGGATGAGTTAGACAAATTCAATATTGGTCTAGAAATCTATTTTGTAAGAATTCATGCCTAAATTTATTCCAACAAGTATATTTTTTATTATATTTACATCAAAATACTTTAAATCAAAATATTTATTGTACTAACTCTCACATTTCAGCATAAAAACTCACATTTCAGCATAAATATGCTTATTACGTTAATATACAGACAAATATATTACTATAATAGAATCTATCTTACTTAATATAAATCATTTATATAAATTTCTAAAACTAGATTAAATAAACTGGTACAAATCTACTCAATACTTCACGAATATAATATAATATAATATAATATAATATAATATAATATAATATAATATAATATAATATAATACAATATAATCACACACAAAAGTATATTCAATCCAATTTTGTAATGGTTATCTTTTTATAAAATTACAGTTATACTAACATGAAATTTTTAACAATATGACTGGAAGTTCACTTCCTCTGGAACATCAGCTCGATAAATGGGGGAAGAAAGGCATCAACTTCCAAACTATGAAATATGAGTATATCTGCTTTTTCCATACGGAAAAATCTTTTGGCACTAAAAATTATTGGCTCTTGAGAATCTGAAACTATCAAATCTTGCAGGAATACTATATAATAAAGCAAAGCAGTAGTAATCCTAGCAAATGCATAGTTTTTAGTAATAAAACTGGTGCATTCTCTTGTTTTTAGTCGAAATTATAATCTTTTAACCAAGATTTTAGGTATTTTTATCCAAATCTCATAAAATGTAAATCGTTTTTACTAAAACGACTGATTTTATAGGTATTTTAAATATAGTATAAAATAACAATTTTATTACTATTTAATCTTATTACGTTTATATATTTTTTAATATATTATTCGACATACATTTATGTTTGTATATAAACATTTTTGTGTAAATTAATTCCCAACCCCTTAATTTTAGTTTCGTGATAAGATCCGGAGAGAAAATTACTAGGATATAGTTAGCTTCAGACAGTGCATTATATGGGACTTACGCAGTTGGGATGAAAAATAAAGAGCTTTAAACTTAAAATGATTAAAATACAAATTCAAACTACAGTGCTTGATGTGCGTTGTTTTGTACCTCAAGTGCATAAGTCCTAATTAGAAAAGGCGTTTATTTTTACTGTAAGAACAATAATTGTTGGGCGAGTGGGTTTTAAGAATATAAAATGAAGAATAAAAATTATAGCAGGTTAGTTACGTTCTAAAATAAAATTATTGAGTATCATCATTAATATAGAATTATATTTTATTACGATTTATGCTCTATAATTAAATTTCACAGCACTAATGTCTCAATCTTTTGATTATTGGAATCTAAATAAGCTATTCTCCCTTTTTGCTTATTAGAAATTATCCAAGTAACTATGTTCAATACGAGATTTTTTAAATGTAAAATAAATGTATTTTCTCTATTTTAACTTCCGTTTACCATTTTTTGGTACTAGTATTCCTAACACCTACAAAGCTAAGAATATACAAAACGCAGATCTAATTAATTTAAGACAAATACGTTTATTAATAGTGAAATTTGCATTTCTGTTTTGAAGTATTAATACTAGCTTTCTCGTTTTCATTATTATAATGGAGCATGCCCTTGCATCAGATATGGATACCTACATTATAATCGTGATATACAATATAGCCAATTCCTTATATGTCTATTTTATGGAATTTTTACAAATTCAATAAATTTGACTATATTCTGTTTTAAAATTTTCATATCATCTATTTTAGGTTGACCACGACTGAACTCATATTTAATTTTGAAATCATTATCTTGGACCATCGGGCTACCACAATTTATAGATCCTCAAAAGCCAGGAACTAAGTCTGTCGTTGCAGTCACCACTTCCATTTAATGGAAATAGAAATCCAACTATTTTTTATCTACTTTACACTTGATGATTTTTTCTGCTTTATGGTGTTTGGAGTGGGTTTTTGCTTATGTTTACTCAAATAAACCTTAGCTTCTGAACAACATAATTTAACCTTGGAAACTTTAGCCGAAGAAACCTTTGACTTGTTGCCATTAGAGTCCAAATTTAGTACTTCTAATGTGCCAGAAGGTTCACTGCCATATCAATAAAGTTCACAGTCATGTGTTGGATGTTCAGGAATAACATTGATCGGAATACTAGCTGGTATCAGTTAGTGTGAAAAAAACATTCATTTATGCGTACCTTTGTCTAATACAGTTACTAATGTTTGAGTGTAGGCAAAGATTCCAGGTACTGAAGCAGAAGCATCTAGTTGGGAACTGCTCAATGATGTACCATCGACTATGTCGGCAGGGTTACTCCAATTAATTGTAGGAGTCGTTTGGATATTACATTATAAACTTCCCTAAGGCTACAGGATGGTCTCCGACTGGTACCGTGGCTTTAACAGTGTTTGTTGTGGTGTCAATCACAGAGACATCGTTATCGAAATAGTTTGCCACATATACCTTTGTTCCACTTGGGGTGACTGCAACTCCGTAAGGCCCATTTCCTGCAGGTACCATGGCTGTAACAGTGTTTGTGGTTGTGTTAATTACAGAGATAGTGTCATCACCGTTGTTTGCCACATATACTTTTGTTCCATCAGGGGTGACCGCAACTCCGTGAGGTCCGTTTTCTACAGATACCATGGCTGTAACAGTGTTATTTGAGGTATCAATTACAGAGACTGTGTCATCGCCGTCGTTTGCCACATATACTTTTGTTCCATCTGGGGTGACTGCAACTCCCCAAGGCCAGTTTCCTACAGGTACGGTGGCTACAGCAGTGCTGTTTGTAGTATTAATTACAGAGACTGTGTCATCGCCGTCGTTTGCCACATATACTTTTGACCCATCTGGGGTGACTGCAACTCCATAAGGCTGGCTTCCTACAGGCACGGTGGCTGTAACAGTGTTTGTGGCTGTGTTAATTACAGAGACAGTTTTGCCAAAATAGTTTGTCACATATACCTTATTTCCATCAGGGGTGACTGCAACTCCAAAAGGATAGTGTCCTACATTCACCGTGGCTGTAACAGTGTTTGTTGTGGTGTCAATTACAGAGACATTGTTGTTACCTTCATTTGCCACATATACCTTTGTTGCATCTGGAATGACTGCAACTCCTGCAGATTGATTCCCTACGTTAACTGTGGCTGTAACCGTGTTGTTGATCGTGTCAATGACAGAAACATTAGTGCTGTTCAAGTTCGTAATATATGCAAATGGCGCTGCACCTACGATACTTACCAGCATAAAAAGCATAGCTTTTGAAACTAAGGCTATCAAAAACAACTTTTTTTTATTTATCATGTATTTTTCCTCATTTTCCACATATTATTTATCGAAAAAATTCGAAGATGTCCTATTTTGTATAGAATATTTATCTATCTGCTTCTGAGTATTGTAGCACTACAAGCTCTTGATATCACATTAACTATTATTAGTTATAATCACGAAATTTGTTATCTTACTACTCCTCCATTCATTTTTAATTCAAAATAGCACCATTTAGCGAAAGCATAGCATAAGTTGTACAAGCGCCAGTACTTTGGGAAATAATTAACTTATTGAGTATTTATGTGACTACTGTGTATATATTTTTTATGAGCAAATAATTTGAAAAAAAGAAGTATCTTACCAATTCAATTACCTTTTTTAACTTTTCAGGTAGGCAACCATTATTTTTTAAATAATAATTTATCTGGAAAACTCCGTTATCCCCAAAATATTTTTCCCCCAACAGAATAAACAAATAAAAGCCTTCATATATCTAAAAGTCGAATAGTTTATCTTTGATTAGATATGGTTCCATGGTTACCCAAACTAAAAATTAGGAGATATCACAGCATAGAGAACTCATTTGCACATCTGATCTTCAAGCTTTGGGGAAATATAAAACGATGGATTCTACTCTACTTATAGAGAAAATTAAAAAGTTCAGCTCGAATAACTTCCCCACATTATGCATGGACAGCTTTTGGAAAAATTGCAGGATTAATGACTTTGTTTGCATTCTCTACCATTTCACGCATGCATAGATATTGGAGTAAAACTTGTGCATTAGTAAAACCAATACATAACTAATAATATTCTACAGAATATCCGATAACTGGCTAGTTTATTTTTATAGGTAAACTCATTTTATGAAAACTATGTATTTTTCCGAAATTTGATAAAAAAAATCATCTAATCCAAAAAAGTATGGATCAGATATAGCGTTTTGTGATAAATCTATGTATTTTCTCAGTTTTAATCGAGCTTGAAAAAAAAATTATGATTTCACTTTAGAATAATGCACAGTTTTTAATAAAATATATTTTAAAATTAAAATCACAAAGTTAAGGTATTTATAACTCTCGTGTTTTACCAATACCACTCAGATAGAATCCAACATTTTCGTACATTTTCATATCTTGTCTATCAGAGTGCGGATGGGTTCTTACCAAGAAAACTTCGAATCGCATCGATACTTTGGGTTGGGAAATCACAAAATTAAATTTACTCAAGTAATGTATAATATAATAGATACTGAGTACTAATATTTAGAAAGTTTCTTGTCTTTGATAACTTTTCCATTAAGTAATAGTGTTTCATAAATGCTGATATTTGTAAAACTTATACACTTGAGGAAAAAATAAATCACAATAAGCTTTGTGGCCTAAACTTAAATTTGAGATCGTTTAAGAGTTGAAGCTATTTATTTTAGTCCAAGTGCATAACTCCCAAGAGATACTTGAAGTGAAATTCAGAATACTTGTTTAGTATTTTTCGAAATAAGCTAGAAAAATGATAATTTAATAAAATTTCAGGAAGCTTACATACTCCAATTCTGCACTTATTTAATCTGTTGTGTAAATTTTGGTTATCTGTATGTAAGTTATTTTCAAAAATAAGCCAAATAAATAAGGAGGATTCAGAGATGAAATATATATGAGCAAATACTTTCAATAAAATGCTTTTCTGTTTGGTTTTATTTTTTCTTGGATTGATGAGTACTTCCATCACGCATGCTGAAACTGATACCTTTGTTACAAAATGGGGTTCTATGGCAGCGGTCACGGAGAATTTCACAAACCCATGGGTGTTGCTTTCAATTCTGTAGGCGATATTTATGTTATCGATAACTTCAATCATCGTGTTTAAAAGTTTTACGACAACGACAGATTTATTACCACATTTGGTTCTTATGGTAGCAGCTCCGATGAATTTCAGAGTCCTGAAATTATTGCGTTTGATTCAAGAGGCAATTTCTATATTACCGACTCGGAGAATGCACGCATTAAAAAATATTACAGCAACAATACATTTGATATCGCATGGGGTTCTTATGGCAGCGGCCCCGGAAAATTTACACTTACAAATGGTTTAGCTATCGATTATTTGGATAATGTTTATGTTGGCGATACGGGAAATAATCGTGTTCAGAAGTTTGATTGCAACGGAAATTTTATTACCATGTGGGGTTCTACTGGCAGAGGCAATGGCCAATATATTCT
>Ga0224559_1002075_pt1 | contig 10530 bp, 9 predicted proteins | sample 714S33034metaG_FD_180676 | JGI IMG/M metagenome (GOLD analysis project Ga0224559, IMG submission 180676) | Peat soil microbial communities from Stordalen Mire, Sweden - 717 S3 30-34 | ecosystem: Environmental > Terrestrial > Soil > Wetlands > Peat | place: Sweden: Norrbotten County, Stordalen... | reverse complement strand
TTTCGGAGCTCATTTATACAACCCGGTGATCAGTCACATACAGATAGAAAGGTTCATAAACGGGTTGCCCTACGGGTGGCTCGGAATCATTGCCGCCTTGCAATTCGGAATCTGGTTCTACCTGGGGATAGAAGGAACTGCACTGGCAGCGGAAGAATGCAGATCCACTAGCCGCTCCCTGCCTGTTGGAGCCATGGTCGGTCTGGTGACCCTCCTGGTTGGCGCCACCATCACCTGGTTTGTGTGCTCTGGGCTGGTGCCAGCCGGAAAATTAGGGGAATCCGTCTTTCCGTTATATAGCGCCGCCCTGGCCACTGGGAAACCATATGTCATCTGCGCCCTCTTCGCGGGTACCGTTCTTTCCTGTCTGGCCAGTGCCAGCGGGTGCATCAACGACTCGGGCCGGGCCTGGTTTGCCATGTCCCGGGATACTCTGATCCCCGGCGCTTTTGCGGCTACTCACCCCCGATACCAAACGCCATACCGGGCGATCCTGTTCCTGTTGCCCATTTCCATCGCCTTCGGATTTACCGGTCTATTAGACCAGGTGATCACCTTCTCCATCTTCTCCGCCCTGATGGTCTACATCCTTACTGCTTACATGATGCACAAATTCCGGGCGATGTATCCCCTGGGTACGATCGAGCGAGGCTACACCGCCCCCTGGCACCCAATCCCTGCAGTGGTGTTGATAGTGCTCACCATAGCCACCCTGGTTGGGATGTACTTCGGATACTGGATCAACATCCTGTCTGGTCTTGTCTTCTACATGCTGGCATCTTTATGGTTTATGAAGCGACGTTCCAAGTTTGTCGATATCAATACTTTCGTTGCGGCCGGCGCCAAGTATTGGCCCCGTCCCCAGGGATATTAATTTACAAGAGAGATTGGAGTGGTTCTCATGATTCAAAGCGTGACAGTCAACCTGGATGTCATAGAGGCATTGCTTTATTTCTGGCAGTCAACCAAGGACAGAATAAAAATATCCGACCTATTCATTTTGGAAGCGGCAGCAATGCCCGGGTTGCAATGTGTCTATGATGATGAGTTCAATGCAGAATCTGTACGGAGGGCGCTCAGCGCGATCGTCAATCGGGAAGCCTTCTCCAGCAAGAACCGGAAAGAGGGCCGCTTCTACAGCAACAACCTCTGGATGCTGGAAGATCTCAGCCTAACCGAACGTATGGTGGCGCCGTTGAAGAAGCTCAACCTATCATCATTGCCGGCAAAGCTGAATGAATTGCAGGAAAACGAACAATACGAGGAATTGGCTGTCATTATCTCGCCCTTGCATATAGATGAATATATTATCAAAAACAATCGACTCATTGTTAATTTCTTTGCAGTCAGGCCCAGCGACGAAGGTGAAAATGTCTATATCGGCAAACAGGAACTGCTGGCGTTCATCACAGAAAAGCTTACCAAATTGCTGTCTGGTGGCCAATAATTCGAGAAACTGTAATTCGGCGACCGCCTTACGCCCCGGCCACCCCAGTTTGATATTGATTCCAGGCAGGCTTTTTGGCGGTGCAACCGGAGACTGCCGGGAGAGCCCCCAGCGTGCGGAACCTGCATAGTCTGCCGGCGGAGACTCCAGCGCCTTGATGATAAACTCGGCCATGTCCTCCGGGGGTTCATCCGGCGCCAGCAGATCGTGAATGCTCATTCCCCGTAGTGTGGCGAGTGTAAAATCGATCAACCTTAGCCTTGATTCCATCTATATGCAAAGACAAAGGTACTGTCGCATGCGCATGCCTGCACTTGCCAGGAAATAAGTGTTGGTGTCATTCTCATCCGGCAGTCCTCCTGACATACCGTTCGGAACTTAAGACGTTGCATATAGATGTCGGCGTTGTGCCGTCGCTGCCGCCTGTGATGGTGTAATAGGCGGTATCGCCTACAGGGATGTTGCCGATGCTCACGAGGGTCGATGTAGTGATGGCGCCGCCGTTCTGGCTGAGCATCGGGGCTGCCGGGGCGCTGACAGCGAATGCCATGCCCGCAGGAATGCAAACCAAGATTAGCATTACAGCCACAAAGACTACAAGGATCTTTCCTCTATTTTTCTTCATCAGTTTTTCTTCACCCCTTCTTTTAATAACTTGACAGTCCATACTTTTCACCGCTCAGGCTGCGTCTCGGTGCCTTTCAGTAAAGCGTTCGCTTCTCTTGGCTGTAATTATCGCATAAATAGCGGTATCACTGAAAAGGTGAAAATTGTGGAAGAAGCTTTCCCGGATCACGGACAGCACCGTTTCTTCGGAAGGAACATCTGATGTTCTGGTTCTGAGCCAGCCCCGATAATTCTTCCAGACGAACTGATCGTATTTGAGCGCCAGCAACTGCAAGATGCCGGTGGCGATGCAACCGAAGTTCACAAACGCCTCAATTGCTCTGGTAGCCTTAACGATACGAGATTGATCCTTTTTATCGGTCACCATCTCGAGGTTGCATTTGCCCTGCTTGTCCCTTTTTGGCCAGGCTGCCGTCCAGAAGTGATAGCAGAAGGTTCCGATCAGGAGTTTCAATATCTTCAAGCAGACCTCGATCTTGAAGCGGTAACCGTAGCCGGCGATGATCAGGGATGGGTCGAGAAGCAGATCCGAGCACATCAGGATGAATCTTGAAGCGCCATCGATCACCAGCACGAAGCGCAGCTTGCCCTTGACCGGCTTCCAGGTGAGATCCAGGCACAGACAGGATACGGCCCTCTTTTTCCCGTAGGTCTCCACCTCTATCTGCTGGAACTCGGCAATCCGGGTGCCGAACAACTCCGCCAGTCGCAATTTCCGGCCATAGGTCTTCGGACGGCCGCGCTTTCTGGTTGTCTGTTTGGGTGGATCCTCGTAGGCTACCACATTGCCCTTGGCCCTGACGATTACCTGCAGCATTCTGTTGGCGCCTGCATCCACCACCTCCCTGATCATCAAGAAGACCGGCTTTGCGGCAAAGTAGGCGTCCAGGACCAGGATGCATTTATGATCGAGGTTCCTAGCCAGGTTGCAGGCCAATAAAGCCATAGAGGTGATGATGCTGATCTTGGCTATCGCACTGGTTGCTTCGGGATCGTCCGGGTGCTGGAGCTCGCTGCTTTGGGCTGTTTCATCTGCCGATGCGAAATCATCCATCTCCTTGAATTCTCTGATCTCGGCCATTCCTTCATGGATCCCGGCGGCCAGCGGCACACAGAACAGTTTCTTCGCAGTTCCGGCCAGGATGCCCAGCACCCCGTGGTGATGGCCGAAGATGTATTCGGCCTTGCCGGAGTTGGACGATTCCTGGTGCAGCTTCTTCACCCCCGGCATCCTTTCAGCCTCCTTGGAGACCTTGATGCCGTCGCCGATGATGACATAGGAGCCATTGATGGTGACCAGGGGCAAACGTTCTTTCACGATCTTCGCCCAGCAGAGCTGGAGATCTGCCAGCGTCCAGGATGTTGCCCTAAAGAAGCTCAGGCAGGAGGTGTAGAGATCCGGTTCCAGCCCCAACCAACTGATGAGCGAGGAAACCCCGTGCTGATCAATCCTGACCAGCAATCCGAAGATGACCACCACGAACCAGGAGAAGGATGCGCTCCTATGGAAGCGCTTTTCAAAACCGGTCAGAATATCGCTGATCTCTTTGATCATCCTGCTTGAACACCTCCTTTGGCGCCTAACGCGCTTACCGCTCTTTCGTGTGTGGGACGCCGATATCCATACTTCCGGTAAGAATGAGCCGGAAGTCTCTGGTCAAGGGGTAGAGATAGATAGTTTTAACCACCAGCTTAGCCTTGGACAATTGAACTCCCTGGCGGCCGCGGCCCTGGGTGAGTCCGACGAGGTTCCAGTTGGACGCCCTGTATGAAGTGCCCCTGAAGCGCTGGTCAACGAAGGTCTCCAGGAGCACGGGGGCGTAGCCGTACCTCTCCCTCCAATCAGATGGAAGCTGCCTGGCGACGAGTGAGAGCAGCTTGGATGCCAGGTTCGGGCACTTGATCCAGGGCAGGATCAGGAACCTCGAGTTGTTGGCCACCAGGTAGAGGAACTGGCGGCGCTGGTCCCCGTCCCACCCGATGAATTGATCCCGGTCCCGCACCTGCCAGGCGGCGGCGGAGAATCCGAACACGGCCACCAGGCCCTGCGGGGAGTGGACCAGGTAGCGGACCTGGGCGCCGGCGAAGGTGGCGCAGCCCAGGTAGTGATAGCGGTCGATCAGCTCGCTCCAGAGGTCGCGATCCTTTTTGGTGGTGACCACCTGCAGGGTGAGGGGCAGCAGTTCATCGAGCCGGTACCTGGTTTTGGGGAGCGGCTCTCCCCCGGGGGTGCTGGGACGGCGCTCCGGTTTACTGTAGTAGGGCGTCCGGGGAGGTGGCAGTTCTATCAGCCGGTTCTCATGGAGCTTCTTCAAAAAAATGATGGTGGCCGTCGCTGCTAGCTCGCCGTTCTTCTGATACCAGGTCAGGGCAGAGGCCACCAGGCGGGTGATCTCCGCCCGGCTGGCGGCAGGGTTCCCGGCGATAATGCTGCGGATGAAAGCGAGTTCGTCCTCGGTTAGGTATCGGCCGGAGACCCGGCAGGGCAGGTCCTGTTCTACTATCATGAGCGTCTGCCTCCTGACGTTGGCGGTGTTTTACAGTCCTCTCGTCCATGATAAATAAAAAACCCGGGATTGTCCCGGGCCGTATCATGTCATCTGGGCCTATCAAGTTATAATGCAGGCTTGATTATCCGGATCATGGAAGCAGACGTAGCGTTGCAGTTTTTTTTGGCTGAAACCAGAGTAAAAAAAAGACCCCTGAACCTTTTACAGTTCCGGGGCAGGAAAGCTCTATCGTCTGGGAGAAATGATAGGCAGTGGAAGCCGGGTGGCGCCTGCAATCACCAAAGGAGAGAATGCCATTGACCAGTGGAGAGATCGTCCCATTTAACGAGGTTTGCCCGGACATAGATGAGATGCTGGTGATTCCTGTGCGCAATCACACGCTACTGCCGGATGGCGATTACGGTCTGGTAGACGGTTTTTGCGCCGATCTGGATTGCGACTGCCGTGTCATCTACATTTTCGTGATGGCGGAATCCCGGCCGGGCAGGAAGCTAGCGTCGATCACTTTTGGTTGGGAACCCCTGGAGTTCTATCGGAAGTGGATGAGGGCAGACAAAATCGATGATGGTATTCGTGCCTTAAAGGGGCCCGCCTTGATGTCCATGGCCCCGCAGACCGAGCTTGCTGATGCCTTGCTGGAACTGGTGGCGCCCAGACTACGGGAGCGTTCCTATGCCGATTTATTGAAGCGCCATTACCGGCTGTTCAAGGATACACTGCGCAGAAACCCTCCGCATCTGATCTTTGGCTGATGAAACTTACAGCGAAAGGGATGAACAAAAGTGCCGGTGTCCAGGAGCGAGAGGCACAGGAAAAGCAAAAAGGGGACGGATGGGCATCCATCTGCGCCGGCTTCCGCACCGGTGCAGAAGCAACCACTTGAGCGCTGCGTTATCAACCGCAACTGGCGGGATGCCCATATGGCGAGTATCGTCATTGTCCGGAAAACCACCGGTGGCTTTACAGCGGTATGGTTTCAGGTCGACACTTGGGGCTTGGGGCTTAAAGACGCTTTCATGCGCAACGGCCTGTCCTGGATAGCGCTTGACCAGTTGCTGACATTTACTGCGGGCGCTGACGAATTGATCGACTGTCCGTTGCCATTGGCTCAAGAACTCGTATACGGTGGTTTGGCATGGGCGCGCCAACATGGCTTTAGGATCCCTGCCGCAGCCATGCGCTGCCTGGAAATACTTCCCGAGCCTGCGGTTGAACCCGATCTTTCCCGTTTTGGCATCGAGGATGAAACGCCTGTAAGTCTGGCAGCCATAAAGAAGTGGTTTTCACGCCGATAACCAGCGCTGTTTCACTACGGGTTATAGTAATAGATTATTGTCTGGCTATTGGTCAATATCATATTTTTGCTTGATCAAGAATCAGGAGAACTTTGGACTCTCAAGTTAAATCATTGAGTGATTCCTCCACCAAACTAATCGCCTCCACAATAATAAAGTCAGATTAAATCTGCTGATTATTATTGTAGACGACCAAATGAGTGGGGTAACGTTATTCCGACTTTTTTGCGATTGGGACCGTAATTTTTCAGATATGTTCCTGAGGTAATGGCAGTTAGCAATAAAAGGTAGGAATAACAAATTGGTCGGAATAATTACGGTTATTCCGACTTCGGAATAGTCGAAGCATTTTTATCTTGGCATCATCGGCATCTGTGAAATCCGGAGGATGACTACCCGTATACACATCCGTCAAAGCAATAACATGGTCAGACGGATTCTGGCCATTCAATAATCTCTGCACGACACGTTGTAATTTATCTCCATAGGGAGTCCCCCCATGTTGTCGTAGTATAGCCATCATCATTACTATCCATGACGGCTACTTCCTTGGGCTCAAGGAACCGGATAAGACGATCAGAATGAGTAGCTACAATCAGTTGGGTTCGTTTTGTAGATTCGCGCATAAGGTCGGCCAGAATGCTAAGTAATTCAGGATGCAAACTAACCTCAGGTTCGTCGATCATTGTGACGGTTGTAAGCTCAGGGCTTTGTAATAGAGAAACCAACCAAAGAAAGCGAAGTGTACCTTCAGAGAGTTCGTGCATGAAAAACGGTTTATCGAAGTTGACATCCTTCCATGTCATTGTCAGCATTCCTGTAGCGACAGGAGGAAAGCTTAGAGATTCAAAGCTGGGAAACGCCGTCTTTAAGGCATCTTCAATAGCCTCATAGCGGTCTCTATTACTTTCATGCAGAGAATAGAGAAACGGAATCAAATCCTCGCCATCTGCGCCTGGCAGATTGGCCGGTTTCATTTGCTGTGGCAGCTTAATGGGGGCGCGTGCCCCCACATCCAAAACATGATACTGGGTCACCGAACCGAGAATGCGTCTCAGTTCCTCCGATTCCTTAAACATCTTGGGAACTTGGGCGAGGGATGTCTCAAAGGGGTTATGCTCCCAGTTCGGACGAACGAGGTGTTGCTGTACCGTTTCGTAGTAACGGATATCTCCATCAAGAGAGTCGATATGTTTGAATGCCGTTGTAAACCCAAATTGAAGTTGCGTAAGCACTTCGCGGGAAATTGAATATCCAACGCCTTTTGGAGTCAAGGTAAGCTCGTACTCAAGCGGATTTTCTCCAGGCACATCCATGCCAACAAAAAGCGATAGATAATCTGCCTTATCGCGGGTTAAGATATTTGCCAAACCGCCGAATTGAGAGAGCCCACTGTTCAATCCACCTGTGGCCGATGCCGATAGCAGAGCAATTGCGTCAAGTAAAGATGCCTTTCCAACGCCATTTGCGCCGATAAGCACCATGAATGGCCTGATGTTCAGGGTAAAGTCCTTCAGCTTTTTAAAACCGTTGATTTTGATATTACTGATCTTGTAGCTACTTTTCATTTTCCTAATCCTCCCTTGCCTTACCCATTCGTTAAAAAGGAAGCTTTTTCCTGCTCATTATATTTCATTTAATATATTTAGCCAACTCTGGATTTTTTAAATATTCTTGGGTCGCCATAAGTCACAGGGCACGCTTCAATTTGTACGCCGCATCGGTTCCGACACGAACAAGGCGTCATCATCCCTCTCGACCAGGGGCTGTATTACTGCCCAAGCCTGGTCGCGGTGGGCACGGTGCAGATCTGATAAATCTTCATCAGGACGCATCCCGATTAGAAACGGGTCTTCCGTGAGAAGTCCTATATCCCCCTGCCGGATCCCGTTCTCCGAGTCGGTAATCCTGCGCCATACGGGCATAGCTTTCGGGTTTTGGACATCGAACAGATAGGCATCGGTATGGCTGGGATCGATCCACAGAACTCGTTCGATATGAGGCTGACCCTCATCATCGAGCCATTCTACAAGCTGATTGACACAGAGTCTCATGAGGCGCTCACCCCGGATGAATATAGCATATCCAGCAGACGAAGCGGATGATCGGCACCCAACGGTTCTGAGAGATCGGCCCGCCAGAGGCGGGAGGCCAGAAGATAGCGGGCAACCGAAAGGCTTGCTCCCGGTGTAAGGCCAAGGCGATCATCTCCTTCTTGGGCTACCTTTGATAGAATCTCCGTGCTAGGCAAGTATCGCTCCAGACAGGCGCGAATTCGGGTCACATCATCTATGGTCAAGGGAGACAGAGCATGCAAGTTTTGGTATAGATGCAGCCATTTCAGGTTTTCCACCAGCGCCAGAGGAATCTCCCGTTCGGTGACGATATGCCAGGGAGTATTGCGCTTTTCCCAGTATCGACGCTCCAATTCGAGCTTCTCCAGCACTCGCATCCCGCCCAACTTCTGGAAAGGTTTTACTGCAATCGCCTCGTCCACGACCCTGCTTCCCCGTCGGATCGAGATTAGAAAATCAGTGGTGCATACAACAGGGTCCTCACTACCGGGATAGGTCGGATGCCGTATGCCAATCTCTTCCGCCAGGGTCAGGGTTTCTTCGAGAGGAAGCAAGGGGTACTGCTCGCGAATGTCAACCACGGATTCATCCCAGTCGAGGACCAGAAAACAATTATATTCAAGATTGCTGAGCAGATGATGTTCCCGGCCGGTAGTGCTACCTGGCGCACGACTGGCCAATCCCTGGGAAGGTACGTCCTGCACGCGGAGCCAGGGCTTGTAGTCCTTGCCGCGGCCATTACCCCGCCCCTCATTCAGGCGTCGTTCGGTTGTTACGCAACCATCCTGCCGTTTCCGCTTGGCCACCGGAACACCTCCCTCATCAATCAAGGCAATTTCAACAGGAGAGTGTCATAAAAAATACTCTTGAAAAAGAGGACAGCGTCCTCGTTTCCAAGAGTACCATATATATCCTATCCAGTCAAGCTAATTATTTTCTAGTAAAGCTAATTTTTTACCGGTAAAGATAATTATTATCTTCGAACAACAGCACAGGAATCAGCGTCTCTCTATTCCACAGTAACTGACTTTGCCAAATTCCTCGGCTTATCGATATCGCAACCACGAGCGGCGGCCATGTAGTAGGCGAACAACTGCAGGGGCGCCACGCTCAGCAGTGGCGCTACCAGGGAGGATGTCTCCGGCAGCCTGATCACGTGGTCGCAGGCGCTGTCCACCAACTCCTTTTTGCCCAGGCAGAGGCCGATCACCGTGCCCTCGCGGGCTTTGACCTCCTTGACGTTGCTGATCAACTTCTCCAGCAGATCATCCTGGGTGGCCAGCGCTACCACCGGCACTCCCTCCACGATCAGGGCCAGGGTACCGTGCTTCAGCTCGCCGGCAGCATAGGCCTCGGCATGGATGTAGGAGATCTCCTTGAGCTTCAGGGCGCCCTCCAGAGCCACGGCATAGTCCAGGCCGCGCCCCAGGAAAAAGATGTCCTGGCAGTCATGGTACCGCTCGGCCAGGTCCTTGATCTGCTCCTTCTGTTTCAGGATTTCCTCAAGCTGGTCCGGTACCTTCTTCAGCGCCGCCACGATCTCGGACTCCTGCTCCCGGGTAATCGTGCCCCGCTCCTTGGCGAACAGTAGTCCCAGCAGGTACATCACCAGCACCTGGGTGGTGTAGGCCTTGGTGGAGGCCACGGCAATCTCCGGACCCGCCCAGGTGTAGATAACATCGTCCGCCTCTCTGGCCACCGAGCTGCCGACCACGTTGGTCACCGCCAGCACGTGGCAACCGTGTTCCCTGGCCTCCCGCAGGGCAGCCAGAGTGTCTGCCGTTTCCCCGGACTGGCTGACGATCACCACCAGCGTCTTGGGGTCGAGCAGCGGATCGCGGTAGCGGAACTCCGATGCCAGGTCGATCTCCACCGGGATGCGGGCAAGCTTCTCGAACACGTACTTGCCTACCATCCCGGCGTGGTAGGCGGTGCCGCAGGCAACGATGGACACCTTGTTGAAGTTGCGGATCTGCTCGGGAGTCAAGCTGATCTCGCCCAACTGGATCCCGTTGCCGTCAGGCGTCAACCTGCTGCTCAGGGTATTCTTGATCGCCAGGGGCTGCTCACAGATCTCTTTCAGCATGAAGTGCGGGTAGCCGCCCCGCTCCGCCGCCTGGGCGTCCCAGTTGACGTGGAAGATCTCCTTGTGCACCGGGCGGTCCTGGAAGTCGAAGATGTTGATACCGTCCGGCGTCAGTTCCACGATCTCCTCAGCGTTCAGGAGGTAGATCTGCCGGGTATAGGGAAGCAGCGCCGGGATGTCCGAGGCCACGAAGTACTCGCCGTCGCCAATCCCCGCCACCAGCGGGTTGTCCTTGCGGGCGGCCACGATCAGGTCCGGGTGGTATTCGCTCAGCAGCACCACGGTATAGGATCCGCGCACCTGCAGCAGAGCATCCCTCAGGGCGAGGCGCAGATTCCCCTGGTAGGCTTCCTCAACCAGGTGGGCCAATACCTCGGTGTCCGTCTCCGAGACAAAGTGGTGGCCATTGGCCTGCAGGCGATCCCGCAGCTCGACGAAATTCTCGATGATTCCGTTGTGGACGACAGCGAATTTATGAGTGCAGTCGAAA
>Ga0224559_1002074_pt1 | contig 10533 bp, 12 predicted proteins | sample 714S33034metaG_FD_180676 | JGI IMG/M metagenome (GOLD analysis project Ga0224559, IMG submission 180676) | Peat soil microbial communities from Stordalen Mire, Sweden - 717 S3 30-34 | ecosystem: Environmental > Terrestrial > Soil > Wetlands > Peat | place: Sweden: Norrbotten County, Stordalen... | reverse complement strand
TGATGCTCGGTTATTCCGATTCCAACAAGGACGGCGGCTTCGTCACGTCGGGCTGGGAGCTTTACAAGGCCGAGATCGGCCTGGTCGAGGTGTTCCGCCGCCACGGCGTGCGCATCCGTCTGTTCCACGGTCGCGGCGGGTCGGTCGGCCGCGGCGGCGGCCCGAGCTTCGACGCCATTCTCGCCCAGCCGGGCGGCGCCGTGCAGGGCCAGATCCGCATCACCGAACAGGGCGAGATCATCTCCAGCAAGTATTCCACCGGCGAAGTCGGCCGGCGCAATCTCGAAACGCTGGTCTCGGCGACGCTCGAGGCCAGCCTGCTGCAGGAGAAGGTCGCCGCTCCCGACCCCGATTTCCTCCATGCGATGGAGGAACTGTCGCAGTCCGCCTACAAGGCCTATCGCGACCTGGTCTACGAGACCGACGGCTTCGAGAAGTACTTCTGGTCGTCGACCGTCATTACCGAGATTGCGACGCTCAACATCGGCTCGCGACCGGCCTCACGCAAGAAGACGACGGCGATCTCCGACCTGCGGGCCATTCCGTGGGTGTTCTCGTGGGCGCAATGCCGCCTGATGCTGCCGGGCTGGTACGGGTTCGGTTCGGCGGTGAAGGACTTCGTCGCCGCCCATCCCAAGGACGGGCTCGACCAGCTCCGGGCGATGTATCGCCTTTGGCCGTTCTTCCGCACCCAGCTTTCCAACATGGACATGGTGCTGGCCAAGTCGAGCCTCGCCATCGCCTCGCGCTACGCGTCGTTGGTGCCCGACGTTGCGCTGCGCGAAGCGATCTTCTCGCGCATCTCGCGCGAGTGGCGCGATTCGGTCGACGCGCTCGGCGCCGTCATGGAGCAGCGCGAGCTGCTGGAGAGCAACCCGCTGCTGCTGCGCTCGATCCGCAATCGCTTCCCGTATCTCGATCCGCTCAACCACATCCAGGTCGAGCTGCTCAAGCTGCACCGCGGCCACTCGGTCGCCGACCGCGTGCTGACGGGTATCCAACTGACGATCAACGGCATCTCGGCGGGGCTGCGCAACAGCGGGTGAGCGATGAGGCTGCTGCGGCTCCTCAATCGACTGTTTCACGGCCCCGCGTGGCTGACATTCCTCGCGATGGGCGTCGCCGTCGGCGGCTTCGCGCTATGTTCGCTCAACCTGTTCGAGCTGTTTCACGCCAATTTCCGCCTGCTCACGACCTATGGCGTGATGGCCGCCTTGGACGGCGGCCTGCTGCAACTGGCGGAGCTGCTCGTCTGGGGCTATGTCGCGCTGGCGTTCTATGTCGTGTTCAAGGGCTGTCTCGACGGACTGCTGCACCGCATCCATCGCAGCAGTGGGCCGTGGCCGCGCTGAATGAGGATCACAACGCGTCGGGACCGGTGAAGACCTTGCACCAGCCCTGCCGACCGACCGGCCCGACCACCAGCCGGCACTGGTCGGGCGGCAAGAACGGGGCGCAGATTTCGCATCGCTCCGACCCGTGCGGGTGGTCCTGGTAGGCGACCTCGGCCTGCGAGCGTTTGCCCGCCGCGGCGGCGATCCGGCCGCCGCCGGCGACATATGCGGCGGCGATCAGCAGCGTGCGGCGCGAGAGTGGGGGAGCGACCACACCTTTCGTCGGTTTGTCCAAAACTCCCTCCCGCTTTGCAATGCAGCCTGCGCGTCACCGATCGGCGAGCGCCATGTCGTCGCGGTGGATCATTTCGGCGCGTCCGGGCGCGCCCAGGACCTTGGCGATGTCGCGCGAGTTGCGGCCGCAGATGCGCTCGGCGCGCTTCGCGTCATAGGCGATCAGCCCGCGGCCGATCTCGACCCCGCTTTCGTCGCGGATGGCGACGCAATCGCCGCGGGCGAAGCCGCCTTCGACGCACTTCACCCCGGCCGGCAGTAGGCTCTTGCCGCTCTTCAGCGCCCTGGCCGCGCCGGCGTCGATCGTCACTGAACCCTTCAGCTCGAGCGTGCCGCCGATCCACGCCTTGCGCGCGGTCACCGGATTGGACGGGGTCAAGAACCAGGTGCAAGGGCCGCCGTCGCCGACGCGGGCGATCGGGTGGGCGACGCGGCCGTCGGCGATCACCATATGCGCGCCGCCGGCGCTGGCGATGCGCGCCGCCTCGATCTTGGTGCGCATGCCGCCGCGCGACGCCTCGGAAGCCGCGCCGCCGGCCATCGCCTCGATCTGCGGCGTCAGCCGTTCGACCACCGGAATCAGCCGCGCCGACGGACTCTCTTGCGGCGGCGCGTCGTAGAGGCCGGCGACGTCGGAGAGCAGGATCAACAGGTCGGCGCTCGCCATGGTGGCGACGCGGGCGGCGAGCCGATCGTTGTCGCCGTAGCGGATCTCGCTCGTCGCCACCGTGTCGTTCTCGTTGATGACCGGCACGGCGCGCATGCCCGACAGGCGGGCGAGCGTCTCGCGCGCGTTGAGATAGCGGCGGCGCTCCTCAGTGTCCTGCAGCGTCAGCAGCACCTGGCCGGCGACGATGCCGTGGCGTTGCAGGCTCAGCGACCAGGCGCGCGCCAGAGCGATCTGGCCGATCGCCGCCGCCGCCTGGCTGTCCTCGAGTTTCAGCGCTCCGCGCTTCAAGGCGGCGACCCGCCGGCCCAGCGCGATCGCCCCCGAGGAGACGACCAGCACGTCCGCGCCGCGCTTGTGCAGCGCCGCTAGGTCGTCGACCAAGGCCTCGAGCCAGTCCTGCTTGAGCGCGCCCTTGGCGGCGTCGACCAGCAGCGACGAGCCGACCTTGACGACGACACGCGAGAATTGATCGAGTTTGGGCAGCGTCGTCACGGGCGGCTTCGGACTTCTGGCAGGCGGAAAACCGTGGCCTAGATCAGGCTTCCCCTCAAAGCAAGGGGCGGTTGACCCGTCCGCCGGCTGGTCTTTAGAAAGGCTCCTCCACGCCGGCCGAGCCACACGTCGGCGCGGCGTCGATCCTTCCGTCCTCCTTCAGGAGCCCCGGCGATGCGCAATTTCGACGATCTCTCCGAGCGCGAAATGCTCGCCCTGGCGATCGCCAACGAGGAAGAGGACGGGCGCATCTACGCCGATTTCGCCGACTCGCTGCGCGAGGACTTTCCGTCGACCGCCAAGATGTTCACCGAAATGGCGGCCGAAGAGAACGTGCACCGCCGCTGGCTCATCGACCTGTTCGTCTCCAAATTCGGCGAGCACATCCCGCTCATCCGCCGTCAGGACATCAAGGGCTACATCGTCCGCAAGCCGATCTGGCAGTTCCGTCCGCTCGGCGTCGAGGCGGCGCGCAACCGCGCCGCCGAGATGGAGCGCGACGCGGAGCGCTTCTACCGCCTCGCGGTCGAGCGGGCGAGCGACGCGGCGATCCGCAAGCTGCTCGGCGACCTCGCCGAAGCCGAGGTCAAGCACGAGCACCTCGCCGCCAATCTCGAAGAAACGATCCTCACCCCCGATGCGCGCCACGACGAGGACGAGCACGCGCGCCGTCGCTTCATCCTGCAAATCATCCAGCCCGGTCTGGTCGGCCTGATGGACGGATCGGTGTCGACGCTGGCGCCCGTCTTCGCCGCCGCCTTCGCCACCCGTAACCCCTGGGAGGCGTTTCTGGTCGGCATCGCAGCGTCGCTGGGCGCCGGTATTTCGATGGGCTTCGCCGAGGCGCTGGCCGACGACGGCAAGCTGTCGGGCCGCGGCGCGCCGCTGCTGCGCGGATTCGTCTGCGGCCTAATGACCATCGGCGGCGGCATCGGCCACACCCTGCCCTATCTGATCCCCAATTTCGTCACGGCGACGGTGATCGCCTGCATCGTCGTCGTCATCGAGCTGGCGGTGATCGCCTGGGTCCAGTGGCGCTACATGGACACGCCGCCGCTCTCCGCGGCGGCCAAGGTCATGCTCGGCGGCGGCCTGGTGCTCGCCGCCGGCGTCCTCATCGGCAGCAGCTGATCCCTATTTGCGCTGCGCCGCCAAAAACACATGGAAACTTTCGCGTCGACGCAGCCTGTCAGCTTCCTTCCCTCGCCTGAGGCCGGGCTGACCGGCACTTACGTGCGCGGCGCCTTCGCGGTCTCGACGCTCGGCCGGGCGCCCGCGGCGCGGCGGCGGAGCTTACGCAGGCCGAGGCGCGCGAGCTTGCGCCCCTTGAACAGGCGCACCCGCGTCTTGCTCAAAGGAATGTCCGGCCGTGCGGCGACCGGCTGGGCGTAGGCCGAAGGCAGGCGGCGGCGCAGCCTGCGGCGCATATAGCGCTTGCCCCAATGCGTGCAGTAGTGCTCGAGTTCGCGATCGATCAACGCCAACTTGACGCCGGCGGCGCGGAAGCATTCGCCGACTGCGAGCTGCTCGATGTCGTGGCGATAGAGCTTGGCCGCCCACAGGCGATCCATGAGCTCGATCGCATCTTCGACCAGCGGCAGATGCTCGAGGCGCGCCGCCACCAGCCCGGAATTGAGCATCGGGGCATGGGCGGACTCGAAACGGTAACGTCCGACATGCGACAGATCGGTCTCGAACGGACCGAAAAACGGGTAGGGATCGGATCGGACAAAGGCGTTCATCGCCGCGCCGGCGGCGAGCGCGCGCTCCACCGCGTCGGCGAAGCCGGCGCGGACGAAGGTGTCGGTGTCGAGCAGGACGCAATCGCGCTGAAACAAGCGCAGCGCCTCGGCCAGCGTCGCCGGCTTGGCGCGGAAGAAGAAGTCGACCTCGCCGTTCCACCGCATCGCCGCGATGCGATCGGAAATGTCGACGATGCGCTGCGGCCAGCCGGCGAAATCCTGCGGCCGATCGGTGAAGACGGCGATGCGCTCGGCGTCGCCGCCGAGTTCCGCCATCAGGGTCGCGACGCTGTAGGCGAGCTCTCGCCGCAGGCTCGGCGACTTGCCAAAGCAGAGATAGACGAACTGCGCAGGGGGCAAGCGCATCGGATCAAGCGGACGGCCGCGCCGCCGCTTCCCGCGCTAACACCGCGCGCACTTTCGCCACCATTTCCGCTTCGGGAGCGGCGAACTGGGCGCGTTGGCGCAATTCGAGGTAATCGGCGCGGTCCTTGCTCGCCTTGGCGAGCTCGGCGCCGAGCCTGAGATCGCGGATGACAACCTCGCGGCCGCCCTTCGCGTCGCGCTCGTTCGAGCCCTGGATGATGGCGCACAGGCTGCCGCGCCGGTCGGCGTATTTGAGCTGGGCGTTGAGACCGGAGGCGCCGAGATAGAGTTCGGCGGCGATCCCGGCCGCGCGCAGGGTCGCCACCAGCCGCTGGTAGTCGGCCATGTGATCGCGATCGAGCACGACGACGACGACCGGCCCGGGCCTCGCGGCGCCGGCGACGATTGGACTGTCGATCGCCCTGAGCGCCGCCAGCAGGCGCGAAATGCCGATCGAGAAGCCGGTCGCCGGGACCGGCTCGGCGCGAAAGCGCGCCACCAGCCCGTCGTAGCGCCCGCCGCCGCCGACCGAACCGAAGCGGATCGGCCTGCCGTCCTCGCCGGGCGTTTCGAAGGTGAGTTCGGCCTCGAAGACGGGGCCAGTGTAATATTCGAGGCCGCGCACGACCGCGGGATCGAGAAGGACGCGGTCCTCGCTATAGCCGACGGCGCGCGCCAGCCCAGCGATCTCACGCAGTTCATCGACGCCAGCTTCGCCGGTTGGCGAACCGGCGACCGCGGCCGAGAGCGCGACCAGCGTCGCGGCGTTATCCTTGGCGCGAGCGGCGGTGTAGGCGAGCACACGTTCGATCGCCGCCGCCTCGAGTCCTGCGCCCTTGGTGAAGTCGCCGCTTTCGTCCTTGCGGCCGGTGCCGAGCAGCGCTTGCACGCCTTCCGGACCGAGCCGGTCGAGCTTGTCGATCGCCCGCAGGACGGTCAGCCGTCGCGCGCCATTCTCCGGCCCGCCCAGCTTGATCGCCTCCATCACGCCGTCGAGCACCTTGCGGTTGTTGACCTTGATCACGTAGTCGCCGCGCTTGATCCCCAGCGCCTCCAGGCAATCGGCCATCATCATGCACATTTCGGCGTCGGCGGCGGGCGAGGCGGCGCCGACCGTGTCGGCGTCGAACTGCATGAACTGGCGATAGCGCCCCGGCCCCGGCTTCTCGTTGCGGAATACCCAACCGGCGCGATAGCTGCGATAGGGCTTGGGCAGCTTCTCGTAATGCTCGGCGACGTAGCGGGCGAGCGGCGCTGTCAGGTCGTAGCGCAGGCTCAGCCATTGCTCGTCGTCGTCCTTGAACGAGAACACGCCCTCGTTGGGCCGGTCCTGGTCGGGCAGGAACTTGCCGAGCGCCTCGGTGTATTCGATGAACGGCGTCTCGACCGCCTCGAAGCCGTAGAGCTCGTAGACGGCGCGGATCTTGGCCATCATCGCCTCGGCGGCGGCGATGTCGGCCGGGGCGCGATCGACCAGGCCGCGCGGCAGGGCGGCGCGGACTTTGGCGGCGGCTTCGTCGGTCATGCTCGATCCCAAAGGGCGCGTTTGCGCTTCAGATCAGCCCTGCGCCGATGTTGATCGTCAGCGCCAGGATGATCGTGTTGAAGAAGAACGCCACGACGCCATGCGCAAGGCAGGCGCGGCGCATCGATCTCGACGTGGCGTTTACGTCGGCGGTGGCGCAGGCGCAACCGATGACGAACGCCTGATAGAAGAATTCGCCCCAGCCCGGCGAATCCTCCTCGGGAAAGCGCAGGCCCGCCCGCACGCCGTCTTCGCCGGGCGCGTAATATTGGGCCGCGTAATGCAGCGCGAACATCGTGTGGGTGAACGTCCAGGCGCTAAGGATTGTGGCGGCGACGAGGGCGATATGCTCCCCCTTGCGCAGGCCGGTCATGTCCTTGACCGGACCGAGCTCGAAAACGATCGCCGCCAGCGCCGCCGTCGCAACGACGATGGCGATCGCCAGCAGCGCCCATTGGTTCTCGTCTTCCTCTGCGGCATGGGCGCGCACGCTCTCGCTCGAACCGCGCGCCACCATCAGGGCGATCAGGCCAAGAAACAGCCAGGCGCCGACGTTCCAGGCGACCAGCGCCCGGGTCGGGGTCCGCATCTCGCCGGGAATCGCCACGAAGGCGACCGCCATCGCCGCCAAGCCGGCGATCAGCCGGACCCGGCGGCGCAGCGCGGCCATCAGGCCGCGTCGGCCCCGCGGCGTCGGCTCCGCGCTGATCGACATGCTGCCCCCGGGAAATCGTCCATTCGCCGCTTGGCTTGCCCGAGGTCCCTGACGCGGTCAAGCGGCGGCCTTTCCCCTTTCCGCCGCTGGAGATCAATCCTCCTCGCCGCAGAATCGTGAGGAGCGCGGCGAAACCGCGCGTCTCGAACGACGGGGACGGATCGCCGGCGCGGCCCATCGACCTTCGAGAGGCCTGCTGCGCAGGCTCTTCAGGGCGAGGCCTTCGCCGCCAGCGATTGACAGCGCCGGCTCGTCTTGCCACGGCTCGATCGCCCGGGCGAAGCCGGGCCCAGGAAGCGCGGATGGCCAAGACCCCTGAGGACGAAGAGCGCGAAATGCGCACCCGACTCGACGCCCTGAGAGGCCGGCTGGAGCGCCGCGCCGCCGAGACGCGCCAGCAGCGCGCCGCCGCGGCGGCGAGCCAGTCGGGCGCCTCTGACGGCCTCGGCGTGACCCTCGGCCTTCAGGCGGGGGGCGAGTTCGTCGCCGCGATCATCCTTGGCGGCGCGATCGGCTGGGGGCTCGACTGGCTGCTTGGCAGCAAGCCATGGCTGCTCATCGCGTTTTTCCTCCTCGGGACGGTCGCCGGGGTGAAAAACGTCATCCGCGTCGCCTCGCCCAAAGGCCAAGACGGAGTCCGCAATTCGCGCTTGTCTGGCGGCCAAGCGCCAGATAAAGACGAGCCGCGCGCGGCCTCCGCGGCTGCGCCGCAGGCCCCGCTGGAGCGGGACGAGGACGAGGACTAGACGTGGCAGGCGAAACGGGACCGGCGATCAATCCGATCGAGCAATTCTCGATTACGCCGCTCATCCCGATCCGGATCGCCGGACATGATTTCTCGCTGACCAATTCCTCGCTTTACATGCTGATCGCGGTCGCCCTCGCCTGCTTGCTGATGACGGCGGGCGCGCGCGGCGGCCCCGGCATCCCCGGCCGGCTGCAATCGCTCGCCGAACTCGCCTACGAATTCATCGCCGGCATGTTGCGTTCGGCGACGGGCGAGAAGGGCATGCGCTTCTTCCCGTTCGTGTTCTGCCTGTTCATGTTCATCCTGATCTGCAATCTGGTCGGGTTGATCCCCTATTCCTTCACCGTCACCAGCCACATCGTCGTCACCGCGACGATGGCGTTGGCGGTGTTCCTCACCGTGATCGTCGTCGGCGTCTGGGAGCACGGTTTCGGCTTCTTCAAGCTGTTCGTGCCCTCCGGCGTGCCGATCTACATCCTGCCGCTGGTCGTGGCGATCGAGGTGATCTCGTTCTTCACCCGGCCGCTCAGCCATTCGGTGCGCCTGTTCGCCAACATGCTGGCCGGCCACATCACGCTTAACGTCTTCGGCAGCTTCGTCGTCATGCTGCTGGGCGCCGGCGCGGCGGTCAAGGCGCTCGCGATCCTGCCGTTCGCGATGACGATCGGACTCGACGCGCTCGAACTTCTGGTCGCGTTCCTGCAGGCCTACGTGTTCGCCATGCTCACCTGCATGTACCTCAACGACGCCATTCATCCCGGCGGTCACTGACAGCCCGATCGTCTTCAACCCAACAGAACGAAAAGAGCAGGAGTCTAGAGAAATGGAACCCCACGAACTTGCCATCGCCGCCAAGTACATCGGCGCGGGTCTGGCCGCGATCGGAACCGGCGCCGCCGGCATCGGCGTCGGCACGCTGTTCGGCCAGTTCCTCAACGGCGCGCTGCGCAACCCGAGCGCGGTCGACGGGCAGTTCGGCCGCCTGATCTTCGGCTTCGCGGTGACCGAGGCGCTCGGCATCTTCGCGCTGCTAATCGCCTTCCTGCTGCTCTTCGCCGTCTGACGACGAACGCCTGACGCCAATTGCGGGGCGGCGTCGGCTCGGGCGCCCCCCGCGCTAGGACATCGAAGACCCGATGGCTCAACCGCAGACCCCGGCGCCGCAGCCGACCCAGACCGAAGTCGGCCAGGACGGAGGCGGCCACGCCGCTTTCCCGCCCTTCCAGAGCGACACGTTCCCCGGCCAGCTCCTGTGGCTGGCGATCAGCTTCGCCGTGCTCTACTACTTCATGGCCAAGAAGGCGCTGCCGGCGGTCGGGGCGACCATCCAGCAGCGCAAGGACCGCATCGGCAAGGACATCGACGACGCCACGGCGATGCAGCAGAGGGCCGACGCCGCCGCCGCCGCGCACATGAAGGCGCTTGCCGACGCGCGCGTCCACGCCCAGAGCCTCGCCCAGGCCGCGCGCGATCAGCTCGCCGCCGAGGCGGACGCCAAGCAGAAGGCGATCGACGCGGAACTGGCGGCGAAATTCGCCGAAGCGGAGAGCCAGATCGAAGCGACGCGCGAGCGAGCGATGGCCAATGTCGGCGTCATCGCCCGTGAGGCGACCGCCGCGATCGTCGAACGCTTGATCGGCCGTCCGGCCGACCCCGAGGCGATCGCCGCCGCGGTCGACTCGCAGAAAGCCGGCTGAGCGGAGACGCATGATGTTCGGCGCCGAATTCTTCGTCCTTATTGGCTTTGTCGTTTTTCTCTGCCTGCTCGGCTATGTCGGCGCGTACCGGATGCTGCTCGGCGCGCTCGACAAGCGCGGCCAGGCGATCGCCGACGAACTCGGAGAGGCCGCCAAGCTGCGCGCCGAAGCCACCGCCCTGCTCGAGGGATTCGAGAAGAAGAAGTTCGAAGCCGAGGCCAACGCGGCGGCGATCGTCGCCGAAGCGCGCGCCCAAGCCGAGGTCCTCGCCAAGGAAGCGAGCGAGCGCATCGCGGACTTTGTCGCCCGCCGCGGCAAGCAGGCGGAGGCGAAGATCGCCCTCGCCGAATCGCAGGCCGCCGCCGACGTGCGCGCCGCCGCCGCCGACTTTGCCGTCAAGGCGGCCGAAATCGTGCTGCGGCAGGAGACCCAAGGCGCCGCGGGGACCGAACTTGCGGCGCGCGAAATCGCCGCCCTCAAGGACCGGCTGAACTGACGCCCAGGGCGCCGCGGGACCCTTGACCCTCGGCGGCGCCGGTCGCATGGTGGCGGCTGTTGTCGTTTTTTTCGCGAGTCGGCTATGAAGCGCATCTTCGTTTGCCTGGCGGCGCTGTTCGCCTTCGCCGCGAGCGCCCACGCCGCGGGAATCATCGTCCCCGCCGAAGAGCGCCATTCCCCCTACACCGGCGTGCTGCCCGCCTGCGACGACGCCGGCGTCCTGTCGACGATTAGCGACCGGTTCGCGCAGAAGGAAGGCGAATACTGGAATTCGTCGATCCGCCTCGCCGGCTTCGACCGCGTCCGCGAAATCGGCTATCGCGCCAACGGCCTCGCTTACATTCCGCGCCGCTATTGCGTAGCGCGCAGCGTCGACGGCGACGGGAAGTTCCGCCCGGTGATCTATAACATCGGCGAGGATCTCGGCATGATCGGCTGGGGCTACGGCGTCG
>Ga0224559_1002073_pt1 | contig 10533 bp, 9 predicted proteins | sample 714S33034metaG_FD_180676 | JGI IMG/M metagenome (GOLD analysis project Ga0224559, IMG submission 180676) | Peat soil microbial communities from Stordalen Mire, Sweden - 717 S3 30-34 | ecosystem: Environmental > Terrestrial > Soil > Wetlands > Peat | place: Sweden: Norrbotten County, Stordalen... | reverse complement strand
AGTTCGGCTTCGCGCTGAGTCCAGCGCCGCCGGCCGACGAGGTGGAGCGAGGCCGTGAGCACCGAGAAGAACAACAGCAGCAGGATGACCAGGCCGCTGATGTCGGCGGCGAACGGCTCCTCGAGCGCGAGCGGTCCGCCGCCAGCTTGCGACTGCGCCGCGCTGGCGGCGCAGCACAGAACGGCGACGACGAGCGGCGCGGCGGCGCGCGAGGCAAGCGCGCCGAGGGGTGGGCCGCCTGGCTGGATGCTCGCCCTCGCCGTTTGCGTCGTTGGTTGCAAGCCTCGGCCCCCAGAGACTTCGCGGGCGCGCCCGCCGCCGGGCGCCGCCGCCGCCGACCGTCCTCTTACCGCCGCGAAGAACGAATCAACGTCACCAAGACTTACGCAAAGCCGCCAAGAAAGTCGTTAACCGAATGTTGGCGAATTTTGTCTGAAAATAGTTGTAAATTCAAAATGACGCGACGGCGCGCGCGCCGCCGCCTCTCCGCGCCCTCAGCGGATCAGGCCGACGATGTCCTTGACCGCGTCCATGTTCGGCTGGGCGATCAACCGCGCCTTGCGCGCGCCCTCGGCGAGCACCGAGTCGACGTAGGCCGGATCGGCGTTGAGTCGCAGGATCTCGGCGCGGATCGGCGCGAGCTTGGTCACCGTCAGCTCGGCGAGCGCGCTCTTGAACTGCGAGAATTGCCCGCCGCCAAAGCGCCGCAGCACCTCGCTCTTGGTCTCGTCGGCGAGCGCAGCGTAGATGCCGACGAGATTTTCGGCTTCCGGCCGGCCCGCCAGGCCGTCGACTTCGCTCGGCAGGGCGCCGGGGTCGGTCTTCGCCTTGCGGATCTTGGCCGAGATCGCGTCGGAGTCGTCGGTCAGCGCGATCATCGAATATTCCGAGGGGTCGGACTTCGACATCTTCTTCGAACCGTCGCGCAAGCTCATCACCCGCGTCGCCGGCCCCTGGATCAGCGCCTCGGGCAGCGGAAAGAACGCGTCGCCGAATCCGCGCTCGGCGATCTGAGCGGAGAAGTCGTTGTTGAACTTCTGCGCGACGTCGCGCGTCAGCTCGAGATGCTGCTTCTGGTCGTCGCCGACCGGCACATGGGTGGCGCGATAGAGCAGAATGTCGGCCGCCATCAGCACCGGATAGTTGTAGAGGCCGACGGAGGCGTTCTCGCGGTCCTTGCCCGCCTTCTCCTTGAATTGGGTCATGCGGTTGAGCCAGCCGAGCCGCGCGACGCAATCGAGCACCCAGGCGAGCTCCGCGTGCTCGACGACGCGGCTTTGGTTGAAGACCGCGTTCTGCTGAGGGTCGATGCCGCAGGCGAGGAACGCCGCGGTGACTTCGCGCGTCGTGCGACGCAGCGTCGCAGGGTCGTGCGGCATGGTGATCGCATGTAGGTCGACGACGCAATAGACGCAGGGATGGGTCTTCTGCATCTCAACGAAACGCTTGAGCGCGCCGAGATAATTGCCCAGATGCAGGTTGCCGGTCGGCTGTACGCCAGAAAACACCAATTCAGGAAATTTCGCCATTTCGGTCCGCGTCGCCTCTTTCATAAGCGACCGGGCTTATCGCAACCGATGGACGCCGGCGCAAGGGGACGCGCGCGGCGGCGGCCCGCCGCGCGTCGATCGGATGAACGACGACCGCGCTACGCGGCCGCCGTCAGAAAGGGTGGTATTGGAACATCCAGGTTTCGGTCAGCGTCTCGCCGTTGGCCTGCAGGAAGCAGCGCATCTCGACCGGATCGACGCCGTCGACGGTGAGGTCGAATTCGGCCCGCCAGTGGCCGGGGACGTCGTCGGGAACCGCTTCGATATGGCGATAGCCCTCCAGTGAGCCGCGCGAAGCGGTCACCACCATGTCCGGTTTGACGCCGTAGGGCAGGGTCGCGAGCGGGGCGCCGAGGAACTCGACGACGAACTTGCGCACCCCCGCCGGGCGCGGCAGGCCGGGCTGGCCGCCGCGGCCGAGGCGGGTCGCAACGCAGCGCGCCAGCTTGGACGGGTAGGGCTCGTCGGCGAGCCAGTGGAGCCGATAGTTGAGCGGGATTTCCGCGCCGGCGGGCGGCGACTGCTCCGGCACCCACATCGCGACGACGTTGTCGTGGATCTCGTCGTCGGTCGGGATCTCGCACAGTTGGATCCAGCCCTTGCCCCAGCCCGAGCCGTCGGCGCCAGGCAGGGGCTCGACCCACAGCGTCGGTCGGCGGTCGTAATTGACGCCGTCGAGGTAGTGATCAAACACGCGGTCGCGCTGGCAGAGGCCGAAGCCGCGCGGATTGGCGTCGGTGAAGGCGGAGATCATGATGCGCGGCGGGTTGTTGAGCGGCCGCCACAGCCGTTCGCCGTTGCCCGACCACATCGACAGGCCGTCGGAATCATGCACCTCGGGGCGCCAGTCGATCGCCGTCGGCTTCTTCGTCTCCGAGTACCAGTACATCGACGTCAGCGGCGCGATGCCGAAGCGCGCGACGGCGGCGCGCACGAACAAGGTCGACTCGATGTCCATCGTCACGCCCTTGCCGCGCTTGAGGGCGAAGCGATAGGCGCCGACGATCGACGGCCCCTCCATCAACGCGTAAACGATCAGCGTGTCGTCGCTCGCCTGCGAGTCGACATAGAATTGGGTGAAGTCGGGAAACTCCTCCGAGCGGTCGGCGACCGCGACGTCGAGCGCGACGGCGCGTGCTGACAGGCCGTATTGGTGCAGTTCGCCGATGGCGCGGAAATAGGCGGCGCCGAGAAAGGCCACCCAGTCGTTCTTGCGCCAGTCGAACGCGCCGTCGCGCGGCTCCTGGATGCGCAGGCCGGCGAAGCCGGCGCCCTGCGGCAGAGCGTGCGCCACCGAGTCGGCCGGCATGTCGAAATAGGACTGATCGTAGACGATCTTGCGCGCCTGGCCGTTCTCGACCGCGTACATGTCGACCGCCTTCTGGAAGAACAGGCCGAGGTGGAAAAACGTCACCGGGAAGCGCCCCGGACCGTCGGCGAACAACGCGTGGTCGGGGCGATAGCGGATTTTGCCCCATTCCTCGTAGTTGATCTTCTGTACGACGTCGGGCGCCGGATGGGGCGGCGGCGCATAGAGTCCGTGCGCCTTTTCGCGCGCCTGCGCCTTGAGGAGATCGAACGAAAAGGCCGAAGGTTCGCCAAAGGTGAGTCCGTCTGGCGCAGCGGCCGCATTTTCGCCAATGGCGGAAACCGCCGCGGCGGCGGCGGCGCCTTTCAATACTGTGCGGCGGTCAACGGTGTTCGTCATAGCCGACCTTCATTTTCGCGCGATTATCCAGGTTAATGACGTTTCGTTACGATTCGACCAATTCGCCGCGCCGGTCCGCGCCAGGGTTAACGGCGGACAAATGTGAGATAGACCGGCGCCCGGCCGGCGATCCGCGCCTTCGTTTCATAGCGGGTCGGGGCCCAGTCGTCCCATGGCCGGCGCCAATTTTCGGCGTCCTCGGCCAGCCAGCGAAAGTGCGGCGAATCGAGAAATCGGGCGAGCGTCCAGCCGGCGTAGTCGTCGATGTCGGTGGCGAAGCGCACCGTCGCGCCCGGCCGCGCGGCGCGCGCCAGCTCGGCGACCGTCTGACGGGAAACGACGCGTCTGCGATTGTGGCGGCGCTTCGGCCACGGGTCGGGATAGAGGATGAAGACGCGCGACAGCGTCGCGTCGGGCGTCGCTTCGAGCAGCGGCCGCGCGTCGCCCGCCCTCAGCCGTACGTTGCCGACGCCGTTGCGTTCGATCGCGGCGAGCGCTTTGGCGACGCCGTTGAGGAACGGCTCGCAGCCGATGACGCCGACGTCGGGATTGGCGAGCGCCTGGGCGACGAGATGTTCGCCGCCGCCGAAGCCAATCTCAAGCCACAGCTCGCGCGGCGCGAAGCCGAACAGCGGCGCGCCGGCGGCGAGCCGCGCCGCGTCGACCTCGAGCGTCGGCAAGAGGTCGGCGACGAGCTGCGCCTGGTGCGGGCGCAGCGGCTTGCCCTTGCTCCGCCCGTAAAGCGTGCGGCGCGTCGGCGCTTCTGGCGTCGGTTCCGCCAATGCTCTTTACGCGAGGTGGGAGCGCAACCGCTCGGCGAGGTCGGTTTTCTCCCACGAGAAGGCGCCGTCGGCCTCCGGCGCGCGGCCAAAATGGCCGAAGGCGGAGGTGCGGGCGAAGATCGGCCGGTTGAGCTTCAAGTGCTCGCGGATGCCGCGCGGCGACAGGTCCATCGAGTCCATCAGCGCCTGCTCGAGCTTGCTTTCGTCGACGTGGCCGGTGCCGTGCAGATCGGCGTAAATCGACAGCGGCTTGGCGACGCCGATGGCGTAGGAGAGCTGAAGCGTGCAACGGTCGGCGAGGCCGGCGGCGACGACGTTCTTGGCGAGATAGCGCGCGGCGTACGCGGCCGACCGATCGACCTTGGTCGGGTCCTTGCCGGAGAAGGCGCCGCCGCCGTGCGGCGCCGCGCCGCCGTAAGTGTCGACGATGATCTTGCGGCCGGTCAGGCCGCAGTCGCCGTCGGGACCGCCGATGTAGAACTTGCCGGTCGGGTTGACGTGCCAGACCGTCTTCGGCGTGATCCAACCTTCCGGCAGCGCTTTGAGGACATAGGGGCGGACGATCGCCGCGACGCCGTCGGAGGAAAGATCGGGATCGAGATGCTGGTGCGAGACGACGATCTGCGTCGCTTCGACCGGCTTGCCGTTGGTATAGCGGACCGTCACCTGGCTCTTGGCGTCCGGTCCGAGCGTCTTCTCGCGGCCGCCGTGGCGCGCCTCAGAAATGATGCGCAGGATCTTTTGCGCGTATTGGATCGGCGCCGGCATCAATTCCGGCGTCTCGCGGCAGGCGTAGCCGAACATGATGCCTTGGTCGCCGGCGCCCTCGTCCTTGTTGCCGCCGCCGTCGACGCCCTGAGCGATGTCGGCCGATTGCTTGTGCAGCAGCACCTCGACCTTGGCGTCGCGCCAATGGAAGCCTTCCTGCTCGTAGCCAATCGCCTTGATCGCCGCGCGCGCCGTCTCCTCGATCGCCTCGGGGCCGAGATCGGGTCCGCGCACTTCGCCGGCGATGATGACGCGATTGGTGGTCGCCATCGTCTCGCAGGCGACGCGGATGCGATAGGGATCGAGACCGGCGCGCGCGCCTTCGCGGAAGTAAAGGTCGACAATTTCATCGGAGATGCGGTCGCAGACTTTGTCGGGATGGCCTTCTGAAACCGATTCGCTGGTGAACTGATAGTCGTGCCGGGCCATCGCCGTTGTCTCTCCGGATTGCTGCTCGTCCGCCGGGCGTTTCGTCCCGGCCCCTCTGCGCCGTCGTCGGCGCACGTCGAAACGCGCCGCTTTTGACAGGCGGCGTTCGCTTGGTCAAGACGATTGCGGGGTTATCGTTCGTTTTATAGAACGATTTCGAGCGCCTAGTCCTTTGGCGCCGACAGCGCGGAGACCAGATCGAGGACGCGCTTGCGCACTTTGGGGTCGCGAATCTGGGCGAAGGCGCGATTGAGCTGAAGTCCTTCGCTGGTCGAGAGGAAGTCGACGACGTAAGCGCTGGCCGCCGGTTCCGCCAACATCGGCTTGCCCGGATCGGCTGACGGAGCGCCCTCGAAGAAAAAGGCGGGCGGAACCTCCAACACGCGCGCCAACTGTTGCAGCCGGCTGGCGCCGATGCGGTTGGTGCCCTTCTCGTACTTCTGGATCTGCTGGAACGTCACGTCGAGCGCTTCGCCGAGCCGGCCCTGGCTCATGCCGACCATCAGCCGGCGCATACGAAGCCGCGCGCCGACGTGTCTGTCGATTGGGTTGGGCGTTTTCGCCATCAGGCGGCGTCTCACACAGTAGGCGGGATCGCGGGCGTTGGCCCAGGTTCAGCTTACGTAGCGGAAGAATTAGCCGATGCGCGCAATGCGCGCAACTGGCCAGAGTTCGCCGCTGACGCGATTTCTTACGGTCTGCGGCGTGTAAAGGCGACGACGGCGAAAAACAAGAGCGCAATCCAACCGGCGGTCGACGACCCCCAGCGCCGCTGCCAGGTCGCCGGCAGCGGTTCGGGCAGCGCGCTGTCGACGACCGCCTCGACCCCGAGCTGGGACTCGGCGAGGATTCGGCCGCGGCCGTCGACCACCGCGGAAACGCCGCTGTTGGCGGCGCGCACGAGCGGCAGGCCGGTCTCGATCGCGCGCAGCCGCGCTTCGGCGAAATGCTGGTAGGGTCCGGCGGTGAGGCCGAACCAGGCGTCGTCGGTGACGTTGAGCATCCAGCGCGGCGGATCGGGATCGTCGAGCGCCTCGCCGCGCTCGTTGGGAAAGATCGCCTCGTAGCAGATCAACGCGCGCGCGGTCGGCAGACCGGGCACATGAAGCCGGTCTGCGCCAGTTCCCGGGTCGAAGCCGCCCGGCATGCGCACGAACTGGGTGACGCCGACCCGCTCGAACCAGCGGCCGAACGGCATGTATTCGCCAAATGGCACGAGATGGCGCTTGTCGTAACGCTCCGGCAGCAGTCCGCGCCGGTCGAGCGTCAGGATCGAGTTGAAGAAATGCCGGCGGCCGTCGCTGCGGTCGTTCTCGTCGAGCCGCGCCGCGCCGGTGATCAGCGTCGTTCCGCCGCGCAGGAACTCGCTGATCGCCGCCAGCGCCGCGCCGTCGCGCGCGAGCAGGAAGGGAAAGGCCGATTCCGGCCAGATCAGATGCGTCACGTCGGCGACGCTGGAGGTCTTCGGCGAAGTCGCCCGGTCGGAAAGGGCCAGGTATTCCTGGACGATCGCCTGCCCGTTGTCGGGCGAAAAATCGCTCCCTTGCGAGATATTGGGCTGCATCAGCCGCATTTTGACGTTGGGCAGCGTCGCGCTCGCCGGCGCCGCCGCGCGCCAGGCGCCGAAGGCGAAGATCGCCGCCAGCGCCGCGACCGCGAGCGTCGTCGGCAGCCAGCGCCGCCGCGTCTGCGTCCACAGCGTCGCCGGCGCGGCGAAGATCGTCGCGGCGAGAAGCGTCAGCCCATGCAGGCCGACGATCGAAGCGATCTGCGCCAGTTCGAGATTGGCGCCGAGCGCCATGCCGAGCTCGTTCCACGGAAAGCCGGTCAGAACGACGCAGCGCAGCCATTCGCTGAAACCCAGACCGACCGCCAGCGCGAGCGCGCGCGTCGCGTCGGGGCGCCAGATCAGCCGCGCCAGCGCGAAGCCGAAGGCGGGAAACAGCGCCAGCACGGCCGGCAGGCCCAGCACGCCGAACGGCAGCGCCCAGGCGAACTTGTCCGCGTCGACGAGAAACGCCGATCCGAGCCACCACAGGCCGGCGACGAAATAGCCGAAGCCCCACCACCAGCCGGCGCCGAACGCCGCTCTCAGCGAGGGCCAGAGTTGGCCGCCGCCCTCGGTCCGGTCGACCGCGCCGTCGATCAGCCACACCGCGAGCGTCATCGGCACGATCAGCGCCGGCGCGAAGTCGACCGGCGGCATGGCGAGCGCGCCGGCGGCGCCGCCGACGAAAGCGACGCCGCGCCGCCGCCAGCCCCAGGCGAGAATCACCGACTGCGCGAGCCCGCCGGGTCCCGCAAAGCGCGGCCGGGCCGCGTCGACGAACGCGGAGTCTTCGCTCATGTGTCGCCGGATTCCGACGGCCGATTCGTTTCGGCGGGCGTGCGCGCGGCCGCGCTGCGTCGGCGCGGCGTGGCGCGCGGCTGGACCCTCAGCCGCTTGACCCGCCGCGGATCGGCGTCGAGCACTTCGAATTCGAGGTCGCCGGGGCCGGCGACGATTTCGCCGCGGATCGGCACGCGGCCGGCCGTGGCGGTCAGCAGGCCGCCGATCGTGTCGACGTCCTCGGCGTCGGCGAGCGCCGAGAGGTCGACGCCGAGCGCCTTGGAGACATCCTCGAGACTCGCGCGCGCTTCGACGATGAAGGCGCCGTCGCCGGCGACGACGATCTGCGGCCGGTCGGCCTCGTCGTGCTCGTCCTCGATGTCGCCGACGATCGACTCGACCACGTCTTCGATCGAGACGAGGCCGTCGGTGCCGCCGTATTCGTCGATCACCAGCGCCATATGCGTGTGCGAGGCCTGCATCTTCACCAGCAGATCGAGCGCCGGCATCGAGGGCGGCGCGAACAGCACGGGGCGCAGAATGCGCGCCGCCGACAGCGGCGTGTCCATGCCGAATTCGGCCACCGGCGTGTGTTCCGTCGCCGCCGCTTCCGCCGCCGGCTCGCCGACGAGGCCGAAGCTCGGCTCGGAAGCGAGGAAGTCCATGAAGTCGCGGATGTGGACCATGCCGCGCGGATCGTCGAGCGTGTCGCCGTAGACGGGCAGGCGCGAATGGCCGGCGGTGCGGAACAGGGCGAGCAATTCGCCGAGCGTCGCTTCGACGCTGACCGAGACAATATCGGCGCGCGGCACCATCACGTCGGCGACGCGCACCTCGTGCAGCGCCAGCACGTTCTTGAGGATCGCGCGTTCCTGCGGCGTGAAGTCGGCGTTGGTGCCCGCCTCTTCCAGCGCGTCCTCGATGTCGTCGCGCACCGAGGCGGGCTCGAGGCCGAACAGGGCCCTCAGTCGCTCGAACAGGCCGCGAGAGCTCTCGTCGGGTTTCGGCTCGGCCGCGGCCGGCCGATCGCGTGTGGCGTCGTCGGGAGCAGTCATGGACGAGCGTCCGCCGCTTCGTCGACGCAGTAGGGGTCGGCGACGCCGAGCTGCGCCAGGATGCGGGTTTCCATCGCCTCCATGCGCACCGCGTCGGCTTCGTCGTCGTGGTCGAAGCCGATCAAATGGAGGAAGCCGTGAGCGACGAGATGGCGATAATGGTCGGCGAGCGGCTTGTCTTCATCGGCCGCCTCGCGCGCCACGGTTTCGAACGCCAGCACGACGTCGCCGAGCAATCGCGCCTTGGCGATCTCGGTCGGCGCGGCCGCAGGGAAGGAGAGCACGTTGGTCGGCCTGTCGAGCCCGCGCCAGCGTGCGTTGAGCACGCGTATGTGTTCGTCGTCGGCGAGATGAACGCAGAGCTCAGCGCCCGGCGCCAGCGCGACGCCGCATTCGCGGGCGGCGACGGCGATCGTCTCGCGCGCCAGCGACCGCGCCGGCAACGCGGCGCGCCAGCGCGGCGAGGAGGCGACGAATTCGACCCGTGGCGTCATTTGTCTCCGTCCGTCCGACCCGTCGACTTCGCCGCCTCGGTCGACTTGGCCGCCTCGTAGGCTTCGACGATCTGGCGCACCAGATCGTGGCGGACGACGTCGCCGTGGCGGAAGCGCACGTGGCCGATCGGTTCGAGCCGGCCGAGCAGGGCGATCGCTTCGCTCAAGCCCGACTTCTGCCCGGGCGCGAGGTCGGTCTGCGTCGGATCGCCGTTGACCATCATCCGCGAGCCTTCGCCGAGCCGGGTGAGGAACATCTTCATCTGCATCGCGGTCGCGTTCTGCGCCTCGTCGAGCAGAATCGCCGCCTTCGACAAGGTGCGGCCGCGCATGAAGGCGAGCGGCGCGATTTCGATCATGCCGGTCTGGATGCCGCGCTCGACCATGCGCGCGTCCATGAAGTCGTAGAGCGCGTCGTAGATCGGCCGCAGGTACGGGTCGACCTTCTCCTTCATGTCGCCGGGCAGGAAGCCGAGCCGCTCGCCCGCTTCGACCGCCGGTCGCGACAGGATCAGGCGCTCGACGAGACCCTGTTCGAGCAGCCACACCGCATGGCCGACCGCGAGCCAGGTCTTGCCGGTCCCGGCCGGGCCCTCGGCGAACACCAGCTCGTGTTTGCGCAGCGCCGCGAGGTAGCGGTCCTGGGCGGCGTTGCGCGCACGCACGACGCCGCGTTTGCGGGTCTTGATCTGGCCGAAGGCGTCGCCGGTGGGCTCGAATTCGCCGGGGAACAGCGTGCCCTGGTAGGTCGTTTCCTCGATCGCGCCTTCGACGTCGCCTTCGTCGGCCGGCTGACCGAGCTTGGCGCGCTCGTAGAGCAATTCGAACACCCGTCGCGCTTGTTCGCTCGCCTCGCGCGGGCCGCGAATGACGATCTGGTTGCCGTTGGCGTTGGCGCTGACGCCGAGTCGGCGCTCGATGCGGGCGATGTTCTGATCGTAGTGGCCAAAGACGATCGAGGCCAGTCCGTTGTCGTCGAAGGCGAGGGCGATCTCGGTCGTTTTCGTCTCGCGCGGCTCCGCCGCGGCCGCGGCGGGTCTCGTCAACGTCTGGTCTTGAGCTTTCAAACTGGCTGTCTCCGTGTCAAGCGATCTGAGCCTCAGGGTATGACGCCGGCGCGACAATCCGCCCGATCAGCGTATTGGCGCCGAGACCGACGATTTCGACGCTCGTCATGGCGCCGATTCGGCTCGCGTCGCCCTCGGCGCGCACCGATTGCATATAGGGCGAGCGGCCGACGATCTGACCGGGCCGCCGCCCCGGCCGATCGAACAAGACATCGAGCCGACGGCCGACGAGCGAGCGGTTGAAGGCGACCCGCTGCGCGTCGATGAGAGCGTAAAGCTCGGCCAACCGTTCCGCCTTGACCTCTTCGTCGATTGGATCGGCGAGGTCGGCGGCCGGGGTGCCGGGCCGCG
>Ga0224559_1002072_pt1 | contig 10535 bp, 10 predicted proteins | sample 714S33034metaG_FD_180676 | JGI IMG/M metagenome (GOLD analysis project Ga0224559, IMG submission 180676) | Peat soil microbial communities from Stordalen Mire, Sweden - 717 S3 30-34 | ecosystem: Environmental > Terrestrial > Soil > Wetlands > Peat | place: Sweden: Norrbotten County, Stordalen... | reverse complement strand
GCGCCAAAAGTAGAGGAGCGTCCGTTCCATGCATCTGATAATGAAATTATTAGGCCACTTATATGAGAATGATTTTTTCCACTCGATATTTCCAGGGGGATAGAATGTGTGCGTCATTCAATTCAAGAAAAACAGTAGTGTATGCGTATTCAGAGATTAACCTGGCTTTGGGCGATTGTATCGATCTGCGCTATTCGCAGTGCACAACAACCCATCCTCTGCGGCTCCACGATTGACCTCGGGCTATCAGGCGTTGTTTGTCCATGTGCTAGCACCATGCAGTTTTATCCAGGTCTTGGCGGCGTTCATGTTATATACCCCGTGAATTGTGGAAGCGGAGTCAATGGGCCCTGCTGAGTTCGGTACATGGTTCTCTCGACAGGGGGATCGTGCTTGAGTGGTTCAACTGCGAGGAAACTGACACCTGGACGCATGTTGCTGGCGATGGCGATGCCACATGACCTATTGATCGGTTCCTGTGGCGGCGGGCTCTTCCCGTTCAAACTCGATCCGCGCTTCATCGTTAGAGATCCAACATTACAACCTTGGTTAATTCGGAACAAAACGCTCGACGGAGTAGGAGAATAAAGGATGCGAACTGCCGTTGTGTTGTGCGCGTTGATTCTTGTCTCGATGAGCGCAGTAGCGCAAAGTGGAGTGGATGGCGCGGCGACCGCTCCAGCCACTCCGGTCCCTCAGTATCATTTCAAGCTCGCCGACCCAGTTACCTTACCGATCGGCACAGCCGGATCGCCTGTCAGCGCCATCTTTGGCTGCACCAGCGACCATTCCGTCTTTCTTCAAGTGATAACATTGCCCGACATGACTGGCGATGGTTCGGATGGAGATATTGCTCTGTACGGGGTGCAAAGCCCAACAAAGATTGTGCGCTTTAGTCCCAAACTTGCATCGGGCTATCGTCGCATCTCTCCCATCGCACGATATTTTGCCGCCGAGTCAAAGGTTGTCGCCTTGGCCTATGGCGTGGGCATCGACCACGGCGATGCAAAGCTTGGCCCTGAATCCAATGACGAGTCGATGGTGTTGCTCACGTTCGATCGCAAGGGAACGCTCTCCTCGTCTAAAGCTGTTGACGCAAACCTGCGCCCGGAGCAAATTGCCGCGTATGAGTCGGGCGACTTGCTGCTTGTTGCCTGGGATAAGCTGCGCAAGAAATCCTATCTGCTGGTCACCGACGAGAACGGCTCAACAGAGCGCGAAATCCACTTCCAGGAAAACGACCCCGTGGAGGAGAAGAATTTACAGAATGAGCTTGTCACGCTGCATATTTACCCATACGGGAAAAACCTTCTCCTGCTTCCACAAGATACGCATCGTCCGATTCTGGAGGTGAACGAGTATGGCGTTGTGCATACCCACATATTGCATATTCCCAAAGGGTACGAGCGCGGATTGCCCATTTCTCTGGGCCGGCGAAGCTGGAAGTTTCGTATGATCCCCGATAAAGGTGAAGAGCAACTGGCCGCCACGTCCACGCCAGACCCGAAGCCAAAGCCTCCCGCACAGGGGTTGGAAGCGCTGCAATCCACGCCAGGTACCGTTCTGGAGTTCGATCCGGCCGATGGTGATGTCCTGCGATAGATCATTCTTCCCCAGTCGGGCTTTCAGCCTGCCTGCGAAAGCAATGGAGAGTATATCTTCATGAGCTCCCATGCGGGCAATGGCAAATTGCAGCTCTCGAACGCGATTGCGACCGAATAGGCAGTTCAACAAGCAGAATCGGTCCAAGCGGCCATCGGCTCCCCATCGCGCGGGGATTGATGGTCAGAATCAATATTTCCTTCCACACAAAACGCAGACTAACTCACAACTCGGGACCAAAGGCAGAAAGCGTAAGAGGTTTTCGCTAGACAGTTGATTTTATAATTTCGTTTTCTACCAACGCAACAACTGCGCGCAGAGCCTCCAGCTCATCGCCAAAGCCGGCGATCCAATGTACCTCCGGCTCGCGTCTGAACCAGGTCAACTGCCGCTTGGCGTAGTTGCGGTGCCCCTGCTGCGCGGCGGAAATTGCTGCTTCAACGCTCAAAGTCCCTGCGAGGACGGCCAGTGCTTGCCGATATCCGAGGGAGTCGAGCGCCTTGACCGGACCGTAGCGATCCAGCAGGCCGCGGGTCTCTTCAATCAATCCTGCCGCGAACATGGCTGCGGCGCGCCGGTTGAGCCGGTCATAAAGTCCTTCGCGGGGCGGGAGCGCCTGACGCGGCGGGTTAAGCCCAATGCGCAACAGCCGGAAGCCGGTGAGTGGGTCGCGCGCCTTCGCCTTGTTGGCTAGCACTTCGGAGAGCGGCTTGCGCGCCGCCAGGCAGACCTCGATGGCGCGAATCAGCTTGGGCGTGTCGTTGGCGTGAATGCGCGCGGCCGAAGCCGGGTCGAGCCGGCGGAGCAGCCGGTGCAGCCAGGCTTCGCCGTGCCTGTTTCGGCCGCTTTCGAGGCGCGCACGCAACTCCTGCTGCCGTTCCGGTCCGGCAAAGAGCCCCTCGGTCAGCGCGCGCAGGTAGAGCCCCGTTCCGCCGGTTACGATAGGCAGGCCGCCGCGCCCGGCGATCTCGCGAAGCGCCGCCCGCGCTTGCCGGCTGTACTCGCCCGCGGTAAAGGGCTGGTCCGGATTGGCCACGCCGATCAAGTGATGGGGCAGCCGTGCCCGCTCCTCTTTTGTTGGCTTGGCCGTGCCCAGGTCCATGCCGCGATAGACAGCCACTGAGTCGCAACTGACGATCTCACCGCCGAAGCGCTCGCTCAGAGCCAAGGAAAGCGCCGTCTTGCCGCTGCCGGTAGGGCCGAGCAGCAGCACAACCAGTGGGTCAGCTTGTGAAATAGCAGTGCTCATGGCCGCCACCACCCCGGCGGAAAGATCCACTTGGGATTGGTGCGCAGGAGCCACACGAGCAGGACTGCCGCTGCCACCAGCACCAGCCCGAATACCTGGTTGCGCCGATAGACCCGCAATTGCGCCGCCCGCCGCGCCTTCTCGGCAACTTCCTGAAAATACGGTTTGATGCGCGTCTGCACCATGCGCTCGTCGCTCCATCTGGCTCGTGCGCCGGGACAGCCGAAGCACTACGCCCCAGTATAGGGGGAGCCGCTGCTTTGCTGCTTTCTGCTTTACGGTTTGACTTCCCCCATCCGGTTTGCTCGAATAACCTTTCAGAGGGTTGGAAGACAAGAGAAAGCAGGAAGCAGCCATGAAGGTATTGATTTTGGGTTCGGGAGGCCGGGAGCACGCGCTGGCTTGGGCGGTAAAGCGCAGCCAACGGGTGACGGAGGTGGTCTGCGCGCCGGGCAACGGAGGCATCGCCCAGATTGCGCGCTGCGTTCCGGTGGATTTGAAGGACGTGGCCGCGATGGTTCGCCTGGTCGAGGCCGAGCAGCCTGGATTGACCATCGTTGGGCCGGAGCTGCCGCTTTCGCTGGGCATTGTGGATGCCCTTCAGGAGCGCAGCTTCCGCGTCTTCGGGCCCACGCGGGCCGCGGCCATGCTGGAAAGCAGCAAGGGCTTCGCCAAACGTTTTTTGCAGCGGCACAAGATTCCCACCGCCAACTACGCGGTTTGCACGAACTCGGCCGAGCTCGAAAAGGCCATTGACCGCTTTCATCCGCCCATTGTGGTCAAGGCCGACGGGCTGCACGCCGGCAAGGGCGTCATCATCTGCCCGTCGCGCCACACAGCTCTCGAAGCAGCCCAGGATCTGTTGAGCGGAAAGCTGCTGGGAGAAACGGAACAGCACATCCTCATCGAGGAATTTCTTGAAGGCGACGAGATCAGCTTCCTCTGCCTCGCCGACGGCAAGCACGTGCTCCCGCTCGTCCCCGCCCAGGACCACAAGTGCATCGGCGAGGGCGACACCGGCCCCAACACCGGCGGCATGGGCGTCTACTCCACGGATGCAATGCTCGATCCGGGCATGACGGAGTGGATTCTGCATCACATTGCCGAGCCCACCGTCCGCGGCATGGCCGAGGAGGAGACGCCCTTCACCGGCGTGCTCTACTGCGGGCTGATGATGACCGCTCGCGGCCCACAGGTGCTGGAGTTCAACGCCCGCTTCGGCGATCCCGAGACGCAGGCCATTCTGCTCCGCCTGGAAAGCGATCTGGTCGATGCTTTGGAAGCCTGCATTGACGGCCGGCTCTCCGAAACTGAGCTGCGCTGGACTCCCGGCGCGTCGGCCTGTGTCGTGGCCAGTTCATCCGGCTATCCGGGCAGCTACAAGACAGGCTTCCCCATCACCGGCCTCGACGACGCCGCCCGGGTTCCGGGAGTCCAGGTCTTCCATTCCGGATCTTCGCGTGCTGACGGACAAATACTCACAGCAGGAGGCCGCGTTCTGGGCGTGACCGCCGCCGCGTCCTCGCTTGAGGATGCCCTGGCACACGCCTATCAGGCCATGGCGCTGATTCATTTTGACGGGATCTACTACCGCCGCGACATTGGCCACCGCGCCTTGAAGAAGAAGCCGTAAGCCGATGCCGTTTCAGCCTGGCACAAGTTCGGAATCCTTTGCCGGCTGGGCGCTGGGTTCCGGCAGCGGCTGGGCGGGCGTCTTTTGCTGCTTGAAGCAGGAGCGGCAGAGTACAGGCCTGCCCTGCGTGGGCTTGAAGGGAACCGTTGTTGCCTCGCCGCACTGAGAGCAGGTGGTCCGAGTCTCCGGACGCACCCTGGAGCCTCCCGTGGCGCGCTTCGCCTTGCACTGCTTGCAGTGCTTGGGGTCGTTCTTGAACTCTTTGTCGTGGAAAAATAGCTGCTCACCGACGGTGAACACAAACTCGGCGCCGCAATCGACGCACTTCAAAATTCTGTCGGTAAATTCCATGGCCGGCCTCGCCAAAGAAGGGAAATTCGTTGAAATCGGCCATGATCCCGAATACCTTGCCGTTCCCGTTTCCCTGTCTTCGTGCTGCAATCAACAACCAGGGCCCGGGCCGCAACAAGTTCAGCGGCAAATAGAACATCTTCCCGGCAAGCCAGGAAGATCTGAATAACACCTCCACGCAACCTGCGCGTGGAGCATTGAAGCCAAAAATAAAAAATCGCGACCCACCGTCCCGGCCTTGCCTTGGGTCTCTGGTGTCCCCTGCATTTCGATGCGGGGAGCCGGGGCGGCGTATGTCACGATTGTTTTGAAACTAGTCCTGCTCTTTGCGAGCCTTCTTGCGATTCCGCTTGCGTGCCAAAGCCGCTTTTACGCGCTTCTTCTCGCCGGGCTTCAGATAGTAGGAGTGACGCTTGACTTCCTTGATGATGTCCTCCTGCTGTACCTTCCGCTTAAACCGGCGCAGCGCATTTTCCAGCGGCTCGCCTTCTTGTACGCGAACCTCTGCCAAAGGGATCCCACCTCCAAACCCGCCAACTGGCTTCTTCTAGAATACTGGAAACATTGGACTGCAGGTGAAGAACAGGCACTTTATCCGTCAAAAATCTCTTCAGATCGTGCGAAATTTCTCCTAAATCGCCCCTTCTGGCTCCCGCTAGTCCCAGTTTGGAACGATTTTTCATCCTAAGAGGGCTGATCCGATGCTCCCGTCGAGTCGGTACTCGCCCGCTTCGGCCGCGCGCCATACCGTAAACTTGACCCGGAGGCATTCAAAACCATGATCCGCAGCTACCAGGGGCGGCTGCCCCAGATCCCCGCCAGTTGCTACGTTGACCCTTCCGCGCAACTGAATGGCGACGTGACCCTCGGCGAGCACTCGTCAGTATGGATGAACGCCGTCCTGCGCGGCGACGTTAACTTCATCCGCGTCGGCGCCAACTCCAACGTCCAGGACTGCGCCGTTCTCCACGGCCAGCGCAACGTCTATCCGGTGATCGTGGGCGACTGGGTCACCATCGGGCACAACGCCACCGTCCACGGCTGCGTGGTCGAAGACGAGGTTCTCATCGGGATCGGGGCTGCGGTTCTGAACGGCTGCCGCATCGGCACGGGCTCCATCATCGCCGCCGGCGCCCTGGTTCCCGAGGGAACCGAAGTCCCGCCACGCACGCTCTGGGCCGGCGTCCCCGCTAAACTCCGCCGCGAACTGGGCGACAAAGACCGCGCCCTCATCCTCGAATACGCCCAGAACTACCTGGACTACACGGAAATCTACCTCAAGGAACCGCGCGGCTGAGCAGGCCCCCGTAGATTACAAATCCGTCGACCGGCTGTCCACCAGCGCCTTGGCTTTGGCGATGAACTCGGCCAGCGGCATGGAGCCCTGGTCGCCTTTGGCGCGGGTGCGAACGCTGACCGCTCCGGCAATTTCTTCCTTGTCGCCGAAGACGAGGATGTACGGCGTCTTCAGGTTGGCAAAGTCGCGAATCTTGCCGTTCATCTTCTCGTTGCGGTCGTCCACTTCGACGCGCAGGCCAGCGGCCTTCAGTTCGGCCTCGACCTTCTTCGCATAGGCGTGATGCCGCTCGCTGATGGGCACCAGGCCCATCTGCACCGGCGCCAACCACAGCGGAAAAGCTCCCGCGTAGTGCTCGATCAGCACGCCGAAAAAGCGCTCAACCGAGCCGAAGATGGCTCGGTGAACCATCACTGGCTGATGGCGCTCCCCGTCCTCGCCCACGTACTCAAGCCCAAAACGTGCGGGCAAGTTGAAGTCGAACTGCACGGTGGAAAGCTGCCATAGGCGGCCGAGCGCGTCGACAAGCTTGATGTCGATCTTGGGGCCGTAGAAGGCGGCTTCGCCGGGGATGGTTTTGTAATCGATTCCTTTCCGGGTGAGAGCCTTCCGCAAAGAATCAGTGGCAAGGCCCCAGTTCTCGTCCGAGCCGGCGTAATGGGCGCGGTCGTTCGGATCCCATGTGGAGAGCTCGACCCTGAAATCGGGGAAGCCGAAGGTCTTCATGACCGCCTCGGTAAAGTCGATGCAGGCCACAACCTCATCCTCAATCTGGCCGGGAGTGCAGAAGATATGCGCGTCGTCCTGAGTAAAGCCGCGCACACGCATCAGGCCGTGCATCGTTCCCGAGCGCTCGTAGCGGTAGACGCAGCCTAACTCGGCCAGCCGCACCGGCAAGTCGCGATAACTCCTCGGCGAGTTCTTATAGATGAGAATGTGGCCGGGGCAGTTCATCGGCTTCAGCCGGTACTCCGCGTCGTCCAGCTCCATGGGCGTATACATGTTTTCCGCGTAGTAGCCGTCATGGCCGCTGATCTTCCACAGTTCGCGGCGCATGACGTGAGGAGTGAAGACCAGCGAGTAGCCACGGCGGAGGCATTCCTCGCGCATCCAGTCTTCCATCACCTTGCGGACGATGCCGCCCTTTGGATGCCAGAAGATCAGCCCTGGGCCGGCGATCTCCTGGATACTGAAAAGGTCCAACTGCTTACCCAGCACGCGATGGTCGCGCTTGGCCGCCTCTTCCAGACGGGTAAAGTGCGCGTCCAGCTCCTTTTTGCTGAAGAACGCGGTGCCGTGGATGCGCTGCAACTGGGGATTCTTGTCGTCGCCCAGCCAGTAAGCGCCGGCCAGGGTGGTCAGCTTGACGGCCTTGACGCGGCCTGTCGAGGGCACGTGCGTCCCACGGCAGAAGTCCACGAACTTACCGCTGCGATAAAAGCTGACCTGGTCGCCGGGGGCAGTGAATTTGGTCACAAAGTGGGTCTTCATGAAGTCGCCGTCGCGTGCAAACTCTTCCAGCGCCTGTTCACGAGGCTCATATTCGCGGACAAATTTGTCGTCCCGCGCGACAACCTCGGCCATCTTCGCCTCGATCAGCACCAGATCCTCGGGCGTGAAGGGCTTTTCGCGATGGAAATCGTAGAAAAAGCCGGAGTCGGTGGCAGGGCCGTGGCCCAGCTTGGTCTCAGGGAAGAGCTCCAGCACGGCCGTGGCCAGCACGTGAGCGGCCGAGTGGCGCAGCACCTTGAGCGCCTCGGGATCCTTCTCGGTCACCAACTCCAGGCGGGTGTCGGCAGTAAGCGGCGTCGACAGGTCCACCAAGCGCGGGGCAGCCGCGTCTTCGGCGGCATACATGGCGGCTTCCGACTGGCCATCGGGAGCGGTACTTTCCTTGACCGCATCGCCGATGGGCGTCAGCCGCGCGGCTACGCAGGCTGCGGCCAACCGGGGCGAGATGGAGTTGGCAATATCGAGGGGCGTCGTGCCGGCGGGTACTTCGCGAATGGCCCCGTCGGGCAGGTGTATTGCAATGGTCTGTGAGCTCATGGGCATAGATCCTGGGATTTCCGGCCGCGGAGTGGTCTGGAGACGCGGCAACACTCCAGAATATACCGAAGAGAGCCGGAACCATCGCCCGTCGGAGCGCGTATCAGCATTTCAAGGCTTATCTTGTATTGAGTGGAGTGTGCGCTTCCCCCAGCGTTGCGCAGAAGAAAATCATTTTTTCGAGGGAGAGGTTTCCTTATGGACTGGCGTTTGCGGGGCTTCGTGCTCCTCGTTTTGTTTGCTGCCTTCAGTCTTGTCTCAGCCCAGGCTCAACCCGCCATTCAACCCACGGTGGACATTACCCAGGTCCCGGCCGCGGCCCAGCCCTCGGCGCATTTTGACGCCGACGCGGCCACGGAAGCGTATATGGCCATGATTCCGCCCGCGGCCACAGCCAGATCGAACGCTTACATTGAGGGCGGTTATTGGCTGATTCTCTGGGACTTTCTGTACTCCGCGGCTATTGCGCTCCTGTTGCTGAATCTGCGCTGGTCAGCCCGGATGCGCGATCTGGCCGAGCGCGTCACGCGCTTCCGGTGGCTGCAGGATGCTCTTTACTGGGGACAGTATCTTGTGTTGACCTCGCTGCTGGGCTTTCCGCTGGGGTTTTATGAGGGCTATGTGCGGGAACACAAATATGGCCTGGCCACGCAGAGCTTTGGCCCGTGGATGGGTGACCAGTGCAAGGCTCTGCTGGTCAGTCTGGTCCTGGGCGGTATTATGGTCATCCTGCTCTTTGCTATTGTGCGCAAGCTGCCCCGCACCTGGTGGATTTGGGGATCAATCGCCTCGTTGGCGCTGATGGTAGTGGTGGTCGCAATCAGTCCTGTCTACCTGCAGCCGATCTTCAACAAGGTGACCCGGCTGAACGATCCGAAGATTACGGTCCCCATTTTGCGCATGGCGCACGCCAACGGGATTCCCACCAACGATGTGTACCAGATTGACGCCAGCCGTCAGACCACGCGCATGAGCGCCAATGTCAGCGGCTTTGCCAATACCATGCGCATCACCATCAATGACAATCTGCTGCGCCGCGGCTCGCCTGAAGAGGTTCAGGCGGTGATGGGCCATGAGATGGGCCACTATGTAATGAACCACATCCCCAAGTCCATGATTTTTCTGCTGGTCGTGATTGTGGCCTTCTTTGCGTTCCTGCGCTGGGCCCTGGACTGGACCTTGGCACGCTGGGGAACACGCTGGCAGATTCGCGGCGTCGGCGACCCGGCCGTGCTGCCGCTGGTGCTTCTGCTTGCCGGCATCTTCTTCTTTGTGCTCACGCCGGTGATGAACACCGAAACCCGCACGCAAGAAAAAGAGGCCGATATGTTTGGCTTGAACGCCGCCCGCCAGCCGGACGGCTTCGCCCAAGCGGCGATTCACCTCTCGGAGTACCGCAAGATGCGGCCTAGCCTCTGGGAAGAGCGGATCTTCTTCGACCACCCCAGCGGCTACGACCGCATCCACTCCGCTATGGTGTGGAAGGGCGAAAATCTGGAGCTTTTTGAGAAGACACCGGTGCAGCCCGTGGCGCATTGAGAGTGGAGATTCCAGCGGACTGAAGACTGGCGCGTAGCAAGCACTGTGACGAAACGGCGCTTTTCGGCGAATCTTTGTCCTTCAAGTGGAATCATCTCTCTTGAAGGACGAGGACGGCCGGAATGCGCTGGATATCGTTGGTTTGCTGGTTGGGGATTTGTTTTGCTGTTGCGGGCGTGAGCGGCTCGTGGACGGCTCGCGAGGTCCCGGGGTGGTACCGGACACTGGCGCGGCCGGCGATCGCTCCACCGAACTGGGTCTTCGGCCCGGTCTGGACGCTGCTCTATGCGTTGATGGCCGTGGCCGCGTGGCAGGTGTGGCAGTCGGCCGCTTCGCCGCTGCGCACCTGGGGATTGGGCCTGTTCCTGGTGCAGTTGGGCCTGAACTTTGCCTGGTCGTTGATTTTCTTCCGCCAACACAACCTTGGGGCCGCGCTGGTAGAGGTGGTGGTGCTGTGGGCGATGATCGGGGTCACGACGCTGGTCTTTGGCCGCGTAACACCCTCCGCAGCCTGGCTGATGGCTCCTTACTGGGCATGGGTGAGCTTTGCCGCGGTTTTGAACGCTGCTTTCTGGCGGTTGAACTGAGCACGGAGCGCTTTACTGCGCCGCCTTCTCCTCGTGATACTCCATCTCGGTGTTGATGGCCCAGATGTTGTCTTTAGCGGTGACGCCGTTGACGATATTTTCCACGGCGGTCATGGCGGTCAGCATGGAGTGATCCTGGTTGTTGTATTTGTGCATGCCGTTGCGGCCCACAAGGAAGAGATTCTCAAAGCCGTCGAGATAATTGCGGATCACGTCGAAGCGGTCATA
>Ga0224559_1002069_pt1 | contig 10549 bp, 5 predicted proteins | sample 714S33034metaG_FD_180676 | JGI IMG/M metagenome (GOLD analysis project Ga0224559, IMG submission 180676) | Peat soil microbial communities from Stordalen Mire, Sweden - 717 S3 30-34 | ecosystem: Environmental > Terrestrial > Soil > Wetlands > Peat | place: Sweden: Norrbotten County, Stordalen... | reverse complement strand
AAACGGGACGGGAACCGGGACGGGAACCGGGACCGGTACAGCGACTGGAACCTCGACTGGCACGAGCACCGGCACCGGAACGGCGCTGGGAACCGCCACGGGGACCGGTACGGCGACCTCGACCGGCACCGCGGTGGGGACAGGGACAGGGACCAGCACGGGCACGGGAACTGCAACGGGCACGGGCACGGGGACCGGCACCGTCGCGGGGACTGGCACGGGGACGGCGACGGGAACCGGCACGGGAACCAGCACGGGAACGGTGACGGGAACCGGGACCGGGACCAACACAGGCACGGGAACCGGCACGGGAACGGTGACGGGAACTTCCACCTCGACTGGCACGGGATCGGTGACGGCCACCTCGACCGCGACCGGAACCCTGTCCTCGACCGCGACCTCGACCTCGACCTCGACCACGTCCTCCACGAGCACGTCGATTGGCACCGGCACATTTAGCGGGACCGCCACGCAAACCTCCACCGGTACCTCCACCAACGCTTCCACCGTAACTCTCACGAATACAATCACTATCACCGCGACATCGACCTCGACGGCGACGCAAACCGCGACCAGCACGGCGACCGCCACGGCGGTCTACAATTGTGGCTCGCAGGCCAGCCAGGACTTGCTCAACTGCACGAGTGGCACCCCCACGACGGTGGGCTACTGCAACCAGAGTGTCAGTACCACCTGTCTGTCCGAAACGGCGTGCAACGCCATCAAGGGCGATTTCTGTCAATACATTTCGACTCTGGACGGGTCGGGACGCGGGAACAACGAAATGTGCATTACGCAGTCCGGGTCGCCGTGGGGCTCGTGCAAGCACGGCGTGGTGACGCCCAACACGTTGTGCACGGGTTCCGGAGACACTTCGTGCAACGGCGCTCTGTTCGGCGATTTCTGCACCGAGGGCCAGCCGGCTAAGATGTGCGCCGATACCGGGATTTGGTGCCGGATCAACGCCGATTGTCCGGGCAACTCCAACACCGACATCTGCACGGCGGGCACCTCGCGCATGATGACGGTCAAGCATGCCCTGCGCAGAGCGATTGGCGACTACTATGGCAAGGTCAATTTTGGCTTCATGAACACGTACCAGGGCAAGGGCATCGGAGCGACGAACGTCAGCACCGAGATCTTCCCCTACGTGAAACTGCAGTCGTGTCCGGTTTCCGCCAACATCACGGAGACCAAGCTTCTGACCCGGGGCGAGCTTGAGAATGCCGGATGCTTTAGCCTGGCCAATGGGCCGAGTTCTTCGTGCACCATCGACTACGGCGGCAACGGGGCGATTAACACCACGGTGGCGCTAAACCAGATTACCTACGCACTGGTCGGTGGCAATGACAGCCGGTGGAACATTCCGCGGGGCGATGGCAGCGGCAAGTACTACCGGGTGGATGCATCCTGGTCGAGCTGCGCCAGCTCCCAGATCCTCCCGGCGTGCGAATTCGGTGGGCAGGGCACCGGGCTCTACGAGGGCAGCTACTACACCTTCAGCTATAAGCAGGGAACGCCAATCGCGATTGGCGCTAACGGCGGTGTCGATGGGGAAGGCAGCCGTGCCCATCCCAAGTACTTCACCACCTACATGGGCAAGTATTACGATGACGGCGCCGGGAATTGCTACAACGCGGTCGACGCCGACCGCACCGATATCGTGAACGATGGCATCTACGGGCGCGTCGCATACACCGGGAATCCCTACAATTCCAGCAACGAGGTCAAGGTGCCGTGGTCCGGATCGAGCAGCACGTCCACGTGCAACGCCACGACGGGCGCGATCTGGAACCAGAACGTGGTCCCGTTCCTGACGGATACGACGTTTGGCGGGAAATCCGTGACCCCGTCGCAGAAAGCCCTAATGACCGCGGCGCGATTGGAGAAGGCCTCGTTTGGCGGCGTCTACGCCACTGGCCAGGTGGCGCCCATCGGGTGCGCGCTCAACAACGATGGGGCGGCGGACGTGTACCATAGCGCGGCCCAATACATGTCGACCGTGCAGACCAACGACCAGGCCAACAACAACGGCAACAAACCTTGCTGGAGCAACAACATCGTGCTGGTCGTCGACGGCGAGTCCAATGGTGCGGGCGATATGGGCGGTGGCGCCGACTGTGCCTCGACACAGTGTGCGTACAACGCGGGCACAAACCCGACCTTGGCGGGCTGCACGTGCGCGGCGATTACGAAAGCATACGGCTTGGCCCATTCGGGCACCCCGGTGCAAACCCATGTGGTGGTCAACGCCCCGGCCACGTGGAGCGTGCGTTACCCGTACACGTACGCGTTCTTGTGGAACCTGGCCGTGGCGGGCAGTCCGAACTTCGATGGCACGCCGAGCTTCGGCACCAGCGAGGAAGAAGTCTACAAGGGCATTTCGGACAAGATCGCGGCGGCGGCCTACCACTTCCCGTTCACCACGACCGGCGCCGTGTCCGGGGCCACCACGCAGGATCAAACGAGCAAGGTGTTGACCTACAGTAGCTATCTCTACGACACCAGCGTGAACTATCCTTCGTGGAAAGGCACCGTGCGCGCCTTCGACGCGACCTCTGGGGTTGCCGTGGGCTGGGATGCCGCGACGGTGGCCGCCAACGGGCATCCGTCGAGTTGGACCAATCGCAAGATCTTCTTCTCCGATGGCAGCGGCAATGTCGTCCAGGTGCAGATTGGAAGCGATGGTTCCATCACCAATGCGTCCGCGTTGCAGACAGCCGGGCTCGGCGCGACCAACGCGGAAGCGGCCTCGATCATGCAATGGTTGCTGGGCAAGCCAGAACTAGGCAATCCCGCGCCGCTTATGGGATCGACCAGCGGGTCGACGCCCATCGCGGTCGGGCAGGCGGCGTCCACGCCGCAGAACGGGTCCTTGGCCTACTCGCAGGCGACGTGGAAACGGCCGCAGCTGGTCTACGTCGGCGGCGACGACGGTATGCTGCACGCATTCTACGGTCACCTGGGTACCAAGTCGTGGAATGGCGGAGGTACTTCCTACCAAGGTGGTGAAGAGGCGTTCGCCTTTATTCCCAACGACATGTTGCCTGTGATGACGAAGCTCTACGCCCAAGGCGGGCAGAAGCTTGCCCCGGACAGCGGCCAGCACATTTTCGGCCTCGCCTCGTCGCCCAAGGTCAAGGACATCTGTATCGGTTCAACCTGCCAGAGTTCACTGGGGACGGATTGGCATACCATTCTGGTGATGCCCGAGGGGCCGGGCGGCAACCGTCCGTTCGCTCTCGACATCACGAATGTCATCGACAACACTCTTGGCCCGCAGCCAGGAAATCTGAAGTTGCTGTGGAGCGCGGCGCCCAACGGCAGCGGAAGCTGGGTGAAGCTACCGAGCGGGAACGATGGAACCGCCTGGGACCAGAGCCTGGGTCAAACCAACTCGGTGCCGTCCTTCTACTTCAGCGGATTCGTGTCCGGCGCCGCCGACAATCGCGTGCTCATGGCCTCCGGCTACCCGGTCAAGACGGGCTCAGGGTACAGCAGCCAAGGCTTGGTCATCGTCAACGCCGACGCGGCCACGGGTGCCGTCAAGGACACGCAGGACATCACCAGCCTGAGCGCGACAACTTGCTCGCAGTCGCGCGCGCTCATGGCCGATGTCGCCGTGGCTCGCTACTACTCATCCACCAGCGCGAATATCGTGAATTCGCAGAGTCTGATGGCCGCGTACACCGGCGACACTTGGGGCAATGCCTACCAGTACGTGCCGGGCGCCGGCACGCCGCTTTCGAAGTTGTACACGCTTGGATGCGGCCAGCCGTTCTTCTATGGACCGGCGGTGGTTCAGCTCGACCGATCGACGCAGGCGAGCTCCACGGCGAAGAACTTCATCTATCTCGTGCAGGTGACCAACTCGAACCTGGATCCCGCGACCTCCGCGCTTTCAAGCAGCTATCCGGCTTCGCAGATCGTTGTCACCAAGCTCAACGGCAGCCTGAGCCCGCCGCAAATCGTGTCCGCCTACAACCCCAATAATACCTATGGACAAATCGTTCTGTCGCTCGACCCAAATGCCGCGTCCGCGGGCACCATCTGCCTGCAATCCGTGAACTCCTCCACGGGCTCGCCGGTCGGCTTCAACAACGGCGTCAAGACCGCCGCCCAGACCTGCGCGGCCTCGGGCGGCACCGCGATGCCTATGACGGCGCGCCCCATCGGCACGCCCAATGTTGTCTTGCGTTCCGACGGGCTGGGTTTTCAAGTCATCACGGGCTGGTACGACGCCACCATGACCAACAATTGTTCGTCGGGGAGTTTCAACTACGGGAACAGCTACGTAACAGTGCATGAGTTCGCGGCGGATGGAACCTGGTTCCAGCTGGCGGGACTCACGCTCACCAACACCGTGCTCACCGGCGTCGCCTTCGTCGGCGCCTCGGTCTACGTCGACGGAATGACGAACGGATCCGTGCCGCAGTCGATCGACCTCGGCGAAACCTTCAGCACCATGCAGCAGCTGCTCAACAACTCGGCCCTCGAACGCTACTCGCGCACCATGTGGACCGAGCGCGTGGATTTGTAGGCGGGAATACACCCGCGGGCTAGGCAAACGCGTGCGGAGCCTACGCTTCGCTAGCTTTGCTGGCAGCGGACCTTCGCGGGAGGGCTTGGCGAGGCCGAGCGCAGCGACGGGTGGGTTGGGTGGCGGGTAGGTGCCGAGGGCGAAGCGAACCATCCCAGGGTTCCCATCACAATCGACTCGCCTGCGCTTGTCGGTTGACAGAAGGGCGGCTCGCCACCTACTCTTCTCCGCTCCCAACGCTGACAAGGGCATCACGATGACCAAGGCCGAGCTAATCGCTAGGATTGCAAGTCGCAAGGACCTCCCCCGAACACTCACCAAGAAGGCCTACGCCCGCATCATCGACGCCGTGTTTACCGAGGTCGGGGACTATTTCATCCGTGCGCGGCCGAGCGCCGCCAATCCGCCTCGGCTTAGCTATCCCGGCTTTGGAACCTTCACCAAGCGGCGCCGCAACTCGCGCGTCGTACGCAACCCGCAGACCGGCGAGCCCATTCCCATCCCCTCGCAGTGCACGGTCGTCTTCGCGCCCGGACGGGAACTCAGGAACCTGCTCAACCGGGACAGCGCGCGGACCACCTCGTCGGCGGCGTAGTCGGTTCGTAGTCGAGCTTCGCTGGCGAAGCTACTGACAGAAGCCGTAGAGGCGGCGTGTGGACTGGTCGAAGGCGTGGCAGGTCGTGCCGCTGGGACAGCTAGGCGCGGCCAGATTGCAAATCGGCCGGCAGGTGCCGCCACCGGCACCCGCGTCGGTCTGCGTGGGCACCACGCAACTCGCGCCCGCGGCACAACCGGCGCAGCCGGGTTCACCGTTGCAGCCCGAATTCTGCGTGCAGGGGGATCCGACCGCGCCGAATCCAGGACAAGCGCAGTCGGTGGATTCGTCGGCGTAGACGAAGCAGCCTAACCCGGTGGCGCAGCCGATGGTGCCGATGCCGGTGGGATCGCATGGCCGCGAACACGCCGCGAAGGACGGGGACGTGGTTCCGCAGACGATGGGAACATTGCAGTACGTTCCCGTTTCACCGCAGGCGGCATCGTTGTGGTCGCAGAAACGCAGGCAGGTCATTACCGAACAGCCGACCGCCGAAAAAGTGAAGCACTGCGAACCGGGAGCGCAATCGTTGTTGCTTGCGCAAGTATCTCCCGGAGATCCACCTCCGGACGCGTAGCACATGCCCACCGCGGGCTCGCCCTGGTTGCACAGAAGGCCGCAGGTCCGGTCCGGCCCACACGCCACGGCTGGCGCGTAGGGGTTGCACGTAAGCCCGCTGGTGCCGCTGTCGAAACCGGCGCCAGCATCGATGCCCCGCAGCGGGCGGCGAGCGCCAAGCTCGACGAATACGGTCACGTTCGCAACGCCATTCTGGGCGAGGGAGCCGCTCGCCGTGCCGTAGCCGACAGGGTCGCCTCGCAGGGACAAGGGCTCGACTCCGAAGCTGGGGCTTCCGCCGCGAGTGGAGTCGAACTCCACAGAAAAGGTGATCGGGTGGGTGGTGTCGAGGGTGAGGTTCTCGGTGGGTTCTTGGGGGTAAAGGAGGACGTCCTCGGCGGCGGCATTGTCCACGTACACGCGAAACTGCGCCACGCCCGACACGCTGTCGGCGCGGGTCAGCACCGACACCACTGCATAGGAATCATCCTTGCACCCTGACAGAAGTAGCGACGCCGAGACGAGCCCGAGCATCGCCACTCCCTGAAGCCCCACACTCTGTGCCCTCAGCTCCCTCCGTGCTCTCTCCGCGATCATGGCTGGAACTCCTGGTTGCCGAGGTTGGTCGCGGGGGGCGCGTGCCCTCGACTCGAAATAACAACGACCACCGCGGTCGCAACAGCCGCGACTCCGACCGCGGTCCAGAACCACCAATGCTGGAATAGCGATGGATTGGCCGGCTGGGCTTGCGAAGCGCCCACGTCGAGCGCGGGGTTGAATGGCGGCGGGGGCGGGGGACGCGACGGCAAAGCAGCCGATGGCGCGGCCGGCACCGTCGGGCTGCTGTCTTGCGCCTGCGCCCGAGAAGAAACCAGGGCCCACGCCATGACCAAGACGACGAAACCCATGCGTAAGCGAGGCGCGCACGGCCTCTTGGCCGACAAGGCGCCCAAGGGCGAAGCAATCCGCGAGGTCATGATGACTGACCTACCTCGCGCGTCGTGGTCGGGTCAACTTCGCGGCACGCAAGGCCAATAGCCACGATTCATCGACAGCTTTCCGCTTGATGGTCGACGGGTTGCGGTAGAGCAGGTACTATGGGCGCGTTGATCGGAGACACTGGCGATATCGCCGAGGAGGTCAAGCTCGGGCGCGCGCTCCTCGTGCAGGGACACCTCACCACCGCACAGAAGGTGTTGCTCAAGCTTTGCCAAGAGCGGCCCGAATGCGCCGAAGCCTTTCGCGTTCTCGCCATGGTGCTGTTCAAGCGCGGGGACGATCGGCGCGGACAGTCGTTGCTCGACTACGCGGACGAACTCGATGCCCAGCAGACCTTTGAGACAGTCACGGACGTGGATGATTCCTTCTCCGATGCGAAGACCGTGCAGACCCGCCTGAGACCACTCGCGGAACATCGTTCGGCGGACCCAGCCAAGCCGGCTTCGGCGCCTCCAGCTCCGATGACTTTTTCCGAACCGATGCCGCCTGCGCATGCTCCGCCAGGTTTGCTGTGGGCCTCGCCGCGCCGCCGCCGCGGCGGATGGGTCATTTTCCTGATCCTCTTGGCCGCGAGTGCGGGTGCGGTGGCAGTCTATGGTTTGCGGGAGAGACACCAATCGCCGCGTCCGAGTCCGCGCGACGACTTGGATCGATCCTTGGCCGCGGGCAACCTGGAAACCCTCATGCGCGCGCGCGATGTGGCTCGCATGGACCTGGGCGCCGGCGTGCCAGACGCGGATTATTGGGTCCGGCTTGGACTGGTCAATGCCTTCTTGGTCGCCGACTACGCTATCGAGGCGAAGCAGGATGCCGAGGACGCGCTCAGGCGCGCCGCGGCGGAGCCTGAACCTAGTCACGAGAGAACCTCCTTGAGCGAAACAGCGCGCGCCCTGCTCGCCCTGGCCGATGGAGATCGTGCTTCCGCCAAGCAACACGCCGAGGCGGCGGTGGCGCTGCCCGATCCTCCCGCGTGGGCCTTGCTGGCCATGGCGCGCGTGCGCGGCCTTGCCGGTGACCTTGCCGGGACATCCCGCGACCTGGATCGCGCGATGAGCATGCGGCCGGATCTTGTTCCCGTGGTGGTCGCGTGGGCGGCTGCCCGGCTGGATGGCGGCGATCCCGTGGTCGCGCGTCGAGCCCTGGCGACCTTGCTGGCGAAGGACCAAGAGAATTCGTGCGCCCGGCTCGTGCTCGCCAAGGCCGAGCGGGCGCTGGGCGAGCCTGACTGGGTCAAGAACCTCGACCTCGCCTGCCGCGGCGACACCAAGATCTCGCGCGTGGTGCGCTCCGCCTGCGCGATGGAGTCGGCTTTTCGGGCCCGTCTCGAAGGCGACCGCGCCGGAGCCTTGCGTAAGGCGAGGGCGGTCGCACAAGGCTCTGAAGATCCGGAAATCCTGGGCAACGCTTCTTTGCTCGTGGCTTCGCTGGGCGACATCGATGCCGCGGACGAGATCCTGGCGCACGCGCGGAAGCTGGCAGACACTTCGATGGTTTCGCTCTTGTGGGCTGATTTCGGGGTTCGCCTGGGACGCGGCGAGGTTGTGCGGCCGTCGGGTGCGCTGGAGCATCCGGCTGGCCCGGAGCGCGACTTGGCGGCCATGCGCGCGGCATACGCACAAAACGGCGTGGCCGGCCTGGTCGTTGTGCTCAAGACGCTTCCGCCGGGCGTTCAGGATATCGACGCGGATGTGCGCGCCTTCGCGGCGCTGGGACATGAAGGCAGTCCACCCAAGCCCGAATTGGCGAATCTGGAGAAACGGAGCGAGAAGGGCAACCCCGTCGCGTCCTACGTGCTTGGCCTGCTCGCCATGCGCGACAAAGACTACAAGCTGGCGGCGCGTCGCCTAGACAAGGCGCTCGCCATGCACGGCGATGCCTGCCAGGCCGGACAGATTCACCTCGCCGCAGCCAAGCGTGTCGAATACGGCGCGGCGATGAACAGGGCAGGCTTGCGCGCAATTCGGGCCCGCAATACGAAGTGCCCCTTGCCTGATATTTAGATGCGCGCGGAGCCTATGCTTGGCCAGCCCTGCGGCAGCGCAGCATCGCGCGATGGTCAATTGAGATTGACCTTGTCGCCTGGGCAGGCTAAATCCGCCCATCCAATGCCTTCGTACGATACATCTGACATCCGCAAGGGACTCAAGGTCATGTTGGACGGCAATCCGTTCACGGTGGTCGAGTTCCAATTCATCAAGCCCGGCAAGGGCGCGGCCTTCACGCGCACCAAGCTCAAGAACCTGCTCACCGGTGGCGTGATCGAACGCAACCTGCGCTCGGGTGAGAAGCTGGAACCGGCGAACGTCGAGACCAAGTCGATGCAGTACTTGTACAAGGAAGGCGAGTCGTTCGTGTTCATGGACACCAGCACCTACGATCAGGTGCACATCCCCGAGGAAACCATCGGGGATGACGCAAATTTCATGCCCGAGCAAATTGTCGTCGAGGTTCTCTTCTTCAACGAGCGCGCCGTGGGCGTGACCTTGCCCAACTTCATTGAGCAGAAGGTGATGGCAACCGAGCCTGGATTCCGTGGCGATACCGCGACCGGCGTGACCAAACCGGCGAAGATCAGCACCGGCGCGTCGGTCCCCGTGCCTCTCTTCATCAACGAGGGCGACATCATCAAGATCGACACGCGCAGTGGCGAGTACCTCGAGCGCGTGGGTCGCGCGTAGAGGCGCGCGCGGTGTGAACGAGCGAGAGCGGCTCGCGGCTAAACTGCCCGCCTTGAAGGCTCGGGCCGCGGCGATGCGATCTCTGCGCGCCTATTTCGAGGCCGAAGGCTTTCTTGAAGTCGAGACGCCTTTGCGGGTGTTTTCGCCGGGCCAGGAAGTGCACCTTGATGCGATCGCCGCCGATGTCGACAAGGGGCGCTACCTGATCACCTCGCCCGAGTACCACATGAAACGGCTGCTCGCCGCGGGACCAGAGCGCATCGTGCAGTTCTGCCGCTGTTTTCGCGCCGAGGAAGACGGCCCGCACCACCAACCGGAATTCACCATGGTCGAGTGGTACCGCGCGAACGCCTCGATGGAGGATCTGATGCGCGACTGCGAGGCCATCATCGCGGCAGCGGCGCGCGCGGTCGGAACATGGCCTTCGCTAGCGGTGCCTTCCAGCCGGGCAGGGCAAGGAAGCGGCGGCAAGCTTTCGCTCGACCGCGCCTACGAGCGAACCACGGTGCGCGCACTTTTGCGCAAGCACGCGGGCCTCGAGCTGCGCGGGGATGAAAGCGCGGCGGAAATGCGTGCGCTGGCCCGGCAAGCCGGCTGCCACGTCGCGGAAAATGCGGCTTGGGATGATGTCTTCTACCAGGTTTTCCTCGACCGCATCGAGCCGCACCTGGGCAGCGATCGCCCGACCTTCGTGTGCGATTGGCCGCGCCCGTTGGGAGCCCTGGCGCGTGTCAAGCCTGGCGACGCCCGGACCGTCGAGCGGTTCGAGCTCTACGCGGGCGGCTTGGAGCTGGCCAATGCCTTCGGCGAGCTGACCGATCCCGTCGAGCAACGCGCAAGGTTCACGGGAGAGCTGGAAACGCGGCGTTGCCGAGGCAAGACGGTCTATCCCATCGACGAGAAACTGCTCGACGCGCTTCCGCACCTTCCACCGACATGCGGCATAGCCTTGGGATTCGACCGATTGCTCATGCTGGTGATGGGCGCGTCAAGCATTCGCGAGGTCATGGCTTTCGCGAATGACGAGGCGTAGTCGCGCTGCGCGTCACTTCACTTGCTTCCCTGGAGGCGCGGGAAGGTTTGGCGAGGCCGAGCGCAGCGAGGGGGTGGTAGGGTGGGAGGCAGGTGCCGAGTGCGGAGCGAACCCTTTGAGGGTTCCCATCTTAATTTTCTCCTTGC
>Ga0224559_1002067_pt1 | contig 10553 bp, 12 predicted proteins | sample 714S33034metaG_FD_180676 | JGI IMG/M metagenome (GOLD analysis project Ga0224559, IMG submission 180676) | Peat soil microbial communities from Stordalen Mire, Sweden - 717 S3 30-34 | ecosystem: Environmental > Terrestrial > Soil > Wetlands > Peat | place: Sweden: Norrbotten County, Stordalen... | reverse complement strand
GCTGTTGTTACCAAAAAGTGTGAAATTCTTGTTTCCTGATTATCATCGGCAGATTGTAATGATTTCATTTGTAAGTTTTGCCTGGATTGGGCTGTTGAAAAAATTAAACTTTCAGATCCTTGACCATTCTTTTTAAAATTTACTCCTTCATTAATAATCATATATAAATACTTTTTGGTAAAAAGATATTTTGTTCTTAGCTTTGATTGTTTAAAACCAAAAAACCATGAAAAAACTTTTACTTATTTCAGTGATTCTGACGATTCTTATCGGCTGTTCTTCAGAAAAGGTGAACTTCAGCCAGTTACAGGATCGTAATGGTATGCTTTATCTGGTCAACAGCGAGAAACCATTTTCTGGTGACGTTATTTCTTACACGAACGGTGTACTTGATTTTGATGGCAGAGTCAGTAAAGGATTGAGGGATGCGACGTGGACCTACTATTACCCTTCCGGACAGAAAAAAATGACAGGGAATTATAAGGAAGGATTAAAAGATGGAACCTGGACCTATTGGAATGTGAACGGAACACAGCAAGGTCTTGAGGTTTATAAATTCGGGAAAATGATCAGTTTCCAGGGTACTATTCCCCAGGAAGCTAGGCCTGATTCAACTAAAACAATTTCAGGACCGGGTGGAACTACATCTGAATCTAATCTTGCCCCTGCAACTCCTGCAAAAAAAGTAGAGAAGAAACAACTACCCATAGAATATGAAAGACTACATGGTGGACCTGTTAAATCTTTTGATGGAATCCCCTATACCGGTCCAGTGGTGAAACATCAAAAGAACGGGAATAGAGAGTTTGAAGGATATTTTACCAATGGAAAGAAATCCGGAAAGTGGACTTACTATGATAAAAAAGGTGACATAAAGGACGTCAAGTATTATTAATTGAACGTTTCCGATAGCGACGTATAAAAGCAAAGGAAAAGCCTATTATCATAAGGACAGCTCCTGACCATAAAATATTGATGTAGGGATTCTCAATTGTTTTGAGAACGATATAATCAGGATTCTTTCCTATGGATGATATATAAGTATAATAATCCGTCCAAAGGAAATGTCTTGTATCAGGGTTGTAGACATCTCCCATACGGGGATTCCTGTTTACTGAAGGATAGAGTGAAAAGGTCTTTACATACTTTCCACGCTTCGCTTTAAGGAAATCAACTTTGTATGTTGTGATATTACCTTTTTGTTCTTCCTGGTTATAAACAACATAGAAGCCACTCATATATAGGGTGTCTCCCTTCACGAGTAGAAGGTTCTCTGCATTTGTCTTCGTATCTCCCAAATCAAATTGAGAAGTATTTGAAGAAATAACTCGTGAATTCGAGAAAGTCATCATGGTTCCAAGAACGAAGATCAAAAATCCAGTATGAGCTAGGATACCCGGAAGATTCCGTGGTCGGGATGACTGGAAAATGAGATTATTAATGGAGGACAATATAGAAAAGAGAATGAAGAAAACTGCAAGTAAAAGATTACTCTTTGTTATAAACTCATTTGTTATAAAAAGGATAAGTATAACTATGCTTACAATCAGAGGTATTGCCATTCTCTTTAAGAAAACACGTCCGGAATTGACATTATAATGAAGAAATTGAGTAAAAGCGATAAACAAAGCAATCAGCAATACATAGGGAGTCTGCCAACGGTTATAGAATGCCACACGATCTGACGGAGGAGCAATATTTGTTCTGAAAATACTATTAAATACCGGTAGTGAAGTAGTAAATATTATCTGAAATGCAGCCAGAACAACAATGATAGCCCCTATGAACATCCAGAATTCACGTGATAAAAGAATTTCAGTTTTTCTTTCAGAAAATTTCTTTGATCTTATGATAATTAAGGTGACTGCAAGAATAAAAAATGTCAAAAGAAACAACAGTAATTGACCCGTCATCCCATTATCTGTAAATGAATGTGCTGACGAGTCTGCCAAAACCCCGCTACGTGTAAGGTAACTTGCATATAATACGAGAACGTAGGAAAGAGTAATGAATAACAAGGCTAATAATAAGGCATATCTTTGCTTTTTCGCTACCAACATGAAATGGAGTCCGGCAACTAGTGTCATCCAGGGAACCAGTGAAGAGTTTTCTACAGGATCCCATGACCAGAACCCACCGAATGTCAGGGATACATAGGCCCAGGCTCCCCCAAGCAAGATACCAGCCCCGAGTACTGTAAGTGATATGATCGTCCATGGCAGGGCAATTCTGATCCAGGATATATATTCTTTTTTTATCAATCCTGAGATAGCATATGCGAAGGGAACCAGTGATAAAGCGTACCCAAGAAAAAGGATCGGCGGATGAATTGTCATCCATATATTTTCAAGCAAGGGATTTAATCCATTCCCATCTTTAATCATAGAGAGATAATCGGATTGAAGAAAGATAGAGTCCGTTACATTACTAAAAGTATCTCTCAAAAGGGTAAAAGGACTTCCTCCAATTTTAAAGGAGAGAATATGAACACCCAACATCATAGAAGTCACGAATACCTGGGATAATGAGACTACTGAAACCACGTGATCTTCCCACTTACGGGAGACAAAAATCAGGACAAATCCTATCAGAGCCTGAAAGACAGCCCATACGAGGAAACTACCTTCCTGACCCGCCCAGAAACAGGAAATAATGTACCTAAAGGGAAGTAGAGAAGAGGAGTATTGCCAGACATAAGCATATTCATAATAGTGTTTGAAGATCAGATAATACAGAATTCCTGCCACTGATACCAGAGAAAAAGTATGTAAAATAAAGAATCCCCGCGCATAAAAGCGAACTTGCTTAGTGGGGTTCTCCTTCCTCCTGACGTTGATGAAATAGAGAAAGGTTGCAATTATCGCAGTTATAAAACTGATCCAGAGAAATGTTCTCCCGATCATTCCCGGTAGAAGGTGCTCTCCGATATATTGAATATTCATATGTTGATTTCTGAATTTGCAGCAAAGGTACATTTTTCATTTTTAGGAAGAAATTTCTGCGTACTTTCGCTATCAAATTATCCAGTATGTCAACAATCGGTCTGATCGGTGGCTCAGGTCTTGAAAAACTAACATTATTCCGGAATCACGCGGAGGTCAGTATGACCACTCCTTATGGCGATCCCAGTTCGACATTCCTGAAAGGAGAGGTCGGGAAAAACACGGTGTTTATTCTTTCCCGTCATGGAAGGGATCACACGATAACTCCGACACATGTCAACAACCGTGCAAATATTTACGCATTAAAGGAACTGGGTTGTGATTACGTGATCGCAACTACTGCCTGTGGAAGCCTCAGAGAAGAAATCGAGCGGGGCCATATTGTAATTCTGGATCAGTTCCTCGATTTCACACGCTTCCGGATAAATACTTTTTATGAGAAATTCGAACCGGGAAACCCCTTTCACATCTCCATTTCAGAACCTTTTTCAGAGGTATTACGTGATAAACTGATAGCAACTGTCATTGACCTTGGCCTGCATTTTCATCCGACCGGCACTATGGTTACGATAGAAGGACCACGCTTCTCTACACGTGCCGAATCAATAATGTATCGCAACTTGGGAGCAGATGTTATAAATATGAGCATTGCCCCTGAAGCCGCACTCGCAAAAGAAGCGGGTCTTAACTATGTGGCCATCGCCCTTTCAACTGATTATGATTCCTGGAAACACGATGAAAAGCCTGTTACCTGGGAAGAAGTCTTCAAAGTGTTTGAAGAAAATGTCAAAAATGTGACACAACTTCTTGAAAAAGTTATTCCTCTTTTATAACTAATCTTTCCAGTTCCACCACTTTAATTTTTCAGTATCACGATTGTCCTTTTCTGTCCCGACAAAATAGACTGCACATCGGTAAACATATAACAGGCAACGGTCCTGTATCATGCCGGCATATTGGTTTGACATTCGGAACAAATCCTCCGGGTCTTTTCCTTTCAGGTCACCAGGTTCCCTTATTCCAATGTTCCACAGATCATTGGCGATGGATTTCCCAACCCCCGGGATGATCCGGAGTTTCTTTATCTGTTCTTCCCTGGTCATATAAGGTCAAAAATAAATCTCTAGCATTTATACTTAAAATTCTTCCCCGGGTACTTTGCTGAAGATCCTAATTGTTCTTCAATCCGCAGAAGTTGGTTATACTTGGCGATGCGCTCTGATCTGCAGGCAGAACCGGTCTTGATGAGTCCTGTATTTAATGCTACAGAAAGGTCAGCAATAAAAGTATCTTCCGTTTCTCCGGATCTGTGACTGATCACAGCAGAATACCCGTTGCGATAGGCCAAATTTACAGCGTTGATAGTTTCAGTCAGAGTTCCGATCTGGTTTACTTTGATCAGGACTGAATTGGCTACTCCCAGATCAATACCGCGCTGTAACCTTTCTACATTGGTTACAAAAATATCATCGCCAACCAACTGGATCTTGTTACCCAGTTTATTTGTGAGCAACTGCCATCCTTCCCAATCATCTTCTGCCATTCCGTCTTCAAGAGAAATTATGGGATATTTCTTCATCCAGCTATTCCAGAATTCTACCATTTCTTTTGGAGTAAGTTTATCTCCGGTTGATTTATAAAGATAATAGACCTTTTCTTTTGGCAGATAATACTCAGATGAAGCAGGATCAAGCGCAATGCATATATCTTTCCCCGGTTCATATCCTGCTGCTTCTATTGCATGAAGGATCATTTTTATAGCTTCTTCATTCGATTTCAGGTTTGGAGCAAAGCCACCTTCATCTCCGACATTTGTAGAGTATTTCCCTTTCTTAAGCACATTTTTCAGGTTATGGAATACCTCCACTCCCATCCTGATAGCTTCCCTAAATGAATCTGCCCCAACCGGCATGATCATAAACTCCTGGAAGTCGATCGAATTATCTGCATGTGAACCCCCATTCAGAATATTCATCATTGGAATTGGAAGTGTATTTGCAGAAACTCCCCCAATATAGCGGTACAACTGCTGGCCCGTTTCCTGCGCTGCAGCATGAGCTACTGCAAGTGATACACCGAGAATAGCATTGGCACCAAGTTTTCCTTTATTGCTGGTTCCATCAAGTTCGATCATTTTATTATCGATCTCCTCCTGTTCATTGACAAACATTCCATTCACTTCCTCGGCAATAACTTTATTGACATTCTGAACAGCATTAAGGACACCTTTTCCAAGATAGATCTCCTTATCCCCATCACGCAGTTCAACTGCTTCATGGATTCCCGTTGATGCTCCCGATGGAACTGCAGCCCTTCCAAGAATTCCATTGCTAGTCACCACATCTACTTCGATGGTGGGGTTTCCTCTTGAATCCAGAATCTGTCTTGCCTGAACTGAAATTATCGCGCTCATATTTTATTCTTTTGGATTTTATCAAAAACAAAAAAGGACAAACCAACTTTCATCCGTTTATCCTCTTTTATCATGGGTTATAAATTCGGTTTATTCTTTAGATTCCTCCGTTTCTTTCTTCTGCGGTTCTTCAGGAGGTGCTTCAATTTCATGTTCCTTCTTGGCAGTTTTCTTTGGTTTCTTTTCAACTTTTTCTTCTGCAGTTACTTCCTTAGCAGATTCTTCAGCAGGAGCGACTTCTTCAGTAGATTTCTTCGTAGTGCGACGACGACGTGTCGTCTTGACCTTAGTCGCTTCTTTGGAGGATAACATGGTTTCATTATAATCCACCAACTCTAAAATACACATATCGGCATTATCACCGAGACGGTTGCCTGTTTTCAGAATTCGTGTGTATCCACCCGGACGATCTGCTATTTTTTGTGAAATTTCCCTGAAAAGTTCTGATACGGCTTCTTTGCTTTGAAGATAGCTAAATACAAGTCTTCTCGAATTTGTAGAATCCTCCTTCGATCGTGTGATCAGGGGTTCGACATATGTCTTCAACGCCTTGGCCTTTGCAAGGGTAGTGGAAATTCGTTTATGCAGGATCAACGAAGTTGCCATGTTGGATAACATGGCCTTACGGTGTGAACTTGTTCTTCCCAGATGATTAATTTTCTTACCGTGTCTCATTTTAATTATTCCTTATCTAATTTATATTTCGCAGTATTCATACCGAATTCCAGCCCTTTTGATTTCACCAGCTCTTCTAGCTCAGTGAGTGATTTCTTACCAAAATTCCTGAACTTCAGTAAATCATTTTTATTAAATGCAACCAGGTCACCTAATGTTTCAACATCGGCAGCTTTCAGGCAGTTAAGTGCCCTGACAGAAAGATCCATATCGACCAGTTTTGTCTTAAGTAGCTGACGAATGTGCAGGGAGGTCTCATCAAACTCTTCTGCAACAGCTTTTTCTGCAATATCCAGTGTAATCTTTTCATCTGAAAACAGCATAAAGTGCTGGATAAGGATTTTTGCTGCTTCTTTCAATGCAGTTTTTGGATGAATGGAACCATCGGTGTCCATCTCTATGATCAGCTTTTCGTAGTCTGTCTTCTGTTCAACCCTGTAATTTTCAACATGAAACTTAACGTTCCGTATAGGTGTATGGATCGAATCAATTGCGATTTTTCCCAGGGCGGAACCAAGCATCTTATTTTCTTCTGCAGGAACATACCCTCTACCCCTGTCAATGGACAATTCAATATTCAGCTTGACATTGGGCTCCATATGACAGATCACCACATCGGGGTTCAAAACCTGGAATACAGAAAGGAATTTGTTAATATCTCCGGCCTTAAAAACATTCTGCTGGCCAACAACGACATTTACTTTCTCAGAGATCTCTGATTCAATTTGCCTTTTGAACCTGATCTGCTTGATGTTAAGAAGAATCTCTGTGACATCTTCAATAACCCCTTTAATGGTCGAAAATTCCTGATCAACACCTTCAATCTTTACAGATGTGATTGCATATCCTTCAAGAGAAGAAAGCAAGATCCGTCTGAGTGCATTACCAATTGTGATGCCGAACCCAGGTTCCAATGGCCTGAATTCAAAAATTCCTCTGGTTTCATCGGCTTCAACCATGATCACCTTATCGGGTTTCTGGAACGGTAGTATTGCCATGATATATCTTTTAAATTAATATTAAAGTCGTTCTTGCCATTTCTGCTAAGCAGCTAATAACACTATTTTTTATTTCGAATACAACTCGACGATGAGTTGTTCCCTTATATTTTCAGGAATTTCTGCCCTCTGAGGATAATTCATAAATTTCCCTGCCATTTCGTTTCCATCCCATTCAAGCCATGGATAAGCATTAGAGCGGGAAGAGACTGAATCAGATATTACTTCCAGTGACTTGGAGCGTTCGCGAACGCCAATAATATCACCGGGCTTTACCTCAAATGAAGGAATATTAACAACTTTACCATTGACAACAATATGGCGGTGACCAATAAGTTGACGGGCAGCACTTCGCGTAGGCGCAATTCCAAGACGGAATACTACATTATCAAGACGGGCTTCGATCAACTGTAATAATACTTCACCTGTAATTCCTTTCTTCCTGGAAGCCTTCAGAAAGGTGTTTTTAAACTGTCTTTCAAGGATTCCATAAGTATATTTTGCTTTCTGCTTTTCCATCAACTGGGTACCATACTCAGACTGTTTAGCCCTTCTCTTGGTCTGACCATGCATCCCGGGAGGGTAACTCTTTTTATCATAATGCTTATCGGGTCCAAAAATTGGATCTCTGAACTTTCTTGCGATTCTCGACTTAGGGCCAATGTACCTTGCCATATTCTCTGTTTATATATTTTACAATTAATTCTGAATTATACCCTTCTTCTTTTGGGTGGTCTGCAACCGTTATGTGGCAATGGAGTTATATCGGTAATTTCCATCACTTCGATACCTGCAGTATGTATTGTACGGATAGCGGATTCCCTTCCGGCACCGGGTCCTTTAATGAACACCTTCACTTTACGAAGGCCCTGATCATAGGCCACCTTTGCAGCATCCTGAGCTGCCATCTGGGCAGCATATGGAGTATTTTTCTTTGACCCCCTGAATCCCATTTTACCGGCTGAGGCCCATGAAATGACCTGCCCTGCATTGTTGGTTAGAGTTATAATGATGTTGTTGAATGAAGCATTTACAAATGCCTTTCCGATTGCATCTACCTTAACAACTCTTTTCTTTGAACTTTTTTCAGTCTTTGCCATATTACTTTTTTACACTTTCTTGATTAACAAACTGCACCTGTTGAGGGTCCTACAGCTAATTAGCCTTTGGTAGCCTTCTTTTTGTTAGCAACAGTTTTCTTCCTACCTTTACGGGTCCGGGCATTGTTTTTTGTACTCTGACCGCGGGTCGGTAACCCGATACGATGACGAATTCCCCGATAGCAGCCAATATCCATCAAACGTTTGATGTTCATCTGCACCTCTGAACGAAGGGCTCCCTCTACTTTTAAGCTCTCATTGATAATGGTACGGATGGCATTCTGCTCATCGTCGTTCCAATCCTGAACTTTTTTGTTCCAGTCAATTCCTGCTTTTGACAAAATTTGTTGGGCGGTACTGCGGCCTATCCCATAAATATAAGTCAATCCTATCTCGCCTCTTTTGTTTTTAGGTAAATCAATACCTGCAATTCTGGCCATATTAATTACTTATTTTGTGATTATAAAGATTATCCTTGTCTTTGCTTGTACTTAGGGTTCTTTTTATTAATAATGTAAAGTTTTCCCTTTCTGCGCACGATTTTACAATCGGCTGATCTTTTTTTTATTGAGGTTCTTACTTTCATTTTATTTGTATTTTCTATTGATATCTGAATGTTATTCTTCCTTTTGTCAGATCATATGGTGACATTTCTATCTTTACTCTGTCTCCCGGGAGGATCTTGATATAATGCATCCTCATTTTCCCTGAAATATGAGCCGTAATTACGTGTCCGTTTTCAAGTTCCACCCTGAACATGGCATTGCCGAGGGACTCTATTACAGTGCCATCCTGCTGAATTGAAGTTTGTTTTGACATCGAAACAGTTTATGTTTATACTATTCCCAATACCTCTTCAATGTACCGGAATGTTGAAAGAATATCAGGCTCTTCCTTTTTTACTACCACCGTCAGTTCGAAATGTGCTGATGGATAACCGTCCACTGTCCGGATTGTCCATCCATCTCTCCCTTGCACGATATTCTTTGATCCCAGATTGATCATCGGCTCAATACAGATAACCAATCCTTCCTGTAACTTTATACCAGTTCCTCTTTTTCCATAGTTCGGAACATCTGGCTTTTCATGTAATCTCTTTCCTATCCCATGACCAACAAGTTCTCTTACAACAGAATAGCCAAAAGGCTCTACATGTTCCTGAACCGCTGATCCTATGTCCCCTACTCTCTTTCCTGAAACCGCATGATCAATGGCCAGAAATAAAGATTCGCGCGTTCTTTTCAACAGACTGAGAATCTCAGGTTTAACTTCTCCTACCGCAAACGTATATGCAGAGTCTCCGTAATAACCATTTTTAATGCTCCCGCAATCAATCGAAACTATATCACCATTTTTAAGAACTCTATCTCCCGGAATTCCATGTACAACCTCATCATTTAAGGATGTACATAACGTTGCCGGAAATCCGTTATATCCTTTAAACCCTGGTACTGCCCCTTCTGATCTGAGATAATCTTCAGCAATCGTATCAAGCATCCGGGTAGTAATCCCGGGTTTTATATTTTTTGCCACTTCGGCAAGGGTTCTGCTCACAATCAGAGCATTTTCCCTCATGTATTCTATTTCTTCCTCCGTCTTCAGTTCCATCAACAATTCTGAATTACGACATTCTTATCCAGTCATGCTATAGGATGAACGTCCTTTAATCCTGCCTGATTTTGTCAGACCATCATAATGGCGCATGAGCAGATGACTCTCTATCTGCTGCAATGTATCAAGTACAACACCCACCAAAATCAGCAGTGAAGTACCTCCATAAAATTGTGCAAACTGAGTATTTACACCCACTAACCTGACAAATGCCGGCATGATGGCCACAAAGCCGAGGAAAATGGATCCTGGTAATGTAATCCTCGACATCACATTGTCAATGAACTCAGCCGTCCTTTTCCCGGGTTTTACACCCGGAATAAAACCGCCATTCTTCTTCATATCCTCAGCCATCTGATTAGGATTCACCGTAATAGCTGTGTAGAAATATGTAAAGACAATGATCAGCAAGAAGAAAGTAAGGTTATATGCCAAACTGTTAAAATCAGTAAACACCCGTGCGAAGCCGGTCAGCGTTTCCGAGTTTGCAAAGCCTGCAAGGGTAAGTGGCAGAAACATAATTGCCTGCGCAAAGATAATTGGCATAACACCTGCTGCATTGACTTTGAGAGGAATGTACTGACGAACACCTCCATATTGTTTGTTCCCGACAATTCTCTTAGCGTATTGTACAGGTATTCTCCTTGTGCCCTGAACAAGCAGGATCGTGACGAGGATAACAAAAACGAGGAAAGCAATTTCAACAACGAATAATACCATACCACCACCTTTCTGTTCCATCCTTGAAACCAATTCACCAAACAGGGCAAATGGCAACCTGGCCATGATACCGATCATAATGATAATTGAAATA
>Ga0224559_1002066_pt1 | contig 10553 bp, 10 predicted proteins | sample 714S33034metaG_FD_180676 | JGI IMG/M metagenome (GOLD analysis project Ga0224559, IMG submission 180676) | Peat soil microbial communities from Stordalen Mire, Sweden - 717 S3 30-34 | ecosystem: Environmental > Terrestrial > Soil > Wetlands > Peat | place: Sweden: Norrbotten County, Stordalen... | reverse complement strand
AGCGGCGGGTATTCGACCACCGCCGGCTTCCTCGCTGAAGTTGCGTTCACCGATACCAACTTCCTCGGCCGCGGCCAGTACGTGAAGCTGAGCGCGTCGGAGGGCCAGTACAGCCGCGGATGGGGCGCGTCGTTCACCGAGCCCTATTTCCTCGACCAGCGGCTCGCGGCGGGCATCGACGTCTACCACAAGGAGCAGAACCCCAACTCCTGGGCGACGTACGAGACCTGGACGACCGGCGCCACCTTGCGTCTCGGCATCCCGATCACCGACCAGTTCACGATCCAGCCGGCCTATTCGCTGTACGGTTCGGCGATCAAGGTCCCGAACAACAGCTCGCGGCCGTACGACAACTGCACGGCGAACGGCGACCAGTATTACAACTTCTCCACCGGCGGCCTTTTTACGCCCACCGCGTCAGAGAACTGCTTGACGGATGGCGAAGCGTCGGTGGCGATCAAGCAGGCGGCGGCGAACGGGACGATCTTGACCTCCCTGGTCGGTTATTCGCTGATCTGGGACAGCATCGACGACCGCAAGAATCCGACCAGCGGCATCTACGCCAACTTCCACCAGGACATCGCCGGACTCGGCGGCGATTCGAAGTTCGTGCGCGAAACGCTCGACGGCAAGTACTTCTACCCGGTGAGCGACGATCTGACGGCCCTCGTCCACGTTCAGGGCGGCCAGATCAACCAGATCGGCGGCGGCAACCTGCCGCTGACCGATAATTTCAATCTCGGTCCGACGCTGGTGCGCGGCTTCGCCCCGGGCGGCATCGGGCCGCGCGACATCGGCGATCCCTACAACCTGTCCGGCAACGGGCTGGGCGGCACCACCTACGCCGGCGCGTCGACCGAGCTGCAGTTCCCGATCTTCGGCCTGCCCAAGGAAATCGGGCTGAAGGGCGCCGTCTTCGCCGACGCCGGCACGCTGTTCGGTTATAGCGGGCAGAGGGATTTCTCGAACGTGCTGGGCTACTATTATTGCCCGGCAGCGGGGACCAATCCGCAATACACGCAGTCGAGTTGTCTGCATGTCGACGACGAGCACAAGATCCGGTCCTCGGTGGGCGCCAGCTTGATCTGGGCCTCGCCGCTCGGCCCGATCCGCTTCGACTACGCCTGGGCGCTCACCAAGGGCAAGAACGACCAGACCCAGGCGTTCAACTTCAGCGGCGGCGCGAGCTTCTGACCGCACGGCGCCAGGGACCAAACATAAGCGCGCCAGGGCTTCTGGCGCGCTTTTTCATGGACGAGGCGCGCACCGCGCCGATCTGATAGATCGAGGTGTCGTCGCGACGAGGCGATCCGGACGGCGGGCCGGGTTCGGCGAGGCTGATCGTGTCGCTTCGCGCGTCGCCGCAATCCACAGAGGGATCGCCCGGGCGCGCGACGGAAACGACAGGACAGTGGCTAAGATCAGCTTTTTCCCGCTTGCCGCAGCGCCGACCCTCGGCGAAATCGCGCAATGGACCGGCGCGAAGCTCAGCGAAGGCGCCGATCCGGGCAAGGTCGTCCGCGACGTCGCGCCGCTCGACGACGCGCGCCCCGAGGATCTCGCCTTCCTCGACAACCCGCGTTACCTCGACGCCTTGCGCACGACCCGCGCCGGCGCCGCGTTCGTCGCGCCGCGCTACGCCGCCCAAGCCCCAGCAAGCTGCGCCCTGCTCGTCACGCCGCAACCTTACAGGGCGATGGCCGAGACGATGGCGCGCCTCTATCCACAGGCGGTCAAGCCGCGCTCGGCCTTCGGCGAGACCGGCGTTTCGCCCGCCGCCTTCGTCCATTCGGCGGCGCGCCTCGAGCCGGGCGTCGTCGTCGATCCCGGCGCGGTGATCGGCCCTGGGGCGGAGATTGGCGCCGGAACCCTGATCGGCGCCAACGCCGTCGTCGGCCCAGCCGTGCGCATCGGCCGCGACTCGGTTGTCGGCGCCCAGTCGTCGATCGTCTGCGCGCTGATTGGCGACCGCGTCATCATCCACCCCGGCGTCCACATCGGCCAGGACGGGTTTGGCTTCGCGCTCGGCCCGCAGGGTCATCTCAAGGTGCCGCAGATCGGCCGCGTCATCATCCAGAACGACGTCGAGATCGGGGCCGGGACGACGATCGACCGCGGCGCCAACCGCGACACGGTGATCGGCGAGGGCGCCAAGATCGACAACCTGGTGCAGATCGCCCACAACGTCGTCATTGGCCGCCATTGCGTGCTGGTCGCCCAGGTAGGCGTCTCGGGCTCGACGATAGTCGGCGATTTCGCCGCCCTCGGCGGCCAAGCCGGACTGACCGGCCATCTGACCATCGGCGCCGGCGCCCAGATCGCCGCCCAGTCCGGGGTGATGAAAGACGTGCCGGCGGGGACAAAATGGGGCGGATCCCCGGCTGTCCCGCAGCGCGAGTTTCTCCGTCAGGGGGCGATGCTGCGTCGGCTGACGACCGGCGGCCGGGAGCCCGGCGCCGAGTGAACGCCCCGCCGCCGCCGCCGGCGTGCGTCGCCTCGCCGCATAACCGGGATCGGCTCGACGAGGCTTGACGGCGGCCCAGGGACGATGCATGGCCCCTCCCGGCGCGCAAGGAGAGCGAAATGGACGAGCCATCGAGGGGGCTGACGATCGAGACTTACGACATCCAGCGACTTCTCGCCAGCCTGCCTCATCGCTACCCGCTGCTGCTGGTCGATCGGATCGTCGAGGCGCGCGGCGACGAGTATTGCGTCGGCATCAAGAACGTCACCTACAACGAGCCGCAGTTCCAGGGCCACTTTCCCGACAAGCCGGTGATGCCCGGGGTGCTGCTGATCGAGGGCATGGCGCAGACCGCCGGCGCTTTGTGCGTCGCGAGCAACGCCGTCAAGGGACGCCCGAGCATCGTCTACCTGATGACCGTCGACAAGGCGAAGTTCCGCAAGCCCGTGACGCCCGGCGACCAGGTGCGTTACCAGATGACCCGCATCGCCCAACGCCGCAACATGTGGTGGTACCGCGGCGAGGCGATGGTCGACGGCGTGCTCGTCTGCGAGGCGACGGTTTCCGCGATGTTGGTGAGTGAATGAGCGCTGTCGTCGACGTTTCTCCCGCCAGCACGTTCATCCATCCCAGCGCCTGCGTCGAAGCGGGGGCTGAGCTCGGATCGGGCGTCCGCATCGGCCCGTTCTGCCATGTCGGCGCCGAGGCGCGCCTCGGCGACGGCGTCGAGCTGATCTCGCACGTCGTCGTCGCCGGCGTCACCGAGATCGGCGCCCGCGGCCGCGTCTTCCCGTTCGCTTCGATCGGCCACCAGCCGCAGGACCTCAAGTATCGCGGCGAGCGCACCATTCTCACGATCGGCGAAGATTGCCTGATCCGCGAGGGCGTCACGATAAACCCCGGCACCGCCGGCGGCGGCGGGCGCACGACCGTCGGGGCGCGTTGCGCCCTGCTCGCCAACGCCCATGTCGCACACGATTGCCGCATCGGCGACGACGTCATCCTCTCCAACAACGTCATGATCGCCGGCCACTGCCAGATCGGCGACTTCGCGATCCTGAGCGGCGGTTCGGCGACCCACCAGTTCACCCGCGTCGGCGCTCACGCGTTCGTCGGCGGCCTCAGCGGCGTCGAGAACGACATCATCCCCTTCGGCATCGCCCTCGGCAATCGCGCCTCGCTCGCCGGCCTCAACGTCGTCGGATTGAAGCGGCGCGGCTTCTCGCACGAGGCGGTGCACGAGCTGCGCCGCGCCTACAAGGCGCTGTTTTCCGCCGCCGGCACGCTCAAGGAGCGGATCGAGGAGGTCGCCACGGCCTTCCCCGACCAGCCGGCGGTGCAGCAGGTCGTCGCCTTCTTGCGCGAGGGCGGCGATCGGGCGATCTGCACGCCGCGCGCCGGGCGGGACGACGAAGCTTGAGCGAATCGGGCGAGACACGCCCGCTCGCCATCGTCTGCGGCGGCGGGAAATTCCCGATCGAAGTCGCGCGCGCCGCCGCCGCCGCCGGCCGCACGCCGTTCCTGATCGGCATCGTCGGCGCCGCAGACCCGGCGATCGAGGCTTTCGCTCACGTCTGGCTGCACATCGGCCAATTCGGCAAGCTGTTCGCAACCCTGCGCGCCGAGGGCGTCGCCGACGTGGCGCTGATCGGCGGCCTTACTCGGCCGGAGCTCGCCGAGGTGCGCCTCGATTGGGGCGCGATCAAGCGTCTGCCGGATCTCGCGCTGGCGTTTCGCGGCGGCGACAACCACCTGCTTGCCGGCGTCGCCGCGATCTTCGAGCGCGAAGGGCTCCACATCGTCGGCGCGCACGAGATTGCGCCGCGCCTGCTGGCGCCGCTCGGCCCCATCGGCTCACGCGCCGCCGCGCCGCAAGACGAGGCCGACGTCAGCATGGGCGCGGCGCTCATCGCCGCGCTGTCGCCGTTCGACGCCGGCCAAGGCGTCGTCGTCGCCAAAGGCCGCGTCGTCGCGATCGAGGCGGCCGAGGGGACCGACGCGATGCTGGCGCGCGTCGCCGAGTTGCGCGACGGCCGCCGCCTGCGCCTGTCCGGACTGTCAGGCGTGTTCGTCAAGGCGCCCAAGCGCGGTCAGGATCTGCGCCTCGACATGCCGGCGATCGGCCCGCAAACCATCGCCGCCGCCGCCAAGGCGCAATTGCAGGGCGTGGCGATCGCCGCCGGCGCGGTCCTGATCGCCGAGCGCGAAGAGGTCGCGCGCGCCGCCGACGCCGCCGGTCTGTTCGTCGCCGGTTACGCGCCATGAGCGCCCCGTCGCGCCGGCTGCGGATCGCCGTCGTCGCCGGCGAGCCGTCCGGCGACCAGCTCGGCTTCAAGCTGATGCGGGCGCTCGGCCAGCAGACCGCAGCCGGAGTCGACTTCCTCGGCGTCGGCGGCGAAGCGATGGCCGCCGAGGGGCTCGAGAGCCTGTTCCCGCTCGCCGACGTCGCCGTGATGGGGGTGCTGCCGGTCATCAAGCGCCTGCCGACGCTCGTCGACCGCATCCGGCGCGCCGCCGCGGCAATCGTCGCAGCGCGTCCCGACGCGCTCGTCATCATCGACAGCCCCGACTTCACCCATCGCGTCGCGCGCCGCGTCCGCCGCGCGCTGCCGGACCTGCCGGTAATCGACTATGTCAGCCCGTCGGTGTGGGCCTGGCGGCCGGGCCGGGCGCCGGCGATGCGCGCCTATGTCGACTGCGTCCTGGCGCTGTTGCCGTTCGAACCGGAAGCGCACGCCCGTCTCGGCGGCCCGCGCTGCGTCTATGTCGGCCATCCCTTGATCGAGCGGCTGGCCGAACTGCGGCCGAGCGAAGCGGAGGCGCTGCGGCGCGCCGCGCGGCCGCCGCTCGTCCTCGCCCTGCCCGGCTCCCGTCGCTCGGTGATCGCGCGATTGATGGCCGATTTCGGCGCGGCGATCGCCGCCGCCGAGCGCGAGGCGGGCCCGTTCGAGGTCGTCCTGCCGACCCTGCCGCATGTCGAAAGCGACGTGCGCGCCCTCGCCGCGCGCTGGCCGCGTCCGCCGCGAATCGTCGTCGGCGAGCAGGAGAAGTTCGCCGCTTTCCGCAGCGCGCGCGCGGCGCTCGCCGCTTCTGGCACAGTCACGCTCGAGCTCGCGCTAGCCGGCGTGCCGCAGGTCGGCGCTTACAAGGTCTCCGGCGTCGAGGCGCTGCTGCGCCCGCTGGTCACGCTGCCGTTCTCAGTGCTGCTGCCCAACCTCGTGCTCGGCGAAGCGGCGATTCCCGAATTCCTGCAAGAGGACTGCCAGCCGCAAGCGCTGGCGACGGCGCTCGCCGCGCTCGTCGCCGACAGCCCCGCCCGCTCGGCTCAGCTCGCGGCGCTCGACAAGCTCGACGCCCGCATGCGGCTCGACGACGGCCGCACGCCGAGCGCTCACGCCGCCGCGGCGGCGCTGGAGACGATCGCCAGGCGCAATGCCGGCTAAGCGCCTCGACCGGCGCTCACAGGTCCTCGAGATCGAAGTCGAGGATCGCCATCTGCAGGGTGAAAGCGCTGCCGGCCTTGTCGTCGGCCGAGACGACGCCGAGGAAGTCGTCGCCGTTGTTGAGTTCGACCGAATCCATCTTCTTCATTCGCGAAACGATCTTGAGCTTGTCGTTCTCGAACAGCTTGCGCAGGTATTCCTGCAGCGTCGCGCGATCGACCGGAATCGGCATCGCGAACGCGAACGAACGGTCGCCGTCCTCGTCGTCGACAACGATCTTGCCGATCTTGCGTTCACCCAGAGTCACGTCGGCGGCTTCGCGCTCGCGCGCGTTCGGCGTCACAGTCACCGCCGGCGAACCAAACGATCGGCGCAGATGCGCCCGCAACTTGAGGATTTCGTCTTTGGTCATTCTCGCCCCCGCGGCCGCGGCCGGGCGTGGCTTTGCCACGAACGGCCGACGGCGGCAAGCTTTCGCCGATCGCTCAAGGGTCGATGAGCTTTTCGGCGAGGATTTGGTTCATGTCGCGCGCCGGTTCGGCGCAACCCGCCTCACCGACGATGCGCGCCGGCACGCCGGCGACCGTCTTGTTGTGCGGCACCGACGCCAGCACCACCGACCCCGCGGCGACGCGCGCGCAGCGGCCGACCTCAATGTTGCCGAGGATCTTCGCCCCTGCCCCGATCAAGACGCCGTGGCGAATCTTGGGATGCCGATCGCCAGTCTCCTTGCCGGTGCCGCCGAGGGTGACGCCTTGCAGGATCGACACGTCGTCTTCGATCACCGTCGTCTCGCCGACCACCAGGCCGGTGGCGTGGTCGAGGAAGATGCCCTTGCCGATTCGCGCCGCGGGATTGATGTCGACCCCGCACACGGTCGAGGCGCGGCTCTGCAGGTAGAGCGCGAAGTCGCGCCGGCCGGCGCGCAGCATCGCATGCGCCAGCCGATAGGTCTCGAGCGCGTGGAAGCCCTTGAAATAGAGCAGCGGCTCGATCATCCGCAGGCAGGCGGGGTCGCGATCGGCGACGGCGATAATGTCGGCGCGGAACGCCACGCCGATCGCCGGGTCGCGCGCCGCGACATCTTCGTAGACCTGGCGAATCAAGGCGCTCGGCGCGTCGGGATGGTGGAGCCGGTCGGCGACGCGGTCGATGACCGCGCTTTCCAGCGTCTCGTGATTGAGCACCGCGCGGGTCAGAAACGCCGCCAGCACCGGATCGTTGCGCGCGGCTTCCTCCGCTTCGACGCGAATGCGCGCGAACAGCGGATCGTTGTCGCCGAGGCCGACTACATGGGCCGTCGACCGTTGCGCCATAGCGGACCTCCTCGAGCGCGGCCAATTCGGCGCGCAGTCTAACATGGCGGCGTGGGACGGCGAAACCGAGCCGTTGTCGATCGCCAGTTAACCGTTAGCGCCGCCGGCGCGCGCCAGCGACATGCGGGCGAAGACCTTGTCCCGCTTCACCCAGACATGCCACCCCACGGCGGCGAGATGCAGCGCCAGCACGGCGCCGATCGCCCAGGCCAGCCGGTAATGGAGAGTGGCGGCCACATGGGCGAGCGCGTCGTTGCGCGCGAACAGCGCCGGCCAGTCGAACAGTCCGAACCACGACGTCGGATGGCCGCCGATGACGGAATCGACATAGCCGGTCACCGGCATGGCGACCATCAACGCGTAGAGGGCGACGTGCGCCGCGTGGGCGCCGAGGCGACTGAAGACTCCGAGCGCCGCCGCATAGGGCGGCGCGCCGACGGAAAGGCGCCAGACGACGCGCAGGACGACGAGGATCAGCGCCGTCATGCCGAGCGACTTGTGGATCGTCAGGATTTCGACCCGCGGCGAAACGCCCCGCGGCAGGAACGCGGCGACGACGCCGAGCGCGATGGCGGTGAAGATGATCGCCGCCATGACCCAATGCAGGAGCCTCAGCGTCGCGTCGTAGCGCGCGTCAGGGTTCGAAGTCGTCATATCCGCCCGTTCTATGGATTGGCTCGGCGCGGAGATTGTGTCTGCCGAGGGCGCCGAGAATGTGGCGCGACGACGGAAGCAAGCGACGCCGGGCACCAACAGCGAATCGGCCGAAACTTTGCGGCGCGCTTACGGCGCCTTGATGAACAACCCAATCGTCAGCGCGACGCCGATCGCCACCACGCCGACGCGCAGCGCCTTTTCGTTGACCTTCTGCAGCATCAGCGCGCCGAGCCAGCCGCCGATCGAGGCGCCGACCGTGGTGACGGCGACCTGCAGCCAGTGGACGTCGGGCGAGAAGACGAACAGCGCCACCGCCGAAGCGTTGATCACCCCGGCGAGCACGTTCTTGGTCGCGCCGGCGGTGCGCACCGCCAGTCCCGCCATGGTCAGCGCCGCCATCATCAGCAGGCCGATGCCGCCGCCGAAATAGCCGCCGTAGACGGCGATGCCGAATTGCGCCAGCCCCGCGCCCCACGGCGGCAGGCTGGCTTTTCCCGGCTCGGGCTGCCGGCGCAGGAAACTTCCCCAGGCGAACAAGGCGGTGGCGAACAACACCAACCACGGCACGAGTCGGGCGAAGAATGTCGGCGGCGTCGCGAGCAGGATCGCGCCGCCGACCGCGCCGCCGGCGAGGCTGACGACGAACAGCGTCTTCAGCGACAGCCCTTCAGCGCCCTGCGCGCCGGCGCGGCCGGTCAAGCCCGTGACGATCTGGGCGGGAAACAGCGCCACGGTCGAGGTGATGTTGGCGGCGCGCGCGTCCATGCCGGTGAGCATCAGCGACGGCAGAGTGATGAACGAGCCGCCGCCGGCGAGCGCGTTCTGTCCGCCCGCCCACAGCGAGGCGAGGAACAAGACAATCAACGCCGTCATGCTGGCTCCTGAGCGAAACGCGAGAGACGCCGCAGACGCCTCCCCCCGCCGCCGGCGGCGGAGAAAGGAATGGAAGCCGGGTTCGGCGTCAAGTCGTCGCCCTGCGGCAAGGCGTCCTTCAGGCGAAGGCGCGCGCCGCTTGGCCATGCTCGGCGATCAACGCCGCCAGATCAAGACCAACCGGCGCGCCGTCGACCACTCGCCAGACGCCGCCGACCATCACCCGGTCGGCGCGATGGGCGCCGCACAGCACCACGGCGGCCAAGGGATCGTGAGCGCCGGAGAAGCGCGGCTCGTCGAGCGTAAACAGCGCCAGATCGGCCAGCAAGCCGGGAGCGATGCAGCCGACGTCGTCGCGGCCGAGGCAGCGCGCCGAGCCCTCGGTCGCCCAACGCAAGACGTCGAGATGAGTGATCGCCGCCGCGCCGTAGCGCAGTCGACCGATCATCAGCGCGTGGCGAACCGCCTCCATCATGTTGGAGGAATCGTTTGACGCCGAGCCGTCGACGCCGAGACCGAGCGGCGCGCCGGCCGCCTCGAGCTCGCAGGTTCGGCAAATGCCGGAGGCGAGCACCATGTTGGAGGCGGCGCAGTGGCAGACGCCGACCCCGGCTGCGCCGAGCCGCTTGATCTCGTCGGCGTTGAAATGAACGCCGTGGGCGAGCCAGGTCCGACGCGACATCCAGCCGGTCTCCTCGAGCAGCTCGACCGGCCGCACACCGTACATCGCCAGGCAAAAGCGCTCCTCGTCGGCCGTCTCGCACAGATGGGTGTGGAGCTGGCAGTCGTGCGCCTCGGCGAGCCGCGCCGTCTCGCGCATCAGGCCGCGGTCGATCGAGAACGGCGAGCACGGCGCCAGGGCGATGCGAATCAGCGCGCCGGGCTTGGGGTCGTGGAACAGCTTCAGCACCCGCTCGCTGTCGGCGAGAATCGCGTCGGCGTCCTGAACCACCGAGTCCGGCGGCAGGCCGCCGTCCTTCTGCGAGCGGTTCATCGCGCCGCGCGTCACCGTCATGCGCACGCCGAGCGCGCGCGCTTCCTCGACCTCGATGTCGACGGCGTTCTCCAGCCCGGCGGGATAGAGATAGTGATGATCGGCGGCGGTGGTGCAGCCGGAGAGCAGCAATTCGACCAGCGCCAGCCGCGCCGCCAGGCGCAGTTCGCGGGGCGTCAGCCGCGCCCAAATCGGATAGAGCGCGGTCAGCCAGTCGAACAGTTCGCGGTTGATCGCCGCCGGATGCGCGCGCGTCAGCGTCTGGTAGAAATGATGATGGGCGTTGACAAGCCCGGGCAACACGACATGGCGAGAGGCGTCGAAGACAATGTCGACCGGCGCTCGCGGCTCGGCGCCGCGCGCGACCAACTCCACGATGCGGCCGTCCACGACGACGATTCCGCGTTCGGCCGCTTCGGCCAGGATCGCCAGCGGGTCCTTGATCCAGGTTCGCATCGAGCAGGAACTCCCGGCGCCGCGCTACGCTTCAGCCGTCCGCGCCCCAGTCGGACGGCCCGCGCGCCGTCACGACTTCGGCGCTGGCGCCGCGGAAAATCGCCATCGCGGCGACGCCGGTCATCACCGAGCCGGTGTCGAGATTGAGGCGGAAGCAGCGGATCTGGTCGAGCGGCGAGGGATCGGCCCTGAGGTCATTCGGGGTGTGGCCGTGGACGACGAAATAGCCGCTGAACCCCTGCGGCCCCGGCGCCGCGGTGAGGAAAGGCCGGCGCACCCAGGCCCAGTGCTGATCGCCGCCCAGCGTCGCCAGCGGCGCATTCCACGGCTCGGCGAGAAACGATTCGAGA
>Ga0224559_1002065_pt1 | contig 10555 bp, 7 predicted proteins | sample 714S33034metaG_FD_180676 | JGI IMG/M metagenome (GOLD analysis project Ga0224559, IMG submission 180676) | Peat soil microbial communities from Stordalen Mire, Sweden - 717 S3 30-34 | ecosystem: Environmental > Terrestrial > Soil > Wetlands > Peat | place: Sweden: Norrbotten County, Stordalen... | reverse complement strand
CTTCCAGAAGTTTCTCTGGTGGGCATATTAGATGCGGATAAGGAAGGATTCTTAAGATCCCAAACATCTTTAATACAAACTATAGGAAGAGCATCAAGGAATATAGAAGGTCAAGTTGTGATATATGCAGATAAAATAACAGAATCAATAAGAACTGCAGTTGAAATTACCACCAACAGAAGAAAACATCAATTGACCTATAACAAGGAACATAGAATTACACCTAAATCAGTTAAAAGAACAGTTAAAGAAAAAACTGAAAAGGCTTTAAAACTTAAAAAGAACGCTAAAAATATTTCTAAAGATGAATTGGTACTTATAATACAAGATTTAGAAGAAGAAATGAAAATGGCATCTCTTAAACTTGACTTTGAATCTGCAGCCAAGATTAGGGATCAAATACAATACTTAGAAGGAGCTTCATACTGATGAACACCACTACAACCAAAAAAGGAAGTATAAATATTAAGGGGGCACGTGAGCACAACCTCAAAAATATTGAGCTCACACTTCCAAGGGACAAATTCCTTGTTATAACAGGGATAAGTGGATCTGGTAAATCATCACTAGCCTTTGACACCATCTATGCTGAAGGACAGCGAAGATATGTTGAATCATTATCCGCCTATGCAAGACAGTTCCTCGGTCAGATGAAAAAACCAGAGGTTGACTATATTGAGGGTCTCTCACCCGCAATATCAATCGATCAAAAAACAACCCGAATGAATCCCAGATCTACTGTGGGTACAGTTACAGAAATATATGACTATTTCCGTCTACTTTTTGCTCGTGTGGGAACTCCTCACTGTTACAAATGTGGAAAGGAAATATCACAACAAACAGCAGGGCAGATTGTTGATTCAATCCTAACCGAAGAAGAAGACACTAAAATACAGATACTTGCACCAATGGTTAAGGACAGAAAAGGAGAACATCACAAGATCTTTGAAGACCTTAAAAAGAAGGGTTTCATAAGAGTTAGGGTTGACGGTGAAATATCAAATCTTGATAATGATTTTAAGCTTGACAAAAACCGTAAACATTCTGTTGAAGTGGTTGTTGACAGGTTGATAATAAGACCAGACGAAGATTTTAAGAAAAGATTAGCAGACTCTGTTGAAACCGCCCTTGAACTTGGAGAAGGATTGGTTATAGTATCATTTATAGAAGATGATAAAAGCTCATATGATAAGGTTTTCAGCGAACACTTTGCATGTACAGATTGTGGAATAAACTTCGAAGAGATAAGTCCTAGAATGTTTTCATTTAACAGTCCACATGGAGCCTGTCCAGAATGTAATGGATTAGGAAGTAAGCTTGAAATAGACACAGACTTTGTTGTACCCGACAAGTACCTTTCACTTAATGAAGGAGCCATATTACCATGGAGTAAATCTGGAAATAAAGACAACTACTACACTCAAATGTTACTGGCCGTTGCAGATCACTATGGCTTCAGCATGGATACACCATTTGAAGAACTTCCAGATAAATATCAAAAATATGTTCTCTACGGCACTCCTGATAAGATTCAATTCAATTTCAGGAGAAAAAATAGGCAGTACAAAGTTAACCGACGTTTTGAAGGTGTTGTAAAAAGGATGGAACGTCTTTTTATGGAAACACAATCAAATTACATGAGAAGTTATGTTGGTAAGTTTATGAGCGATCGTAAATGTCCTGTTTGTAAGGGTACAAGACTCAGACCTGAAAGCAGATCAGTTACTGTGAGTGGTAAATCCATATCAGAAGTAGTAGAAATGCCCATTAAAAATTCCAAAAAATTCTTTGACGAAGTTGAGTTGAATGAAATGGAACTCTACATTGCAAAGGAAATCTTAAAGGAAATTAAGGAAAGATTAAAGTTCCTAGCAGATGTGGGCCTCGATTATATCACTCTCGACAGATCTTCTGGAACATTATCCGGTGGAGAAGCACAACGTATACGTCTTGCAACCCAGATAGGTTCCGGTCTAGTTGGAGTTCTTTACATACTAGACGAACCCAGTATAGGACTACATCAAAGGGATAATGCAAGACTTATAGAAACATTAAAAAGACTCAGAGACATTGGAAATACTCTCATAGTTGTTGAACACGATGAAGAAACCATAATGTCAGCAGATCATGTGGTAGATATAGGGCCTGGTGCTGGTGAGCACGGTGGAAAGGTAATTGCCGAAGGAACACCTTTGGAAATAATGGAAAATCCGGAATCCATAACAGGAAGGTATCTTTCACGGGTTGAGAGCATACATGTACCCGAAACTAGACATGAATCCAATGGAAACTATTTAACCGTTAAAGGTGCAAAACAAAACAACCTAAAAGATATAGATGTTAAATTTCCCCTAGGAGTTTTCACATGTATAACAGGAGTGTCAGGGTCTGGTAAAAGCACACTTATAAATGATGTTCTTTACAAGGGTGTGAATGGAAAGTTAAGTCGTAAAAATATGCTTGCTGGTAAGCATGACGATATCACAGGTATTGAAAATTTAGATAAAGCAATAATCATCGACCAGTCCGCAATTGGACGTACTCCACGTTCAAATTCTGCAACTTACACAGGGGTATTTACATATATCAGGGAAATATTTGCCCAAACATTAGCTGCTAAGAACAGGGGTTACAAACCTGGAAGGTTTAGTTTCAATGTTAAGGGTGGACGCTGCGAAGCATGTAGAGGTGATGGAATTATTAAAATAGAAATGCATTTTCTAGCTGATGTTTATGTGCCATGTGAAGTTTGTTCAGGTAAACGCTACAACAGGGAAACCCTTGATGTACGTTACAAGGGTAAGAATATAGCAGAAGTTCTTGACATGACAGTTGAAGAATCTCTTGAGTTCTTTAAAAACATTCCTAAGATTCATAAAAAACTTAAAACACTTGACGATGTTGGTTTGGGTTATATTAAACTTGGACAACCAGCAACAACACTTTCAGGTGGAGAAGCTCAGCGTGTGAAACTTGCTAAGGAGTTAAGCAGACAGAATACAGGAAAAACTCTTTACATTCTAGATGAACCAACAACAGGGCTTCACTTTGCAGATATTAAAAAACTTTTGGACGTACTTGGAAGGCTCAGAGATTCTGGAAATACTGTTCTTGTCATAGAACATAATTTAGATGTTATTAAAACTGCTGACTACATCATAGATCTGGGTCCTGAAGGTGGGGATGAAGGTGGATACGTGGTTGCCGAGGGAACTCCCGAAGAGATAGCAAGGGGTAACAGTTACACTGGAAAATATTTAAAGGATATATTAGAAGGTGTGAAACCAGAATTCGTAGAGATGATACAAGAGGGAGAACTTGTAAAATCATCCTCTAAATATAAATGATTTTGTAAAGTCAATAGCTTCCCTCACATATTTATTTTATTTTTTCCGAGATTTGGAATTATGAGTCAGCATCCTAGTATATTACTATAATTTTTATCATGTTCCATGTGTAGTTTCTTTTTTTAATTATCATCGTAAAACAGTAGCATTATATATTTGAAAAATAATGTAGAATTATTATGAACGTTAGTATTAATTTAGAAAGTTCTATTGAATTTATATTATCAATATTCACCTATTTAGTTTGGACTCTTTTTTATTACATTGAACCAATCATTTTATATTCTAAAGTAATTTTTTGGGGAGTAAATATTAAAATTATGGTGGGATTTACATGTTAATAAATTACACTTTAATGGCATTAAATCCGTTAGCTCCACTTTACAGTATTCTCATGAATGCAGAATATTTCTTTGGTATGTTATTATTGTTACTGATAATTTTAATGGTTGCACTGTTAACAGAGAGAATTGAAAAGGTTAGAAAATTGAGAAATTTAAATAGTGAACTTACAAGGGAAACTATTAAACTTGAAGATGCAAATAACGAATTAGAAGCATTTGCATACTCTGTGTCTCACGATCTTAGGGTGCCTTTAAGGGCTATTGATGGATTTTCACGTATTGTTATTGAAGATTATGAGGATAAATTAGATGATGAGGGAGTACGACTTCTTAATGTTGTTAGGGATAATACCAAAAAAATGGGACAGTTGATCGATGATATATTATTACTGTCCCGGGCTGGTAGACAGGAAATGAAAATTGCTGAGCTGGATATGAGTTCACTTGCAAAGAATATATATTCTGATTTCCATCAGGACACAAAGGGTCGAACTGTAATTTTCAGTGTCGATGATCTTCCAAGGGCAATGGGAGATAGGGCACTATTAACACAGGTTTTTACTAATCTTATAGGTAATGCCATTAAATTTACTGGAGATAAAAATATATCCAAGATTGAAGTTAGTTTTAACGAAGATAAAGACGATAACATATATTATGTGAAGGATAATGGTGCTGGTTTTGATATGAAATATTATGATAAACTCTTTGGACTTTTCCAACGATTACACACTCAGGAAGAGTTTAAAGGTACGGGTGTGGGGTTATCAATTGTTCAACGTATTATAAGCAGACATGGCGGGCGTGTTTGGGGTGAAGGAGAGGTAGGTAATGGTGCAACTATATATTTCTCACTTCCCAAAAAATTAAATTAAAGGATTCAAGATTTATATAAATTTTCGGAGGAATTTAATGAGCTTAGACGAAGTTGAAATTCTCTTGGTGGAGGACAATCCAACAGATGCAGAACTCACTATGAGGGCCCTAAAAAGAAAAAATCTGATAAATAAATTAGTATGGGTGAAAGATGGAGCAGAAGCTCTTGATTTTATTTTTGCAAAGGGTATGTATTCAAAAAGGAATATGAATGACCTTCCAAAGTTAATACTGCTTGATCTGAGAATGCCAAAGGTTGATGGACTCGAAGTACTGCATGAGATCAAGGCTAACGAGAAGACTAAGAGGATTCCAGTTGTTATTTTGACTTCATCGAAGGAAGACAGGGATATCGTAGAAAGCTATAAGTTGGGTGTAAACAGTTATGTGAGCAAACCAGTTGAATTTGATGAGTTTATTGATGCTGTTTCAACCATGGGTTTTTACTGGATATTAATAAACAAACCACCATCTGAGGTACTGCATGGAACAGATTAAGATACTAATTGTGGAAGATGTGGAACTTGATGCAGAACTTACAGAATACGAATTAAAACGTGCTGATATAGTTTTTGTTTCAAAAAGGGTAGAAGAAAAAGAAGATTTTAAGAGGGAACTTGAAGAATTTAAACCAGACTTGATACTTGCTGATCATTCACTCCCACATTTTGATGGTGTTTCTGCCCTAAAAATATCTAGGATTATGGCTCCAGATATACCTTTCATATTTGTGAGTGGTAAAATTGGGGAAGACTTTGCAGTTGAAATGCTAAAGAATGGAGCAACAGATTATGTTTTAAAAAGTAATCTTCCAAAATTAGGTCATGCTGTTAAAAGAGCATTAAAAGAATCCAATGAACAATTAGAACTAAAAAAAGCTCAAAATGCTATTATGGAAAGTGAAAATAAATATAGAACTCTTTTTGAAAAAAATAAAAATCCTATCATAGTTTTTGATGAAAATAGAAATTTCAAGGATTCAAATGACGCAGCACTCGAGTTCATGGAAATCACAAGGACTGAATTATTAACTAAAAATTTATCAGATTTTATTTTATATCATAAAAATCTTAAATCCATTGAAGATGAAGAATTCTGGTTTAAAAGTAACATTTTAGAGGTTAAATTTAATATCAATGGAAAATGTAAGATTTTGGATCTCACAATAACCCCGATCAAATTAGATCATAAAAACATTATATTTGGTGTTGGTAACGATATAACAGAACGTAAAAAGGCAGAAGAAGAAATTTTAAGCTCATTAAAAGAAAAAGAACTTTTATTACGGGAAATTCATCATAGGGTGAAGAATAATTTACAGATTATCTCAACACTCCTAACACTTCAATCATCACAATCCAAGAAAGATAATATTAATGATCTCTACAGGGAGAGCCAAAACCGTATACAGTCCATTGCACTTATACATGAAAATTTATATCACTCAGATGATCTGGCCCATATTAATTTTAAAGCCTATATAAAAAGCCTTATAACTGATCTTTTCGATTCATACGGTGTTAATCCAAAAAAAATAAGGATGAATCTACATATTGAAGATTTTACGCTGGGTATTGAAACTGCAATTCCATGCGGTTTGATAATAAATGAACTAGTTTCAAACTCGTTGAAACATGGATTCCATTACGTGGAAACCGGAATGGTGAGTGTGAATATTAAAAAAATTGGTAAAAAAGAATTCGAATTAAAGGTTCTTGATACTGGCTCACCATTTCAAGACAATATAAATATACTTTCAAATGATTCACTCGGATTGGAGCTTATAAAAAATCTTGTGGATCAACTTGATGCGGATTTATCTTTTAAGAAAGATATTAAAGAGTTTAAAATAATTTTTAAAGAATTAGAATATAAGGAGAGAATTTAATGGCTAACGAACGTTTAATGATTGTGGAAGATGAAAGCATAGTTGCCATGGGTATAAAACATAAACTCGAGGATTTGGGTTATATAATTGTTGGTATTGAAGCAACTGGTGAAGGTGCTGTTGAGACAGCTTTAAAAACTGAACCCGATCTTATACTCATGGATATCGTGCTTAAAGGAAACATGGATGGTATTGAAGCAGCTCAAATTATACATAGTTATCTTGACATTCCAATCATATATATAACCGCTTATTCTGATGAGGAAGTATTGAAACGTGCCAGAATAACAGAACCGTATGGATATATATTAAAACCATTTAAAAAAAGTGAAGTCAATGCCAATATCCAAATGGCAATATATAAACATGATTGTGATAAGAAGAAAAGTGAAATTATCAAGAAAAGAGTTTTAGCAGACTTTTATGATTTTATTTTAACAGCCATGCCAACAAGCAGTACAGGAACAAATATTGAAATGAAACAGTTGTTAATAAAGGTTTTTTCTGAACGTTTAGACAAAGATATGTATCCCAAATTTGTTAAAGAACTACATCCCGAAGAAATAGAAGATAATGAAACCTTATTCATTGAATATGTGAATTGGATAACTGATCTATTCAAAGATTTCGGAATTAAAACCATCTTAAAACCTAAAGAGGATAAAATTTGTCTAGAATTTTTAAATTGCCCATGGTTAGATGATGCTAAGACTAAACCCATTTTTTGTCTTAACTGCCAAGCCATGATAAATCATAGCTACAACTGGACTGGTCTTTCAGGTGGTATGGAAAAGGAATCCAGTATTACAGAGGGGCAACAATCTTGCAGATTCTACTTTAAAAGGTATTGAACTTGAATTACATGGTACAATAAAAAAAATTTATTCCACAATCCATTTATTAGTAATACAAAAGTAAATTTGCAAATAAACATATATTATATATCAGGTGATTCATTATGGCAAATGATAATAGAACAGTTTATCTGATTAAAACTGATAATAGGGAAGAAGGTATAGCAGATCTCCTAGAAAATTATGATATGTCCGATTTTAAGGCCAAAAATATTGCTTTAAAGGCCAACTACAACAGTGCAGATCCATTTCCTGCATCATCACATCCTAAAACAATTCAAAAACTTGTAAGATCTATTAAAGAACATGACCCATCTAATATAATTCTTGCAGAACGAAGTGGAATGGGAAACACACGGGATGTCCTAGAAACCATGGGTGTAATATATTTAGGAGAAAAGGAAGGATTTGAAGTAAGGGTTCTGGATGAAGAAGATATTGATGGATGGCTTAAGATTGACCGGGAAGGTACACACTGGGTTAAGGGTTTTTATATTTCGAAGATATTTACAGATGCTGATAAGGTGGTTCAAACGTGCTGCCTTAAATCTCATAGATTCAGTGGTCATTTCACTCTCTCACTCAAAAATTCTGTTGGTCTAGTTGCCAAGACAGTTCCAGGTGGGGCCTATAATTACATGGTTGAACTTCATATATCACCATACCAGAGAAGTATGATTGCAGAAATAAACAATAGCTACGATGTTGATTTAATATTAATGGATGGTATGAAAGCTTTTGTTGACAAAGGACCTGAACAGGGACATCTTGTAGAACCTAATTTGATTATGATGTCCAATGACAGGATTGCAATAGATGCTGTGGGTGTTTCAATTCTAAGACATTATGGTGCAACAAGGGATATTTCTAAGGGTAAAATATTCGATCTTGACCAGATTAAAATGGCATCGGATCTAGGTGTGGGTGTGAGTAGTTTAGATAAAATAAATATTGTTGGATTGAATCCCGAGAGCGAAGCAGTGGCTGGTGAGCTAGATCAAATATTACATGCAGACTAGGAACAAATACTATTTGAATTATCTTAACCTTTAAATTACCTAAGATATTTCTTAACTTATTATTAAAATTAATGAGATGTATACTAATCTCAAGGAAATGAGAAATCTATTCTATAAATTTATATCTTTTATTTGCTATTCTGCACATTGTATAATCTCTTAAGATTACTCTTTGAGCTTTATACTTTCTGATTTTAGGATAACTCAAACATCGGATATTATCCTGGCCCCACCTACAATTATATTTCCCTTACTGTATGACTTCTCTAAAATACGTTTCAGACATTTATACTATTAATTCATTGTTTTAATTCTTCGATCATTTGACATACTAAATCATTAATCTAGTTCTAGGTCTTCTGTTACATCATAATCGTGATATTCTTTGTAACTTACATAATACCCTAAAACTCTTTTTAGCATTATCATAAATGATATCTATTAATTTAATTATTTTAGAGTTTTTAATTTATCCCTGATAACATCTCTTAAGAAATCAGAAACAATTAAAAATATTCTCATATCTACAATGTTAGCCTATTAATATTTTCTAGGAGTTAATTTAGTTCCTACTGTTCTTGCATGTTTTGTTCCTTTTTAGATCGAAATTCTCATAATGTGGTTCTATAAATAATTTGTAAATAATGTAAAACTCATTTTAACATCATATTATACTAAACAATTTAATCTATTTTTTCCAATTTAATATGGAAATAATCAGTCCAACACCACTAACAGCTGCAAAAACTGTGAATGCTATTTTTAAACAGATTAGAAATACTTGGAAGTTTGATTGTGTGATCTGAACATTTCCAAGAAATATCGAGAATATAAATAACATTACTCCAAGACTCATTGTCTGGCCTGTATATATCATGGTTGATAGTGTAGCAGATCCCATTCCATAATCCCTTCCCTCAATACTTTCAATAAATCTGTTCGTTGTTGGTGATGCAAATAACCCTAATCCGATACCAACCAATAACAATCCTGTTATAGGAATTAAAAGACTTGTATAATAATTTAACTGTGATAATATTATCAAACCAATGGTTGTAACAACCATACCTGCCACAGCAAATATTCTTTTATCAATTCTGTCCGATAGTCTGCCAACTGGTGTTGATAACAGAGCAACCATTAATGGCTGTACAGATATTATAAGTGCAGTAATTTGAGGCCCTAAATGAAGTATATCCTGAAAGTACAGACTTAGAAGAGCCCACATGGCCGTGGTTGCTATATTCATTAAGAGAATTGATAATGCTGATAGTGAGGATACTCTACTTTTAAAAATACTCAATCGTAAAATTGGATTAATAGATTTTTTTTCGTTTAGTACAAACAATATAAAGCCTAATACTCCTATAATGAGTATTATTCTTCCAAGAGATGTTTGAAAAGATGAAAACCCATATAGAACTGCAACAATGGATAGAATATATATTAATGAACCTTTAATTTCAAATTTATCTCCTTCAGAACCTTTCCATTCTCCGGGAAGTCTTAATTTTATGAGAAAGATTAATAATAGTCCAAATGGTATGTTGAAAAGGAAAATACTCCTCCAACCAAAGTTTTGAGCAAGAAATCCTCCCAAAATTGGACCTAAAAAGAGTCCAATATATACTGCTGTCACATATATTCCAAGTGCTTCACCCCTCTGGTGTGATGGATAAACACTGCTTAGAAGTGCTACTCCTGTTGCAAATATCATTGAACAACCAAAGCCTTGCATGAAACTGAAGATAATTAAAGAACTTCCGGAATTAGAAATAGCAGCTAAAAATGATGCAATTGTATAGATTATTACCCCATAAGTAAAAATTTTCTTACGACCAATTATATCACCTAAACGGCCAAATGGAAGTATAAATGCTGCATTGGCTAAAACAAATACTGTTGGTATCCAACTGAGCAGAATTATATTAACTGCCAGATCCTTTTGAATAATTGGAAGTGCAATATTAAGTGATGATCCCATAAATGGTATTAAAAATGAACCTAGTGCAACAACCAGGAGTGCAGTATTTTTAACCTTTTTATCATAAAACATACGATCAGAAATATTATTACGTTCATGCACCTTAAAGATTTATAATAGCATTAAATCATTAACAGGGTATCTGTTTTAAGTGAAGTTTTCCATGGTGTAGATTTCTTGGATTTCGTTTTGACCGTAGGATACTATTATTCCTAGTAAAAGTACATTTAGATAAGCTTTTTT
>Ga0224559_1002064_pt1 | contig 10557 bp, 14 predicted proteins | sample 714S33034metaG_FD_180676 | JGI IMG/M metagenome (GOLD analysis project Ga0224559, IMG submission 180676) | Peat soil microbial communities from Stordalen Mire, Sweden - 717 S3 30-34 | ecosystem: Environmental > Terrestrial > Soil > Wetlands > Peat | place: Sweden: Norrbotten County, Stordalen... | reverse complement strand
AATAAAATATGGATTAAAAAAAAAAAATGGAAAATAATAAAAAAATAGAATTTAAGAATTTTATTAGATTTATTAGAAAAAATATATTTAAATATTCTTAATTATTTCTAGGGTGTTTCATTAGTTTCTTTTAAAATCTTAATAAGCAAGTCACGGGGCTCTTTAAAAGTTCTATCCTTTTTAATTGCTTTTTCAAGCAGTTCTTTAGCATCATCGTATTGTTTAAGGTTGTAATGGCCTTGAGCTTTTAAGAATAATGCATATCTGTAGAAATCATCCCTAAATGGATAGGCTTCTAGGAATATTCTAAATGTTTCAACTGCTTCTTCGTATCTTTCCAGCATCAACAATACATATCCCTTGTTGTATAGGGGCATACTTATACCGGGATCTAAATATCCTACTCTCTGGAAACAGTCCAATGCCTTAACATATTTTTTTTGTTCCATGTAGGCAACACCCTTATCATTCCACGCCGGAAGGTACATCTCATCAATTTTAAGTGCTTTGTTAAAAAATTCTATTGCCTTCTCACTTTCTCCCTGTCCAAGATAGGACATGGCCTGTTCGTAGAACATCTCAACTTCTTCATTACTCATATAACTCACCACAACACTGCTGATTTTAAACTGTTTTATTGAATATCTTATTATTAATCGTAAAATTATTTAAATTAATATATCAAACTATTATTAGTTAATTAGTATTATAAATGTTTTATTGAAAATTATTACATAAAAATGGGTGATTTATTTGAAAACGTTGTTTGATGAAACTAGAATATCGAATATGAATCTGAAAAATAGATTTATTAGATCTGCTATATGGGAAGGATTAGCAGATGAAGAAGGACATGTTACTAATGAATTAATCGATCATTATGTGGAGTTAGCCATGGGTGGTGTAGGAACCATTGTTACAGGTTTTGCTAATGTCATGAAATTTGATAAACCGACTAATAATATGAATGGGATATACGATGACAGTTTTATAGACGAGTATAAAGTGTTGACAAACCAGGTCCATGAATATAATACGAATATAATCATGCAGATAGTACACGGCGGCCCTAAATGGGGTCCATCAGAGGTTGAACACTTAGCAATGAAAACAACTTCAAAGGAGATGAGCTTCGATGATATTAAAGAGGTTATCCAGGCTTTTGGAGATGCTGCTTTTCGTGTGAAAGAAGCAGGGTTTGATGGTGTCCAGTTACATGCAGCACATGGGTTTTTATTGAGCATGTTTTTAAATCCTTATTACAACAGAAGATCAGATGATTATGGGGGTTCTATAGGTAATAGGGCGAGGATAATATTTGAATCCTATAGATCTGTAAGAGATGCTGTGGGTGATGATTTCCCTATATTAATAAAGGTTAATGCTGAAGATTTTATGGATGAGGGTTTAACTTCTAAGGACAGTCTATTTGTATGTAAAACATTATCTGAAATGGGTGTGGATCTAATTGAAGTAAGTGGCGGAAGTTTTTCCTCAATAGATGGAATGGGACCAATACGAAGCAATGTAGATAGTAGAGATAAAGAAGCATATTTCAAAGATTATGCTGAAAGAATTGCTGAAGAGGTTGATGTACCGGTTGCCCTTGTTGGCGGAAACAGAAGCATGGATTGTATGGATGAAATTTTAAATCATAGTAAAATAGAATATTTTTCACTTGCAAGGCCATTTATTCGCGAACCTGATATAATTAACAGATGGGAAAATGGGGACACAGAAACAGCATTATGTGCATCTTGCAGCTCTGGATGTAATGGTGTGAAGAATGGGTGTAGGTTTAACTAATAACCCTATTTAACCCAGTTATATTTATCAATTCCTAATAAATAGTTGGACCTGACGAACATATTGAATTTTATTTCTATGCACTATTTTTTTTAAAATATCTTTTAACATTTGGTGATATAAGGTAGATTATAAATGCTGATATGATTATTATTCCCGATATCCCGTTTATTCCCCCTCAAAATACTACGGATATAACATCTCCAATTCCATTAACTAAACATACTAATAGAATTACCGACCATGTCCATTTCATTTCTTTTAATAATCTCCATATAGCAGATATTAATATTAGTCCAAGGATAACTATTAAATATCCAAAGATTTATCCTTGTAGATGAACTACTAAATCCAGTAGGAAAGGAATTTTTTAGGGACCATATCATATCTAGTGGCGTTCCGGAACAAATATTGTTATTCCTACAATTAATACCAACATAGCTGCTTAAGATGATTATAGCTGTGATTAATAGTCTTTTTGGTCAGGTTTCCATATAGAATCTCCATTTTAAAATGATTGATTTTTATCTTTTATTCTACCAACACTAAAACATGGATGGTCTTATTTAACTCATTTAAAATAATAATTCAATTATTTCACCAGACCATTAGCTACTATATCTGCTAGAAGTTCAACAACTTCGGGATAGATATCTCTATCTATTTCATCCTGATGGAACGATAGGATGGTTATTCCCATTAGTAATCCTACTATAACTTCTGGAAGAGTATCTATGAGTTCGTATTTTTGTTTTATACTCATTATAGTATTTAAAACTCGTAATGTATCGTTTTTTTGAGGGGTTTCAAGTTTTTTGTTGGATAGTTTACGTAGCACTAGATCATAATACTTACTTTCAAAGATTTTAGTATAAATATGGTTTTTTTCAAACAAATTGAATGTGCATTTAATGATCTTTTTAATACAATTCCTTTGCTGATTTACTCGATTTAACGATATTTTCAAGATATTCCGTGTTATCTGATTCTTCTTGTTCTAATATCTCGAAATATAATTCTTCTTTAGAATCAAAAAAATTATAAAAAGTTCCCTGAGCAATTCCTGCCGTATTTGTTATTAAGGATCATAGCGGGATGAAATTCATCAGATTAAATTAAACAAACAAGAAATGTCTAATGGAGGATATCTGAAACAAAAAAATATATAATAACATCTTAAAACAGTGAAATATATTTAATTTTCCATTTAAATAGAACCATATTATAATTCGATGAATGGATATACCACTCTCTATGATAATATATTAAAATATAGAAACAGTTTATTTTAATGGTTCATAAATGTATAAATAAAGTGTTTAATTAAATTAAGTATGTTTAGATATTTTAATACTAATTTAAAGGGGTTATCTGATTTGAAATTAATAAATTATGGTGTAATTTTGTATTCTTTTTTGTTGTAATGGGATTAGGTTTAGGAACACCAGTTCATAATTCAACAGACACATCTTAAGTTAATAGTTCTACAACTAATTAGTAGTGGTTTATTCATTACAGTACTACAAAATCATCTTTCTCATCGAACATGTCTTCAGATACAAAAGATGATGATGGTGTAGATTCTGGATCTGATGATGGTGATTCTGGCAGTTATTCCGGGGATATGGGGGATTTGTTGATGATGGTGGTGAGTAAGAATTTAAATACTTAATATTTTTTTATGTATTTAATCTTTAAATGATACAAAATTACTATTAAATTATAATATCAAAATTTATCTTAATTCGTATATAATTTTATAATTGCCCTTAATAATGGGGTTGTTGGAGTTAGATGGTTTAATCAAAAGACATATATCTTGTAAATATATATCTAATATATTGATGGAATTAGATATTTTTATATATGTTAATGCCATTATAACTATATTCCATAAACATTTTTTTAAAGAAAATTATGTATTATAAATATTCTACCAGATCTAGGTGTATAAATGGTTTTAATAGCACAAAATAATCTTGAATTTATTCTAGAATTTGCAATTCTCTTGCAGATAGCGATAATAATCTTTTTCAATCTAATAAAAATTTCATTGAGTCGTGTAATGTTATTCTCCTTAGTGTTAACTATAGGACTTACTTTACTTTTCACTTTTGATGCGTTAGCATTATTCATACCCGTGTTGGGATTGCACGAGTTTACGCATACATATGGTCCTATAGCTTTGATGGCTATTGTATCAGCATGGGCTGCGTTATCAACAATGAGCGAAGTGGGAATAGGAGTATTAAGTATTAAAAGATTCATATTCCTTTTAATTATTCTCATAACAATTGTTGGTGGACTTGTACACAGAGATTTCCTTATATTATGGATTATAGGATTAATATTTGGATTTTTCTTAATTTCAAAATCTTTCCGACAAAAATCTTTTTTAACTGCTAAAAGAGTCATAGCAGTTGTAGCGGTAATTGTTGTTGGTTTCACATCTTTAGAGTTACTATCCAGAATATTAGGTATGACCATACTTAGTCCAATCGTCAGGATAGAAAGGATTATTCAGAATGCAGCACCTAGTCTTCAACTGGTTCTAAAAAATACAACACTATTTGGACATGTACAAGGAACTTCATATTGGGGAGCAACAGATACAGGTAGTAGCAGTGGTTACATTGCTTTGCCAGTGTTTATTATCTTGGCCTTTGGGCTTCCGTATCAAATATTCTTCGGTACTCTTGTAACTAAAAAGGATATTATAGATTATTTTGTACCCGGTATCTTTGGATATGCATTTGACTTTGGATACATTGTATTGGTTCTGTTACTCCTCTGGTGTATTTTTGTAATTGCTATAGGATTAAAAATACTTGCAGACTACAGAGATAAAAGAGAAAAGGGAAATAAAAATTACCTTGGACGAGAAGCACTCTTAATAGGTTCTTTAACAGCATTCGCTTCCCAGGCAATACTAGGTTTATTTATAATAAACCGTGCAATAAACGGAACAGCTCTGATAACGTTCATGTTCCTGAGTGGGATGGTCATAGCTCATATAATAATGGTTAAGAAATAAATAAAAAAAAGATTTTTTGACTACCATATTATTTTTTATATTTTATCATCAGGTGCTAAATATATTACAAATTCATAAACACCATCTACATAAAGGAGTTTATCAATATATTCTTGGTTGTATGTTGCAATAGCACATGTGCCTGAATTTATAGCTTCACATGCAAGCTAAAGGTTTTGTACTACATGACCCCTCATCCATTGCTATTACTTTAGAGAAACAGGTCAGTATCTCCATTCCATACGATTGGGTATTGTTGTCCATATAAATGTTAAAGCTGAATGTCCTGCAAATTCCTGTTTAAATGTTGCATTTATAAGTTTCTCACTAAGTTCATTATCTCTAAACTCAAGAATCAACTGATGTGATAAAGGTAAAGACCTGTAAACACCACATTAAAGTTTATTAACATTAAAAACAGCAAGATAGGTTTCCATTGAATGTCGACAACCAGCAGATGGTACATTACGATGGTGTTATTTCCTTCAACTAACCGAAAACCCGGTGTTGCCCATAATAGGAATGATAGTTCTTCAAGTGATAATGAATCCCCACTGTAATTCCTGTGACTCACTCGATTTTTTACAGCTCTAGCTAGTGGTATATTGAAAATATTTTCCCATTTCTCTTCAACAACCAGATCAATTAGATCAGCAGTTTTTGAATAGGGTTTCTGTATTGGAGGGGCAATTAAACTGTTGTTTTGTTCGGTTTTTGAAAAATCCACAGACTTTCTGACATTGTGTATTAATAAGTAGATAAATTAACTTAGGGAATAACAAAATTCTAAATTATTCATTTGACTATTATATGACTACCTTTTTGACTACTAATACTGAAATTTTTTCATAAGTTATCAACTGCTCTTAATCTAGAGAGTTATACTTTGATTTTTATATGTTAAGATCTACTGCAAAATTCTATATTTCAGAAGGAAAGTGAATTAACTTCCTTCCAAATTTTAATAATAATTTTAAATAAACTACTTCCATTAAATCTGAAGAATAAACCTATCAAATAGTTATGACCTGCACAGTTTGACACCATAAGAAATTAAAATAATAGAAGATAGTTTCTAATGAATTAAAAAAATTTTAAATAGTTTCAAAGGATTGGTTACAGGGATGGGAATGGAATATAGGGTATGGACTAAAAATTTACAAGGAAATATATAAGTTAATATTAAGTTAAAAAATTTTGATCCTTTTAATAAAAATTTATCTGTTATTAAGATCAATTATTAATTGGTGATAATATGACTTGGGCTGTTAAATTAAAAATATCTACATCAGACTGTAATAAAGTCTATGAAACTGGAAAACATAATGTTACATCAATTAACATAAATTCAGAAGATAAAATAATTGAAATTGCACAAAATAAATCCGAAATGGATCATATTGTAATACCATTTAGTACAATGATTTATTTTAAATACAAATCAGAAGAACATAGTCCAAGAGTAGATGTAATTCCTCTTTAGAAATCAGTTCTTTTAATTAAAATGGAATCATTATTTCTGTAAATTATTCTTATGATTAAAATATATGATATTGTATGAAATTAAAATAATTGAAGACAATATATAAATGTAATAGGAGGGCAAAGTTATGAAAAAAATTAAACAATGCCCAAAATGTGGATATGAAGGGCCAATGGAATGTATTAGTGCATTAGGGGATATTGGAGAAAAATGCATTTGTCCTGAATGTAATCATCAATTTGGAAATCTAAAAACTATGGATTTTTAAATAACCAGGAACCAAATTTCTATATGACTGGTTTTCGGTGATAATATACACTTAAATACTTTCTTTTAATAAAAATTTATCTGATATGAGGTTTAGATTATAATTGGTAATAATAAATAATTGTTCAAGTATTTATAACAAAAATAATTATGAAATCAGAAAAATTTACTAAAAAGTCGATAAGATATTATTTCATAGGATTCCTATTAATTTTACTTGGAGTTATCCTTATTTCTATGGATCATAATATGTTATATTATTCAATAATGGGAATTGGGGCATTATTTCTAGTTTTTGGGTTAAATGAAACCATAAAATCTATTTAATTATCAAAAGATGTATTCATTTGAATAAATAATAATATTAATGTTACACTTGCACTATATGACTTGTTTGTAGCGATTTACATCACGAATCATTAATAAAACGTGTATATCATTATGGAAATCCATTAAAATTCGATGTATTTAAATAAACAGGACTATAAACTATATAATGGTGATAAAATATGACTGTACTACCAATAGCTCCAATAGGAAGAATAATAAAAAAAGTAGGTGCACCTAGAGTAGGTAACGATGCAAAAGAAGTATTAGCAAACGTTTTAGAACAGCGTGGAGAAGACATTTCTAAACAAGCTGTGTTACTTGCAAAACATGCTGGAAGAAAAACTGTTCATGCATCAGATATTGAAATGGCAGTTAAACAGATAAAATAATATATAAATTTTTTTTAGTAATTTTTTAATAAATTAATTCCTTTAAAGTATTGAAAAATTTTATATGCGTTTTTTGTATATTTGTTCTTTAAAGGTTATTTTAAATTTGGTTCCATGATCTCGGTAGATTGTTACTTCTCCATCAATTTGTTCTGTTAAACTGTTTACCAATAGAAGACCAAGAGTTTTTATATTGTTAAAATTGATATCTTCTGGCAATCCTATGCCATTATCGCTGATGCATAGTTGATAATTATCTTTTTCATATTTAAGAGATATAATTATTTCTCCATTCATTTTATTAGGAAATGCATATTTTAGACTATTAGATATGAGTTCGCTTATAATCAGACCACATGGAACTGCTGTTTCAATATTCAAACTTATATCTTCTATTTTAAGAATTGATTTGATCTGTGTATTGTCGATGTCATAAGAATAAAATAAGTTATAAACTAGACTTTGAGTATAATCTACAAAATTAATATGTGTTAAATCTTTAGACTGATACAATTTTTCATGAACAATTGCCATCGATCTAACCCTGTTTTGACTTTCTTGTAAAACATTAACTGCTTCTTCATCATCCACATATTCTGTTTGTAAATTTAATAAACTGGATATAATTTGCATATTATTTTTAACTCGATGATGTATTTCCCTTAAAAGAATCTCCTTCTCATGTAGAGATGCTTTTAGATTGTTCTCTACATTTTTAATATCAGTGATGTCTACAATAACTCCCCTACACCCTACTACTTTATTATTCTGTTTAAGTGCATTTGAATGTATTAATATTGGAAAAGAAGTACCATCTTTTCTCATGCCAGTATATTCTTCAACAAGCAATTCTTCCATTAATAAGCTCTTCTTAGTATCTTCAATGGATCTAAGATGATCTTTAGGATCTAAAAGTTTTAATATATTCAATCCTGTAGCTAAATCTTCTTGATTATAACCAAACATTTTAAACCCCGTCTGGTTTGTAAATGTTATATTGCCATCTAAATTACATTCGAAAATTGTCTGGGGCAACAATTCAGCTAAATCTTTATATTTTTTTTGACTTTCCTTTAAAACTTTTCTTGACTCTTTTTTATCTGTAATATCTAAGAAGGATATTAACCTTTTTTGAGTATAAGGCAGTAATGTAACAGTTACATAAACATCTCGGATCTTATTATATTTATCGATTAATTTAATTTCATAATTCTTAGGAGTTGATTTTTTAGATCTTCTTGAGTTATGATAATTCATTACTTTTTCTATCTCATCTTCAACAAGTAGATCTATCCAACTTTTTTTATCTTCCATCTCTTCCTTAGAATATCCGGTAAGTTTTTCAAATTCACTATTAGCTAGAGAAATTATAGTATTGTCTTCGATTATTATTGTTGCAGTACCTGTATTTTCAAAAATAGTTTTATAATAAGCTTCTGATTTTTTAATTTTTTCTTCATTCGTTATACGATCAGTAGTATCTGTGATAAAGCCTTCTAATGCTATTAAATTGCCATCAGATGAGAATATACCCCTACCTTGTTCCCATACATATTTATTTTCAAGATTAGATGTGATTATTCTATAAATAATCTTAAATGGTTTATTTTCTTTTAAAGAGGATTGAATGGTATCCCATACCATTTGACGATCATCAGGATGAATTATATCATTGTAGGATATTTTATTATTATTAACTAAATCTTCGGTTTGATATCCTGTTAATTGAAAACAACCTTCACTAACAAATTCCATTGTCCACTGGTGATCATTCTGACATTTGTAAACTACACCGGGTAAATTACTTATTAAAGTTTCAAGAGCTCTTTTATTTTCTATCAAATCTTCTTCATTTTTCTTACGTTCTGAAATATCTTCAAATATAGTAACGAACATCCCTTTTAATGGAGAAAACACATTTATACTAAAGTATTTGTCCATAACTTCAAAGTAAGTTTCAAAATGAGTTGGAATTCCGGTTTGAGAAACTTTACTATACACATCTAAGTATGGTGGTTCACTAGTACCATATACCTCAGAGCTAATTTTTCCCAATACATCTTTTATATTAATTCCTAAAATCTCTTCAAATGCAGGGTTAACATCAATAATTTCATAGTTTACAGGGATATTATTATCATTAAAAATAATTCTATGAATAGCTACACCTTCATTCATAGATGAATAAATCTTATTATATAAATCTCCAATTTTTATATGATAGGGATTATTTGACATATTAACCAAGCGAATAATATTCCTTTAATATAAATTATTGATACGCATTACCTTAAATATTACTTATTTAAAAAAATAATGTTTAGAATCAAAAAATGAATCATCACACTCATTTTTTTTAAGAAATATCAGTGTAGGTTGACTGTTTATTAACATTCCTTCTTTGAATTTCTCCTTGTTCTATTTGATTATTCCTCTATCCAAGTACTGTGTATTTAGTCCATTATCTGTCTAATTTGAAGAATAGATATGATTTTTGTCCTACAATGAGTTTTAAACCATTTTCCCATTCAGTCTTTGAATAGATTATAACTCCTTTGATGGGATCTGCTATTTTGAACTGTCCTGTTTTAATGTTGACACCTACATGATAAACATAATGTCCATAGGCATTAATCCAGTAGGTCGGCCATCCTTTGGTTTCCATGTGCTATGATAAAATATTCTTATCTTCGAGTACTGAAGCTGTATCATATAAGTTTACTTCACTAACTCCTTTCTTATAATATTCTCCTTTAAGTCCTTTGAATTCCATTTCTTTTAGAAATGCCTGTTCCAATCCTGCATGAGATGTTCCACTTGAAGTTGTACCTGCATATTTTTCTAATTCGACTTATCGATCTCCACTTCCAGGGAATAATTCTGTTAATCCCATGTTCATACTGGTGGGTCCGCAATCATATCCATTTATTTGATGAAAATCGATAAAACTTGGTACATATCTCCATCCATCATCTACAAGTGTAGATGGGAATATAAATTTTATATATTGTTACCTATACATCCATATTGTTTCATTCTATGATCCTTTTAATATTTACTCACAGAACCTGTTAACATAGAACCATAAACTGCATCTAATTTACCAAGATAATATCCTAATTGCTGAAGTTTAATATCAACTTGGAGTACTTTAGGACCGTAGATCCTTGTGATAAATAGCAGCCATTATTTGTTGATTCAAATACTGATTTTAAAAAAGAAAAAAAGGACATAATTAACCTCCTGTT
>Ga0224559_1002063_pt1 | contig 10559 bp, 7 predicted proteins | sample 714S33034metaG_FD_180676 | JGI IMG/M metagenome (GOLD analysis project Ga0224559, IMG submission 180676) | Peat soil microbial communities from Stordalen Mire, Sweden - 717 S3 30-34 | ecosystem: Environmental > Terrestrial > Soil > Wetlands > Peat | place: Sweden: Norrbotten County, Stordalen... | reverse complement strand
AAAGAATGTCTTTGACTTGCACCAGGCGGCCGTAGATCCGTCGACAGGAACCATTACCGTCCGCGCGCCAGCCGCCACGCTCGACGCCTTCAACTCGACCGTCCGCGACCTGATCGACGGCCACAGCCAGGTGCTGCTGCAAGTGGACCTGATCCAGATCGCGCACACCAGCGAACGCAAGACCGGAGTCCAGCCGCCGCAGTCCATCTCCGCCTACAACGTCTATACCGAGGAGCAGTCCATCCTCAACGCCAACCAGGCCCTGGTGCAACAGATCATCTCCTCCGGGCTGGCCGCGCCGGGGGACACACTGGCCATTCTTGGAATTCTGCTCGCCTCCGGGCAGGTCTCGAGTTCGCTGTTTTCCAACGGCGTCGCTCTGTTCGGCGGGGGGCTCACCGCTTCGGCACTTTCTCCCGGTTCAATCACGGCCAACCTCAACCTGAACTCCTCCGATTCGCGGGAACTGGAACATATGCAGTTGCGCCTGGGCGACGGCCAGGCCGCGACCGTGCGTTCCGGCACGCGCTACCCCATCCAGACTTCTTCCTTCTCCAGCCTGTCGGGCAGCACTTCCAGCATCGCCGGCCTGACCGGCGCCGGAGCCTCCAGCAGCCTGTCGTCCCTGCTCAGCTCCCTGGAAAGCAGCGTACCCAACGTTCCCCAGGTCGAATACCAGGACCTCGGGCTCACCCTCAAGGCAACACCCAGCGTGATGCGCAACGACGACGTGGCCCTCAACATCGACCTCAAGATCGACGCCCTCGCCGGATCGTCGATCAATGGAAATCCCATTCTTGCGAATCGCGCCTACTCTGGAGTGGTTACGCTCAAGCAGGGCGAGGGCGTGGTGGTGGTCAGCGATCTCGACAAACAGCAAAGCCGCGCCATCAGCGGCGTCCCCGGCGTCAGCGAGATTCCGGGCTTGAACGACGTCACCGACAAAGATACGCAAAAGAGTTATTCGACTTTGGTCATCGTCATGACGCCGCACGTGGTTCGCGGCACGCACGCTGGGGGCCACACACCCATGATGCGCATCGAACGCGCCACCGCCGCCCGGTAGTCCATCCGCAAAGCTGGGTCCCCATCCTTGACGCAGTCCCATCGCGGCGAGGGTGGGAAAGCACAAATCTCAATCGGAACCTGTTCATGTGGAGAGCGGCAGACTTCAGCAGAGTCGAAAGCCTGCTCTGGGTAGTTTCCAAGGGTGCCTGTTGTTAGGGAAGCTCGCGTCAACTCCGTCCGTCTCAAAGTCGAACCCCCAAATCCGCCGCAAACCCGGTAAAGGGATTCACGCCAAATCTGGGGGTTTCATCGTCGTTTGAATTCCGCAGTTTGCTTACTGCGAAATGCCGTCCAGCTTTTTCTGATACTCGATGACCTGCTTGATGGTGTCGTAAGGCCCATTGGCCGGAACCTGACGTCCGTTCACCACCAGGGTGGGCGTTTGGCCGACACTGATGTCCTTGGCCAGCTTGACTGAAGCATCCACAACGGCAATGGTCGCGGGATCTTTGGAGCAGACTGCAATCTTCGCCGGGTCCAGCCCCGCCTTGGTCACGGCACTGTTGAGGGTCAACGTGGCCCCATCGGGCGTTGCCAACCCATCCTGGCCATCGAAAACAGCCGCGGCAAAAGTGAAGAACGCGTTGCTTCCGCCCTGCTTGGCCACGCACACGCCGTAAGCAGCCGCGCCGGCCGACGCATTATGCTGCGGCAGTGGATAGTTCTGGAAGACAATGCGGGCCTTGGGAAAATCCGTTGCCAGTTTTTCCATGTTGGCCTGGGCTTCCTTGCAATGCGGGCACTGGAAATCGGCGAACTCGACAATCTCCAGGTCCTTGGCCGCAGCGCCGCGATAGGGACCGTCCGCGCGTTGCTGCATCTGGGTCCGGTATTCCGCATAGGGGTGCTCGCCAAACGGAAGAATCTCGTCTCCGGCAACGATATGCTTCCCGTCTTGAAGGACAAAGAACTGGATTCCGGTTGCCTTCTGCTTGCCGGTCTTGTCCCCCACATAAACGATGACCTTGCTGATGCCTTCGACCGGGGTCTTCAGAATGGCCTCGACCTGCCAGACGCGGCTATCGTCGTATCCCCAACTGGTCTTGAGGAAGGAATTGACGGTCTCTGGGGTGGGTGCCGCGGCGGTGAAGTTTGCCGGATCTGGCTTGGGAAACACGGGTGCCGCGGCAGGGGCTGTCGCGGGTGCCCCCGCGGATGGCGCCGCCGCGGGCGCGGGGGGAACATCCTGTTGAGCAGACGCCTTAGAGACAGGCAACGAAAACGCAACCAGCGCCGCCAGAATGGCAACACGCATGGGGCTGGCGACACGAATAGACATACGGATCAAGCTGATTTCTCCTTAGTAGACGGGAATGTCCCACCATCCAGCTTACACCTGCACTTTGACGGCAATGGGAAACCTGCGCCCCATGCCAAAGGATTTTGACGTGACCTTCAACACTGGCGCCGCCTGCTGGCGCTTGTACTCGGACCGTTCCACCAGGCGCACCACCTGTTGGACCAGGTCCAGAGGAAATCCGTGATCGCGGGCGATGCGCTCGGGAGGCTCATAGCGCTCCACATAAGCCTCCAGAATCGGGTCGAGCACCTCGTAGGGAGGCAACGAATCCGTGTCTTTCTGGTCGGGACGCAACTCCGCCGACGGCGGCTTTTCCAGAATGGCGGGAGGAATCACTTCATGTTCGCGGTTCAGCCAATGACAGACGGCGTAGACACGCGTCTTCACCAGGTCGCCGATCACCGCCAGCGCCCCCACCATATCTCCATAGAGAGTGCAATAGCCCACTGCCATCTCGGACTTGTTGCCCGTGGTCAACACCAGCGCGGAAAACTTGTTCGAGAGAGCCATCATCAAGGTCCCTCGAATCCGCGATTGAATATTCTCCTCGGTGGTATCGGGCTTCATCCCCTCAAACAGCGGCCCCAGCGCTTGCGTGTACTCCCCAAACAGCCCGCTGATGCCAATCAACTCAAACCGGATGCCCAGGTTTGCCGCCAGCCGCCTGCTGTCGTCAATGGAACCGGCTGAGGAGTAAGGGCTGGGCATACCGATTCCCAACACGTTCTCAGCGCCAAGCGCATCTTTGGCGATCGCCGCCACCAGCGCTGAGTCAATCCCGCCGCTGAGCGCCACCAGAACCTTGCGAAATCCGCACTTGCGCACATAATCGCGGGTACCCAGAACCAGAGCCCGGTAGGCAGCCGCCGTGTCGTCGTCTTCCGCGGCCATCCTCGACCCTTGCAAGCCCCGCGCGCCCAACGGATCGAGCACCACCAAGTCCTCTGCAAAGGAGGCTGCCTGCGCAATCATCTCTCCGTTGCCGTCAATCGCCAGCGAGGAGCCATCGAAAATCAGGCTGTCGTTGCCGCCCACCTGGTTACACATCAGCACCGGCACACCGTCCCGCCGCGCAATGGCTGCCAGCATCTCGCGTCGAATCGCCCGCTTGCCATGCCAGAATGGCGACGACGACAAGTTGATATGCAGAGCCGGCCGCTGGCGCATCAGCTCTTCCATCGGATCGACCGAGTAGAGACGCCGCTGCCAGAAATTCTTGTCGTTCCACGCATCTTCGCATATGGTGATCGCCAGCCGTACACCGTCCAGCTCAATCACCTGTTGCCCTTTCGATGGGGAAAAATACCGCTGTTCGTCGAAAACGTCGTAAAACGGCAGCAGGCGCTTGTGCTGCTCGAGCAACAGGCGTCCACCATCCAGCAGAACCGCGGCGTTGACGGCCGGCTTGCCGGACCCCGGATCTGCCGGCAATGCCACGCCGGCCAGAACGGCTGTCGAGAGCTCCGCCGTCGTCCCCGTCAATTCGTCCACCGCCGTCCGGCAGCGGGCCAGAAAACTGGGTTTTTCAAGAAAGTCAGCCGGCGGGTAGCCGCAGATGGCAAGTTCGGAGAACACCGTCAGACGTGCGCCCTGCGCAGCCGCCCGCCGGCTCACGGCAACGATCTTTTCAAGATTTCCGCTGAAATCTCCCACGGTGGGATTGATCTGGGCCAGTGCGATCTTCACCATTCCATCTTAAATCCCCACCGGCGTTGCCGACCCGCGGGAGATGAAACTCCGGTGCCCATCCTCGCGAGGTCCTTGTTTCTGTCGCAAGGGAAGGATCGCACCATTCTCACGATGACCATTCTTGTTGAACTTGCATTCTTGTTGCGTCCTATTTCCCCAAACGCAAGTTGGCCGCCCCTGTCAGGACGGCCTCGATACGTTCGAATGATCCGGCAGCTACGACCCGGTCCCGGCCAGCACAACGGCGACTGTTCGGGCCAGGATCTGAACATCCAGCCAGAGGCTCCAGTTGTCCACGTAGGTCACGTCCAGCGAAATGTAGTTGTCGAACGATGGATCCTGGCGCGCCTGAACCTGCCACAGTCCGGTGATTCCCGGCATCACGTCCAGCCGGCGCAGATGGCTCAGCTTGTACTCCCGCACCTCGCTGGCCAGTGGTGGCCGCGGCCCCACGATGCTCATATCGCCACGCAGCACATTGAAGAATTGCGGCAGCTCGTCCAGCGAATACTTGCGCAGAATCCTGCCCAGCCGGGTGATCCGCGGGTCGTTTGCGATCTTGAACAACACCCCGTCCCGCTCGTTCATGTGCATCACCTCCGCGCGCCGCTTCTCCGCATCCCGAATCATGGTCCGGAATTTGATGCAGCGGAATACCCGCGCCCTTTTACCGATGCGCTCCGAGGTGTAAAACACCGGCCCTTGCGAATCCAGCTTCACCGCCACCGCGATGGCCAGCATCAGCGGCGAAAGAACCACCAGCGTCAGACTGGCAAGCACTATGTCCATGCCGCGCTTCAGCAGCAGGCCGATCTCCGGCACATGCCCCCGATGCAGCGGTATGGTCGGAAACTGGCCGATATACTCAATCGGACTGTTCCAGGCAAGACCGTCGTACATATCTGGAACCATGCGCAGATCCACACCATGAATGCGCGCCTGGTCCAGAACCTCCTGCACAACTCCCCGTTCGCACGGAGTCGTAAAGAAAATCTCATCCACAAACTGCTTGCGTGCGTTCTGAAACAACGAATCGAATGTTCCCACCACATCGCCCGCGGCGGCCGTGAAACGGGAACCGGAGCCGGGCAGATCGATGAATCCCTTGAACGTGTAACCCAGGTGCCGGACACTCTCAAGATGATGGCGCAACGCATGAGCCTCGGGACCGGTGCCCACAATCAGCACATTGCGCGTACCCACGCCCCGCTCGAACTGGCGGTAGATCAGCACCCGGTACGCCAGCCGCCTCAGGCTCAGCAAAACCGTCACCAAGCCCAACGTAATCAGCACTAATTCACGGGAAATGTCTTCGGCATGAATCAGGTAAAGCGTCCCGGTCAGAAGCAAGCCCGAGTAAAGGCAGGCCTGCACGCTCAGCCGCTGCTCGTGAAGGAAGCTTGTCAGACGGATCGGCGTGTACAGATGCAACCGCCGGCTGGTCATGATCAGGGCTACCGTAAAGCCGCACAAAAGCGCCAGCAGAATGCTCATCGACCGCCCAAGAAAAAGTGTGCCGTGCAAGAACCTCCTGGCCTCCGCCAGAGGACCTCTATGGAACTTGTACACCGTGGCGGCCGCCGCCGCACCCAGAACCGTCAATACATCCAGAATGACCCACAGCTTGCCCGGGCCGGGAAACCTGCGCTCTCTCCCGTCACCGGCCGTTCCTTCTTCCACGCGTAATGGGGACGATGCCGAAGCAGATGATGTTCGTTGCCAGAATTCAGATGTCGCCATATACGTTCCGCAGACCTCAAAAACTCGAAACACCAAGAGCAATTGGGAGTACATCCCACAAAGGACATTAACGGAAGATTGCAGTCGGTTCCGCTTCAGTCTGGACTTGTCTTCTTCTTTGGTCCTGTCGGCCCTGGATTGCCCTTTGCTGCAACCCGCCTTGCCTGAAGAAGCAAGCTCTGCCGGCCCGATCGCTCTGTACCCGGCTTACCGATCCTGCGCCACACCTTCCGGTTCGCGGCGATTGAGAAACCAAACTTAAAGCTCGGATGATCTTTGTTTTCGAATTCGGGCTCGTTGTGCCCAAACCGGCTTGTGCCTGCCTGTGTTCAGGTTGAAGAAGTTCAGAGCTTTGGGAAAGCACATGCTGTATGCCACAAACTGATGATAACACGACAATTATGCAAAATCGAACTTGGTCCGGCTCTCCCATCTCCGATCATGACAACTCTCAAATGCTTCGCCTGCCCATCCGTGAGTGTGTAAGAAATAAGCTTAGCTCCCACCCACCCGGCCTTGGCAAGTAAAATCGGCCAAGCCCCCCCTTACTATGTAATAAACATCCTATTCCGAAGGTAATACGTAGGCGTCAAGATTCAGAAATTGCTGAATATGCGGCTCCTTCGATTCCAGAAACCCCTTCAACGGTCCAAAATAACTGGCGCGGCCCTGATCCAGAAAAAGTACCTTGTCGGCAAGCTTCTCGGCAAAACGCATATCGTGCGTCACCACGATACTCGTGAAGCCCAGTTGCCGTTTGAGACGCTCGATCAGGTCCCCCAGCCGCCGGGCGATGATCGGGTCCACCATCGTGGTTGGCTCGTCGTAGAGCACCACCTCCGGCTGCGCCGCCAGCGCCCTGGCAATGGCCACTGCCCGCTTTCGTCCCGTCGAAAGACTCCCCGGAAAAGCGTCTGCCACGTCCTCGGCGCCCACCATGCGGATCAGCCGGTCCACAATCTCTTCAATTTGGTCCTCGGCCAGCCCGCCGCGCTCCCGCAATGGAAAGGCCACATTCTCGCGCACGCTCATCGAATCGAAGAGCGCGCCATTCTGGAAGACCATCGTCACCCGCTTGCGAATCGCCCGCATGTCCTCTTCGGTGAACGCGTTGATCTCCTCGCCTTCCACGCGAATGGAACCTACCTGCGGCTTGAGAAACCCCATCAGTATGCGCAACGCAACCGATTTCCCTACCCCGCTGCGGCCCAGAATACAAAGCGTCTCCCCGCGGTCCACCGCAAAGCTCACATCGTCCAGCACCTTCCTTTCGCCGAACCAGATCGAGACGTGGCTGAACGAGACCATGGGGCTGGTCGCGGCATCGGGGAACAGCTCGTCATTCTCCCGCTCACGGTCGGCGGGAGTACCCAGGGTCTCCGCGAACTCGGAGATCATGGCCTCGGACAACTCCGGATTGGGGAGCGAATCGGACTCCGCCATACGAACAGCTTACGCGATGAATGACTGGCGGTGAACTTCTGCCCGCCACAGATCCTCCGCGGTATTCACGTTGAGGAACCAACGAGCAGCAGGCAGCCCCCGCGGATGCGCAATCTGGCCGCACTGCACCAGCACTTCGACGGGGACCACTGCGACCGGTTGCTCGAAACTCTCCGCGGCAGCCCGGAATGCTGAAAAGCAGCCGCCCCGCCCCGCTTGCAACTCCCCTTCGAGAACCGGCAAAACCGCCCGCTCCACCACCGCCGGAAAGGTCTGTGCAAACCCGTTGACCGAAACCACAGTGACCGCCCTCTCCGTGATCCTCGCGTGCCGCACCAGCCAAACCAGCAGCGAAGCAGGCAAGAGAGGCTGATCGACAGAAAGAAAAACCGCCCGCCGCACAGAAGTCGAGGCCAGCGCGGCGCAGATCCCGCTCAACGGGCCCAGGCCCGCCTGGCGATCCGCAACTTGAGGCGCAAACATCGACAGTCCGGGGTCACCGCCGGCGACAGAAGCAGTCAGGCCCGCTTCCCGCAGAATCCCCAACCCGATCGCCACCAGCGGCTCTCCCGCCAGCGAAACCAGAGCCTTGTCCGTTCCCATGCGGCTCGACCGTCCGCCGGCCAGAACAAACCCGGCAGCATCTCGCCCAGCCTCTGGCACGGGTCCAACTCCCGGCCTGTTCAACCCCCAACTTCCTCCAGGAACCGAATCAGAGACTCAATCCCCAACTCGAAGTTCTTCAGATGGAACTTCTCATTCGGAGCGTGGATGTTATCGTCGGGCAGGCCGAAGCCCATCATCACGCTGGGAATGCCGAGGTTACGGTCGAAGTCGCCCACGATCGGAATCGAACCGCCGGAGCGGATGAACACCGTATCCTTGCCCCACACCTCGTGCAGCGCACGCGTTGCCGCCTTCACATACGGGTTGTCCACCGGAATCAGGCTGGGGTCCCCGGAGTGAATGAGCCGCACCTCAACGTCCACGCCGGCGGGCACAATCTTCTCCACGTAGTTCTTGTAGAGCTCAAACGACTTGGCCGGCGTCATGCCCGGTACCAGCCGCATCGACACCTTGGCCAACGCCTTGGCCGGAATCACTGTCTTGGCGCCCGCCCCAATGAATCCGCCGGGAATCCCATGCACCTCCAGCGTGGGCCGCGCCCAGGTGCGCTCCAGCACGCTATAGCCTGCCTCGCCCACCAGTTGTTTCGATCCCACTTCCTTGATGCGGTACTCCTCCTCGTCGAAAGGCAAACTCTGCCACGCAGCCAGCTCTTCCGGACTCGGCGGGACGATGTCGTCGTAGAAGCCGGGAATCAGGATGTGCCCGTTCTCGTCTTTCAAATGCGCCAACATCTGCGCCAACGCAAAGAATGGGTTAGGCGCCGCGCCGCCGTACATCCCGGAATGCAGGTCCGTCTTGGCGCCCCGCACCTCGATTTCCGTGTAGATCATTCCCCGCAGGCCGACGCACAAAGTCGGCAGCCCCGGCGCAAAAAGCTCGGTATCGGAGATCAGTGCAAAGTCCGACTTCAGGTCCGCGGGTTTTGAGGCAACGTAGTCGGCTATCCCCTCCCCGCCAACCTCTTCGTCCCCCTCCAGCAGCACACGCACATTCAGCGGCAGTCCGCCGTTCGCGGCCAGCAGGCTCTCCAGCGCCTTGATCTGCGCCACCACCTGCCCCTTGTCGTCGGCCGAGCCGCGCGCATAGAGATTCCCATTGCGCTCCTCGGGCTCAAACGGCGGCGAAACCCACTCCTCCAGCGGATCGGTCGGCTGCACGTCGTAGTGCCCATACATCAGCACCGTCGGCTTCCCTGCCGCGTGCAGCCAGTCGGCATACACCAGCGGGTGCCCCACCGTCTCAATCAGCCGCGCGTTCTCCATGCCGATCTTCGCCAGGTTCGCCGCCAAAGCCTCTGCGGCAAGGTGGCAGTCGCCCGCGTGCTCCGGCAGCGTCGAGACCGACGGAATGCGCAACAAGGCCTTCAATTCATCGAGAAAACGCGGGTGATTCTTGCGGGCATATGCAACTGCGGACGAGGACATTGGATCGCTCCCTTAAAATGGATTTCAAAGTCAAAGCAAGAGTATAGGCCTTCCATCGCGGCCCGGTCTATCCATTAAACGGAGTTGTCTTGTTACTCAAATCGGGAGTGATCTGTCTTCCAGCCATCCTGCCTGTTCGGCGTCTTCTATCGCTTATTGCCGTGGCCTTTATCGCTACTGCCGCCATGGCGCAATCCCCTGCTGCCGAACCGTTTTTTGCCCGCAAGAACACGTTCTCCTTTTTCGGCGCCTACTCCAACGATTCAAGCCCTATCCTGCTGGGCGAGGCCGAAAACCGCAAGCTGCTCGATATCGGCGCCGCCTATGGCCGCCGCCTCTACCTCAACCGCATCGTCAACTGGCAATACAACGGTGAGATTCTGCCCGTGGCTCTGGAGAGCGACCCGGTCGTCAACACCGCAATGGTCTACACATTGCCTGTCAACGTGACCTTTCATGGGACCGATGTCCCGGTTGGTGCTTGCGTGCCCAGCTCGGGGAGCATCACGGAGACTCAAAACGGCATCACCTACAGCTTTACCTACACCAATACCTGCAGCCGGCGCTGGAACATTGGTGAGGCCATGTCCCCCGTGGGGATGCAATGGAACTTCCTGCCACGCAAGAAGATGCAGCCGTTCCTTATCGGCCACGGCGGCTACATGTATTCCACACAGCCCATTCCTATCGATCGCGCGGGCTCCTTCAATTTCACCTTCGACCTGGGCGCCGGCATCGAGCTCTACCGCTCCCACACCCGCTCCATCCGCGCCGAATACCGCTATCACCATATCTCGAATCACGAAACCGCAATGGAGAATCCCGGCATCGACAACGGGCTGCTGCAGGTCACCTACTCATTTGGGCATTAGCCATCCGCAACGAACACGTGCTATCCCACCCTAGCGGCAAAAACAAAGACGCCGCGAGGGTGGGGCACCCAGCATTAGCTATCTGTATTGAACGCCAGCCACAAATGCCCCGTGCCCCATCCACTCTGTCATCGCTGAGCGGAGCGCACTTCAGCGAAGTCAAAGGACCTGCTTGTTGAATTTCTGGCGAATGGGTGGGAAACCTCAATCCGCGATCGCTTTCGGCCCATCCCAAGGGTCAACAAATTACTCTTATAAGAGATGCCCCCGATTCTCAACGCACAATCCGTGACCAAACAATTCGGCGCCACCCCCCTGTTCCTCAACATCAACCTCACCGTCGAGGATGGCGACCGCATCGGCCTCATCGGCCCCAACGGCGCTGGAAAGTCG
>Ga0224559_1002062_pt1 | contig 10565 bp, 8 predicted proteins | sample 714S33034metaG_FD_180676 | JGI IMG/M metagenome (GOLD analysis project Ga0224559, IMG submission 180676) | Peat soil microbial communities from Stordalen Mire, Sweden - 717 S3 30-34 | ecosystem: Environmental > Terrestrial > Soil > Wetlands > Peat | place: Sweden: Norrbotten County, Stordalen... | reverse complement strand
GTGCTGCGATTTCAAAGAAATGCGTGGGATGGATTACAGGGAACTGGAATACGCTCAAAGCGATTCGAGGATCTGTGAAGCCTTTATAAAACTCGAAGGAAGGGATCCATACAGTTTTCAGTTGTTTCAAAAATACATTTCCAGGATTAATCCGGAATCTCTTCATCGTTTACTTGTGGAGATCAATAAAATAGCCATAAGCGAAGGATTGGAAGATGTGAAAAGTGTTTCACAGGATTCTACCGTTGTAAAAACAAATATTCATTATCCTACGAATAACTCCCTTGTCTGGGATTGTATAAAAACGAGCACCCGGTTATTGGAGCAATTGAAACAAGAGATTGATACACTTGATTTTATTGATTACACGAAATCAGCAAAGAAGACCTTTTATGAAATCAATGTTAATCGCAAAAATAAGGATCGGTATGATTTATTTTGTAAGCAGTTGATCCTTTTTACCAAAGTAATCAATCAAACGTCCAACGCGATAAAAAAAAGTCCACGAGTATTATCGCCTGGGGCATTCAGGAAGAACTGACTAAATTGCTGAGCCTGATGGTACAGGTATATAATGTAGCCTATCGCAAGGAAATTAATGGGGAAAAAGTCCCCAGTGAAGAAAAACTGTTTTCGATTTATGAACAACACACCGACATCATTGTGAAAGGGCAAAGGGAAGTGCTGTTTGGCCATAAAGTAAACCTGGCTGCAGGAAAGAGCAATCTTGTCCTGGATTGTCAGGTTTTGCAGGGCAACCCGGCGGACAAATCATTGTATAAACAAACCATTGACAGGGTTATTCAAAATTATGAGATCGTTCCGCGGGACAGTGCTACCGATGGAGGATATGCCTGTTTGGCAAACCTTGAGCATGCCCAGAAAGCGGGCGTTGTAAATATTGTGTTTAATAAGGTTGTTGGCAGTATGCAGAATATTGTCAGCAGTTTGAACATGGAAACACGTTTGAAGAGATGGCGCAGCGCCATGGAGGCAATAATCTCGAATATTAAGCGTGGCTTCAATATCCGTACTTGTAGTTGGAAGGGCTGGATTCACTTCCAGGCTAAAGTTCTTTGGAGTGTTTTGGCATATAACTTCAGGGTGATGACCGCCTTAATTCTTGACCGGCTCAAATCTGATCCTCTGGTCAGTTGATTATCTAGATGACCAGTAAAAACAGGTGTTTTGAATATTGAACCTATAAACAGGATGAAACAGATATGCGTGAAATGTCAAAATCTAACGGATATTAACAGGGTGGGGTCGATTATTAACAGGGTGCCGGGCTGAAATCTCGGAATAATGGTTTTTTTGTTGTGAAAAATCCCTATGCACATCAAGAACCTGACAGTTATCAACAAAATGGGGGACTTTATGGACAGACACTAATTAGTAAAATAACTTCATTGTCATTTTACTATTTCGTGAATTAGCTCGAAAATTCTTCACATTCTCAATACCGGATAGCCCAAAATATACTAATTTAGCAGGAATTATTAAGGTCATGAAAAAGTCGATCTTGTTAATCATTCTTACGGTAATCTGCTCTGGACTTTTTGCCCAGATGACAATGGTAGTGGAAAAGATCGGGACGCCGACACGCTATGGATTTCACCTTGGCGATAACGTGAAAATTCAGACAAAAACACAGAAAGTGATCCTGAAAAGTTACTTGTGGGCCCTTACCGACACATCAATTACAATTGGGCCCCGCACCACAATTCCGGTATCCGATATCGGCGCTGTTTACAAACATTATCATTTCCCAAAGCTTATGACAGATTTTCTGTTCATAGCAGGAGCCGGTTATTTTGTTCTTGATTCATTCAATGACCTGATCAATAAGGAAAGGATCTTTCATACCCAGACATTGATAATCAGCGGTTGCCTGGTTGCCGCTAGCCTTGCAATTATCCCCCTGCACCAGAAAAAATGCAGGATCGGGATCAGGTGGAGATTAAAGATTATGGATATTAACCTTAATGATTAGGTTAATCAGAGATGTCCGGGCTTGTAAAAAAATCAACGCTTTCTTTGATTTTGTTCAACATAATCTTTTATCAACTTGTCAAACCCCTGCTTGTCTTTCGCATGAAAGTCGATTTCGATAGGGAGGTAAAATAACGGAAGATCTTTCAGAAAAGTACTGAACTCCGGGTTTTTCAACCGCATCATATCTTTTTCGGTCGTCAGGATGATTTTCTTCCGGGAAGGAAGATCATTAAACCGTTGTTTGATCTTCTCCAGGTCTTTCATTTCGTATTGATGATGATCAGGAAATTTAATTACGGATAGGTCGGTACATTTTCTCCTGATCTCCTCCTGGAGGGGATAATCATTTGCAATCCCGGTAACCAAAAGGATGTAACTTAACTTTTTAAGAATTGTCAGATCCTGTTCCTCATTCACCGGTATAAAACATCCATAAGTTATGAAGGAAAAGAATATTTGCTGGGAAGGCAAGGGCTTTATTTCATCCTCAAGTCTTCTCCTCGTGATAGGGGAAAGGACCTTCGGTGTTTTTGTCACGATGATCACGTTTGCCCGCTTCGCCCCTGAACGGAATTCCCTCAACCGCCCGGAGGGAATGACATGATCTTCCATATATGGATGATGATAATCTGTAAGCAGGATAGAAATACCTGGTTTTACCCAACGATGTTGAAAGGCGTCATCCAATAAAATAAGCCCGGTATCAGGAAATTTATCAATCAGCTTTTTAATGCCCCTGACTCTTTTTTCATCAACTGCAACGTTAATGTCGCGAAACTTGTTTACAAACTGCAGCGGTTCATCTCCAATGTATTTAGCATTCGACTCCCGCGAAGCGAGGATAAACCCTTTACTCTCCCTGGCATAGCCACGGCTAAGTATCGCGGTAGGCACACTTTCGCCCAGAAGACGTGCAAGATATTCGATGTGCGGTGTTTTACCGGTTCCCCCGGTTGATAGGTTCCCTACGGAGATAACCGGAATATCGAACGTTTCAGAATGAAGGATCCCCAGATCAAACAAGAGGTTCCGTACCATCATGATCATTCCGTAACAAATGGAAAAGGGAAATAAGAGTATTTGTAAAATCCTCATTCTTAAGAAAAAGGCTAAGTTAGAAAAAAAATGAACCCAAAAACTTGTTAGGGTAGATATTTTTTATAAAAGGAGAAAAAGAACTGTATTTTTGTACTCATATCTATCATAATTCATAAAGAAGCGCAGCATTTTATTCGTAATTCATTTTATCTATGCTTTTAAAAGAAATATCCAAACTCCTTGAAAGCTTTGCCCCTCTTGAATTCCAGGAAGAATACGACAATGCCGGACTGATCATAGGTGACCCTGAAATGGTAATTTCCGGTGCACTGATCACGCTCGACATTACTGGGGAAGTCTTAGATGAGGCTATACAAAATAATTGCAACCTCGTGATCGCCCATCATCCCCTGATCTTTAAGGGGTTGAAACGCCTGACAGGGGAGGACTCCATTCAACGCTTTACCGTGAAGGCCATTCAAAACCAGGTTGCTGTTTATGCTATGCACACTAACCTTGATAATTCAGCAGATGGATTGAATGCCTGGGTTTGTAGCCTTCTCGGAGTAAAAAATTGCCGGATCCTTTCACCTGGAAAAGGATTACTGTCGAAACTGGTAACCTTTTGCCCGGTTGATTACGCCGACAGGGTGCGACAGGCTTTGTTTGATGCAGGAGCCGGACATATAGGTAATTACGACTGTTGCAGTTACAATGTTACCGGCCAGGGCACGTTCAGGGCATCTGTAAATGCACATCCTTTTGTTGGTGAAAAAAATGCTGTTCATGTTGAAACTGAATTACGTATTGAGGTTATCTTTCCAAAGCATCTCGAATTCCAGCTTATTGATGCCCTGAAAAAGAGCCATCCTTACGAGGAAGTCGCTTATGATATCTATCCGCTTTCAAATACTGCGGGATTCTCTGGAAGCGGGATGGTTGGGGAATTGGATGAAGCTATTACCGGATCAAAATTTCTTAATCATGTGAAGACTCAATTAGGGATCCCTTTCCTCAGGCATTCGGAATTGACCGGGAAAAAGATATCACGCGTGGCAGTTTGTACGGGATCAGGAGCATTTTTAATCTCAGAAGCAAAAAAATCAGGGGCTGATGCTTTTTTGACTGCTGACCTTAAATACCATGATTTTTTTGAGGCAGATGAACAATTAGTCCTCGCAGATATCGGCCATTATGAAAGTGAAAGGTTTGCAAAAGATTTGATTTATGGCATTTTGATCAAAAAATTTCCTACTTTTGCATTCCTTATTTCAAAAAACAACACAAACCCTGTTCATTATTATTAATTCAGCATATTTATGGCAAAAACAACAAAACCGAATGTTGCCAAAACAACCCCTGCCGAAGCAGTAAAGCCGGTTGCCAAAGAAGATAAACAAGTTGAAAAAAAACCGGCAGTTAAGAAAGAATCCCCTGCCAAAAAGGAGACTCCAAAGCCTGTGGCAGCAAAGGCCCTGGTCAAAAAACCTGTGATAAAAACTGTTGCACCAAAACCCGCAGAAAAACCAGTACCTAAAAAAGCTGAACCTGTAAAACCAGAAGAAAAAAAAGTAATAGTTGCTAAGCCGGCTATACAAAGTGCAGAGAAGAAAATTGAGTCTGCCAAGGCCGCAGCAACGAAAGTTGCAACTTCTAAACCGGTTGAGAAACAAGTTGTAAAGAAAGCTCCTGTTGCAAAATCCGCCGATAAAAATAAAAAAGAAACTGTTTCAGCCCCGGTTAAGAACCCGGTATCAACAGTTAACCTCGAACCCCCTCAGGATACGGGCGAAGTCACAATTGAAAAGAAGCTGATTGCACTGTACAACCTTCAGCAGATCGATTCACAGGTTGATAAGATCAGGATCATCCGCGGAGAATTACCTCTTGAAGTACAGGATCTTGAAGATGAAATAGCAGGATTGGAAACCCGTATTGAGAATTATGTGCAGGAGAACAGCGCCCTCGAAAAATCAGTCACCGAAAAGAAATTTGCCATAAAGGATTCACAAGGCCTGATCAAAAAATATGAAGAACAACAAATGAATGTCAGGAACAACAGGGAGTATGATTCATTAACCAAGGAAATTGAGATCCAAAGCCTTGAAATCCAGTTGTCCGAAAAGCGCATCCGGGAGTTTCAATTAGCGCTTGAAGCAAAAACAGAAGAAATAAACAGGTTTCAGGCTATTCTGACCGACCGGAAAAATGATCTCGAAATAAAGAAAAATGAGCTGGACGATATAGTCGCCGAGACTGAAAAAGAAGAAAACGAACTGATCAAGAAATCGGAAATCAATCGCAAATACATTGAAGAAAGATTGATCACTGCATACACCCGGATCCGTAAAAATGCACGGAATGGACTTGCCGTCGTACAGATTGAAAGGGATGCCTGCGGCGGCTGTTTTAATAAAATTCCTCCCCAGCATCAGTTGGATATAAGGATGCATAAAAAGATCATTGTTTGTGAATATTGTGGCAGGATACTGGTTGATGATGGGATTGTCAACCTGGTGCACTAATGCTGTTTATCCATAGAAACGGCAAAGCATTGAGCAGAAAGCATGTGTTTCTCTTCAATGCTTTGTTTTTTTTACCCCTTTTCCTTTTTTCGCAATTCGATTTTAATAGCAACTGCAGGGACGCCTTCCGGTCCATTCTTTCGCTGCATTTTACAGCCGCAGAAAAGTTATTGAATCAGGAAAAATCTGCACATCCTTCCAATCTGATCCCCGTTTATCTTGAAAATTATATCGATTTCTTTACTGTATTTATCGGAGAAGATCCTTCCTCTTTTGAGAATTTCAGAAAAGCCAAAGAACGACGTTCCGATCTCCTGAAAAAAGGAAACATGGACTCACCTTACTACCGGTATTGTCTTGGTAACATGAGCATTCAGTTTGCTATTTGCAGGATGAAATTCGGAGAATACAAATCTGCTGTACTTGATTTCAGTCTTGCCAACGGGTATATGAAAGAAAATGCCGGGTTATACCCGGATTTTCTTTTACAGAATTCAGGACTTGGATTGATCCATGTCCTCGCTGGGATCATTCCGGATAACTATTCATGGGTTCTCAGGGTATTGAGTTTGGAGGGGAATGTTCAGAAAGGGTTGGATGAAATAGCACGAATGGCTGAATATTCGGGGAATAATGAGACTTACCAGTTGTTCAGGACCGAATCCTTGTTTTATCTTGCATTTCTGGATGCAGTCCTTGGAAGAGACGGGAAAAATGCCCTCCGGATCATACAAAAATTTGATGACCAGAAAATAACATTTCCCGGACCTGAAAATCCCCTGCTGATATTTATAAGGGCCTCTATTCTATCAAAGGCGGGAAAGACAGATGAGGCTATCCACTGTCTTCAGGATTATCATGCAGATAATGAGGAATTCCCTTTTTATTACCTGGATTACCTTACCGGGTTAAATAAACTGAACCGTCTCGATCCCGATGCAGACCTCTATTTTATAAAATTCATAAAGAATTACAGGGGAAAGAATTATCTTAAATCAAGTTACCAGAAACTTGCATGGACGTTTTTACTAAAAGGTAATATCCCAAAATACGAAGAATACATTGGCAAGGCTCTGACTCGTGGTGCATTGGTCATGGATAATGATATACAGGCAGACAGGGAAGCGAAGTCAAAAGAACGGCCCAATGAGATTTTACTGGAGGCCCGGTTGCTTTCTGATGGGGGATATTCAGACCGTGCCATCAATGTATTGCTTGATCATAGCGTGAAAAGTTTTATTAAAACACCGAAGGACCTCCTTGAATATAATTATCGCCTGGGTCGCATTCATCAGCAATCGGGAAATTATCAGGAAGCCCTCAAATATTTCGGGATCACCATCCGTGATGGTGCAGGCCAACCCTGGTATTTTGCTGAGAATGCAGCTTTACAGTCGGGTATCCTGTCTGAACAAAACAAGGATTATAAGTATGCTGCCCAATATTACAGGCAATGCTTATCGTTGAAGAACACCGAATATAAAAACAGCCTGGACCAAAAGGCCAGGCTGGGATTAAAAAGAATAAAACCTTATCTCAATTAAAACCGGAAACCGACTGTTGTGACCATGTTACCGGTGTTATAGGTGTTCCGTGAAGGATTGGTTGTAGTGGGATCGTATAAATAGTAATCTTCTTTTGTTTGTGTCAATTGGTAGGTCATGTCAACATAGAAGTGTCTTACCCTGTATCCCCATCCGAGGGATGCAACATACATCTCCGAAATATTGTTTCCTGTTTGATAAGGACTTCCGTAATAACCAAATCCTCCCCTTACCCTGAATCTTTTTATCCTCCATTCGGTTCCGAAACGAACATTTACCGGTGACTTGTATTGGTTCTTGATTTCGTTATTCACTGCTGTAAAACTTGCATCGTTGGAGGAAAAATAAGATTGTGAATAGTTCACATATTCATATTCACCGCTGATGAGACCGAATTTTCCGATGATGAATGCCACACTTCCGATCGCCCTGAAGGGTGTTACGAGTTGATAATCAAAAGATCCCAGGGGAGAGTATGATGTATTGGTGCCAAAAGTGAATTGCCCTGTCATATCACTGCTCCATAGATCCCTCATATTCCCGTAATAAGTGGGAGTATGAATTGCAGCCCCGATCCTCACCCAGTCGGCAGGCCTGTAGATAAGCCCGAGTTTCAGGTTGATCCCTGTGCCATGAGTTTCAAGTTGCTGATTGTAAGTCATCGACTGGAAATAATGTATTGCAGTATCATTTTTGGTTTCATTGTACTGGGTGGTTTCAAAGTACCTGATAACAGGTATGCCAATAGTAGCGCCAAAATATAACCTGTCGTTGTAATTTGCCCCGAATGCAAAATCATATTCATTGATCGATCCCTGGGTAGTAACTGATTTTGACTGGATCACTCCTCCGTTTGGGGCATCATTTGCATACTTATGATTTACAGTATCATAGTAAATAAGATTGCTATTGTAAGCCAGTGCAATGTCGAAAGGATAATTGTCATTGATCATCTGGGAAGTGATTCCGCCAGGTGTATTGTTCAGGGTATTAACATAACCTGTAAGGATCGAATTTTTATTGTTCGTCCCTTCCATGAATACCTCTCTGTTGAAATCATTCTGACGGTTCATTCCAAAAGCAATGTTGAATCCTTTAAAACCTGAACTACCGCTACCCTCCAGATGAAAAACCAAACCAAGATTATCCATCCCAATGTTTAAATTATTATCCCTGTTTGTCTCTGAATTGAAGTTGGATAATGAACTTTCCATCCTCATATAAGGACTGATAGTAAATTCAGAACTTGAGAAAAGTCCAAGTCCTGCCGGATTAGTAGCGATACAGGAAACATCGCCTCCTACTGCGCCCATAGCTCCGCCGAGTCCCTGGAACCGTGCGGAACCGTTATACATGATCTGTGAATACCGCAGTGCATCCGATGAAGTTTGAGAAAACAGGGTAGGTAAAGAGCTTAAAAACAGCATGATGATCAATAGTCGTTTCATAGGATAAATAATTTTAAGTTCTAAAGAGAATTCTATTATTGACCTTAAAAGTTAGTTTCAGATTAGATTATCTGTGGCCGCCACCGCCACCACCGTGACCGCCGCCGCTTCCACCACCACTACTTCTACCGCCACCTCCACCGCCTGAATGGGACGGAGCAGAATACGAACGTGAAGGAGAAGAGTACCCTGAGCCTGAAGATCTGGAGGATCCGTAACCTCCCGATGAATATGATCTTGAAGGGGTATTATAAAAACGACTGCTACCGGAAGGATTTGAATAGACCCTGGAATTGCCGCCGTTGTAAGTGGGGGACGAGTATCTTCTTCCGGAATTAGGATTGTTGTAATTACCGGTACGGCCGTAATTTTCACTGGCACTGGCAGGACGTCCCTGCTGAGGGTGTGGATTGATGTATTCCTGGCTTGATTTTGGTTGCCTGTAAGCTGGTGAGGAGTATGCCTGAGCGTTCGTGCGGCCCATTTGAGTCTGGCTTCCCGGTCTTACATATCTTGGGGAAGGTTGTTGATGTTGAACATAAGTACGTGATGAACCGGCTTTATTATCCTGAATATTTCTTGCTGTTCTTGTATTCCCCTGGGATGTGGAACGTACATAGTTATAACGTTGTTTGTCAGGAGAAACAGGGTTGATATTGGTGCGCCCGGGAATGGTCTTATTTGTCGTAATGGCTGTAGCCCTAGCGGTTGCACCACCACGTGAAGTGACAGTCCTCTGTCCATAATAACGATTGTTAAAACCCCAATCCCAATAATGGTGATGCCAGCCTTCCCCACCCCAGTAAGGATTTCCCCAATACCCGTAATAAGAAGAAAAGTATGGGGAACCCCAGTAATATGGATAGCCATAACCGAAACCAAAATCTCCCCATCCAAACCCCAATCCGAATGAAGAGTAAGGATCGCAGAAGGGTGAATCCCAAGAACTTCCTACGAAGAGGTTTACATCAGGGGAGGAGCCTCCGGAAGAAGAAGTGGAATCTGTGGGTTTAGTATAATATTCGCTGCTATAGTCAAGACCTGGATTCTTACCATTGAATCTTTTGATCCTGGCCGAATAGGAATTATCACTGTAATCAACCTGTGATTTGGCCGCGGTCTTGGATTTAAGTGATGAAGTGTCTGCAGAGGCAACCGAGGGCGAGGCTGAAAGATCAGTATTCTGGATCTTACCTGTCGACGCTACCATTGCAGGCTTGGACCCGCTTGAATAAACATCATCGTAAGAATAACCTGTCGACTTTTGCTGTGTTTTACAACCTAAAAAGAAAGTTGCGATGAGGATACTGAAGATCATTAACTTTTTCATATTCTATTCTCCTTTTGAAATTTGGAATGTTTTGAAGTTCCTTAGGATCGTGATAATTTTATTACTTTTACAACATTAAAATCAACCGTGTAAACTAACAAATATTATACCATACTCGATAAATGGCAAAAGATTTTCCAACAAGGAGCGAAAATTATTCACAATGGTACAATGACCTTGTGATCAAAGCCGATCTGGCAGAGAATTCGGCAGTTCGTGGATGTATGGTTATAAAACCCTATGGCTATGCTATCTGGGAGAAAATTCAATCTGCCCTTGATAAAATGTTCAAGGATACCGGTCACAGTAATGCCTATTTCCCGATCTTCATTCCTAAATCTTTCTTTAGCCGCGAAGCCAGTCATGTAGAGGGTTTTGCAAAGGAATGTGCCGTAGTCACCCATTACCGCCTTAAAGCATCTCCGGATGGTAAAGGAGTAGTAGTTGACGAGGATGCACGCCTGGATGAAGAATTAATTGTGCGCCCCACCTCCGAGACAATCATATGGGATACATACCGAAACTGGATCAAATCATACCGCGACCTGCCAATCCTGATCAACCAGTGGGCGAATGTGGTAAGATGGGAAATGCGTACCAGGCTTTTTCTCAGGACTACTGAATTCCTTTGGCAGGAAGGGCATACAGCTCATGCAACCCGTGAGGAAGCAATTCGTGAAGCCGA
>Ga0224559_1002061_pt1 | contig 10566 bp, 8 predicted proteins | sample 714S33034metaG_FD_180676 | JGI IMG/M metagenome (GOLD analysis project Ga0224559, IMG submission 180676) | Peat soil microbial communities from Stordalen Mire, Sweden - 717 S3 30-34 | ecosystem: Environmental > Terrestrial > Soil > Wetlands > Peat | place: Sweden: Norrbotten County, Stordalen... | reverse complement strand
GATGGTCCCAGGCGGCGAGCACTTCGCGGTCAATCACGTCTTTGAGCCACTTCAAATCGACGACAAAACCAGTGACCGGGTCCGGCTCGCCCGCCACTGTGACCTCCAGCGTGTAGTTGTGCCCGTGGCCGGCGCGGCGCGCGCAGCGGCCGAAGACCTGCTCGTTCTTTTCTGCCGTCCAGGCTGGATTCCAATAGTAGTGCGAAGCAGAGAAGGTGGCACGACGCGTCAGATAGATCATTCCGGCCCTCACTGGTTTGATGCTTAAGCCCGGCCAAGGCTTCATTGCTTGAAATTCTAAGCTGCGTACTCCCGGCCCTTCCAGCTTACGCGCTTCAGGATGCGGTGCTGAAACCAACTGCGGTAGAGCAGCACGACAAAGAGCGGAAGGCCAAGCGGCGAGATGGCGCAATCGAGAAAAGGAAAGTTGGATTTGGCTATGCGGGCGTAAAAGCGGAAGAGGTTGCGCGCCCATAGCAGGGCCAGAACCCATCCGGCGACAAGCCACTGCGCCGAATGCGCGAAGATGCGCGCGTTCCATAGTTCGACTGCAAGCACCGGCAAAACAACGAGAAGAAAAATGTCGATTACGCACCAGACGGCCAGCGCCAGGCAATTATCGAAGAGCAGCGCCAGGTTTTTGGTCCAGCCTTCGAGCATTGCCTTCATCGACCGGTACATGCGCGTGGAGACTGCGTCCTCGGCATAACGGAAGCGCAGGCCGACTTTGCGCCGCTTGGCCAGAAAGGCCAGTTCCACGTCTTCCAGAACCTTTTCCGAGACTGCGGCGTGGCCGCCGATGCGGCGGTAGGCCTCGCGCTCGATGAGCAGAAACTGGCCGTTGGCCGCGGCGATGCGAGTATTCGGGTCGGAGACCTTGGCCGGCGGATAGGCCAGCGCCAATTCGCAGAAGACCAGAGGCATCAGCGATCGTTGCGCGAGGCCGTTCACAATCTGCCGGGGCGAGTAGCTCAACATGCCCGCCTTGTGCTTCGTGGCCTCATGGATCGCCCGACGCAGATTTCCCGGTTCGTGAAGCGTATCGGCATCCGTAAAGAGCAGCCAGCGGCCTCGCGCCTGTTTGGCAGCCGTCCAGACGGCGTTGTTCTTGCCGGTCCAGTTGGGTTCCAACTTCCCTGCCTCGATCACGGTGACCCCGGCAAAGCTGCGGGCAATCTCCGCTGTCTGGTCGGTCGAGTGGTCGTCTACGACAATCAACTCCCAGTCGCGGCCCAGCGCGAAAAGTTCCTCGGACTGGCTGACCAAAGACTGAAGGCAGGCGGAGAGACATTCTTCTTCGTTGCGCGCAGGAATAATGACGGTCAGCTCGAGCAATGGGTCAGGCTCAGGCTGGTCAAAAATCCTGCCAAACGGCGCCGGCAACGTTGCCAGATCTCCTAGCGTTGCAGAAAGCCCGAGCACCGGGGTCCCCACGGACGGGTCTTGGTCCGTGGGGTGGTTCACCGGCTTGAATGACGCCTTCTCCGCCGTCTCACTCTCCAGATTCCTCTCCATCCGTCCTCACCCTTTCTTTGCGGGCCTTTCGCTCGTTATTATAAGGATGTGCGGTTCCCTCGGTTTCTCTTTCTCTGTTTGCTTGCGCCGTTAGCCATGACACCCGGTTGCGACCGCGGCGCTCATCCGGCCCAGACCGGGCAGGCAGCTCCGGATTTCACCGTCTCCGACGGCTCAACCTCCGTCCACTTGGCCAGCTACCGGGGACAGGTTGTACTGCTTAATTTCTGGGCCACCTGGTGCGGGCCTTGCGTCGAGGAGATGCCGTCGCTGCTCCAACTGCACCACGACCGCCCCGATCTGGCCATTCTGGCCGTCAGCATCGATGAAGACGAGTTTGCTTATACCCGCTTTCTGCTCCGCCACCACTTAGACCTGACCACGGTTCGCGACCCCGCCCAAAAAGCGGCCAAACTCTATCACACAGATGGCTGGCCAGAGACCTACATCATCGACAAAAAAGGAGTGATCCGCCGCAAGGTGGTCGGTCCCCAGGACTGGGCAAGCCCGGAAATCCGCACTTATCTCAACGGCCTGTAGATTCTTGTTATCATCACTCTATGACCTCAGTGGAGATTCTCTTTCACTATGCCGTGCCTCCTACCGAGGCGGTGACCTTTGCCTTGGCCAATACGCGTGAGGTCTACGGCATTCGCCGGCTCACTTTCGACCGCACCGCACGCACACTGAGCGTGGAGTATGACGCTACACGGCTCAACGAAGCCACCGTAGCGAAACTGATGCGCGAGGCAGGGCTGGAGATTGTGGACGAATTGCCACGGGTTCCCGCGTAACCGATTCATGAATCGGAGCCAACGCCGAGAATCATCCCGATTGCGCCACCGGAGGAACCCTGATATTCTGTCAATGGTTTCGCTTGAAACCACACGTGTGCGCCCGTAGCTCAGTTGGATAGAGCGACTGGCTACGAACCAGTAGGTCGGGAGTTCGAATCTCTCCGGGCGCACCATTCTTTCCCCTGCTCGTAGTTTTCCTGGGCCCTTAGCAAGAGCGGCAAAATCTGTTGGCAATTGCTATAGCCGCAATCCCCTCCCCACATGCAAAAGAGCGAAGCGCATTGCGCTTCGCTCTTTTTGCTCAGGCTGCCTCAAATCCTCAATAAAGGTGGAAGTCGATCTCCAGGCGCTCATACACCGGTACGGGCTTGCCGTCCTTCATGCCGGGCTTAAATTTATACTTCATTACCGCCTCGATGGCCTTTTCGTCCAACCCCATGCCAAGCGCGCGCAATACCCGCGGGTTCTGCGGATTTCCCTGCGCATCGACAATGAACTCGACCAGGCACAACCCTTGATATTTAGCGCGGCGCGCCTCGTCGGAAAACTCAGCCTCCGGCGCGAATAGGACTTTGGGGGGGATGATTCCGCCGCCTAAGTGGTATACACCGCCACCGGTATTTCCGCCAGAGCCTGGCCCGTAACCGTTTCCATGGCCCGAGCCAATGCCCATTCCGGAGCCGTTTCCGCCCGAGGCCAAACTGACGTTATGAGAGTTTGAGACACCGAAATTCGGCAAGCTGGGGTTGTCGGGAATAATAATATTACTTTGCACGTCGATGCTAGGCACCGACGGCTGATCCAACTTGGGAGATTCCTGGACTGCGCGCGGGGGAATCCTGCCCTTGATGGCTTCGATTTTGTCCGGACTTCCGCCGCCGCCGCCAGCGGTAACTTCCGCCTTGGGAGCCTTGAACTCCGTCACATCGATCTGCGTCGTCTGCAGCTTGGGCTTCACGCTGTTGATGTAGGTTCTCACGCCCATAAATAGCGCCAGCGATGCAAGCCCGACGTTGATCGTGGCGGAAATGCCGAAGGCCCAGGGGTTGCGCTTGACCGCCATACGGTCAGGCACCGGAATCGGCGAAGAGGTCAGGACCAGAGGGGGCAGCTTGGGCGGGAAAAAAATGTCGCGGATGCTCTCATACAGGTCGACCCAGATGGGCTTTTCCTCAACGGGAACACCGAAGGTAAGGTCGAGTTCGCAACCGCCTGTGCTGGCCGCGGCAGCCTGGAAATCTGATTTTTTATCGAGCAGGTCGTTGGCCATTGTTGCGTCTGGTTCCGTTGCCTTTGGGCACGGGGTCTGTTGGCCGAACGGGAAATTGCTCGTCTCCAGGCCCATCCTTCTATTATGCTTGACGCCGCCCGCTTGTGTCTCGTCCGAAAGGGCCTCAGAATCCAGGCTCTCATATTCCGGCACTGCGAGGATTCCCATAAACAATAGACGGTTTACACATAAAGTTGTTACCGCAAAGATCTTGCCTAGCCATTTACACTGAGAAATGAACCAGATCGATAATACCCAGGGAGTGACGATGTCCCCAGCACCAGAGTTGAAGGCAACACTGACTTTGCCTAAAACCGCCTTTCCGATGAAGGCGAATCTGCCGCAGAATGAACCGCTTAGGCTTGCCCGCTGGACTGAGCTACGCCTGTATGAAGAATTGCGCAAAGCCGGTCGCGGCCGCCCCGCATACCTGCTGCACGACGGCCCTCCCTACGCCAACGGCCCCATTCACCTGGGACATGCGCTCAATAAGGGGCTGAAAGATTTTGTTGTTAAATCGAAGACCATGGCCGGCTTCGACGCTCCCTATGTTCCCGGCTACGATTGCCACGGACTGCCCATCGAGATCAAGGTAGATGAGCAGCTTGGCCGCAAAAAACTAGAGATGCCCGTGCCAGAGGTTTTGGCCGCCTGCCGCACCTATGCGCAGAAGTATATTGACCTGCAAACCTCGCAGTTTGAGCGGATTGGCTGCCTTGGCCGCTGGGATCAGCCTTACAAAACCATGGCCCGCGACTACGAAGCCCGCACGCTGGAGGCTTTTTACGGTTTTCTGGAAAAAGGCTTTGTTTATCGCGGCCTGAAGCCGGTCTACTGGTGCATCCACGACCGCACCGCCCTGGCTGAGGCAGAGGTGGAGTACGAGATGCACACCAGCCCCTCGGTGTACGTTCGCTACCGGCTTACTTCCGACCCGGCGGCGATCAGCCCGTTGCTGGCTGGCAAGCATCTTTCAACGATTATCTGGACCACCACTCCCTGGACCCTGCCTGCATCGATGGCCGTAGCCTTCCATCCTGATTTTGAGTACGTTGCGCTGGCATCAGGCGATGAAATCTACATCGTGGCAGCTGAGTTGGCTGCATCCGTGGCCGCAGCTTGCGAATTAGGTGAAACCATCGAGTTGGCCCGGTTCAAGGGCAGTGTTCTGGAGCACACAACCTTCCAGCATCCATTTCTGGACCGCAGCGTTTTGGGCGTGCTGGCGACTTACGTCACCGCCGATACCGGCACTGGCGCGGTTCACACGGCGCCCTCGCACGGCGCGGAAGATTTCTATACCGGCGTTCATTACAACATCGATCTCACCTGCCGCGTAGACGCGGCTGGCCGCATCCACGTGGACCCCGAAGCGTGGAACCACTCCACGCCACCCGCTTTCGAGGGCAAGAAGGTCTGGGAAGCCAATCCTGTCATCGTTGCCATGATGGAAGAATCTGGAGCGCTGCTGGCCTGCCACGACCTGGAACACTCTTACCCGCATTGCTGGCGTTGTCACAAGCCGGTTATCTATCGCGCCACCGAGCAGTGGTTCATCAGCCTGGAAACGCCGGTAACCCGCGCTGACGGTTCCGAAACCACTTTTCGCCAGCAGGCTATTGAAGAAATCGACAAGGTTGTCTGGGACCCGGCCTGGGGCAAGGAGCGCATCACCAATATGATCGCCACACGCCCCGACTGGTGCATCAGCCGCCAGCGCATCTGGGGCGTGCCTATCGCCGTCTTCCTGTGCGAGGGCTGCCAGAAACCAATCATGGATGTGGCGCTTGACCGCAAGATTGTGAAGTTGTTCGAGGAGCACGGCGCGGAGGCATGGGATACTACGGATACCTCCGAGTTGCTCGCAACCGGCGTCCAGTGCGCTCATTGCGGCGGCACAACCTTCCGCAAGGAGACCGACATTCTCGATGTCTGGTTCGACTCGGGAACAAGCTGGTTTGCCGTCTGCGAGTCTGATCCGGAGCTGAAGCCTGCCTACACGTCTTTCCAAGCGAACAAAGGCACAGAAGTTTTGTACCTTGAGGGCGGCGACCAGCACCGCGGCTGGTTCCACTCTTCGCTGCTGACCTCGGTGGCCTTGCGCGGACGCGCTCCGTACTCGCATGTCTCAACCGCCGGATGGACGCTGGATGAGCAAGGCCGCGCCATGTCGAAGTCTCTCGGCAACGGCGTGGACCCAGTGGATATTGCCAACCGCATGGGCGGCGAGATTGTCCGCCTTTGGGTGGCCTCCGTCGATTTCCGCGAGGATATGGCCGCCAGCGAAAACCTGATGCAGCGCTGCGCGGAAATCTATAAGAAACTGCGCAACACTTTCCGCTTTTTGCTCGGCAACCTGAACGGCTTTGACCCCGCGCGCGATCGCATTGCCGAGGCCGATCTATTGCCGCTCGACCGCTATATGCTGGCCCGAACGCGCGAACTGACTGAGAATATTCTCGACTGGTACGAGCGATTCGAGTTTCATCGCGTCTACCACGCTGTCAACGAGTTCGCCATTGTGGACCTGAGTTCGTTCTATCTGGACGTGCTGAAGGACCGCATGTACACCTTCGCGCCTACCAGCCACGAACGCCGCTCCGCGCAAACCGTGCTCTGGCAGATTACCGAAACGCTGGTGCGGCTGATTGCGCCGATTCTCAGTTTCACCGCCGACGAAGTTTGGGAGTATCTGCCCGCTGTCGAAGGCCGCGAAGCTTCCGTTCATCTGGCGCAATTCCCTGCCCCGTCGGAGATATATTCGCAAGACCCAGCGCCGCTGCTGGAAGAGTGGAAACAACTCTTCGCGGTGCGCGACGAGGTAATGAAGAAGTTAGAAGCCGAGCGCCAGAAGAAAAGTATCGGAAAAGGTCTCGAAGCAAAGGTGCTCCTTCATTGCGGTCCAGAATCCCTTGCCGTGCTAGAAAGAAACTCAACCTCATTGAAAGAGTTCTTTAATGTATCTGATGTCGAGCTAACGTCGAAGCCTATCGTCGATAGTGACGGCCAGTCTCCATTCAATGTTCGTGAGTTGGCGGGATTTGAATTCCTCCCATATGTGGAGCCCGCCACAGGCCACAAGTGCGCCCGCTGCTGGAACTTCATGCCGGAAGTCGCCAACTATGGCATCTGGCAGAACGTCTGCACCCGTTGCAGTGAGGCACTGACGGAAATGAAGATTGCCCCGCCCACGGAGGCCACCCAATGAAATTAACCGCGCCCCACCGGCTGCACTGGCTGTTGATCCTCTCCGCCGTGATCATTTTTCTTGACCGGCTGACCAAGACCTGGGTGACGATTCGCATTCCGTATGGCGGCGCCATTCCGGTCATCCCGCACATTTTGCGCATCACTCATTGGACCAATGAGGGTGCGGCTTTTTCGCTTTTCGCTAACTCTGCCTCGCCCAATATTGTCCGCTGGGGACTGATCTGCTTCTCGTCGCTGGCGGCACTCCTGGTTCTCTTTCTTATGGTGCGCCTGGGCGACCGCTTCACGATGACAACATTTGCCTTGGCGTTGATCTTTGCCGGAGCGCTGGGCAACATTCATGATCGCATCGCCTACGGCTCGGTAGTGGACTTCATCGAAGTGCATATCTTCAGTTATCACTGGCCGGACTTTAACATCGCCGATTCATCAGTAGTTATTGGCGCCTGTTTACTATTACTCGACACGCTGTTGCCAAAAAAAACTGCGGTTTAATCACTGCATCACTTTACGAGGGCTCCATGAAGTCTCCCCTTTTCGCTCAATCCATACACGTCTTTTTTGCGACGTTCGCAACTCTTCTTTTTCTTTTTTCATCTCCGGTAAATGCCCAGCGCTTGCAGCAGAGCGTTCGCCCAGAGCACTACACGCTTGTTCTCACGCCCGACCTCAAGGCTGCTACCTTTTCCGGCGTTGAATCGATTGATATAGACCTAGCCGAGCCGACAAATCGAATCACTCTGAACGCTACTGAGATCTCCTTTAACAGCGTTACCGTGACCGCCGATGGCAAAGAGCAGAAAGCCGCCGTCTCACTCGACAAGGAAAAAGAGCAGGCGGCATTCACCTTTACCGAGAAACTCCCGGCCGGCAAAGCGACTCTTTCGATCCGATACACCGGCATTCTAAATAATGAGTTGCGCGGCTTCTATCTCTCCAAAACCGCCAAGCGCAACTACGCAGTCACGCAGTTTGAATCCACGGACGCGCGCCGCGCCTTTCCTTGCTTTGACGAGCCAGCCTTCAAAGCCACCTTCGACATTTCGCTGGTGGTCGATAACGGTGATACGGCCATCTCCAACACGGAAATTGTTTCCAACGCCCCCGGACCCGCGACCGGCAAGCACACGCTCAAGTTTGCCACCACGCCGAAGATGTCCACCTACCTGGTTGCATTTCTGGCCGGCGACTTTCAATGCACCAGCGGCGAATCCGACGGCGTAACCATACGTTCCTGCGCCACACCCGACAAGGTTGCTCTCACGCCTTACAGCGTCGATGTTGCCAGGTACATGCTGCACTATTTCAACACGTACTTCGACATTCCCTATCCGCTCAAAAAGCTCGACCTGATCGCCCTGCCTGACTTTGAGGCGGGCGCAATGGAAAACTTCGGCGCAATCACGTATCGCGAGACCGCGCTGTTGATCGACCCCAAAACGGCTTCCATTGGCGCGCAAAAAGAAGTGGCGCTAACCGTTGCCCACGAGATGGCCCATCAATGGTTTGGCGACCTTGTGACTATGCAATGGTGGGATAATCTGTGGCTTAACGAGGGCTTTGCCACCTGGATGGAGAGCAAGCCGGTGGCCGCCATGCACCCTGAGTGGAATATCGATCAATCTGTGGTCTCTGGCATAGACGGCGTACTCAACATTGACTCGCAGCCCACTACCCGAGCTATCCGCGCCAAGGCAGACACCCCGGATGAGATCAACCAGATGTTCGACGGCATCTCCTATGGCAAGGCCAGCGATGTACTGCTGACCGTCGAGAACTACCTGGGCGAGGAGACTTTCCGCCAGGGCGTGCATAATTATCTGTCTACCCATCTTTACGGCAATGCGACCGCGGAAGATTTCTGGGGCGCGCAGACCGAGACCAGTCACAAGCCGGTGGACAAGATCATGGAGAGCCTTGTGGCCCAGCCAGGCGCTCCCATTCTTATCTTCGGAGAGCCAGCCAACGGCATGGTTTCGGTCAATCAAAAGCGTTCCTATCTCAGCCCCAGCATTCATGCAGACTCCACGCAGAAGTGGACTTTGCCAGTGTGCTTCAAAACTGCAACCAGCCAGGAGTGTGAACTTCTCACCCCTGCTGGCTCTGCCCTGAAAGCACCTACAAATTCCGTGTTCTTCGCCAACGCGGGCGGCAAAGGCTACTACCGCAGCGCGTACACGCCGCGCGAGTATGCGGCGCTGGTGGCACAGGTGGAGACTGGACTATCACCTGCCGAACGCATCAGCCTGATCGGCGATGAGTGGGCGCAGGTGCGCGCCAACAAGGCTCCCATCGGCGACTTTCTTGATCTGGCAACGGCCATCAAGACCGACTCCAGTTCCGAGGTCGTGAGCGAGGCTATGAGCGGCATCCACGCGACCTGCATCCGCATTGCCACCACTACGAAGGAACGTACCGCACTTGAGGACTGGATTCTCATAAACTTTGCGCCCCAGTACGCTAAGCTTGGCCCACCCGCCGACACTGACTCGGCTAACACCCGCGAATTACGTGCCCTGCTATTCGCCCTTCTCGGCAATTACGGCAAAGCCCCGGCCATCATCGAGCAGGCGCGGGAGATCGCCTCGAAGTACCTTGCCGATCCCGGCTCCGTCGATGCCACCTTTGGCCAAGCCGCGCTGTCCATTTCCGCCCGCAACGGCGACGCTGCTCTCTTTGACAAATTGCAGAAGATATACGAGACCTCAGCCAATCCAGAGATCCAGATTGCGGCACTTCGCCTGCTGGCAGAGTTTGTAAAACCAGCGCTGGTCCAACGCTCGCTGGACTATGCCGTCTCGAACAAAGTTCGCAATCAGGACGCGGTCACTCAGTTTGCCATCTCACTTCAGAACGACGAGAACAGAGAACAAGCGTGGAAGTACATTCAAGAAAACTGGGTCAAAGTACAGGCTCAGTTCACCTCTGGAATGGGTGGCCGGCTGGTGAGTTCCACCGGCAGCTTTTGCTCCGTCAACAGCCGCGCCAGCGTGGAACAATTTTTCTCTACCCACAAGGTGGCCGCCTCTGATAAGGCTCTCAAGCACGCCCTGGAGAGCATCGACGGCTGCATCGAGATGCGCACGCTGCAGGAGCCAAACTTGAACCAATGGCTGGCCGCGCAGACACATTCGTTACCATAGGACTTATGTCGCAGTTTGCCCCAGGCCAGACACTGCTTATCGACGCCGACGATACGTTGTGGGAAAACAACGTCTATTTCGAGCGCGCAATCGCAGCTTTTATCAGCTATCTGAACCACCACGAGTACACGCCTGCTGAGGTGCGCAAGACGCTGAACGCAGTTGAACGTGAAACCATCCTGGCCCATGGCTATGGACTGTCGAGTTTTACTCGCTCATTGGTAGACTGTTTTGAGCGGCTCAGCCCCGCGCCCATGACCGAAGAAAAAACCGAGTGCATTCGGGGCTTCGCCCGCTCCATTGCCGAGCAGGAGATCGAACTGCTGCCGAGCGTGGCCGAGACCCTGGCAGATCTGGCCACACGCCACAGGCTCATTCTAATGACCAAGGGCAACCACGCCGAGCAAGCAGATAAGCTTGCCCGCTCCGGCCTGGCGAGTTACTTCTCAGCCGTCGAAATTGTCGCAGAAAAAGACCCCGCTACATACCGCGAGGTCCTGCGGCGCCATGAGTTAGCGCCGCATACTAGTGTAGTCCGCCGTAAATAGAGTCTATTAAGGGGATTCGATCATCTCATATACATTTGAGGTGACCGATATGCGTGTAGCGCCAGCGATCCAACTAAGTTCGG